>WNGA01006606.1_pt1 | contig 16456 bp, 17 predicted proteins | sample 5400061 | NCBI WGS metagenome assembly WNGA01 (sample SAMN13153366, study PRJNA577476) | soil metagenome | isolation source: 100 cm soil or saprolite under grassland replicate 2 | place: USA:California | collected 2016-06-15 | reverse complement strand
GTCGGGCGGCGGCCATGCCGGGACCGTAGCCTGCCGGCCGGCCGCGCGGGCCGCCGCCGGCGAGATTGTGGACATCCCTTGCCGCCGTTCTTGGCGCTGGAGCGGTCTCCACAGATTGGCGATTCCCCCTTGCGGCGGGGAGGGCGGCTGGGTGGGGCTCGCTCCCTGCCGAGACCTGCCGACGGCTGGCGTGCGACGCCGCCCTCACCCGCGCCATCACCCGCCACCACGACGACGGCAATGGCGGCGGCGGGCTGGCCGGTAGACTGCGGGCGGCGGTCGCGCTGCTGCCACCCGCTCTTGGTGGCGCCCGCTGCGAGCTGCTGGACCTGGGCCGGGCCACCCGGGTGGTCTCGGCCGCCCAACGCAGGGCCCTGGCGGTGCGCGACGGCGGCTGCAGCTTCCCGAACTGCGACCGGCCGCTGGCCTGGTGCGAGGCGCACCATCTTCGCCACTGGCTGCACGGCGGGCCGACCGACCTGGCCAACCTGGCGCTGCTGTGCCGCACCCATCATCGTGCCGTGCACGAGGGCGGCTGGCAGATCCACCGTCATCCCGGTGGGGACCTCACCGCGGCGCCACCGCATCGAAGACAGGCGCGCGCGGCGCGAGCCGCGACGGGTAGGGGGCGAAAGCACCAGCACGCCGCTCTTGATGGCATACTCCGCGGATGACCGCGCGCGTCCACAACATCACCTTCGACTGCGCCGACCCGTACAAGCTGGCGGGCTTCTGGAGCCAGGTCACCGGCTTCCAGGAGGACCCGGAGGACCCCAACCGGCCTGAGGATCAGGAGGCGGCGCTGATCGGACCGGAAGGGCATCCCAACCTGCTGTTCATCAGGGTGCCCGAGGCCAAGACGGTCAAGAACCGCGTCCACCTGGACCTGATGCCGACCGACCGGACCCGCGAGGAGGAGGTGACGCGGCTGCTGGGGCTCGGGGCCACGCTGGTCGCCGACCACCGGCGGTCCGACGGGAGCGGCTGGGCCGTGCTGGCCGACCCGGAGGGCAACGAGCTCTGCGTCGAGCGCAGCGCGGCGGAGCGGGCCGCGGTGGTCGACGGGCATGGTCAGCAGGGGCGGGGGTCGTAGTCGCGCAGGTCGGCGGCGGGCGGCTTGGTGCCGGTGGGCTTGGGCGTGGCCGGGGTGGTGGCGGTCGGGACCCGGATGCCGCTGAACCCGGGGCCGAGCACCAGGGTGAGGGAGCTGCCGCTGAGGGTCGGGTCCTCGGCCAGCCCGGCGCCACCAACCAGGGTGCTGGCGAGGGACTTGGCGTCGGCCAGGTGACCGGGGGGGTAGCGCACCTGGGACCTCGTCCAGTCGGCGGCCGGCGCGTTGCCGACGGTGGCGATGCGGTACCCGGACCGGCGGAGCCTGGTGGCGGTGGCGGCGGCCAGGCCGTCGGTGCCGAGGGCGTTGAGGACGGTGAGGGTGGTGTCGCCGGCCGCCTTGCCGGTGGTTGCCGAGGGGGCGCGGCCGAGGAAGCGGTCGACGGTCCGCTCGGCGTCGGGCTGCTTGGGCACGAGGATGTCGCCGAGGGGGTGGTCGCCGCTGGGGACGGCGACCGGCAGGGTGTAGCTGGTGAGCTTGGAGGGCTTGAAGGAGCGGAAGCTCGCGGCGAGGCGGATGACGTCGCGGACCTTGAGGGCGCTGTCCTTGGTGACCTCGTGGATCAGCGACCCGATGAAGGCGTTGGCGCGCACCGGGTTGGTGAGGCCCTTGGCGAGGGCCGCCTCGACCAGGGCCTGGAGGAAGGCGTGCTGGCGGCGGATGCGGCCGAGGTCGGCGAGCGGGTCGCTGCGCCAGACGCCGCCCTTGGCGTAGGTGAAGTGGCGGCTGCGGGCCAGGGCGAGGGCGCGGCTGCCGTTGAGGTGGATGCAGCCGGGCTCGGCGACGTTGAGGCCGGACAAGGGGTCCCTGGCCGGGTAGGGGAAGCGGACGTCGATGCCGTCGAGGGCGTCGACGATCGCCCGGAAGCCGTCGAAGTCGATCAGGACGTAGTGGTTGATGGGGATGCCGAAGTTCTGCTCGATGGTCTGGACGAGCTGGCCGGGACCGGCGGCGAAGGCCGCGTTGATGCGGTTCTGCGCGCCGCTGCCGGCGATGGGGACGACCAGGTCGCGGGGGATGGACAGCAGCGAGACGCGCTTGCTGGCCGGCTCGACGCGGACGATCAGGGTGACGTCGTTGCGCTGGCCGCCGACGTCGCCGTAGCGGCGGCCGTCGGCGTCGTCGAGGCCGGCGCGGGAGTCGGAGCCGACCACCAGCAGGTTCATGGGCCGGCCGCTGCTGGCCTTGCGCAGCCCCGGCACCTTGACCGAGCGGATCTGCCCGAACCGGTAGTGCACATAGCCGTAGCCGGCCGTGGTGAGCACGACCATGAAGACGAGCAGGACGCTGCACCCCACCAGGAGCCGCCTGCGAATCCGTCGTGCCCGTACCCGGCCTCTGGCGGCCCGAGAGGTCTGCACCATGGGCGGGCACGCTACCACGTGCCCGGAGGGTCAGGAGCCGCCTGCGGAGAAGACCCAGGCCAGCAGGCCGATGACGATGGCGATGGCGGCGACCAGCAGGGCGATGTCGACGGTCTTCTTGTCCCTGTATCGCCGGGTCGCGTTGAACCCCACGGTCTGGCCCCTTACAGCTCGTCCTTGCGGATGAGCTCCTCGATGTTGACGTCCTTGAAGGTGACGACCCGGACCCTGGTGACGAAGCGGGCGGGCCGGTACATGTCCCATACCCAGGCGTCGTGGAGGGTGATGTCGAAGTAGGTCTCGCCGTCCTCGTTGCGGACCTGCAGGTCGAACTTGTTGGCCAGGTAGAAGCGGCGCTCGGTCTCGATGACGTACTTGAACATGCTGAGCACGTCGCGGTACTCCTGGTAGAGCTGCAGCTCCATGTCGGCCTCGTAGCGCTCGAGGTCCTCGGCGCTCATCGCCCCTCCTCGTCTGCCTGGTTGTTCGTCGCCGCCGGGTGACTGGTGCTCCACGGCGCGGCCACGCCCATGAAGGAGTGGCGATGGTAGGACGAGGGGCCGAGGGCGCGCAGGGCCGCCCAGTGCTCGTCGGTGCCGTAGCCCTTGTGCCGCTGGAACCCGTAGCCGCGGTAGCGGCGGGCCGCCCCGACCATGATCTTGTCCCTGGTCACCTTGGCGACGATCGAGGCGGCGGCCACGCAGGCGGCCACCTGGTCGCCCTTGCGCATGCCGAGGACGGGGGCCGGCATGTGGGGCAGCGGGAACCCGTCGGCGAGCGCGTAGTCGTAGCCGCCTTCGAGCTCCCGCAACGCCCTGGCGAGCAGGGCGATGTTGGCCCGCTGCAGCCCGGCCCGGTCGATGGTGTCCGGGCCGACGCGGACCACCGCGACCGCCAGGGCATGGACGTGGATCTGGGCGGCCAGCTCGGCGCGGCGCTGCGGGGTGAGGAGCTTGGAGTCGGCGAGGCCGACGATGGGGCAGTCCCTCGGCAGGATCACGGCGGCGGCGACCAGCGGCCCGGCGAGCGCGCCGCGGCCGGCCTCGTCCACGCCGGCGACCCGGCCGAAGCCGGCGTCGCGGAGGCGGTCCTCGAACAGCGCGGTGGCGGTGGCGAACACGGGTGGAAGTCTATCGCCGGGCGCGACGTCAGCGGTCGCGGCGCAGCCAGCCGCCGTGGGTGAGCGGCCAGATGCGCACGAACGCCCGCCCCACCACGTCGGAGCGGTCGATGACGCCGAACGAGCGGGAGTCCTGGGAGTTGGTGCGGTTGTCGCCCATCACGTAGAGCTTGCCGGCCGGCACCGTCATCGTCTTGCACCCCTCGGTGGTGACGCCCGGGTCCAGGTACGGCTCGTCCACCGGCTCGTCGTTGCGCAGCAGGTGGCCGTCGCAGGCGATCTGGTCGCCGGGCACGCCGACCACCCGCTTGATGAAGTCGCGGTCGGACGGCGGCACCAGCCCGATGGCCTGACCGAGGCTGGAGAAGAAGCGGGCGATCGGGTTGCTCGACCCGCTCGGCTGCAGGCCGAGGTCGTCGTGGACGAAGACGACCACGTCGCCGTTCTGGACGTCGCCGAAGCGGTAGGAGACCTTTTCCACAAGAACCCTGTCGGAGACGTTGAGGGTCGACTCCATGGAGCCCGACGGGATGTAGAAGGCGGCGACCAGGAACGTCTTGAACACGACGGCGAGCAGGATGGCGAGGGCGACCAGCACCACCGTCTCGCGGACGACCGCCAGCGGGCCCGGCTGCTTCTTGCCGGCGTCCTCGCCTTCCTGGCCGGTGGGTGGGTCGATGGGTGGGCCAGCCGGCGGCTTGACCGGCACCTCGGCGGGGCGCTCCCCCAGTCCCTCCGGGCTCATGCCCGGGCGGGGCTGCGCTTCTCCTTGATCTTCGCGGCGCGACCCGTCCGCTCACGAAGGTAGTAGAGCTTGGCCCGGCGTACGTCGCCGCGCATGACCAGCTCGACCTTGGCGATGCTCGGCGAGTGGACCGGGAAGGTCCGCTCCACGCCGACGCCGAAGGAGACCTTGCGGACGCTGAACGTCTCCCGCAGGCCTCCTCCCTGCCTGCGGAGCACGAAGCCCTGGAAGACCTGGATCCGCTCCCGGCTGCCCTCGACCACGCGGACGTGCACCTTGACGGTGTCGCCGGGGCGGAAGTCGGGCAGATCGTCGCGCAACTGCGCACGCTCGACCGCGTCGGTGATCTGCATGATGGTTGAGGCTCCTTGGAAAGCTGAAGGGGCGAAGGGTCAGCATAGCGCGGACCCGCGCTCACCGAGAGTAACACGAGACGTCGGGGCCGCCGCTACTCCTCGTCGCTCGGGCCGGCCCGGTCGAGCAGGTCGGGGCGGAGACGGCGGGTCCGCTCGACGGCCTGGTCGTGGCGCCAGCGGGCGATGGCGCCGTGGTCGCCGGAGCGCAGCACGGCCGGGACCTCCAGGCCGCGGTAGACGGCGGGGCGGGTGTACTGGGGGTACTCGAGCAGCCCGGCGGCGAACGACTCGTCGGCGGCCGAGGCGGCGTTGCCCATCACGCCGGGGACCAGGCGGGCGACGGCGTCGAGCACGACCAGGGCGGCGGCCTCGCCACCGGCCAGGACGAAGTCGCCGATGGACAGGACCTCGTCGACGCGGCTGCGGACGCGCTCGTCGACGCCCTCGTAGCGGCCGCAGCAGAGCACCAGCCGTGGCTCGCCGGCCAGGCGGGTCGCCGTCGCCTGGTCGAAGCGGCGCCCGACGGGCGCAAGCAGCACGACGTGGGCGGGCCCGTCGGCCTGCAGCGCGTCGAGCGCCTCGAACCAGGGCCCTGGGAGCATGACCATGCCGGCGCCGCCGCCGAAGGGGGCGTCGTCGACGCTGTGGTGGCGGTCCGCCGCCCAGGTCCGCAGGTCGTGCAGGTGCACCTGGACGAGGCCCCGCTCCCCCGCCTTGCCGAGCAGCCCGGCGGCCAGCGGCGAGGCGAAGTACGCGGGGAAGATCGTGACGATGTCGACCAGCACCGGCCTCACCCCTCCCGTCTCACCGGGGCACCCCCTTGGGGTTCCCCGGACCCCTCCGGCTGATCGGCGGCGTCCAGCAGGCCGGGGACGGCGTCGACCAGCACCCGCCCGGCCTCCAGCTCGACGCTGACCAGCGCCGCCACCGCCGGCACCAGGCGGCGCTCCCCGCTCGGCAGCGCCACCGCCAGCAGGTCGTGGGCGGTGCCGGGAAGGACGTCGGCGACCAGGCCCCGCCGGCGGCCCTCGCGGTCGACCACGGCGAGGCCGACGAGCTGGTGCGGCCAGAACTCGTCGGCCGCCAGCGGCCGGGCGGCCTCCATCGGGATCGAGAGCAGGGCGCCGCGGAGCTCCCCGGCGGCGTCGCGGTCCTCGACCCCTTCGAGGCGGACCAGCAGCCGGCCCTGGTGCAGGCGGGCCGCGGTCACGGTGACGGGCCGGAGCGGCCCGTCAGCGTCCGGGTCGCCGGCGCCCAGCTCGGCCCCGGGCGCGAAGCGGTCGGGGGCGTCGGAGAGCACGTCCACGGCCAGCTCCCCGTGGACGCCGTGCGGACGCACCACACGGCCGACCACCAGCCGGGCCGGAGGGGTCCGGCCGGGGGGGTCCGGGGGACCTCCCGGAGGGGTCCGGGGAACCCCGGGGGGGTGCCCCGGAGGATCGGGGGGTCCCCCGGTCGGTCGGGGCCCAGGGGGGTGCCCCGGTTCACCGGGGGCGCTCATGGTCACTCGCCCTCGGCGAGGACCTCGACCTCGACGCGGCGGCCCTCGGGGGCGACCGCCTTGACGACCTTGCGCAGCGCCTTCACGGTCCGGCCACCCCGGCCGATGAGCTTGCCGACGTCGTCGGGGGCGGCGCGGACCTCGTAGGTGACGCCCCGAGCGCCGCGGAGCTCCTCCACCGTCACCCGGTCGGGGTCGTCGACCAGCGCCCTGGCGAGGTAGACGATCACGTCGCGCACGGCGCGGCCCGCTACTTCTTGGCCTTGGGCTTGGGCTTGGTCTTGGTCTTGGCCTTGGCCGGCTCGGCCTTGGCCTGGACCACCTTGGCCCGCAACGCCCTGGTGGCGGCCTTGCGCTCGGCCATGCCCTCGATGCCGGCGATGGCGAGCAGCTTGGCCACCGCCTCGGTCGGCTGGGCGCCCTTGGCCAGCCAGGAGGCGGCCTTCTCGGTGTCGATCTCGACCCGGGACGGCTCCTCCCGCGGGTGGTAGATGCCGATGTTCTCGATGAAGCGCCCGTCGCGCGGGCTGCGCGAGTCGGCCACCACCACCCGGTACTGGGGGGCCTTCTTCATGCCCATGCGCATCAGGCGGATCCTCACGGCCATGATGTGAGATTGCTCCTGTCTGGGGGTGGCCCGCCCGTCCCGGTGGGTCTGCCGTCCCCCGTCGTGCCGGTGGCATCCGGGACCGGCGCAGTCTACCGGTGCAGGCCCATCTTGCGCAGGCGCTTGGGGGTCATGCCGGCGAGCTGCTTCATCATGCGGCGGGCCTCGTCGAACTGCTTGAGGACGGCGTTGACCTGCTGGGTGGTGGTGCCCGAGCCGCGGGCGATGCGGGCCCGGCGCGAGCCGTTGAGGATCTTCGGGTTGTTGCGCTCGGCGGGGGTCATCGAGCGGATGATCGCCTCGACCCTGGCCACGTCGCGGTCGTCGACCTCCACGCCCTGCAGCTCGCGGCCCATGCCGGGCAGCATCCCGAGGACCTGGCTGAGCGGGCCCATCTTCTTGACCTGCTGGAGCTGGTCGAGGAAGTCCTCGAGGGTGAAGCTGGCCTCGCGGAGCTTGCGCTCCATGGCCTCGGCCTGCTCGCGGTCGACGACCTCCTCGGCCCGCTCGATCAGGGTGAGCACGTCGCCCATGCCGAGGATGCGGCCGGCCAGCCGGTCGGGGTGGAAGGCGTCGAAGTCGGCCAGCTTCTCGCCGGTGGTGGCGAACTTGATCGGCCGGCCGGTGACGGCGCGGATCGACAGCGCGGCGCCGCCCCTGGCGTCGCCGTCCAGCTTGCTGAGCACGAAGCCGGTGACGTCGACGCCCTCCTGGAACGCCTGCGCGGTGGCGACCGCGTCCTGCCCGGTCATGGCGTCGACCACCAGCAGCACCTCGGTGGGCTCGGTCGCCTCGCGGATCGCGGCCGCCTGGGCCATCATCTCGGCGTCGATCGCCAGCCGGCCGGCGGTGTCGACCACCACCACGTCGCGGCCGGTCCGCTCGGCCTCGTCGCGGGCGGCCGCGGCGACCGGCACCGGGTCGGCCCCGGGGCCGCCGGGGTGTGGCGCGAACACCGGCACCTTGGCCTGCTCGCCGAGGACCTGGAGCTGCTTGACCGCCGCCGGGCGTTGCAGGTCGCAGGCGACCAGCAGCGGCTTGCGGCCCTTCTGCGCCAGCCAGCGGGCCAGCTTGGCGGCGGTGGTGGTCTTGCCGGAGCCCTGCAGGCCGGCCATCAGCACCACCGTCGGCGGCCTCGGCGACCAGTCCAGCGGGACGTTGCGCTCGCCGAGGGTGACGATGAGCTCCTCGTGCACGATCTTGACGACCTGCTGGGCCGGGGTGAGGCTGCGGGTGACCTCCTCGCCGACGGCGCGCTCGCGCACCCTGGCGATGAAGTCCTTGACGACCTTGAAGTTGACGTCGGCTTCGAGCAGCGCCAGGCGGACCTCGCGGAGGGCCACGTCGACCTGCGCTTCGGAGAGCCGCCCGTGGCCGCGCAGCCGGGTGAAGACGTCCTGCAGCCTGGCGGAGAGGGTGTCGAACACGGGCTGGGTCGTCCTTTGCTTGGTTGGCGGCTGGGATCAAGCATAGCCTCCTATGCTTGCGGTGCAGGGTCGCCGCCCCCCAGGAGGCCAATCGATGGAGCACACCCACCTCGGCCGTAGCGGGCTGCTGGTCAGCCGGCTGTGCCTGGGCACGATGAACTTCGGTCCCGAGACCTCCGAGGAGGACTCCCGCGCGATCATGGACCGCGCCCTCGAGGAGGGCGTCAACTTCTTCGACACCGCCAACGTCTACGGCTGGCGGACCGGCGAAGGGGTCACCGAGCAGATCGTCGGTCGCTGGTTCGACCAGGGCGGCGGGCGGCGCGAGAAGGTCGTCATCGCGACCAAGCTGTACGGCTCCATGGGCGACTGGCCCAACGAGGGCAAGCTGTCGGCGCTGAACATCCGGCGGGCCTGCGAGGGGTCGCTGCGGCGGCTGCGGACCGACCACATCGACCTGTACCAGATGCACCACGTCGACCGGGACACGCCCTGGGACGAGATCTGGCAGGCGATGGACGTGCTGGTGCAGCAGGGCAAGGTGCTGTATGTCGGCTCCTCGAACTTCGCCGGCTGGCACATCACCCGGGCCGTCGAGGCGGCCAGGGACCGGCACTCGCTCGGCCTGGTCAGCGAGCAGTCGCTGTACAACCTGGCCGCCCGCACCGTCGAGCTGGAGGTGCTGCCCGCCTGCCAGGCCTACGGGGTGGGGGTGATCCCGTGGAGCCCACTGGCCGGCGGGCTGCTCGGCGGCGTCCTGCGCAAGGCCAGGGAGGGCCGCAGCGCCAGCGAGCAGGTCCGGGAGCGGCTGGAGCGGCACCGCCCGCGGGTCCAGGAGTACGAGGCGTTCTGCGACGAGCTGGGCGAGCGCCCGTCGGAGGTGGCGCTGGCGTGGCTGCTGCACCAGCCGGCGGTGACCGCGCCGATCGTCGGGCCGCGCACCACGGAGCAGTTCGAGCAGTCGCTGCGGGCCCTCGACCTCACCCTCGACGACAAGGCGCTGGACCGCCTCGACCGGATCTGGCCGGGCCCCGGCGGCCCGGCGCCCGAGGCGTACGCGTGGTGACCCGGTGAGCTTCGACGTGCGCCGGGTGCGGGCGCTGTACCCCGCCCTGGCCGACGGCTACGCCTACCTCGACGGGGCCGCCGGCACGCAGGTGCCGCAGGTGGTCGTCGACGCGATCGCCGGCGCCTACCGCCGGGGGATCGGCAACGCCGGCGGCGCCTTCCCGGCCAGCGGGCGGTCGGCCGCCATCGTCGCGGAGTGCCGCGGGGCGGTCGCCGACCTCGTCGGCGGGGACCCGGACGGCGTGATCCTCGGCCCGAACATGACCACCCTGACCTACCGGCTGGCCTCGGCGCTGGCGGCCGGCTGGAGCGCCGGCGACGAGGTGGTCGTCTCCCGCCTGGACCACGACGCCAACGTCCGGCCGTGGCTGCAGGTCGCCGCGCGGTCCGGCGCGACGGTGCGGTGGGCCGAGGTCGACCTCGCCACCGGCGAGCTGCCCGTCGGGCAGTACGACGCGCTGCTGTCGCCGCGGACCCGGCTGGTGGCGGTCACGGCCGCCAGCAACGTGCTCGGCACCCGCCCCGACGTGGCCGCGATCGCCGCCAGGGCGCACGCGGTCGGCGCCCTCACCTACGTGGACGGGGTCCACGCGGCCGCGCACGGGCCGGTGGACGCCGGCGCGCTCGGCGCCGACTTCTTCGCGACCAGCGCCTACAAGTGGTCCGGGCCGCACGTCGGGGCGGTCGTCGCCGACCCCGGCCTGCTGGCCACGCTCCGCCCCGACAAGCTGGCGTCCTCGCCCGACCAGGTGCCGGAGCGGTTCGAGCAGGGCACCTCGCCGTTCGCGGACCTCGCCGGGGTGGTGGCCGCCGTCGAGCACCTCGCGTCGATGGACGCCGCCGCCGGCACCCGCCGCGAGCGGCTGCTGGCGTCGATGGACGCCGCCGAGGCCCACGAGCTGGCGCTGTTCGAGGTGCTGCTGGACGGGCTGGAGGCGATGGCCCACGTGACCACCTACGGGAAGGCCGCCCGCCGCACCGCCACGGCGTACTTCACCGTCGCCGGCCTGACGCCGCTCGAGGTCGCCGAGCGGCTCGCGGCCCGGAAGGTCAACGTCTGGAACGGGCACAACTACGCCTGGGAGCTGACCGGGGCGCTCGGCATCCGCGACGCCGGCAGCGCCGTCCGCGCGGGGCTGGTCCACTACAACGACCGCTCCGACGTCGACCGCCTGCTCGAGGGCGTCGCCGAGCTGGAACGCTGATGGGAGGAGACGCGATGGACGCCCCCGAGCGGTTCGTGGCCGCGCAGCGATGCGCCCGCCAGCTCGCCGCGGACGCGTGAGCCGGGCGATCGCGGTCCTGGACGCCCCGTCGGTGCTGGGGCTGCGGCCGCCCGCGCCCGGCAAGGTGCCGGGCGCCCGGCGGCTGCCGGAGGCGCTGCGACGGCACGGCCTCCTGGACCGCCTCGGCGCCGCCGACGCCGGACGGGTCGAGCCGCCGCCCTACCGGCCCGACATCGACCCGGCCAGCGGCGTCCGCAACGGCGACACCCTGCCCGGGTACACCGTCGCCCTTGCCGACCGGCTGGTCGAGCTGCTGCGCGGCGGCGCCTTCCCGCTGGTGCTCGGCGGCGACTGCAGCATCCTGCTCGGCGGCATGCTGGCGCTGCGCCGGCTCGGCCGCTACGGGCTGGTCTCGGTCGACGGCGGCCTGGACTTCCGCCATCCCGGCAACGCCCACCTGGTCGGCCCCGTCGGCAGCGTCGCCGGCGAGGACCTGGCGGTGGTCACCGGCCGCGGCGCCGCGCAGCTCACCGACCTGGAGGGCCGCCGGCCGCTGGTGGCCGAGGCCGACGTGGTCGCCGTCGGCCACCGCGGCCTGGAGGAGCTCGCGGCGGAGGTGCTCGCCACGCCGATGACGCTGTACGACGTGGCCGAGCTGCGCCGCCTCGGCCCGGAGGAGGTCGCCCGCCGTGCCGTGGCCACCCTGGCCGGGCGGGGCGTCGAGGGGTTCTGGGTCCACGTGGACACCGACGTGCTCGACCCGGAGATCATGCCGGCGGTCGACAGCCCGGAGCCCGGCGGCCTCACCTACGAGGAGCTGGCCGTCCTGCTGCGGGCCCTCACCGCATCCGAGCTGGCCACGGGCATGCAGCTCACCATCTTCGATCCCGACCTGGACCCCGACGGCCGCCTCGCCGGCGAGCTGGCCGACACCATCGTCGCCGGCCTCGCCCCCCGCGCCGCCCTGGCGTAGCGGTTGGCCCTGGTTCGCCCGGAAGGCGCCAGAGGTCTTCCCTGACTACATATATCCCCCTAGCATGTCCCGAGCGCTCCGAGCGGCTCCGTAGGGGGAGACGTGTCGCGAAGGCCCTGGCAACGCCGCCACGCGGCGGGTGTGACCCGCCGCGTGAGAGGGCCGCCGCCCAGGACCCGCCGGTCCTCGACCCCTCGAAAGGAGCATCGCGTGAGACGAGCGCGAATCGTCCTGCTGGTGGTGGCGGCCACGGCCGGTCTGCTGCTGGCCGCCTCACCTTCGGTCGCCGCACCCGAGCGGTCGTCAACACCCCGCTGGCTGCTGCACACCCAGCGGTTCCCCGGCGGCATCTCCGGTGGCGTCCGGGCCATGGCCAGCCCCGAGGCGGTGGCGGCGCGGGCCAGGAACCTGCGGGCCACGGCCGCGCCGAGCGCGGCGGTGGCGCTGAACAACGTGCAGATGAACGACGACTCCAACCCGCCGCTGCCGCAGAACGAGACCTCGGTCGCCTACAGCCTCCACAACCCGATGGTCGCCGTGTCCGGCTCCAACGACTACGTGAGCGGCGGCGTCGCCATCATGCGGACCAGCAACGGCGGCCGCACCTGGCGCACGACCAGGGTCACCCCGCAGTTCGCCGGAACGCGCGACTTCTGCACCGGCGGCGACCCGGCGGTCGCCTACAGCCGCCGCGACCGGGCGTTCTACATCTCGCAGCTCTGCTTCTTCCGCGCGCTGCCGTTCTCGGAGATCCACGTCTTCAAGTCGGTCGACAACGGCCAGACCTGGACGCCGGGTCGGCTGGCGGCCCGCGCCGCCAGCAACTTCGACTACGCCAACGGCACCGTCGACGAGTCGCTCTTCAACGACAAGGAATTCATCGACATCGACAACAACCCGACCAGCCCGTTCTACGGCCGCGTCTACGTGACCTACACGAAGTTCCACATCGCGCCGGACGGGTCCAGCGACTTCTGCCCGATCCAGGTCGCCGCCACCGACGACATCCCGACCTCCAACCCGTCGCTGGCGGTCTTCCAGACCACCCCGGTGGTGCCCGACAACCCCGGCGGTGGCGGCCTCGGCGAGTCGGCCAACCAGCACAGCGTGCCCCAGGTCGAGCGGGACGGGACGCTGGACATCAGCTACGCCATCGAGGAGTGCAACACCGGCATCGACCACGGCTTCCGCTTCCAGAAGTCGACCGACGGCGGTGCCAGCTTCCTGGCCAGCCCGGTCACGATCGACAAGCCGGGCCAGTTCGTCGACAACCCGGACCCTGGCGACCTGCTGGCGCCGACGGTGTTCCGGGCGCCCAACACCGCCTCGCTGGACTACAACCGGTCGACCGGGACGCTGACGTTCCTGTACCAGAACCACGTGAACGCCGCGGCCTCCGGTGCCGACATCTCCCTGCAGATCTCGCGTGACGGCGGCTTCACCTGGAGCAACACGCGCACGCTGAGCAGGGGCGCCGGCGGCGGGGGTGCCCGCAACGACCAGTTCTTCCCGTGGGTCGACTCCAACCCGGCCGGTGACCTCTACGCGATCTGGTTCGACCGCCGGCGCGACCCGGCCAACCACGACATCGACACCTGGCAGGCGGTGTCGACCGACGACGGCCGCTCCTGGCGCACGTTCCGGATCAGCACCAGGGCCTGGAACCCCGACGAAGGGTTCTTCGCGTCCGGGGCGTTCATCGGCGACTACAACGGCATCGCCGCCAACAACCGGGCCGTCTACCCGGTCTGGACCGACGGCCGCAACAGCAACTTCGGCCAGAACGGCGTCGGCGAGACCGACATCTTCACCAACGTCGAGCTGCTCCAGTAGCCGGCGGCGCCACCAGCGGGCCGGGCGGCCGGACGGGCCGGCCGCCCACGCCCGCGCGAGCGCCAGCGGCCGCCGCGGGTCGGTGTCGCCGAACCGCTGCAGGCCCATGGCGACGCCTTCACGGGACCATCGCGGTCAGCCTTCGTCGTCGGCGAGGAGCGCGTCGACGAAGGCCTCCGGGTCGAAGGGGGCGAGGTCGTGGGCGCCCTCGCCGAGGCCGACCAGCTTGACGGGGATGCCGAGGTCGCGCTGGACGGCGACCACGATGCCGCCCCTGGCGGTGCCGTCCAGCTTGGTGAGCACCACCCCGGTGACCCCGACGGCGCCGGTGAACTCGCGGGCCTGGGCGAGGCCGTTCTGGCCGGTGGTGGCGTCCAGCACCAGCAGCACCTCGCTGATGTGGCCGCCCTCCCGCTCCAGCACCCGGCGCAGCTTGCGCAGCTCCTCCATGAGGTTGGCCTTGGTGTGCAACCGCCCGGCGGTGTCGACCAGCACCACGTCGGCGCCTCGCGCCCTGGCGGAGGCGAGGCCGTCGAAGGCGACCGCGGCGGGGTCGGCGCCCTGCTGGTGGCGGACCACCTGGGCGCCGACCCGCTCGCCCCAGATCACGAGCTGCTCGGTCGCCGCCGCCCGGAAGGTGTCGGCGGCGACCAGCACCGCCTGCTTGCCCTCCTCGGCGAGGGCGAGGGCGAGCTTGCCGACCGTGGTGGTCTTGCCGGTGCCGTTGACGCCGACGACCAGCACGATCCCGGGCCGCTCGCGCTCCTCCAGCAGGTCCAGGGCGAGCGACCGGTCGGCGCTGGCGACCGCGTCGAGCAGCTCGGCCCGGAGCAGGGCGCGCAGCTCGTCGCCGGCGGCCCGCTCGGCCCGGGCCCTGGTCCGCAGCCGCTCGACCAGCTCGGTGGTGGTGGCCACGCCGACGTCGGCGCCGATCAGCGCCTCCTCCAGCTCCTCCCAGGCCGCGTCGTCGTCGGCGCCCCGGTCCAGCAGGCCCGACAGGCCGCGGGTGATCGCCGCCCGCGAGCGGCCGAGCCGCTCGCGGAACCGGAGCCGCGGCGCGATCACCTCGTCCTCGACGGTGGCCACGCCCGCGTCGGCCGGCAGGTCGACGTCGGTGAGCTCGCGGGTCGGCGGGGGCGGCTGCCCGGGGTCGTCGCCGACCCCTGGCTCGCGGTCGAGCACGACCTGGCCGGCCTGGTCGGCGTCGTGGCGCCGGCGACGGCCGGCCACCAGCGGCACCACGGCGATCAGGGCCACGATCGCCAGGGCGGCAGCCACCACCAGAAGGATGTCCAGGGCTCCCACTACCTCACCTCGTCGGGGCGGCCGCGTCCTCGTCGAGGGTGCCACCGCGCAGCCGCCGGCTCACCACCTTGCTGACCCCGTCGGCCTGCATGGAGACGCCGTAGAGGGCGTCGCCCGCCTCCATCGTGCGCCGCTGGTGGCTGACGATCAGGAGCTGGGCCTGCTCGCGGGTGTCGTCGAGCAGGTCGAGGAACCGGTGCAGGTTGACGTCGTCGAGGGCCGCCTCGACCTCGTCGAGGACGTAGAACGGGCTCGGCCGGGCACGGAAGATCGCGAAGTAGAAGGCGAGCGCGACCAGGCTGCGCTCGCCGCCCGACAGCAGCGACAGGCGTCGGACCCGCTTGCCCGGCGGGCGGGCCTCGACCTCGACCCCGCTCGCCAGCAGGTCCTCCGGGTCGGTGAGCAGCAGGCGGCCGTCGCCGCCGGGGAACAGCAGCCCGAAGGTCCGCTGGAACTCGCGGGCCACGTCCTCGAACGCCTGGCCGAACACCTCGCGGACCCGCTCGTCGACGGCCCTGACGACCTTGAGCAGGTCGCGGCGGCTCTCCTTGAGGTCCTGGAGCTGGCCGGACAGGAAGGTGTAGCGCTCCTCCAGCGCCCGGAACTCCTCGAGGGCGAGCGGGTTGACGCGGCCGAGCAGGGTCAGGCGACGGTCCAGCGCGGTGGCGACACGGCGCAGCTCCGCCGACGGCTGGCGGCGCGGGTCGGCCTCGGGGAGCTCGGCACGCCTGGCCTCGTCCGGCAGGTACTCGGCGAGCGCCTCGTCCGGGTCGATGGCGAACTCCTCCACGATCCGCTTGCCCAGCTCCTCGGCCCGCAGGCGGGCCTCGACCCGGGCGGTGTCGGAGGCGCGGGTGACGGTGTGGTGCTCGTCGAGGGCCGCGGTCGCCTCGCGGCGGCGCGCGGCGGCCTCGGCCAGCCCGACCCTGGCGGCCTGCAGCGCCCCGGCCAGGCGGTCGCGCTCGGCGGTGACGGCGGCGAGCGAGCGCCCCAGCCGGTCGAGGGCGCGCTTCCCGACGCCGGCCGCCTCCCCCGCGCGCGCCGCCCCGTCCAGCCGGGCGGCCCTGATCCTGGCGCGGCGCTCGGCGGCCTCGACCTCGGCGGCGGCCTGGGCGCGCAGCTCGGCCAGGCGCTGGTCGAGCAGCCGGCGGCGCTCGCCGACGGCGGCGCCGGCGACCCGGGCGGCGGTGGTCGCCTGCTCGGCCCGGTCGAGGGCGTCGGCGAGCGGTGGACGGGCCTCCACGTCGGGCGGCCCGGCGGCGCCGACCCCGTCCTTGATCGCGGCCAGCTCGGCCTCGGCGTCGGTGAGCCGCGCCGCCGCCCGCTCGCGGCCGGTGTCGAGCTGGTGGAGCTGCTCGGCCGCGACGGCCGCCTCGCCGTCGAGGCCGCGCAGCTCCCTGCCACCCAGGGCGAGGCGGTCGTCCAGGCGCCGGACGGCGGCCTGGGCGTCGCGGAGCGCCTTGGCGGCGTCGTCGGCGGTGACCTCGTAGGCCCCCAGGTCGCGCTGGGCGGTGTGCAGCTCGACGGTGAGCCGCGCGAGGGACGCCGCCGCCTTGGCCTCGGCCTCGGCGGCCTCGTCGGCGGCCCGGCGGGCGGCCAGGCCGCTCGCCTCCGGGACGACCCCGCCCTCGACCCGCCCGCTGGCGAGCAGCTCGCCGGCGCGGGTGACGACCCGCCGGTCCGGATGCCGCTCCAGCAGCGTCCTGGCCTCGGCCAGGTCGGCGGCGACCAGCACCCCGGCCAGCAGGGCCCTTGCCACCTCGCCGGCGCGGCCGGCGGTGGTCACCCTGTCGAGCAGCTTCGGCGCGCCGTCCAGCCCC
>WNGA01009114.1_pt1 | contig 16460 bp, 10 predicted proteins | sample 5400061 | NCBI WGS metagenome assembly WNGA01 (sample SAMN13153366, study PRJNA577476) | soil metagenome | isolation source: 100 cm soil or saprolite under grassland replicate 2 | place: USA:California | collected 2016-06-15 | reverse complement strand
TGCGATTCGTCATCCCGCTCGCCCGCCGATAAGAGCTGTCGGGCCGCTCATTGTGCCTGTGGGCACTGCCTCTCCTCGTCGGGTAGCCTCGGGAGCCGTGAATACCTTCCTGGTCACGGGGGGCGCGGGCTTCATCGGATCGCACCTCTGCGATCGGCTCCTGGCCGAAGGCAAGAAGGTCGTGGCCGTGGACGACCTCACCACGGGCCGGATCGCGAACCTCGTTGTCGCCAGGGGCTACGGACAGCAGTTCACCTTCCACAACATGGACATCCGGCTGGAGGAGCTCCGAACGGTGTTCGAGCGGCATCGGCCGGAGGTCGTGATGCATCTGGCCGCTCAGGCCTCCGTCCCCACCTCGGTGGAGGATCCGGAGCGCGACGCCAGCGTCAACGTCATGGGCCTGCTGAACGTCCTGGAATGCGCGGCGGCGACCGGTACCAGGAAGGTCGTGTTCGCAGCCTCCGGAGGCACACTGTACGGCGAGCCCAAGAGCATCCCGGTGAAGGAGGGCGCCCGTAACCGGGCCAGGCCGATCTCCCCCTATGGCATCTCCAAGGCCATCGCCCTGGACTATCTGAGCTTCTACCAGCGAACCCGCACGGTGGACTTCGCCGCCCTGGCGCTGGCGAACGTCTACGGACCGCGTCAGGACCCGTTCGGGGAAGCGGGAGTGATCGCGATCTTTGCGGCGAAGATGCTGGCAGGGGAGACGCCGACCATCTTCGGCGACGGCGGGCAGACCCGTGACTTCGTGTTCGTCGACGACACCGTTCACGCGTTCTCACTCGCGGCGGATCGAGGAGCCGGCGCGGTGCTCAACGTGGGTACCGGGGTGGAGACCACGGTCAACGGACTCTTCGAGCTGATGGCGGCCACGGCTCAATTCAGAGGTTCCGCCAGCTACGGGCCCGAGCGCCCGGGAGATCTTCGCCGGAACGCCCTGGACCCGTCCTTGGCCGAGAAGGAGCTCGGATGGCGGCCTTGGACCTCGCTGGAGGAGGGGCTCAAAGCCACCGTGGAGGCTCTCCGACCTTCCTGACCCCAGAGCCATGCGTCCCGTCGAGTGGAAGCTGGAAGCAGCTAGGCTCACTATGCGTTTCAACAGGTGACGGCGCCATTCATGGCGTCTCGAGGAAGCCATGAGCGAATACGAGGACATCGATCCATCGGCCCTCGGGCCGAACATGTGGCTGGTCGACGAGATGTACCGACGCTATCGGGAGAACCCCGAGGCTGTGGACGAGAGATGGCGCGAGTTCTTCGAGGACTTCCGTCCTCGCCTGGGGGATGTGGACGCCGCCACGACTGGCATGGTGGCCGAAGCGGTCCGTGAGGTGGCCAAGGCCGGAGCTTCGAAAGGGCCGGAGAAGGCCCCGAGCCCTGCCGATGGGCCTTCGCAGGCCCCAGCGGCTCCCACCAAGCCCATCCCTGAGGGTGCGGAGCGGATCCGGTTCGGGGCCGAGCGGGTCGTCAAGAACATGCAGGCGAGCCTGGAGGTGCCGACGGCGACGTCGTTCCGTTTCATCCCCGCCAAGCTCCTCGAGGAGAACCGCCGAGTGATCAACCGGTTCCTGTCGGCCGGCGGCGGCGGGAAGGTCAGCTTCACCCATCTGATCGGGTACGGGGTGCTCCGGGCCCTGGAGTCGGTTCCCGTGATGAAGTCGAGCTTTCTCGAAGCGGAAGGCCAGCTGTACGTCCTGCGCCGAGAGATCGTCAACCTCGGGCTGGCCGTGGACGTGGAGAAGGAGGACGGCTCGCACAGCCTCTTGGTCCCCAACATCAAGGCCGCCAACGACATGGACTTCTCCCAGTTCTGGGCGGCTTACGAAGACGTCATCCGGAAGGTCCGCACCAACAAGCTGTCCCCCGACGACTTCTCCGGGACGACCGTGACGATCACCAACCCGGGGACCATCGGAACCCAGCTCTCGGTCCCCAGGCTTCTCAGCGGGCAAGGCCTGATCGTCGGGGTCGGCCGGATCGACTATCCGGCTGAGTGGCAGGGGGCGGATCCTTCCACACTGGCCACCTTGGGCGTGGGCAAGTTGATCGGGGTCACCAGCACGTACGACCACCGCGTGATCCAGGGCGCGGAGAGCGGGCTCTTCCTGGCGAAGCTGGAAGAGCTGCTCACGGGCGGCGATGACTTCTACGAGGACGTGTTCGCCAGCCTCGGGGTCCCGTATGAACCGATCCGCTGGTCGCCGGACCAGGGCGCGATCCTCGGCCAAACCGGAACCGATGGCTACATGGAGAAGCAGAGCCGCGTGCTTCGACTGATCAACATGTACCGGGTCCGCGGCCATCTCATCGCCAATCTCAATCCCCTGGGCAGCGAGACGGTCCTGAAGCACGAGGAGTTGGATCCCGGATTTCACGGTCTGTCGGTGTGGGATCTGGATCGGGAGTTCTTCGCCGATGACCTTCCCGGTGAACATCGGCGTTCCCTGCGAGAGATCCTGGACCTGCTCCGCGATGCCTACTGCCAGACCGTCGGCATCGAGTACATGCACATCCAGGAGCCCGACCAGAAGCGATGGGTCCAGCAGCGCGCCGAGGGTGTTTCTCGAGAGCTTCCCCTCGACGACAAGCGGCACATCCTGGAGCGGCTCAACGCGGCCGAGGGGTTCGAGAGGTTTCTCCATACGAAGTACGTGGGCCACAAGCGATTCAGCCTGGAAGGCGCGGAGAGCCTCATCCCCATGCTCGACTTCCTGCTGGAGGATGCATCCGAAACGGGCGCCGAGCAAGTGGTCATGGGGATGGCGCACCGGGGACGCCTGAACGTTCTGGTCAACGTGGTGGGGAAGAGCTACGGACGCGTCTTCCGGGAGTTCGAGGGCGACATCGATCCTGAGACGGTCCAGGGTTCCGGCGACGTGAAGTACCACGTCGGGGCGACCGGCAAGTTCACCGGGCGCAACGGCAAGACGGTCACCGTCGAGCTGGCGTCGAACCCGAGCCACCTGGAAGCGGTCGACCCGGTGGTCGAAGGCATGGCCCGAGCCACCGAAGATGCCTTCTTCGGACAGGATCGGTCCAAGGTCCTGCCACTGCTGCTGCACGGCGACGCGGCCTTCGCCGGGCAGGGAGTGGTGGCGGAGACCTTCGGCATGAGCGGCCTGCCGGGCTTCAACACGGGTGGGACCGTGCACATCGTGGTCAACAATCAGCTCGGGTTCACCACTGCGCCGTCGGCCGGCCGGTCGAGCGTCTATGCGACCGACATTGCCAAGATGGTTCAGGCCCCGATCTTCCATGCCAACGGCGACGACCCGGAGGCCTGTGTCTGGGTGACGAAGCTGGCCCTTGCCTTCCGGCAGGAGTTCCGCAAGGACGTGGTCATCGATCTGGTGTGTTACCGGCGGTACGGGCACAACGAAGGCGACGACCCCAGCTACACCCAGCCGCTCATGTATCGAGCGATCGACGAGCATCGTTCGGTTCGGAAGCTGTACATGGAGAAGCTGGTCAACCGGGGCGACATCACCGTGGACGAGGCTGAAGCCGCACTGGAAGACTACCGGAACCGCCTGGACGAAGCCTTTGAGGAAACGAAAGAGAGTGCACCGCCCGTGAGCGGGCGACGCAGCAGTCGCTCCCGTCCGCTGGGCGTCCTGCCGCCCATGGCGACCGGCGTGGACCGCCAGATACTCGAACGGATCCTGGAGAGGGTCACGTCGTGGCCCGATGATTTCCACCCGCACCCGAAGCTGGCCAAGCAGCTCGAGCGGCGCCGAGACCTCCTGGAGAAGGACGCCGTGGACTGGTCGCTCGGCGAGGCGCTGGCGTTCGGGTCATTGGTCCTGGAGGGGATCCCCGTGCGGCTCACCGGCCAGGATTCGCGACGGGGGACGTTCAGCCAGCGCCACGCGGTGCTGGTCGACTACGAGACGGATCGCAAGTTCTACCCGCTGGCCCATCTGTCGGACGACCAGGCTGCGTTTCTCGTGTATGACAGCCCGCTGAACGAGTTCGCCGCGCTCGGATTCGAGTACGGCGAATCCGTCGTTGCCAAGGATGCCCTGGTGGCATGGGAGGCGCAGTTCGGCGACTTCATCAACGAGGCCCAGGTCGTGGTGGACCAGTTCATCGCATCCGGCGAGGACAAGTGGGGACAGACCAGTGGGCTGGTCGTCCTCCTGCCGCACGGCTTCGAGGGGCAGGGCCCCGAGCACTCGAGCGCCCGCATCGAACGATTCCTTCAGCTGGCAGCGGAAGACAACATCCAGGTGGCCGTCCCCTCAACGCCGGCCCAGTACTTCCACCTCCTCCGCCGGCAGGTGCATCGAGACATCCGCAAACCCCTCATCGTCTTCACGCCGAAGTCGCTGCTGCGCCTGCCGGCTGCCCGAAGCCGAACGGACGAGTTCGTCTCCGGGCACTTCAGGGAGCTTCTCCCCGAGGCTACCGAGTTCGCTCCTGACAGCGTCCAATCGGCGGTCCTCTGCTCCGGCAAGGTCTACTACGCCCTCGCAGAGCGCCGGGCGAAAGAGGGGCGGAAGGACGTGGCCATCCTGCGACTGGAGCAGCTCTACCCCTTCCCCCAGGACCAGATCCTGGAGGCGCTGAGCAGTTACCCGAATCTCCGCCACGTTCGGTGGGTGCAGGAGGAGCCAGAGAACATGGGCGGGTACGCGTTCGTCCACGCCAGGCTGCACTCAGCACTCTCCAAGGAGATCGCCTTCAGCCACGCAGCTCGGGACCAGAGCGCCAGCCCTGCCGCCGGCAGCGCCACCCTGCACGAGCAGGACCAGAAAGAATTGCTCACCGCGACGTTCGAGGGCTTGTAACCGGCAGCTCGAAGGCTAGGACTGCCAGGAGACCGAGGCCTCCCCGTAGAAGGGATACGGCTGGTCGTCCGAGGTGAACACTTTCGCCTGCTGGTTCGGCCCGCCCGGGAGAGAGACGACCAGTGGCTGGTAACAGTCGACCGAGGGATCCCTTTTCACCGCGGGGGCGAACGAGGGTGGGACTTTTTCCTCGATGACCTTCTCGATGTCGAGGCTCGGGTCGCCGAGCGCCGCGCCGGCCTGCTGGTTCAGCTCCGACCAGGGATCCGCGCAGTCCTGCCGCTCGGGGTTGAGCGGCGTGTACTTCGGCCCAATGGTGCCGGTGAACGCAACGCATCCCGTGTCCTGGTCCGGCGTCGCCGTGAGGGTCACGCCTGAACGTGCCGTGAAGTGATAGCTCACCGAGAGCTTCGCCCCGGATGGCTTCGGCTCCGGCGCACACACGTGCCAGGTGATGGGCGAGGCCCGGTTGGCTTCGAGCAGGTGGTGAGCCTCCAGGTGATCGATGAACCCGCCTGGCGGGGCCTCACCGACGTGGGCCAGGCTGAGCAGCTGCTGATAGAGGTAGAAGGGGAAGGGTCTCGTGTTCGGATCGGAGAGCCGAGCGTGGTTCCCGAGATCGGCCGAGAGGGCCGGGTCCGGCGTGAAGAGCTGGGTTTCGAAGTATGGGTTGTAGAAGGCGTGAGACATCGTTGCTGACCCCTGAGGATGGCCGACCGCCAGGAAGGTCGGAGGATGCAGCTCCGTGTGGAAGTCGTTGTGCCCGCAGTCGACGATCCATCGACCGTGCGTAGCGATCCTGTCTCCCTGCCCCGGGACGTAGCCGGGCAGATAGAAGCCCTGCTCATTGTGAGGGAACAGGTCCCTCGAGAGCTCCCAGTGGAGCAGTCCCTCGGGCGGACCGTCGGCGTCGCCGCCCGCCTCACCAAGCCGCTGGGCCAAGCGCTGGTACGCCTTGTCCAGCTTGATGTCGGCGATGATGTCCTTGTCGAACGGGTGCGTGAAGGTAAGGTCGCCCTGAGAGAACTCGGATTTCGCCACCTTCCCCGAGACGTACATCTGCTTGCCGGGCACGATCTCGCCCCACTCGTTCAAGACTTTCGCCTGAGTCGGCGAGGAGACATGAACCAGCTCGACGCCGAACTCCTCGGTCGGAGAGCCGCACACCACGCCCGGGTTCGGCTTGAAGAGCGGCTGGTTGGCGAGGGCTGCGACGTTCTGGTCGAAACCGAGGACGCCCCCCACAACTGGCTTGTTGGCAGCCTTCTTGCCGCAACCGGCGAGCAGCAGAGCAAGCACGAGGAGGGCACTCGTGGTCGAAGGGATCGAAGCGACCCCCCCCAATCGCTTCTGCCGAAGCACGGCGGGAGCTTAGCTCGCTGCTCCCTTGGAGTGCCACGGCGGGAGATTGACGACCCTGGACCCCGGGCATACAGTCGGGGAAGCGTTTGTTACCGAGCGGTAGGTAAATGCAAGGATGATGAACGAACGCTGAGGAAGGAGTGCCTCCCATGCCTGAGATCCGTGAAGCCCTCATCGTGGAGGCCGTCCGCACGCCGATCGGCAAGCGGAACGGCTCCCTCAAGGACTTCCACCCGGTCGACATGCTCGCCGAGGTGCTCAAGGAGGTCGTGAACCGGGCCGGCGTGGACCCCGATCAGATCGAAGACAACATCACGGGGTGCGTCTCGCAGGTGGGGGAGCAATCCTTGAACGTCGGACGCAACGGGTGGCTGGCTGCCGGGTTCCCGGAGACGATCCCCTCGACCACGGTGGATCGCCAGTGCGGGTCCTCGCAGCAATCGATCCACTTCGCGGCCCAGGGCGTCATGTCCGGCGCCTACGACCTGGTCGTCGCCTCCGGAGTGGAGAACATGACCCGGGTCCCAATGGGGTCCTCGACGATGGGCGCGAACCCCTTCGGTCAACAGCTCTGGGCGCGATACGAAGGGAAGCTCGTCCCCCAGGGCATCTCGGCTGACCTCATCGCCACGAAGTGGAACATCACGCGCGAAGAGTCGGACGATTTCGCGTACCGCTCGCATGTCCGCGCCGCCAAGGCCACCAGGGAGGGATACCTCAAGCGAGAGATGCTCCCTCTCAAAGTGACCGGCGAGGGCGGTGAGCAGAATCTCCTCGATCACGACGAAGGCATCCGGATGGAGCCGGACCGCGAGAAGATGTCCACGCTGCCGCCCGCGTTCAAGGCGGACAACTTCGAGCAGATGTTCCCCGGCCAGTTGAACTGGACGGTCACGGCCGGCAACTCCTCCCAGATCTCCGACGGCGCCTCGGCCTTGCTCATCGCCAGCCGGGAAAAGGCAGAGGAGCTGAGGCTCACCCCGCGGGCCAGGCTCCTCTCGTTCTCGCTGGCCGGTGACTCACCCATCCTCATGCTCACCGCACCCATCCCTGCCACCCGCCGGGTGCTGGAGAGGGCCCACCTCGAGCTCGAGGACATCGAGGTGGTCGAGATCAACGAGGCGTTCGCCTCGGTCGTTCTGGCGTGGCAGCGGGAACTTCAGGTTCCAGAAGATTGGTTCCGGGACCACGTGAACCCCAACGGCGGGGCCATCGCCGTGGGTCACCCGCTGGGAGCGACCGGAGCCAAGCTCATGACCACCATGCTGCACGAGCTCGAGCGACGGGGCGGCCGATACGGGCTGCAAACCATGTGTGAGGGAGGCGGCATGGCCAACGCCGCCATCATCGAGCGTCTCGGGTAGGGAACCAGTTCACTCGGCTCATCGTGGCCGCGGCTGTTGACGGCCGCACCCCGCGTGCTCGCTTCGCTCGTCACGCTGTGGCCTCCCGGCCTACCCGCCGCGGCCGTTGCCCAAGTCGGTGGTTTCCAAGCCTGAGCCGTACCCTGATGGTGTGGTGGCCATTGCCGCGTGGCTTCTCTGGCTCGTTGCTGTCGTGCTGTTCATCGTGATCGCCGGGGTCGGGCTGGTCTTCCTGCGCGGGATCACCGCCGGCGCCCCGAAGGCGAGGATCGAGCCGGAGGACGTTGCGGAGCTCGACGTCTTCTTCGTCTGCCCGGAATGCGGAACCGAATTCCAGGTGACCAGGCTCGGGGAGATTCAAGTGCCTCGACATTGCGGCGAGCCGATGGCCGTCGTCCGGCGACCTCGGGTGAACCCAGCGAACAACTGAAGCGCTATCCCTCTGCGATCTCCTCGGCCTTTTCCCGGAGCTTGCGGAAGTCTTTGCGCGGACGATCCTCGGGAACCAGCGAGTCGGTTCGAGTGAATCCCCACCCCGAGAACTTCACACCGACCCGGCCATAGACCCTCTTGAGCTCGCCACCGCAGTTCGGGCAGAGGCCTGGGGGCGGAGCACCCATCGGCTGGATCTCCTCCAATCGGGAGCCACAGGTCCGGCATCTGTACTCATAGACGGGCACTTCAGCGCTCCTCCCGGGAGGTTTTCCCCAAATGTGGAAAACGACGGTGGAAATCACGCCTACGGGGTAGCCGCATCGCGCTTAGCGCCACTGTGTGGAGGCGCCGAAGCCCAGCGCGATCAGCCCCAGCCCGACGAACAGATAGAGGTTCGTTGCTTGTTTGTGGGTCCCCGGTATCAGGCCGAGGTAGTTGAGGACGATCACTATGACCCCAACGAACATGAGGAGGAGGATCGCCGGACCGAACCATTTCGGGCTCGGCTTCGGTTTCCTCTTCGGCGGGGGCTGATGCCGGCGCCGCTTGGCTTTGGATTTGGGCATGGATCAGAACTCCCGCTAGAGCCTTGGCATAGTATCAGCGCCGAGGTGCCGTTTAGCGGCTGACCTGGACGTTGGCTATCCGGGCAGTAAGTCGAGGCGGGAGTCGGTGGCGGCTTCGACAGCCGGCCTGGTGAACGGCAGCGGGTGGTACTGGCCGGTCGACCACAGCGGGAACAGATCCTTGAAGTGGGGGCTGGTCAGATTCCCCGACTGGCCGACCGTGTGCGTCCCGACAGAAGCGTCGAGGTCCGAGAGGTCGATGATCTGGCGCCAGCTGGGGACCACCACGGCGTCGTAACCGGCCCCAGGCTCGTACATTCCCTGGCACACGGTCTGCTCGTCTCCGCCCCATGCGGCCTCTCCCCCCGTGAACAGCTCAGCCAGATCCGGGATCCTGGCCAGCTGCCCGGCGAAACGGACCCGGTGGATGGCTCCCCACGACCAGGCGCTGATGTCCTCTCCCATCGCAGTGGTCAGCTCGTCCAGGGCCGTGCCGAGCGCCTTCCGCAAAAGGTCGTCCCTGGCCTTCACTCCCTCACCCCCGAACCACGTTGCGGTCGGGTAGGCAAGGATGTGGGGGAGCACCTGGTAATGGAACGAGTTGGTCCACTGGCGCAGTCCGAAGTAGTGGCGGTGGAGTTCCTCGCCGAGGCGAGGAAGCAGGATGGCGTCGCCGATCCGGCAGCTCCACACCTCATAGATCGCGGCCGCCGCCGAGTCTGCCCGGAGGTCGAAGTCCCATTCCGACAGCAGCGCCAGTGCCTCCTTCTGTCGGTCGTCGGTCGGCTCGACGCTCACGAGGTGCGGGACGATCTCGCGGGCCGGCAGCGAGACCGTGTCCGTGTGCATTCTGCGGAAGGACTCCACGTCGTGTGTCTGGGTCTCAGTGAGGAGTTCCACGACCCGGCGGGCTCGAAACGGCGGCAAGAAGTCCTTTCCGATCAGGAACGGGTAGGAGTCATCGTGGATCCGGTTGTTGGCGGTGGCCAGGAATCCCTCGTCCGGGTTGTAGGCGAAGGGCAGCTCCTCGAAGGGCACGTAGCCGTCCCACTCGTGGTCCTCCGTCCACCCGGGGACCGGGACCGTCCCGTCGCCCCTCCTACGGATGGGATGCCACCCGGTGGCCTGGTAGCCGATGTTGCCGTCCACGTCGGCGTAGACGAAGTTGCCGCCGGGCGTGGCCCACTCGGAGAGGGCGGCTCGGAACTCCTCGAAGGTAGCGGCAGTGTTCATCCGGTACACGGTGGAGGGCTTGGCCCCGTCCTCCAGGGCCACCCATCGGAGCGCGTAGGTCTCGCGGATGCCCCCTTCGACGACGGTGGGAGCACCGACTCCAATGAGAAAGGAATCGAGAATGGGGCCGTGCCGGGTTTCCCGGGCCTCGACGACCTCGGGATCCGATCGACCTCGGACCGCGACTTCCTCACGGTGGACGGTGAGGGGCTCCCAAGCTCCGTTGTGCAGCGCGGCCGTGCCGTCCTCGGACAGTCGCTCCAGATACAGGTCCTGCGTGTCCCCCCCGAGATTCGTGATGCCCCAAGCGATCCGGTCGTTGTGGCCGATGATCACGCCGGGTGAGAACGGCAGGGCCACCCCACGTACGTCGATCCCGGGTGCGGACAGATGGATCTCGTACCAGATCGAGGGGAGCTGGGCGAACAGGTGGGGGTCGTTGGCCAGCAGGGGCCTGCCGGTCGCGCTGCGCCGTCCCGCCACGACCCAGTTGTTCGAGCCCTGCCCCTTCGGGAATCGGGGTGCCTCTCGCAGAAGGTCGAGGGCGCTGCGACGATTCGCCGGGCCGCCGCCCTTTCCGGCAACCACCGCCCCGGGTTCGGGCCCAAGCTCCGGGAAAAGGGTGGTCATCGCCTCCCAGCCAAGCTGGTCGGCGATCTGCACGCGAAGTAGCTCGGCGTCCCAGTTCGTGGACAGACCCCAGGCCATGAGGATCGAGGCGGCCGCGGCGAGCTCGGCGGCCTCCCGGTCATCGGGAAAGTAGGGATCGAGCTGAAGGATCTCGTACTCAACCGGCTTGGCGGGCATGTGGGAGAGCCACGCCCGCACTCCTGCGGCGAACGCTTCCGACATCTCCCACGACAGATCGTCCCACTGGGCGCACAGCCTCCTGGCCGCCCGGTTCCAGCCGACCGCGCGGATGAAACGGTCGAGGGGGAGCGAGAGGTCTCCGAAGATCTCGGACAGCCTTCCCGATCCGAACCGCAGCATGACCTCGAGCTGGAACAGACGCTCGGAGGCCAGGATGTAGCCCTGAGTGAAGAACAGGTCGTGCGTGCCCTGGGCGTAGACGTGGGGAACGCCCCATCTGTCCCAGAGCACCTGGACCGGCTCTCTGAGGCCCGCCAAGCGCAGTTCTCCTTGCACTGCGGGCAAGGCGGCCCGGGCCCGCTCGCGAAGCATGTCCGTCAGCTCGCTCAATGAAAGGCCCCCGCTTTCTTACTGACCGGTAGGTTGCACTCTACATCGCGATGGGTGCACCCTCGGCCGGGCACGGACCCTCACCGCGAGCGAAGCTGCTCCAGCTGGATCTCCCACTCCCGGCGCGTGCGCTGGACGATCTCTCCCACTCCCGGCGCGTGCGCTGGACGATCTCTTCCGCGCCCTCAACGTACCGCTCCCGTTCGGCGTCGAACCGGCCGCAGGCAATGGCGGCCTGCCCGGCCGGTCCGACATAATGGCCGCAGTCCGAGCCGAGGAGATCGCAATGGAGCACCGGCCCTGGTTGGCCAGTTACCCGGAAGGAGTGCCGCAGTCGCTTGCCCCTTATCCGGAGAAGTCGCTGTATTCCCTGCTCACCGAGGCCGCAGCCAGGCACCCGCGCGCCCCCGCCGTCGCCTTTTGGCTTCCCGGCGCTCCGATGGGAAAGACCCTCTCCTATGCACAGTTGGTAAAGCAGGTTGACCAATTCAGCCGGGTCCTGGTGTCCTTGGGAGTCCAGCGAGGCGACCGGGTCGGGCTGGTGCTCCCGAACTGCCCTCAGTACGTGATCGCCTACTACGCGACTCTTCGGATCGGCGCCGTCGTGGTGGGGAACAACCCCCTCTACACCGAGCGCGAGCTCTCTCACCAACTGAAGGACGCGGGGATCGAGGCTTGTGTAACGCTCGACCAGCTCTACCCGAAGGTGGCTGAGGTCCAGGACGAGGTCGGCCTGCGAGAAGTCGTGGTCACCAGGGTGACCGATTTCGTTCGCTTTCCTTTGAATCTGCTGGTCCCCCTGAAGCTGAAGAAGGAGGCTCGGCACCACGGTGATCCGTGGCCGCCCGTCCCGCCGGGAGCCAAGGTCCGGTGGTGGAAGGAGCTCATGGCCGGTTCCTACCCGGCCGCTCCTGTAGCCGAGGTCGATCCCGTCACCGATCTCGCCGGACTGATCTACACGGGCGGGACGACCGGGTTGTCGAAAGGCGCCATGCTCACGCACGCGAACCTGGTGTCGAACGTCATGCAGGCTGCCGCCTGGTTCCCCGACATCCAGGATGGGCGGGAGGGGATCATGTCGATCATCCCGTTCTTCCATTCCTATGGGATGACCGTCGCGATGAACCTCGGGATCTACAGGGCGGCGAAGCTCGTTCTCATGCCGAGGTTCGAGCTCGAGCCAACGCTGAAGGTGATAGAGAAGGAGAAGCCGACCCTCTTCCCCGGCGTCCCTCGCCTGTACATCGCCATCAACGAGGCGCGAGAGACCCCGAAGTACGACCTCAAGTCGGTGCGTGCGTGTCTCTCGGGGGCGGCGCCCCTTCCCCTGGCGGTGGCGCAGAAGTTCCTCGACATCACTGGAGCAACAGTCGTGGAAGGCTACGGGCTCACCGAGGCCTCGCCGGTCACCCACGCCAATCCTCTCGATGGACGGGCCAGGCCGGGCTCGATCGGTCTTCCCATACCGGACACGGAGTGCCGGATCGTCGACCTGGAGGACTGGACGAACGAGGTTCCGCCAGGCCAGATGGGAGAGCTGATCATCTCCGGCCCCCAGATCATGAAGGGTTACTTCAACAGGCCCGACGAGACGGCCGGCATGATCAAAGGAGCCGACGACGGCACTCGGTGGTTGCTCTCCGGCGACATCGCGAAGATGGACCAGGACGGCTATTTCTATATCGTCGACCGCAAGAAGGACATGATTCTGGTCTCGGGGTACAACGTGTATCCGACCGACATCGAGCAGGTGATCTACAAGCACCCAAAGGTGCAGAAGGTGTGTGTGGCAGGGATTCAGGACAGAACGACAGGCGAGGCGGTGAAGGCCTACCTCGTGTTACGCGAAGGCCAGACGGCCACGCCAGAGGAGATCATCGAATGGTGCCGCAACGATGAGTTCGGGCTGACCGGCTACAAGGTCCCCAAGCTGATCGAGTTCAGAGACTCTCTCCCCGAGACGCTCGTGGGGAAGGTCCTCCGCCGGGTGCTCCAGCAAGAGGAGAGGGATAAGGCCGCCACCTCGGCCCCTGACCCGCGCGCCTAGGCGACACGGCGTCGGCTACGCGCCGCCCTTGCCTTCATCGCGGGCAGGATCGGTTCGCACTCCGTCGCGCTCGCCGCGTTCTCGGCGGAGGAGCATCCAAGCTCCGAGCGAGACGACCACTCCGGAGACGATCAACGCGATCAGCGCCGAGATGATCGCTTCTTCCCGGTCGAGGGCCAGGATCAGCCTCCGTCCTCCGCTCCGCTTCCAGTCGCTCTAGCTCCACCCGACTGTGGTCGGCGAAGCGCGTGGCCTCGGCGATGGCCCGGTGTCCTGCCTGCTCGGCGATCAGCCGGTGCATCTGCTGACACACCCGCCGGTACACGGGGTGTCCTTGGGGAGTGGTCCGGAGCTCGATCAGGTGCATGGCCTCGCGGGCATTCATGTCCATGTAGAAGCGGATGCGGTAAGCCATGGAGACGGCGTACTGGGCCACTTTCGCCAGTCCGGCCTCCGCCATCGTTTCGTACAGGGCGGCCGAATCCTCCAGGACGGCATTCCAGTCCGAGAGCGCGCCTGCGGCTTCGATCTCGGGAGGCACCTCGAACCCGTGAGTAGGGGAGAGCGTCTGCCACTCCATGGTCAGGAGGCGGTGGCGCTGCAGGTCTCGGAATGCCCCGTAGTCGCAGAGCACGTCGAATCGGTATGACGTCCGTTCGAAAGCGCGCCCAGGTCTGTGCCGGCGGTTGAGCCGCTCTCCCACGTACGCCTGCAGGATTCGGGTCCGTTCCTCGAAGCTCATCTTCCGAGCCTCGTCCATGAGCTGATCATCCGGAAGCTCGCTCACGGCATAGAGGGCCGCGGCGACCACCTTGATCTCTCCGTCCGGATCGAAGTCCGACAGCGTGACCTCGGAGCGAGGCTCCGCGACGACGCCGGAGAGCAGCTCGCCGGCGACCGCCGCCGTGTCCTCCCGAGTGCGATGGATGTACTCGCTCCACAGGCCCCCACGGTCGGGGAGGTCGACTCGCGTCAGGAAAGCCGGGATGACCTTGCGGAGCTCGGCGAGGATCAGTCCGGCGTACACACGGACTTCCGAGAGGCCATCCGCCCGCATCCGCAGGATGAGCTGCTCGTATGCCTGGGCGGTGGCGAAGATGCCGACGTTGGAACGAGTGGCTGCCGGCAGGAGCGCCCGAAGCGTGTCGCAAGCCTTCGCCCTGATCGTCATCCTGTAGACGAAGTCCGACTCCTCAGGACTCTTGGGGTACAGATCGCGAAAGAACACCTGCAGGGGTCCGAGCCATCTGGCGTAGGTCTCGAAGGCCCGGTCGAGGCTGGTCCGGTATCGGTTGGCCAAGTCGGCACCCGCCGCCAAGACCTCGTCTGGGACCTGGTACCGCCACCGCCCGCCCGGGCGGTCGTCGTACGGCACGTACCGCGTGGATTGCTCGAGGTAGGCAGCGAGCCGACCCCACTCGAGCACCTTGGCCAGCAGCTGGGAGGCCTGCTCGCAGGCCAGGTGGACGCCTCCGAGCTGGGCCACCGAGTCGTCCCCGAACTCGAAGAACACTCGCTCGTAGAGCTTCTCGGCGCGCTGGACCCCCACCGCCTCGGGAGAAGCAGAGCCGCTAGGCCTCTCCGCGTCCTGGGCGAACTCGTCCAGGAACAGCCGGCGCAGGGACTTCGCGGAACGGGAGTATCGGGCGAACAGGGCGCCCTTGACCACCTCTGGGAGGTCGACCAGCGCGAACACCGGGCCGTCCAGGTTGGTGAAGTGAGGAGCGAGGACCGCTCGCTCTCCTTCAGTGAATGATTCCTCCACGAACTCCAGGCTCATCAGCTCCCTGTGGGGAAGGGGGCCGTAAGTCAGGCGATGCTACCGCATGCCACTGACACACCCGGTGTAACCGAGCCGGGTCAGGGCGGCGACGGGCTGGGCGAAGGCGACGGGCTGGGCGAAGGCGACGGGCTCGGCGACGGGCTGGGCGAGGGCGACGGGCTCGGCGAAGGACTGGGCGAGGGCGACGGGCTCGGCAGTGTCCAGATCCGGACGACCGATCCCTCGGCGGCCTGGGTGGTTCCCGGCGGGTCCTGCTTGGTCACGTCCCCTGGGGTGCTGCACTCCGGATTGTTGAATTTCCCCACCACGCGAACCTTGAAACCCTGGTCCTTCAGCTCGGAGGTGGCAGCAGCCCTCGACTCGCAGATGACATCGGGCACGTTCACCTGCTTGGGGATGGAGCCATTGGACACAAAGAGGTTGATGGCGGTCCCGCGTTCGGCCCGCTTCGGCGCGTAGTTGATGACGATCCCTTTGTCCTCCTGCGAGTCGCGCTCGGTCACCCGGCCCACGGTGAAGCCGGCGTTCACCAACGCGTCTCGCGCCACCGCCTCGGTCTTGCCCTTGACATTGGGTACGGTGAGGAGCTGTCCGGTCTGCAGCAGGCTTCGGGCGAAGAAGAAGAGCGCCACCGCGATGACCAGGAGGATGGCCCCGAGGATGATGCCGGCGATCCATCGTCGCCGTCTCTCCTCCTCCTCGAGGGTCGGAGGGGGGAGGACGGTGGTCGGGTGGGTCGCCCGTTCGACCAGCTGAGTGGGCTCCGGCGCGAGGAGAGGCGTGGCCATGACGGGAACGCCCGACCGGAACCGCTCCAGGTCGCGTGCCAGGTCATCGGCCGACTGGTAACGGTTGGAAGGGTTCTTCGCCAGGCACTTCAGGACGATGGCGTCAAGGTCGAACGGAACATCCCTGTTGATGCGGCTCGGCCGGACGGGCTCTTCCTTGACGTGCTTGTACGCCACGGCGACCGCGGTCTCCCCGGAGAATGGAGGATGGCCGGCGAGCATCTCGTACAGGACGCAGCCCAGTGAGTAGACGTCGGATCGAGCGTCCACCGGCTCCCCTTGGGCTTGCTCCGGCGAGAAGTACGTGGCCGTCCCGAGCACGGTGGCCGTCTGGGTCAGCGAGTCCGAGGTCGTGGCGCGGGCGATGCCGAAGTCCATGACCTTCACGTCGCCAGATGGGGTCAGCATGATGTTCCCGGGCTTGACGTCGCGGTGGATGATGCCGTTGCGGTGGGCGAAGGCCAACGCCTCGGCCACGGCCAGCGTGATCTCCACCGCCCGCTCCGGCATGAGTGGCCCGTCCTCCCGGATGACCTGGGACAGGGTCTTCCCCTTGATGTACTCCATGACGATGAAGTGCGTCCCGTCATCGGAGCCCGTGTCGAAGACGCTCACCACGTTGGGGTGGTTGAGCGCCGCGGCAGACTGGGCCTCTCGGCGGAACCGGGCGACGAACGAGTTGTCCTTGGAGAACTGCGAGCCCAGGACCTTCACCGCGATCTGCCGTCCGAGCACGCGGTCGGTTCCCAGATAGACCTCGGCCATACCTCCCCGGCCGAGCATCGAGTCGATCTCGTATCGGCCGCCGAGAACTTTCTGGTCAGCCATCAGTCGCCGTGCCCCTTGTCCTTGCCCTTCCCCTTGCCGTGATCCCTCTCGCCTCCGG
>WNGA01006603.1_pt1 | contig 16462 bp, 18 predicted proteins | sample 5400061 | NCBI WGS metagenome assembly WNGA01 (sample SAMN13153366, study PRJNA577476) | soil metagenome | isolation source: 100 cm soil or saprolite under grassland replicate 2 | place: USA:California | collected 2016-06-15 | reverse complement strand
CTGCCCCCGCTGCTCCGTCCGCGTCGACAGGCGGGGCATCGCCAACCGACTCCGGTGTCCGCGCCCCGCCTGCGACGGTCCCCGGCGCGACGCCGCCCGCCCCGACGTCGGGCCCGCCGTTCGGGGCCGTGGCGGGTCCTTCGCCCTGGGCGATCCCCGGCCCGTCCTTCTACTTCCTCGACGAAGGCCAGACGGCGCTCACGCACGCCGAGCCACCCCCGCGGATCGCGTCGCTCGAGCTCAGCCCGGAGGCGTTCGTCCCGGATCTCGGGTTCACCTCGCGTCCCTTCGATCCGAGGATGGTCCGGCGCGACTTTCCGATCCTCCAGGAGCAGGTGCACGGCAGACCGCTCGTCTGGCTCGACAACGCCGCCACCACCCAGAAGCCGAACGCGGTCATCGACCGCCTCTCGTCCTTCTACCGGCACGAGTACTCGAACATCCACCGGGGCGCTCACGCCCTCGCGGCGCGCGCGACCGACGCGTACGAGGCCGCGCGCGAGAAGGTCCGCCGCTTCCTCCACGCCTCGTCCACTCGCGAGATCGTCTTCGTCCGTGGCACGACCGAGGGCATCAACCTCGTCGCCCAGAGCTTCGGCCGCCGCTACGTCGAGAAGGACGACGAGATCGTGATCACATGGCTCGAGCACCACGCCAACATCGTTCCGTGGCAGCTCCTCTGCTCCGAGAAGGGCGCTCGCCTCCGCGTCGCGCCCGTCGACGACAGCGGGCAGGTGATCCTTGAGGAGTACGAGAAGCTCCTCGGGCCGCGCACGCGGATCGTGTCGCTAAGCCAGGTGTCGAACGCCCTCGGCACCATCACGCCGGCGCGGGAGATGGTCGAGATGGCCCACCGCCACGGCGCGCGCGTGGTCATCGACGGCGCCCAGGCCGTCTCGCACTTCCGGGTGGACGTGCAGGAACTCGACGCCGACTTCTACGTGTTCTCGGGTCACAAGGTCTTCGCGCCGAGCGGCATCGGCGTCGTCTTCGGGAAAGCCGACGTCCTCGACTCGATGCCCCCCTGGCAGGGCGGCGGAAACATGATCTCCTGCGTCACCTTCGAGAAGACGACCTACCAGCCGGCGCCCGCGCGCTTCGAGGCCGGGACCCCGAGCATCGCTGACGCGGTGGGCCTCGGCGCCGCGCTCGACTACTTCGAGTCGGTCGGCATCGAGCCCGCGGCCGCCTACGAGCACGCGCTCCTCGAATACGCGACCGCGGGGCTCCTCACCATCCCCGGCCTGCGCCTCATCGGCACCGCGCGCGAGAAGGCGAGCGTCATGTCGTTCGTCCTCGACGGCTTCCGCTCCGAGGACGTCGGCGCCGCGCTCGACAAGGAGGGCATCGCCGTGCGCGCGGGCCACCACTGCGCCCAGCCGATCCTGCGCCGCTTCGGCGTCGAGGCCACCGTCCGCCCATCGCTCGCGCTCTACAACACCTGCGAGGACGTCGACGCGCTCATCGCTGCGTTGCGGCGCATCCAGGCCGGACGAGGTCACCGGGGGCTCTGATGAGGACTCGGACCGCCGCAGGGACGACTGCCAGGACCGAGAGCATTGCCGGTTCCGGGGAGCGCAGGCGGAGCGGTTCCTCGAGGCTGGAACGCGCTGAACGACCCGAGCCGTGCCGCGCTTCAAACGTGCGCGCCTCGTCTCAGTCGTGCCGACCGCGCGCCGCGCCGCCGCTCGAGACGATCCTGGAGGCGGTGGGCGGCACGCCTGTCGTGAGGCTGCGGCGGGTCGTCGACGCAGCCTGCGCCGCGGTGTACGCCAAGCTCGAGTCATTCAACCCCGGCGGCTCCGTCAAGGACCGGATCGCGGTCTCGATGATCGAGGCAGCGGAGCGCGAGGGGCGGCTCGCGCCGGGCGCACGCATCGTCGAACCGACGAGCGGTAACACCGGCATCGGGCTGGCGCTCGTCTGCGCCGTCAAGGGATACCAGCTCACGCTCGTCATGCCCGAGTCGACTGCTCTCGAGCACCGGCAGGTTCTCGAAACGTATGGTGCAGAGGTCGTCGTCACCCCCGCCGAGGGCGCGATGGTCGCGCCGTTGGCGCGCGCCCGCGAGATCGCCGCGCGCGATGGCGCGCTCCTGCTCGACCAGTTCGCGAACCCCGCGAATCCAGCCGCACATCGTGACGGGACTGCTCGCGAGATCCTGGCCGCACTCGAGGGTATGTCGAGTGGCCTCGACGCCTTCGTCGCCGGGGTCGGGACCGGCGGCACGCTCTCCGGGGTCGCCGAGGTCTTGCGGTCCCGTTGGCGCCACGTTCTCGTCGTCGCCGTGGAGCCCGAGGCGTGCGCCGTGCTGTCCGGCGGCGGGGCGGCCCCAACGCGGATCCAGGGGCTCGGCGCCGGATTCGTCCCCGAGGTCCTCGACCGGACCGCGTACGACCGGGTGCTCACCATCTCGGACGAGGACGCCTGGGAGATGAGGCTGCGGCTCGCGCGAGAGGAAGGCATCCTCGTCGGGATCTCGAGCGGCGCCGCCGCGCTCGCGTCGCTTCGGATCGCGCGTGAGCTCGGGCCCGGGAAGGTCGTCGCGACCGTGTTTCCCGACACCGGCGAGCGCTACTTCTCGATCGAAGAGTGGTTCGGCGACGCGGGAGCGCGGCGGTGACCGCGGCCCATTGCCGCCACGGGCCGGCCCCGGTCGAGTCGCTCGCCCGGCTCGTCGGGAGCACGCCGCTCGTGAGGCTCCGCCGGATCGGTGCCGAGCTGCCGGGTCTGCGCCTCTACGCGAAGTGCGAGTTCATGAATCCCGGCGGCTCGGTGAAGGACCGACCCGCGCTGCGGATGATCGAGACAGCGCTCGCGGACGGGCGTTTCGGGACGAGCAAGACGCTCGTCGACTCGACGAGCGGGAACACGGGCGTCGCCTACGCCTGGATCTGCGCCGCCCTCGGGCTGCGCTGCGCCCTGGTCATGCCCGCCAACGTGACCGCCGCGCGTAAGCGCATCGCGCGGGCGTTCGGGGCGGAGCTCGTGTTCTCCGACCCACTCGAAGGCTCCGACGGCGCCATCCGCAAGGTGCGCGAGCTGGTCTCGTCGGAACCTGGACGCTGGTTCTACCCCGACCAGTACGGAAACCCCGAGAACCCCCTTGCCCATGAGCTCGGGACCGCGGTCGAGATCGCAGAAGCCTTGGACGATCGCGTCGCCGCATTCGTTGCGGGTATCGGAACCGGAGGGACGGTGATGGGAACGAGTCGCGGCCTTCGCGCCCGCGTTCCCGGCGTGCGCTGCTTCGCGGTCGAACCTGCCGAGCCGCTTCATGGGCTCGAGGGGCTGAAGCACATGGCGAGCTCCATCATGCCACCCATCTACCGGGAGGAGGAGCTGGACGAGAAGATCGCCCTGCCAACGGCGGAGGGCTGGGCCATGGCGGAGCGGCTCGGGCACGAAGAGGGCCTGCGGGTCGGCCACTCGGCGGGCGCCGCGGTCGCCGGCGCGCTGGAGGTGGCACGCCGCATGGCGGCCGCTGGCGAGACGGGCAACGTCGTAACCATCCTGCCTGACCGCGCCGATCGCTACTTCGAGCCGCGCCAGTGGGAACGGAAGATCGTCTGGTGAACGGCCGCAACAGCTACTTGATGGATCCGCTTGCGCAGCTCAGGCTGCTCGATGAGCTCGCGGCGAGCGGCGGCGCAGTGGTCGCCGTCTGGCACTCGCACGTGGAAGTGGGCGCGTATTTCTCCGCCAAGGACCGCGCGGACGCCGTCGTCGAAGGCATGCAGCAGGTGCCGGGCGCGGAGTACCTCGTCCTCGGCGTGCGAGGCGGCCGCGTGACGGAGATGAAGCGGTACCGGTTCCTGAACGGGGACTTCATCGAGACGGTCGTCTGAAGAGGGCGGAGGTAGAAGCCGCAGAGGTTCGGGAGCAGCACCGCGAACCGCTAGGCGCCGGCCCGCACGCCGAATCGCGTCGCCGGGCAGCAGAGAGCGCGCGGCGACCGCATCCGCTTGACCAGGCATGGCATCCGTTATATTAGATTAACGTCCAGCCGCGCTTCGGAGCACGCCGTGAGTGAATCGATCAAGAGTTCGCTCGCTCGACTTGGCGGTAACAGGTCCGGGAACGAGCCGCCGATCGGCAAGGTCTTCGAGGCCACTCCGCTGGAGGCCGCAGTTGCTGCCCTGGGAAAGGCACTTGCTGCCCTGGGAAGCGACCATGCCGTAGCCTGCCGCGCTCAGGCCAGCCTGCTCGGGCTCCGCGATCGATCGCATCGAGGCGAAGGCTCGTGGCTACCTGGACGCCCGAGGCTTCCTGAACGTCGCTCCGGTGCCGGTTGGCTTCAAGAGGGTGCTGAAGACGGCCCGGTCTGGTGAGGGGGAAGAGGGGCCGGCCTCCGTAGAGCGGTGGCTGGCCCCTCTGTTGTTTTCGTGAGTCCGGGGGTGACGAATGCGGATCGGCATCATCGGTGGGCTGGGGCGCTCCGAGCCTCATTTCGGCCGCCTGGCAGCAGACGCCGGCCATGAGGCACTGTTCCATGACGGGGAGATCAAAGGGCGGGGTGCGAGGGCGCTCGAGCACGTCATCGATCGATGCGAGCTGGTCGTCATCGTGACCGACGTGAACAGCCACGCTGCCGTTCAGCTGGCGCGACGCCGCCTGCGTGAGCAAGGACGCTCACCGCTGCTCCTGCGCCGTTTCGGCTTGGCGCGCTTCGCGACGCTCCTCGCCGCGCTGAACGTTCATCTGCCGTCCTGTCCGTCTGGCGGCGCAGCGTAGACCATGTTGCACCGTCGCCTTCGCGTGCATCGCGTGCCACGGACCGAAGCCTGCTCGGGCCGGCGGCGGAACGGTCGAGACCGTCTGTCCTGCGACGCTTCGTCCGCTTGACAGGACGCGCATCCGTCATACAGGATGATATCCGCCATAGCAGATGACCATTATGGCGGAGAGGAAACGACAAGATGTCGTATCAGCGAAAGCCGCTTGGTTCTCCTTGTTCGCGGTGCGGTCAGCCAGTGACGGACGAGAAGGTCACCGTCCGCACGCTCAACAACTTCCTGCCGTACACGCCCAAGATCTGGCATCGCGCCTGCTTCGAGGAGCACAAGCGGCAGACGGCGACGCCATCGATCGGGGCGCCTGCGCCGGCTCTGGCCACCTGATCGGTCGGAGCGACGCCGCCGGGCGCGGCGCCGGGCGATGCTCCCACGTCGCCTGCGCCGCGTCCGCGCTATCCCGCGAGGCGTCTCTGAACGGTGCCGTCGGCGCCGACCTCGACGGCGAGCGGCACCACTGCCACTCCGTATTTCCTGGCGAGATCCGGACGGCGGGAGACATCCACCAGCACTGGCGAACGGCTCTCGCTCGCCAGGCGATTGGTGAGCGTCTGGCAGTCTGCGCAGAGGGGGTGCGTGAACTGGACGACGGCGCCCTGGCCCGGCCCGACACCCAGCTCCGCGAGATCCACCCGGTGGATCGTCATCGTGCGCACGCCTCGGAACCGGGCGCCGATCCGGTAAAGGACGCAGCCGGCGCAGAAGCCCGTCGTCGCCGCGAGGAGCGCGAGCGCTGCCACGATCCCGCCGAGGAGGAGCCCCACGCGGTGGTAGCCGAGGAGGCTCGCCGCGGTAGCGGCCCATAGGAATCCTGCGCCCACCTCGTTCGCGAACCGCGGGGGGCGACTGTCCTCGAGCGGTCCCTCGCCGACCCGAGGCTGCACGACCTCGAAGTAGAAGACGCAGGGGAGGCACCAGCGACGCCCGAGGAGGAGCCCGAGCGTGAGCTGCAGCGCGAGCAGTGCGAAGAGAACCCACCAGCCGGTCACGACTCCCAGGAGCGACACGAGCCCCACTGTTGCCTGATTGAATCGCGGCGCACGGGCGTCGATGACCGCGAGATCGCGGTACGGGTCGGCTGCGCGTGAAGGCACGCGTCCGGACCTCCCCTCCAGCCCGGCGCCAGCCGGTGATCCCATCGCAGAGGATGCTGGTGAATGGGGATCCGCCATGACGGTGGCAGCTGATAACAGAGCCGCTGCTCGGGTGCCAGCCTCTCAAGTGGAGTGTGGGTCGTCGGGCACGGATGAGAGCGGCGGCGGGCGTCGGTGCCTTGGCGGGTGATCGGCACCGCCATATGCGAGGGCGGAGGACACTCCACTAACGCGGAGGAAAAGGCCGCTCACCCCTGCGAGAGCGTCGAGGCTCGCGCTCGCCCCCGCAAGTACCACCGCCGTGCCCGTATCCCCACGCGACGGCATGGCGAACGACGGAGGGGTGGCTTCGTGAGAGCGCTCCTCCCGCTGTTCCTGCGTCTCGAGGGCCGGCGCGTGCTGGTCGTGGGCGGCAGCGCCATGGCGGCGCTCCGGGTGCGGCAGCTCGTCGACGCCGGCGCGCGACCGGAGGTCGTGGCGCCAGAGGTGCGGGAGGAGATCGTGCCCCTCGCCGCCGCCGTTCACCGCCGCCCCTTCCGCGATGACGATCTCGAGGGCGCCTGGCTCGCGGTCGCCGCCGCCACGCCCGAGGTGAACCGGATGGTGGCGCGCGCGGCCGAGGCGCGACGCATCTTCGTGAACGCGGTCGACGACCCGGCCTCCGCGTCTGCCTACGCCGGGGCGGTGCTGCGGCGGGGCGGGGTGCTCATCGCCGTCTCGACGGAAGGACGGGCGCCCGCGCTGGCCGGCCTCCTCCGCGAGGCGCTCGGGGCGCTCTTGCCGGACGACATCGGCACCTGGGTCGCGTGCGCCCAGGCGCTGCGGAGCCGCTGGAAGCGGAGCCGCGTGCCGCTCGAGGAGCGGAGGCCGCTCCTGCTCGAAGCCCTCGACGCGTTGTACCGAGCCCGCTCTCCCCGATCACCCGCCCCGCGAGCGGTGGAGGGAGAGCAGCATGCAGGGGAGGGCGCCCGGCCATGACCGGCTTCGTCTCGCTCGTGGGCGCCGGGCCGGGGGATCCCGAGCTCCTCACCCTCAAGGCAGCGCATCGCCTCGAAGAAGCCGATCTCGTGCTCTACGACGCGCTCGTGAGCGGCGAGGTGCTCCGGCTCTGCGCGAGAGCGCAGCGCTTCCTTGTCGGCAAGCGCGCCGGCCGCGACGGCGTCGAGCAGGAGACCATCCACCGCATCATGATCGACGAGGCCCGTCGCGGCAGGCGGGTCGTGCGGCTCAAGTGCGGGGACCCGTTCGTCCTTGGGCGCGGTGGCGAGGAGGCATTGGCGCTCGAGCGGGCCCGCGTGCCGTACGAGATCGTGCCGGGGATATCGTCCGCGCTCGCCGCGCCAGCGCTCGCGCGCATCCCGGTGACGCACCGGGGCATCGCATCGGGTTTCGCCGTCGTCTCGGGGCACGCGCCCGAGGCCTACCGGACGTTCGTCGAGTCGGTGGCGCCCGGGTCCCTGACGCTCGTCGTGCTCATGGGCCTCGGCGCGCGCGCCGAGGTGGCGCGCGCCCTTCTTGAGCGCGGCTGGGCCTCGGCGACCCCGGCAGCGGTGCTCCTCGGCGCCTCGACGCCGGATGCCTTCACCTGGATCGGCACGCTCGCCGACCTGGGCAGAGCCGGGCTGCCCGAGCGGAACGGTGCGCCAGGAACGCTCGTCATCGGGGCCGTCGCTGCGCTGGGCTACGCATCTCGCGACGCGGGCGAGGGCGCCCGCTTCGCCGAAGGGGAATCGTAGGAGAAGCCAAGCCATGCCGAACGTCGACGAACAGACTGGCCACAGCCGTCCCTCGTTCGCCCAGAAGGCGGACATCGATCTCTTCCTCGCCACGCTGGAGAAGTTCGAGCGGGGAGAGATCAACGCCGAGCAGTGGCGCGCCTTCCGGCTCCTCCACGGCACCTACGGGCAGCGCCAGCCCGGGGATCTCTCGATGCTGCGCGTGAAGATCCCGCAGGGTGTCCTCACGGCGCCGCAGCTCGAGGCGCTGGCGGACGTGGCGGTGCGGTTCTCCCGCGGCTTCGGCCACATCACGACGCGACAGAACGTGCAGCTCCACTTCATGCGCCTGCACGACGTAGAGCCCGCGATGCGCGTCCTCGCCGAGGCCGGCCTGACCACACGCGAGGCGTGCGGCAACTCGGTCCGCAACATCACCGCCTGCCCGTTCGCGGGCGTCGCGCACGACGAGATCTTCGATCCCACGCCGTACGCGGAGGCGATGACGCGCCATTTCCTGCGGCACCAGCTCTCGTCGTCGCTCCCGCGCAAGTTCAAGATCGCCTTCGAGGGCTGCCCCGAGGACCACGCGCTCACCGCGATCCACGACATCGGGGTGCGCGCCCTGGTGCGGGTCGAGGGCGGGCGGACGGTGCGCGGCTTCAGGGTGTCGGCGGGAGGCGGTACCGCGACGCTCCCGAGGTCCGCGAGCGTTCTCGTCGAGTTCCTGCCTGCGGACGAGCTCCTCGCCGTCGCTGAGGCCCTCGTGCGGGTCTTCCACCGGCTCGGCGACCGCCAGCACCGCCAGGCGAACCGGATGAAGTTCCTGATCCGGCAGCTCGGCTGGGAGAAGTTCCGAGCCGAGGTGGAGGGCGAGCTCGCGGCCTTGCGCGCGAGCGGGATCCCGCCCCTGCAATTCCCGGCGGAGAGGCCGCCCGCGGAGGAGCCGCCGGCCTGGTCGCGCCCAGCGCCGCCGCCGTTGGAGTCGATCGCGGCCCGTGCCCGCGCCACGCCGCTCCGCGGCCCCGGCGTCGTACCGGTCGTGACGTCCGACCCGGCGGACGACGCGGCGTTCGAGGCCTGGCGCGCGACGAACGTGGGCGCCCAGCGCCAGCCCGGTTACGCGACCGCGACGGTCACGCTGCCCCTCGGCGACGTCACCGGCGACCAGCTCCGCATCCTCGCCGACCTCTCGCGCGCATATGCCGACGGCGCCGTCCGGGTCACGCGGGGGCAGGACGTCGTGCTGCGTTGGGTGCGTGACGCCGACCTTCGCGACCTCTTCGACCGGCTGGCCGCCGCCGGGCTCGGGAAGGACGGCGCCGGCACCATCGCCGACGTGGTCTCCTGCCCGGGCGCCGAGAGCTGCAAGCTCGCCGTCACCGCCTCGCGCGGCCTCGGCCGCCTCCTCGAGCAACACCTTCGCGCCCGACCGGACCTCGTCGCGGCCGCGCGCGATCTTCAGATCAAGGTGAGCGGGTGCCCGAACGGCTGCAGCCAGCACCACGTTGCGGGCATCGGGCTGCAAGGCAGCGCGCGCAAGGTGGGCGGCCGCTCCGTGCCGCAGTACTTCGTGCTCCTCGGCGGCGGCGTCGACGACGCGGGCGCTCGCTTCGGGCGGCTCGCCGCCAAGATCCCCGCGCACCGCGTCCCCGAGGCTCTCGATCGCCTTATCGCGCTGTACCGTGCTCGCCGGACGGACGGCGAGAGCGCCACGGCGTTCTTCGCGCGAGTCCCGCCGGAGGAGGCCAAGGCCGCCCTCGCGGGCCTCGGCGAGCTCTCGCCGGAGACGGCGCGGCCGGAGGACTTCGTCGATCTCGGGGAGGACCATGAGTTCAAGCCGGAGAGCATGGAAGGCGAGTGCGCCGCCTGAGCCGCGGCAGCAGCTTCGCCTCTCTCTCACGGAGCGTGATCGCGGACGCGAAGGAGCCGCCATTCGCGCTTCCTGGAGCAAGGCATGGGCATCGACGTCGCCAACATCCGCAAGGCCTTCGACGGCCACCCCGTTCTCGACGACGTCACGGTGTCCGTGCAGCGCGGGCAGATCGTCGCGCTCCTCGGCCCCTCCGGCTGCGGAAAGACCACACTGTTGCGCATCATCGCGGGGCTCGAAGAGGCGGACTCCGGCACGATCCTATACGCGGGCGCGAGCGTCGCGGCGCGGAGCGCGCGCGAGCGCAATGTCGGCCTCGTCTTCCAGCACTACGCGCTCTTCCGGCACATGACCGTGGAGGAGAACGTCGCGTTCGCGCTGCGCGTCCGGCGCCTGCCCCGAGCCGACGTGGCTCGGCGAGTGAAGGAGCTGCTCCGACTCGTGCAGCTCGAGGGGATCGAGCGGCGCTTCCCGGCCCAGATCTCCGGAGGGCAGCGCCAGCGCGTGGCCCTCGCCCGTGCCCTCGCCACCGAGCCTCGCGTGCTCCTCCTCGATGAGCCGTTCGGTGCGCTCGATGCGCGCGTCCGCCAGGAGTTGCGGCGCTGGCTCCGGCGCCTGCACGACGAGATACACGTCACCACGATCTTCGTCACCCACGACCAAGAAGAGGCGTTCGAGGTCGCAGACCGCATCGTTCTCATGAATCACGGGCGGGTGGAGCAAATGGGTACGCCGACCGAGGTCTTCGAGGAGCCGGCTACCCCGTTCGTCATGAGGTTCCTGGGAATGGTGAACGTGTTCCGGGGCCGCGTCGAGGATGGCCGCGCCCGCGTCGGCGGGCTCGAGGTGGCGGAGTCGGACGGGCTCGCAGCGGCAGCCCACATCTACGTGCGACCGCATGAGGTCGATGTGCACCAGGCCCCCGTCCCCGAGAGCCTCGCGGCGGTGGTGCGACGTGTGATCCCCGTCGGCGTCCGCGTCCGCCTCGAGCTCGCCGTTCCGTCGCTCGAGGCGCCACTCTCGGCGGAGATCGGCCTCGACCGCAGCGAGGCACTCTCGCTGCACGCTGGCGACGTGGTGTATGTGGCGCTCCGCCGCCTGCGCGTTTTCGCGGGCGACGACGCCCCCGACAGCCTCACCGCCAGCTCGCTGTGATGCACGGACCGTCGAGCCCGTCCCGCCGGGAGTCCGGTCGGCCGTTATGACATCCCGGTGTCCGTTATAGCGGACACGCCCCTGATTTTCTGTTACGACTCGTCCTGCCCCATTCCCGGGGCGTGGAGGGAGTCAGCCATGGTCAGTTCAGCGCCTGCGGTTCTCGCGACCGCCGGAAGCCCGGAGCCCATCCGTGCCGCCGTCGTCGTGGTCTATCTCGCGGTCCTGGTACTCGTGATCGCCAGCCTCTGGAAGGTCTTCACCAAGGCCGGCCGGCCCGGGTGGGCGGCGATCATCCCGTTCTACAACGTGTACGTTCTGCTGAAAGTGGCGGGCCGCCCGGGCTGGTGGTTCCTGCTTCTCCTCATTCCGCTCGTGAACGTCGTCGTGGCGCTGATCGTGAACCTCGACCTCGCGAGGCAGTTCGGGAGAGGCGTCGGGTTCGGGCTCGGACTCTTCTTCTTGGGCCTCATCTTCCTGCCCATCCTGGCGTTCGGAGCCGCGACCTACCGGGCGAGCGGGTCCGTCCTCGCTCCGGCGCCGACGCAGGCCGCGACGACCTGAGGCACGCCCGGCGTACCGGGAAGCTCCACCGGCTCGTGGGCGTGGAGGGCGTCGTCCCTCCCGCCCAGCACCTCATCGGCCTGGCGAAAGCGAGCGGGCGGCTGCGGCACGAGGTTCCGGGTGTACGTGCAGGGCAATCGCGCGACTACGCCCCGGATCAGCGAACCGAGATCCGGCCCTCCTGCGCGCTCCACTCGTAGTAACCGAGGGGAGCCTGTCCCCCGTTGTCCCACTCGTCTCCCGCCCGGAACGCAAACTCGAGCGCCGAGAGCGGCGGACCCGCGCGGATCGGGATCACGCCGGTCCAGGCGTTCTGGCCCTCGCGCGTCAGCGCGAGCTCCTGCAACTCCGCCCACCGCTCTCCGCCTTGCCGCAACGTCCCGGCGCGCACGACCACGGTGTCGCGGGCCGCGAGCGATCCTGCGTAGGCGATCACGACCTCGCCGGAACCATCTCGCTGCGGCTTCCACTCGACCTCGACACTCTCTCGGGGCGCCGAGTCCGTCTTCCGTGCTGTCGCAGCGGGCGCGGCCGTCCTCTGCGTTCTGTCCCCGCGTGCTTTGAGTCCCATGGAGATCCTCCCTTTCTTGTGCTTCGTCACGCTGCTACCCGGTTACGACGGAGCTCAAGCAGCACCGCTGTAGGGGATCGCTCGACTCCGGGTTTCGCCGAGAGCCTCCTCGATCCGCCCCACCACCCGGGCGAGATCGGCGACGGCAAGCGGCGTCCCGAGGTAGGCGGCGACCCCGAGGGCCTGGCCACGCTGGCGCGCGTGCTCGTCCCTGCCCGGGCCGGCGAGCACGAATGCCGTGCGAGGCAGGCTCCCGCTGGCGCGGATCGCGGAAACGAGCGAGAACCCGTCCATCCCCTCGAGCCCCACGGGAGCGAGCACGAGGTCGGGACGCCAGGCGCGTGCCCTGCGGAGCGCAGCGAGCCCATCGGGCACGACCTCCACCTCGTGTCCCCAGTACGCGAGGAAGATGATGCAGGTGGGCGCGAGCGCCCCGGTGTGATCTGCGACTAGGACCTTCACGGCCTATCTCCCCTTTCGCCCGACGCAATGGCGGGCGTTTCGTCCAACGCCCGCGGGCGCCGAGCGCCTCCGGTCGCGGGTGCGGCGACGTGCGGCTCCCCGCCGCCCTCGCGCGAGCAAGGGCGGCGGAGAGGCTCCATCACGGTGCGCTCCAACTCCGCGAGCAACGCCTCGCCCTCGCGCCAGGGGCCGTGGCCGGAGTCCACGTTGATGTGGCCGCAGCGACCTGCTTCGAGGAAGCGCGCTCCCCACGCGCGTGCGAAGGCGTGAGCCCGATCGAGCGCCACGAACGGATCGTTCTCGCTCGCGACCACCCACGACGCGAACGGGAGCCGCTCGAGCGGCATCGGAGCGAAGCTCCGCACCTCGACGTGCCCCAACTCATCCACGTCCGCGGGCGCGACGAGCAGCGCGGCGGCGACGCGCTCCGTCTCGCCCACGCGCGCCCAATGCGCGACGAGCGCGCACGCGAGGCTGTGCGCCACCAAGATGACCGGCGCTGCCGCAGCGCGGACCGCCCTCTCGAGCTTCGTCGCCCAGTCGCCGAGCCGAGGTTCGGACCAGCTCGCCTGCTCGACGCGCCGGAGTTCGTGGTGACGCCGCTCCCAGATCGACTGCCAGTGCCGCGGCCCGGAGCCGTGCAAGCCCGGGAGGACCAGCACCGTGGGGCGCTGCGGCGAGGAGCCGGCGTGGTCCGGGATGGCAGACACCCATCCGTTGTAGCGGATATGTGCAAAATTCTCAAGTTCCCCCGCCCACCAGATCCACGATTGCGCCTCCACGAACGGCGCTTCGCCATCTTCGGGCGGGAGGCGCGTGCGGCGGACCGATCAGGTCTCTCCCCTCGCGCGCCGCGGGAGAGCCCCTGCCCGTCACTGCGTGCTCATCGACTTCCGATGCGCCTCGCTGGTCTCGTCGTGGATGAGCGACTCGGCCTCCTTGGCGACGCCGGGAGGCATCGTCATGGAGTGGACGGCCTTCGCGTGCTCGCTCTCGCTCTTGAGGATCTCTTCGTTCGAGGCGCCCCGCGCGATGAAGTCGCAGGTCCAGTAGCCGGACAGCGTGAACCACCGGCTTCCCAGGTCGTGACAGTGCAAGTCCTTCATGATCGACCTCCTCTTCAACGCTACGCATAGGTGTTGGCCGGTGACCGAGCACGGTGGGCTTCGGGGTCGCCCCGAAGGTGGAAAGACAAGCGCTTTGGGGGATGCAGCCCGTACGCTCGCACGCTGCAGCAAGTGCGGGAAGGGGACGCGCGGTCGGATGGCGTTCAGTGGAGCTCGCGATCGATTCTTCGTCAGCCCACCTGGTCGGCGTAGCTCATGACGAGATACATGACCGACTGGACCCCCGCCGGGTTTCGATAGGAGTGAGGGACGTCGGCCTGGAAAACGATCGCGTCCCCCGGACCGAGTAGCTCCTTGCGGCCCACGACTTCGATCTCCACCGCACCCTTCGTCACAACGAGGTTCTCCACCGTCCCAGGCGGATGTGGCTCGGCGTTCTCCTCGCTCCGGGCCGCGAGCTGTAGCTCGTAGAACTCGACGCGGCGAGGGGCGTCGAAAGGGAAGAGGGCACGCGAGACGAAGCCCCCCCCGGCGCTGCTGAGCTGCTTGGCCTGCGAAGCTCGGAGCACGGACACTCCCTGCGAGGCCCGGCTGCTGATGAGCGCCGAGAAAGGCACCGCGAGGGCATTGGTGATCTTCCAGACCACATTGATCGTCGGAGCGCTCTTGCCCAGCTCGATCTGGCTCAACATCGCTCGGCTCACCCCGGAGGCACGGGAGAAGCGTTCCAGAGAGAGCCCGCGGCGGACGCGCAACCTGCGCAGGTTCTCACCGACGGTCGCTGCGAGGTCGGGCGACGGGGGAGCCGGTGCCTGCTGCGTTTCGGGCTCGCCATCCAATGGGTTCCCGGGACTCCTTCTTCCGACGGGCACGGCATCCCTCCCACGCGTCCTGGGCTGCAAGAAGGTGCAGTCGGCCCGCAGCCCAGGCGGGGCCGGTCGCGGCTGGCTTGATTCAGGCGGCGGCCCTGGTGTCGATCAGCGTTGCGCTGGCTGCGCGACCCGTGCCGTGCACGAACACGAGGCCCAGTTCGCGCTGGAATCGGACGAGCACATCCGCGGTCGCGAGGTCGGCGCGCGATGCATCGAGGACGAGATGAGTAACGCCGAAGTTGCGTAGAACGAGCGCGTGCAGGAGTGCGTCGCGGGCGCCTGCTTGGCGACTGGCGAGCGGTAGCCGTGCAAGCACGACGGGGAACCGCGGGGCGAGGGCCACGTCGCCTGCGAGCGACTGCACGAGCAGCGCGTCGACCTGATCGAGAGCCGTGTTCGCGGCCTCGGGCACCCCCGCCACGAACCCGGCTGCGACTCGGAAGAACCCGTCCTGCGTGAGACGCTGCCGGACCTCGCGTGCGGTCTCGAAGACTCGAGTGCGAGGCCGAAGCAGCGTCACCTCTCCTCCGAGCGCACTCCTTGGCCGCGAGAGTAGGTAGCTGACGCCGCGGTGGCTGGGATCGTCGGTGCCGTAGAGGAGGTGCGCCTCCTCGCGCACGTCCCGCACGAACGTCTCCCGAACGGCGATGGCGCCCCGCAACGCGCCCTTCGCATCGCGCAGCGCCACCTCCGTGCCTGGCGCGAGCGCGTCGAGGCGCTTGTCGGGTACGGCGAGCGTGAGGGGAACGGGGAAGAGCACGCCGCTCGCGAGCCGTTGGCGGTCGAGAACGCTCCGGTAGTCGCCGTGCCCCATGAAGCCGCGCAGTGGGCTCGCGCCTCCTGAAGCGAGGAGCTCGAGATCGAGGAGCTCCTGAGAGTCGAGAACGAGGCTGGGCAGCGCGCTCGAGCGCACCGCCAGCGCGCCGGCTTCGATTTCGTCGAGAACGCCATCGACGAGGACGCCGCCATGCGGCTCGATGAGAGATGACATGTTCGACCCCTTGTCGCTCCGGACGCGCGCCCCGGGCGCGGTCTCAACGGAAGGTGAACGGGAAGAGAGGGTGGAAGCCGGCGCAGGGCCGCGCGCCAGAGGCGGCGCGCGGCTAGCGACAGGAACAGGCGCGCGGCGCTGCCGGAGGGGGAGCCGCTGGCAGCGCGTGTCGGAACGGCTTCATGTCTGCATCTTAGATAGCGGACGTTCAGCCGTCAAGACGGATAGCGACGTCACGTCCATGCAAAAAGGGGGCGGCACATGGAGACGCGATGTCTGGGAGAGAACGGTCCCGCGGTGTCCCGCCTCGGCTTGGGCATGGCCGCGCTGGGGCGCCCCGCCTACCACTCCGTCGACCACGGCGCCGATTTCCCGGAGGAGCGCTCCCCGGAGCATCTGCGGCAGCGCTCGCACGCCGTGCTCGACGCGGCATTCGAGGCGGGGATCCGGTACGTCGACGTGGCCCGCTCGTACGGCGCGGCGGAGACGTTCGTGCGGTCGTGGGCGGAGGCGCGCCGCCTCACGCCGCTCGAGGTCGCGGTCGGGTCAAAGTGGGGGTACCGCTACGTCGGCGCGTGGCAGATCGCAGCGGAGCGCCACGAGATCAAGGATCACTCCCTCGCCACGTTCCAGGCGCAGAGGGCGGAGTCGATCGCTGCCCTCGGGCCATTCCTGTCGCTCTACCAAATCCATTCCGCCACCGCGGACGGCCCGGTTCTCGGCGACGCCGCCGTGCTCGATGAGTTGGCGCGGGAATGTCACGCGCGCCCAGGCCCTTGTTAGCGAACATGACATCCGTTATAACGGATGCGCTGCCGGAACGACCCACGATGCGAACGGGGCCGCTCCGGCCAGCGGGCACGGTGCGGGCTTCACCTCATCGCAGACCGATCACGGGAGGGATTCGAATGTACGGATCGATAACGCTGATGTTCGAACGGTTGCGCCGCCAGAAGACGCTCGTCTCGACCAGCATCGCCTTGGCCGGGATGGGCACGCTCACGCCGAGCGTCGCGGCTGCCGACCCCGGCGAGCTTCCCGCATCGGGGAACTCGGCCAGCCCGGAAGGGCACGGGACGAACGCCGCGCGCCGCGCGACGCGCGATCGCCCGAACATCCTGTACCTCGTCGCCGACGACCTCGGCTATTCGGACCTCGGCGCGTTTGGCGGCGAGATCCGCACGCCGAACCTCGATCAGCTCGTCCAGGACGGCACCACACTCACGAACTTCCACACCGGCTCGGTGAGCGCGGTGACCCGCTCGATGCTGTACTCGGGCACCGACCACCACCTCGTCGGCGAGG
>WNGA01006600.1_pt1 | contig 16464 bp, 11 predicted proteins | sample 5400061 | NCBI WGS metagenome assembly WNGA01 (sample SAMN13153366, study PRJNA577476) | soil metagenome | isolation source: 100 cm soil or saprolite under grassland replicate 2 | place: USA:California | collected 2016-06-15 | reverse complement strand
AGCTCCGCGCCTCCCCCCCAAACTTCTTGCTCAACACCAGCGTCAGCGCCGCCGTCAGCGTCGTCTTGCCATGATCCACGTGCCCAATCGTCCCCACGTTCACGTGCGGCTTCGTCCGCTCAAATCTGCCCTTGGCCATGGTTTCTTACCTCAGTCTCGGAATCATGATTTCTTGTTGATCACCGCTTCGGCGACGGTCTTCGGCGCTTCGGTGTAATGCTTGAATTCCATCGTGTACGTCGCGCGTCCCTGCGTGAGCGAGCGCAGCGTCGTGGAGTAGCCGAACATCTCGGACAGCGGCACCTCCGCCTTGATGACCTTGACGCCGGCGACGTCATCCATGCCGTGCACGATGCCGCGCCGGCTGGCGAGATCGCCCACGACATTGCCCATGAACTCTTCCGGCGTCTCTACCTCGACAGCCATCATCGGCTCGAGCAGCGCCGGATTCGCCTGGCGCATGCCATCCTTGAATGCCATCGATGCGGCCATCTTGAACGCGTTCTCGTTCGAATCGACGTCGTGCGAGCTGCCGTCGAACAACGTCACCTTGACGTCGACGACCGGAAAGCCCGCCAGCACGCCGTTGGGCAGCGTTTCGCGCAAACCCTTCTCCACCGCCGGAATGAACTCGCGCGGCACGCTGCCACCCTTGACTGCATCGACGAACTCGTAGCCCTTGCCCGCGGGCTGGGGCTCCATCTTCAACCACACGTGGCCATATTGGCCGCGGCCGCCCGACTGCTTGATGAACTTACCCTCGATCTCGACCGGCTTTTTGATCGCCTCGCGATACGCGACCTGCGGCTTGCCGACGCTGGCATCGACGCCGAATTCGCGCTTCATGCGGTCGACGATGATCTCGAGGTGCAGCTCGCCCATGCCCGAGATGATCGTCTGGCCCGACTCGTCGTCGGTGCGCACGCGGAAGCTCGGATCTTCCTGCGCCAGGCGACTGAGCGCGATACCCATCTTTTCCTGGTCCGCCTTGGTCTTGGGCTCGACCGCCTGCGATATCACCGGCTCGGGGAACACCATCCGTTCGAGCATGATGATGTGGTTCGGATCGCACAGCGTCTCGCCCGTGGACGCTTCCTTGAGGCCTACCGCTGCGGCGATGTCGCCGGCGTAGACTTCCTTGATGTCTTCGCGCTGGTTCGCATGCATCTGCAGCAGGCGCCCGATGCGCTCCTTGCGGTTGCGCACCGAGTTGTAGACCGTGTCGCCCGATTTGAGCACGCCGGAGTAGACGCGGATGAACGTGAGCTGACCGACGTAGGGATCGGTCATGATCTTGAACGCCAGCGCGGCGAACGGCTCGTCGTCGGAGGCCTTGCGCGCGGCGGAACGTTCCTTGTCGTCCTCGCCCTTCACCGGCGGGATGTCCACGGGCGAGGGCATATAGTCGATCACGGCGTCCAGCATCGCCTGCACGCCCTTGTACTTGAACGCCGTTCCGCAGAGCATCGGCACAATCTGGTTGGCGATCGTGCGCTTGCGCAAGCCGCGCTTGATGTCCTCTTCCGACAGGTCGTGCCCTTCGAGGTACTTGTGCGTCAGCTCGTCATCGGCCTCCGCCGCCGCTTCGACCATTTTCTCCCGCCACTTTTTCGCTTCGTCGAGGAGGTTGGCGGGAATGTCGCGGGCCTCGTACTTCATTCCCTGCGTCGCGTCATCCCAGTAAATCGCCTTCATCTTCACGAGATCGACGACGCCCTCGAACTTTTCCTCGGCGCCGAGCGGAACCTGGATCGGCACCGGGTTCCCCTTGAGCCGCGTCTTGATGTGGTCGTAGGACTTGAAGAAGTCGGCGCCTTGGCGGTCCATCTTGTTGATAAATGCGAGCCGCGGCACCTTGTACTTGTTCGCCTGCCGCCACACGGTCTCCGACTGTGGCTGCACCCCCGCAACAGCGTCGTATACCATGCACGCACCGTCGAGAACGCGCATCGAGCGTTCGACTTCGATGGTGAAGTCGACATGGCCGGGCGTGTCGATGATGTTGATGCGATGCTCTGGATAGTTGCCGTCCATACCCTTCCAGAAGCACGTCGTCGCCGCAGACGTAATCGTGATCCCGCGCTCGCGCTCCTGCTCCATCCAGTCCATTACGGCCGCACCGTCATGGACCTCGCCCATCTTGTGGGAAACTCCGGTGTAGAAAAGGATGCGCTCGGTGGTCGTGGTCTTTCCGGCATCAATGTGCGCACTGATGCCGATGTTCCGATACCGCTCGATGGGAGTGCTTCTTGCCACGTTCGTTCGCAGGAGTGTTCGGAAGGGGGGTCGACATTCAAGATCCCGGCCGCCGGTGAATTCATTCGTCTAGAAGCGAAAATGCGAAAAGGCCTTGTTCGCCTCGGCCATGCGGTGCACTTCCTCGCGCTTCTTCACCGCGCCGCCGCGCCCCTCGGACGCTTCGAGCAGCTCTGCGGCAAGGCGCTGGCCCATCGATTTCTCCCCGCGCTTGCGCGCGGCCTCGCGCAGCCAGCGCATCGCCAACGCCACGCGACGCACCGGACGGACCTCGACCGGCACCTGGAAGTTGGCGCCGCCGACGCGGCGGCTCTTGACCTCGACCATCGGCTTTGCGTTCGACAGCGCCTGGGTGAAGACCTCGAGCGGATCCTTGCCACCCTTCTTGGCGATCGATTCGAACGCACCGTAGACGATGCGCTCGGCGACCGACTTCTTGCCCTGGCTCATCAGCACGTTGACGAACTTGGCAACGTCGCTGCTCGTGTACTTGGGATCGGGCAGGATCTCGCGCTTGGGAATTTCTCGACGTCGGGGCATGTGGCTATCTCTCGTTCAGGACTCAAGCTGCTTTGGGTTTCTTGGCGCCATACTTCGAGCGGGCCTGCTTGCGGTCCTTGACGCCCGCGGTGTCGAGGCTGCCGCGCACCATGTGATAGCGCACGCCCGGCAGGTCCTTCACACGGCCGCCGCGGATCAAGACCACCGAATGCTCCTGCAGGTTGTGGCCTTCGCCGCCGATGTAGCTGATCACCTCGAAGCCGTTGGTGAGCCGCACCTTCGCGACCTTGCGCAATGCCGAGTTTGGTTTCTTCGGAGTCGTCGTGTACACGCGCGTGCAGACGCCGCGCTTCTGCGGGCTCTGCTTGAGCGCAGGCACCTTGCTCTTCGACACAGGGGCCACCCGGCCCTTGCGCACCAGCTGATTGATCGTCGGCATCTCAATGGTCCGTTTCGTGCGATCTTTATGCCCGACCGCAGTCGCTCTCGCGAAACTAATTCGGGCCACCGCTTTCGGCCCCGTATCGGGCTGTGCGATGGCATTTTTGCCCTTCAGGAAATCAAAGTGGCCCAAGCATCGCCTGCTCAGGCCACTCTTCTCGCGCCTCGGCTGACGCCTTGATACCGCTGCCCTGATCGGAGTCCTCTTCGGAACTGCGAGAGGGCCAGCGCGGCCGGGTACGCACGCCCCGCCGGAAGCCTTTCTCTAGGCACCCGACGGAAGGCGAAAAGACTTTGGATTTTAAGGCACTACGCTATCTATGTCAACGCGCATGCACTGCCGAAATCCCTTGGCGGCCCCAACCGATCCGTCATTGCGGACCTGCGGACGATCGCGGTGAGCCGCGGTGACTCAAGCGCATGGTGGCGCATGGCGCGTCGTCGAGCGGGTAACCCGGCTCGCGGCGGCCACTCAACCCACGAGTGGCCGCACACGAGCCACCCGCTGGCGACGACTGCGCCACATCGCGCCTTCGCCACCGCGGCTGACCGTGCATGAAGGGAAGCGGCGAATGCGTGGCGGGCGCACGTGGGCCGTGCCGACCGTCACGGGTGGCGCGGCAAGGGAGTCGTGGGTTGACGACCACGGCCGCGCCGGGAACCCGTAGGTCGGCGTTCGCGGCCCCCGAGCGCCGGACAGGCATTCGCCGCTAGCCACAATCGCCGGTTTCACGCGAATCGGCGAAGCGACCAAAAAAAGGCCAGCGGTCGCCCGCCGGCCTTGATGCTCCGTATCGACAACCTTACGCAGCGTCGACGCTGACCTCGGTCGTGGGCGCGGCTTCCTCGGGCAGACCGAGAAGCGCGGCCGCGTCGGCCCCCGCCTTCTGCTTCTTGCGCGCATTGTGGTAGGCGAGGCCGGTGCCTGCGGGAATCAGCCGCCCGACGATTACGTTCTCCTTGAGTCCGCGCAGCTCGTCCCTCTTGCCCATGATCGCCGCTTCGGTGAGAACGCGCGTCGTTTCCTGGAACGAGGCCGCCGAGATGAACGAGTCGGTCGACAGCGAGGCCTTGGTGATCCCGAGCAGCATGTGCTCGTAGGTAGCCGGCTTCTTGCCGTCCGCGACAACCTTGTCGTTCTCGTCCAGAAGGTCGGAGCGCTCGACCTGCTCGCCCGGGATGAATCGCGTATCGCCGGCGTCGAGGACCTGCACCCGGCGCAGCATCTGCCGGACGATCACTTCGATGTGCTTGTCGTTGATCTTCACGCCCTGCAGGCGATAGACGTCCTGCACCTCGTCGGTGATATAGCGTGCGAGCGCCTCCACGCCGAGCAGCCGCAGGATGTCGTGCGGATCGGCCGGACCGTCGACGATCGACTCGCCCTTGTTCACCACCTGCCCGTCGTGCGCGGTCACGTGCTTGTCCTTGGCGATCAGATACTCGTGCGCCACGCCGTCCATGTCGGTGATGACCAGCCGCTGCTTGCCCTTGGTGTCCTTGCCGAACGAAACCGTACCGGTGACTTCCGCCAGCAGTCCCGCATCCTTGGGCGACCGGGCTTCGAAGAGCTCGGCCACGCGTGGCAAGCCGCCCGTGATGTCGCGCGTCTTCGACGTTTCCTGCGGAATCCGCGCCAGCACTTCGCCGACCGCGACTTCCTGGCCGTCCTTCACAGTGATGATCGAGCCCAGCTGGAAGGTGATGTTGACCGGCTGGTCGGAACCGGCCAGCTTCACTTCGTCGCCTTGCCCGTTCAGTAGCTTCACCTGTGGCCGGACGCCCTTGGCGGTGGCACCCACGCGACGCTTGGGGTCGATGACCACCAGGGTGGACAAGCCCGTCACTTCGTCGACCTGCTTGGCGACCGTCACGCCCTCCTCGACGTTCTCGAATTTCACCCGGCCGGCGTACTCGGTGATGATCGGCCGCGACGTCGCGTCCCAGACCGCCAGCACCTTGCCCGCCTTGACGGCCTCGCCGTCCTTCACCAGCATGGTCGCGCCGTAAGGCACCTTGTGCCGCTCGCGCTCGCGCCCGTTGTCATCGTGGATCATGACCTCGCCCGAGCGCGCGATCACCACGATCTCGCCCTTGGCGTTGGTGACGTAGCGCATTGCCATCGAAAAGCGCACCGTGCCTGCAGACTTGCTCTCGAGCTGCGAGGCCGCCGCGGTACGCGACGCCGCGCCGCCGATGTGAAACGTCCGCATCGTCAGCTGCGTGCCGGGCTCGCCGATCGACTGCGCCGCGATTACGCCGATCGCCTCGCCCACGTTGACGACGTGCCCGCGGCCGAGGTCCCGGCCGTAGCACGTCGCGCACAACCCATAGCGGGTGTCGCAGGTGAGAGGAGTGCGCACCTTGACCTCGTCGATGCCAAGACCTTCGATCGCCTCGACCTCGTCTTCGCCGAGCAAGGTGCCGGCATGGAACAGCGTCGCCTGCGTTTCGGGATTCACGACCTCCGCCGCAACCGAGCGCCCGAGAATTCGCTCACGCAGAGCCTCGATGACTTCGCCACCCTCGACCAGAGCCTTCATCGCCACGCCGTTGGTCGTGCCGCAATCTTCTTCGGTGACGACCAGGTCCTGGGTTACGTCGACGAGACGGCGTGTGAGATAACCCGAGTTTGCCGTCTTCAGCGCGGTGTCGGCGAGACCCTTGCGCGCTCCGTGCGTGGAGATGAAGTACTGCAGCACGTTCAGGCCTTCGCGGAAGTTGGCGGTGATCGGCGTTTCGATGATCGAGCCGTCCGGTTTCGCCATCAAGCCGCGCATGCCCGCCAGTTGCCGGATCTGCGCCGCGGAACCCCGCGCGCCCGAGTCGGCCATCATGTAGATGGAGTTGAACGATTCCTGGCGTGCGGGCTTGCCATCGCGCGTGGTCACGTCCATCGTACCGAGCTGCGCCATCATCGCCTTGGCGATGTCGTCTCCGGCGCGGCCCCAGATGTCGACCACCTTGTTGTAGCGCTCGCCCTGCGTGACCAGGCCCGAGGTGTATTGCGCCTCGATCTCCTTCACTTCCTTCTCGGACTTCTCGATGATCGAATGCTTTTCCGCGGGGATCAGCATGTCGTCGGCGGCGAACGAAATACCGCCGCGCGTCGCCAGGCTGTAGCCCGCCTGCATCAGCTTGTCGGCGAAGATCACCGTCTCGCGCAGGCCGCAACGGCGGAAGCTCGCGTTGATGATGCGCGAGATCTCCTTCTTCTTGAGCGGCTTGTTGATCGTTTCAAACGGCAGGCCGACCGGCAGGATCTCGGACAGGAGCGCCCGGCCCACCGTCGTCTCGTAGCGCGTGATCTTTTCGGTCCTCTCACCATTGGCGCCGACCTGCGTTTCCTTGATTCGCACGCTTATCTTGGCGTGCAGGTCGATCTGCCGCGACTCGTAGGCGCGGGTGACCTCGGCGATGTCGGCGAACAGCATGCCCTCGCCCTTGGCGCCGATCAGCTCGCGTGTCGCGTAGTACAGGCCCAGCACGATGTCCTGCGAGGGAACGATGCAAGGCTCGCCGTTCGACGGCAGCAGCACGTTGTTCGACGCGAGCATCAGCGTCCGCGCTTCCATCTGCGCCTCGAGCGAAAGCGGGACGTGCACGGCCATCTGGTCGCCGTCGAAGTCGGCGTTGAAGGCGGTGCAGACCAGCGGATGCAGCTGGATCGCCTTGCCTTCGATCAGCACCGGCTCGAACGCCTGAATCCCGAGTCGGTGCAACGTCGGCGCCCGGTTCAGCATGACCGGGTGCTCGCGGATCACCTCTTCCAGGATGTCCCAGACCACCGGCTCCTGGTTCTCGACCATCTTCTTCGCCGCCTTGATCGTCGTGGCGAGCCCCATGGTTTCGAGCTTGTTGAAGATAAATGGCTTGAAGAGCTCCAGCGCCATCAGCTTGGGCAGCCCGCACTGATGGAGCTTCAACTGCGGGCCGACGACGATTACCGAGCGGCCCGAATAGTCGACACGTTTCCCGAGCAGGTTCTGCCGGAAGCGGCCGCCCTTGCCCTTGATCATGTCGGCGAGCGACTTCAGCGGCCGCTTGTTGGCGCCGGTCATCGCCTTGCCGCGGCGACCGTTGTCGAGCAGCGAGTCGACCGCCTCCTGCAGCATCCGCTTTTCATTGCGCACGATGATGTCGGGTGCCTTGAGCTCGAGCAGTCGCTTCAACCGGTTATTGCGGTTGATGACGCGGCGGTACAGATCGTTCAGATCGGAGGTCGCGAAGCGGCCACCGTCGAGCGGCACCAATGGCCGCAGATCGGGCGGCAGCACCGGAAGAACCTCGAGGATCATCCATTCGGGCTTGATCCCCGACTTGTGGAACGCCTCGAGCACCTTGAGCCGTTTGGCGATCTTCTTGATCTTGGTGTCCGACCCGGTCGTTTCCAGGTCCTTGCGGAGCTTCGTGATTTCGGTATTGACCTCGAGCGATTTCAGCAGCTCCCGGATGCCTTCCGCGCCCATACTCGCCGAGAAATCGTCGCCGTATTGCTCGACCTTGGACAGATAGTCGTCCTCGGTCAGGAGGCCGCCGCGATTGAGCGGCGTCATTCCCGGCTCGGTGACGACGTAGGCCTCGAAGTAGAGCACGCGCTCGATGTCGCGCAGCGTCATGTCGAGCACCATGCCCATGCGCGAGGGCAGGCTCTTCAGGAACCAGATGTGCGCGGCGGGCGACGCCAGCTCGATGTGTCCCATGCGCTCGCGGCGGACCTTGGTCAGCGTAACCTCGACGCCGCACTTCTCGCAGATCACCCCGCGGTGCTTCAGGCGCTTGTACTTGCCGCACAGGCACTCGTAGTCCTTGACCGGCCCGAAGATCTTGGCGCAGAACAGGCCGTCACGCTCGGGCTTGAAGGTGCGGTAGTTGATCGTCTCCGGCTTCTTCACCTCGCCGTACGACCACGAGCGGATCTTCTCGGGCGAGGCCAGGCCCGTCTTGATCGCGTCGAATTCCTCTTCCTGCGTTACCTGTTTGAATAGATCGAGCAATGCTTTCATGCGTCGTTACTCCCGAGTATTCCGTGGCGGCCGTGTTTCAGCATTCAATCGCAACGGCCGCATCAGTAGCGCTCCAGATCGATGTCGATCGCCAGCGAGCGGATTTCCTTCACCAGCACGTTGAACGATTCCGGCATCCCGGCCTCGATCTTGTGCTCGCCCTTGACGATGTTTTCGTAAACCTTGGTCCGCCCGTTGACGTCGTCGGACTTGACCGTAAGCATCTCCTGCAGCGTGTACGACGCGCCGTAGGCTTCGAGCGCCCAGACTTCCATTTCGCCGAAGCGCTGGCCGCCGAATTGCGCCTTGCCGCCCAGCGGCTGCTGCGTGACCAGGCTGTAAGGACCGGTCGAGCGCGCGTGCATCTTGTCGTCGACCAGATGGTGCAGCTTGAGCACGTGCATGTAGCCCACCGTGACCGGCCGGTCGAACGCCTCGCCCGTGCGGCCGTCGTGGAGCTTGATCTGGCCGCTGCGCGGCAGCCCGGCGAGATCGAGCATGTCCTTGATCTCGGCTTCGGTCGCGCCGTCGAACACCGGGGTGGCGAACGGCACGCCATCCTTGAGATTCTCGGCGAGCTGCAGCGCCTCGCCGTCATCGAGCGAATCGATCGCTTCCGGCTTGCCGGTCCCGTTGTAGATCTTGTTCAGCAACTTGCGCACTTCGGCCGCAGTAGCCTGCGCCTTGAGCATCTCGCCGATGCGCTGACCGAGTCCCTTCGCGGCCCAGCCGAGGTGCACTTCGAGGATCTGGCCGACATTCATCCGCGACGGCACGCCCAAGGGGTTCAGCACGATGTCGACCGGTGTGCCGTCGGACATGTACGGCATATCCTCGACCGGAACGATCTTGGATACGACGCCCTTGTTGCCGTGACGGCCGGCCATTTTGTCGCCAGGTTGCAGCCGGCGCTTGACCGCAACGTATACCTTGACCATTTTCTGGACGCCAGGCGGCAGCTCGTCGCCCTGCGTGAGCTTCTTCTTCTTCTGCTCGAACATCTGATCGAACAGCACGCGCGTCTGCGCGAGCGATTCCTTCATCGCTTCGAGCTGGCGCGCGGCTTCTTCGTTGGCGAGCCGGATGTCGAACCAGTCGTGACGGTTGACGCCTTCGAGATAGTCCTTGGTGAGCCGTGAGCCCTTGGCCAGCCGCTTCGGACCACCGTTTGCAGTCTTGCCGAGCAGAAGCTTTTCGATCCGGGCGAACGCGTCGTTCTCGACGATGCGCAGCTGGTCGTTCAGGTCCTTGCGGTAGCTCTTGAGCTCGTCGTCGATGATTTGCGCCGCGCGCTTGTCGCGCTCGATGCCTTCGCGCGTGAACACCTGCACGTCGATCACCGTGCCGGAGATGCCGGACGGCACGCGCAGCGACGTATCCTTCACATCGGACGCTTTCTCGCCGAAGATTGCCCGCAGCAGCTTCTCCTCCGGCGTTAGTTGCGTCTCCCCCTTCGGCGTCACCTTGCCGACGAGCACGTCGCCCGCCTCGACCTCGGCGCCGATATACACGATGCCCGACTCGTCGAGCCGGCCCAGTTGCGCTTCGCCCAGGCTCGAGATGTCCCGGGTGATTTCTTCGGGCCCGAGCTTGGTGTCGCGCGCGACCACCGACAGCTCCTCGATGTGGATCGAAGTGTAGCGGTCGTCGCCGACCACGCGCTCGCTGATCAGGATCGAGTCTTCGTAGTTGAAGCCGTTCCAGGGCATGAAGGCGACCAGCATGTTCTGGCCGAGCGCAAGCTCCCCCATGTCGGTCGACGCGCCATCGGCGATGACGTCGGCTTTGGCGATCATGTCGCCGACCTTGACCAGCGGCCGCTGGTTGATGTTGGTATTCTGATTGCTGCGCGTGTACTTGGTCAGGTTGTAGATATCGACGCCGACCTCGCCCGCCGCGGTTTCGGTGTCGTTGACGCGAACGACCATGCGGTTGGCGTCGACGTAGTCGACCTTGCCGCCGCGGCGGGCCAGGACCGCCGTCCCCGAATCGACCGCAGCGGTGCGCTCCACGCCCGTGCCGACCAGCGGCTTCTCGGCGCGGAGGCAGGGAACCGCCTGGCGCTGCATGTTCGAACCCATCAGCGCCCGGTTGGCGTCGTCATGCTCCAGGAACGGGATCAACGACGCCGCGACCGAGACGATCTGCGCCGGCGCCACGTCCATAAACTGGACCTTGTCCGCGGTCGAGAGCATGAACTCATTGCGAGACCGGCAAGAGACCAGCTCGTCCTTGAGCCGGCCCGCCTTGTCGAGCTGCGCGTTCGCCTGCGCGATGACGTACTGGCCTTCCTCGATCGCCGACAGATAGTGAATCTCGTCGGTGACCTTGCCGTGGATGACCTTGCGGTACGGCGTTTCCAGAAAGCCGTATTCGTTGGTGCGCGCGTAGAGCGCCAGCGAGTTGATGAGACCGATGTTCGGGCCTTCCGGCGTCTCGATCGGGCATACCCGGCCGTAATGCGTCGGGTGCACGTCGCGGACTTCGAAGCCCGCTCGCTCGCGCGTGAGCCCGCCGGGGCCCAGCGCCGAGACGCGTCGCTTGTGCGTGATCTCGGACAGCGGGTTGGTCTGGTCCATGAATTGGGACAGTTGCGAAGACCCGAAGAACTCCTTGATCGCGGCCGAAATCGGCTTGGCGTTGATCAGGTCGTGCGGCAGCAGATTCTCGCTCTCGGCCTGACCGAGGCGCTCCTTGACCGCGCGCTCGACGCGCACTAGCCCCGAGCGGAACTGGTTTTCCGCGAGCTCGCCCACCGAGCGCACGCGTCGGTTGCCGAGGTGATCGATATCATCGATCTCGCCGCGGCCGTTGCGCAGCTCGACGAGGATCTTGATGACCGCGATGATGTCATCGTTGGTGAGCGTTCCCGGTCCGGTCAGCTCGGTGCGGCCGACGCGGCGATTGAACTTCATCCGTCCGACAGGCGACAGGTCGTAGCGCTCTTCCGAAAAGAACAGGCCGTGGAACAGCGCCTCGACTGCTTCCTCGGTCGGCGGCTCGCCGGGGCGCATCATGCGATAGATCGCGATCCTGGCCGCGGTCTGGTCGGGCGTATCGTCGAGCTTGAGCGTCTGCGAGATATACGGCCCCTGATCGAGGTCGTTGACATAGATCGTATGGATCTTGGCGACGCCGGCCTCGATGAGCTTGGCCAGCAGCTCGTCGGTGATCTCGTCGTTGGCCGAGGCGAGAATCTCGCCCGTATCCTTGTTGACCACGCTCTCGGCCAGCGTGCGGCCGGAGACGTAGTCGTTGGGCACGGCGATCTTCTTGATGCCGGCATCGGCCAGGTCGCGGATATGGCGCGCCGTGATCCGCTTGTCCTTTTGCACCAGAACCTTGCCGTCCTTGCCCACGAGATCGAACTTGGCGACTTCGCCGCGCAGGCGCTCGGGCACGAGGTCCATGTGCGAGCCCTTCTTCGACAGGTGGAATGCGTCGAAGGCAAAAAACCGCTTGAGGATGTCCTCGTCGCTGAGCCCGATCGCCTTCAGCAGCGTCGTCACCGGCATCTTGCGGCGGCGGTCGACGCGGAAGTAGAGGTAGTCCTTCGGATCGAACTCGAAATCGAGCCACGAGCCGCGATAAGGGATCACGCGCGCCGAGAACAGGAGCTTGCCCGACGAATGCGTCTTGCCCCGATCGTGCTCGAAGAACACGCCGGGACTGCGGTGCAGCTGCGAGACGATAACTCGTTCGGTGCCGTTGATGATGAACGAACCGTTGTTGGTCATGAGCGGAATCTCGCCCATGTAGACTTCCTGCTCCTTGACCTCCTTCACCGTTTCCTTGGGCGCTTCCTTGTCCATGATGATCAGGCGCACCTTGGCGCGCAGCGCCGAGCAGTACGTGAGCCCGCGCTGCTGGCATTCGGTGACGTCGAACGCCGGCGGCAGCAACGAATAGCCGACGAATTCCAGCCGGGCATTGCCCGAGTGGCTGGAGATCGGAAAAATCGACGTGAACGCGGCCTGCAGGCCTTCGTTCTTGCGCGCCTCCGATGCCGTCAATGCCTGCAGGAAGGCTCGGTACGACGCGAGCTGGGTTTCCAGCAAGAACGGGACCGGCAACACGCTTGCGCGCTTGGCGAAGCTTTTGCGAATGCGCTTTTTCTCGGTAAACGAGTACTGAGTCATGGATCTTGACCTCTCGAAGCTTTGCTCGAGGACGCGCCGGGGTAGCGCGCCCGTCATTTCATCGACTCGCCGGGGACATTGCGTCCCCCTTGGGATGGTGGCTGGCCACTACCAGCCTCTGGCGGACGACGGCGCTCGTTGGCTAAGCTGCACCGTCCGACCAAACCTGTCCTCTGCAGTCGGGTCAGAAGACAAAGACAAGCAAGTTGATTTGAGGGCGACTTCCACTTTCTCAAGCCTCTCTCTGCACTCGCTTGTCTTCGGCCTCTGCGGCGCCGTAGCGCCGCCCGGACCGAAGGCGACGGATACGCGAAAACGCGAACCGTCGCGACTTCCTTAACGCTTACTTGACCTCGACCTTGGCCCCCGCGTCTTCCAGCTTCTTCTTGGCAGCCTCGGCATCAGCCTTGTTAATCCCTTCCTTGACCGGCTTTGGCGCGCCATCGACCAGGTCCTTGGCTTCCTTCAGCCCCAGACCCGTGAGCTCACGCACCGCCTTGATGACGTTTACCTTGTTGTCGCCGAACGCGGAGAGCACGACCGTGAACTCGGTCTTCTCTTCCGCGGCCGGGGCCGCGGCGGCAGCGCCCGCCGCCGGCCCGGCGACAGCGACCGCGGCAGCGGCCGAAACGCTGAACTTCTCTTCCATCGCCTTGATGAGCTCGGAGAGCTCCAGGACGGTCATCGACGCGATCTTGTCGAGGATTTCCGCTTGTGCAACAGCCATGATCTGCTCCTGATTCCGTAAGGTTGATATTCGGTAGGCGCGGGAAGACTCACGAGGCCGCGGCCTTGGCATCGCGCACGGCAGCCAGCGTCCGCACGAACCTGCCCGGCACTTCGTTGAGCGTCCGTACGAACTTGACGATCGGCGCCTGCATCGTGCCCAAGAGCCTCGCGATCAGCTCTTCGCGCGAAGGGAGCGCCGCCAGGGCGGCGACGTCCTTCGCGGACATCACCTGACCGGGCATCGCACCGCCAGTAATCACGAACTTCTCGTTGCCCTTGGCGAAGTCGTTCAAGACCTTCGCCAGGGCGACGGGATCGGGTCCGATGCCGTAGGCCAGCGGCCCGACCATGCGGTCGGCCAACGCGGCAAACGGCGTCTCGGCCACCGCGCGGCGCACCAGGGTGTTCTTGACCACCCGGAAGTACACGCCGGAAGCCCGTGCCTTCGCGCGGAGCCGGGTCATGTCGGCGACCGCCATGCCGCGGTTCTCGACCATGACAATGGCCTGAGCGCCCGAGACCTGCTTCGCGACTTCCGCAACTACCGCCTGCTTCTGTTCCAGATTTAGACTCAAGGTCTGCCTCCGTACACTCTCTCTCGCTCGCCTATGTTCGGCTCGCGCTTCCGGTGACCTTAGTTCAGGAGCTCTTTCATCCTGCTCTTCGGGACACCATCTGCGCAGGACGCCTTGTACTGCCGGCGATTAAGCCCCTTTCGGGCTCCTGCGGTCTTTGACGGTCCGCCCGGCGATGCTGCCACCGAACGCTCCCTCAAATTCTTGCCTTCTCGTTGCCTCTACTCAATGCGTCGGCGCGTGCTGCGCCAGCCCCGACGTATCGATTCGCACCCCGGCACCCATGGTGCTCGAGACGCTGATCTTTTTCAGGTACACGCCCTTGGTGTCCTTGGGCTTCGCCTTGTTCAGCGCGTCGATCAGCGCGGTGAAGTTGGTCTTGAGCTGCTCGGGCGTGAACGACGCCCGGCCGATCGTGCATTGCACGATGCCAGCCTTGTCGGTCCGATATTGCACTTGTCCCGCCTTAGCATTCTTCACCGCCGTGGCGACGTCAGCGGAGACGGTTCCGACTTTCGGATTGGGCATCAGTCCGCGCGGCCCAAGGATCTGTCCGAGCTGCCCGACGACCTTCATCGCGTCCGGCGATGCGACGACGACGTCGAAGTCCATGAACCCTTCCTTGACCTTGGCGGCGAGGTCGTCGAAACCGACGATGTCGGCGCCGGCGTCCTTGGCGGCCTTCGCCTTGTCGCCCTGCGCGAATACCGCGACGCGCACCTTCTTGCCGATGCCCGCGGGCAGAACGACCGAGCCCCGCACGGTCTGATCCGACTTCTTCGGATCGACGCCCAGATTGACCGCGATATCGACCGACTCGTCGAACTTCGCCGCTGCGGTTTCTTTGACGAGCTTCAGCGCTTCGTCGACCGGATATGCCTTGCTGCGATCCACTTTGGCGCGGACCGCTTTCATCCGTTTCGACAGCTTGGGCAGCTTATGTTCGGCGGCCATGATCACTTCACTCCTTCGACGACGATGCCTATGCTCCGGGCGCTGCCGGCGATCGTTCGCACTGCGGCGTCGAGATCCGCGGCGGTGAGATCGGGCGTCTTCATCTTCGCGATTTCCTCGGCCTGCCCGCGCGTGAGCTTGCCGACCTTGTCCGTATGCGGCTTGCCGCTGCCTTTTTCGACCTTCGCCGCCTTCAGAATCAGCACCGTCGCGGGCGGCGTCTTCATCACGAAGCTGAAGCTCTTGTCCGCGTAGGCGGTGATGACCACGGGGATCGGCAATCCGGGCTCCATTTTCTGCGTTTGCGCGTTGAACGCCTTGCAGAACTCCATGATGTTCAGGCCGCGCTGGCCGAGCGCGGGCCCGATCGGCGGGCTCGGGTTCGCCTTGCCCGCCGGCACTTGCAGCTTGATGAATCCGACGACCTTCTTCGCCATTGCCTATCTCCGATGCGGGTTCAGACGGACGCTATGCGTCCTCCCCGGTTACGTACCGACCGGCATGTGCCGGTTTTGTCCGAGTTAAGCGGCGCCGCGGCAGCGGCGTCCGCTTCAACTCGGACAGATATTCCGTCGCGCGAAGCGTGGCGGAATATCAAGCTTTTTCCACCTGCGAGAAATCGAGCTCCACCGGCGTCGACCGTCCGAAGATAGTGACCGACACGCGCAGCTTGCTCTTCTCGTAGTTGACGTCCTCCACGTTGCCGTGGAAGTCGGTGAACGGTCCTTCCTTGACACGCACCGCCTCGCCCATCTCGAACAGGACCTTGGGCCGCGGTTTCTCGACGCCCTCCTGCACCTGGCGCAGGATCGCGTCGACTTCCTTTTGCGTGATCGGCGTCGGCTTGTTGGCCGTGCCACCGACGAATCCCGTCACCTTCGGCGTGCTCTTCACGAGGTGCCAGGTGTCGTCGGTCATTTCCATCTCAACGAGCACGTAGCCGGGAAAGAACTTGCGCTCCGAGATCGCCCTCGCGCCGTTCTTCATCTCCACCACTTCCTCGACTGGTACCAGGATCTGGCCGAACTGCTCGGCCATGCCCGAACGCTTGATACGCTCGGTCAGCGCGCGCTGGACGCTCTTCTCAAATCCGGAGTAGGCGTGGACGACGAACCACTTTTTGCCGCTCATCCCTCACCCCGCCCGGTCACCAGCTTGACCAGCCATGCCAGCGTCGAATCGATGGCGAATAGAACCAAGGCCATGACGACCACGAAACCGAACACGACCAGCGTCGTCTGGATCGTTTCCTTTCGCGTCGGCCACGAAACCTTCCCCGCTTCCAGCCAGGCTTCCTGACCGAATGCGAAAAGCTCCCGGCCCGGCGCGGTGAACCACGCCACCACGGCCGCCCCGATCATCCCGCCCAGCACCATCAGCACCCGCAGCACGACTGCCAGATCGCTGAAGTGGTAGTAGCCCCACACTCCTACGATCACCAGCGCGACCGCCAGTGTCATCTTGATCTTGTCGGCCATTCCCGCCGTTCTTCCCTCAGTTACCCTCGTTTGCCCGCGCTCACCGGCGACCCTTGCCGCCGCCAGCGGGCAGGCCAGGAGGGAATCGAACCCCCAACCTGCGGTTTTGGAGACCGCCGCTCTGCCAATTGAGCTACTGGCCTTTAAACACGGCCGAAAGTGCAAACCTACTTTCGGCCGGATCAATCTTCGCGCGAATCGCGGGCAGAGCCCGTCGATTCGCGCCGGAAACTGCCACTATTCAAGGACCTTGGCGACGACGCCGGCGCCCACGGTGCGCCCGCCTTCGCGAATGGCGAAGCGCAAGCCCTCTTCCATCGCAATGGGCGCAATCAAGGTCACCGTCATCTGAATGTTGTCCCCCGGCATCACCATCTCGGTGCCC
>WNGA01006598.1_pt1 | contig 16466 bp, 12 predicted proteins | sample 5400061 | NCBI WGS metagenome assembly WNGA01 (sample SAMN13153366, study PRJNA577476) | soil metagenome | isolation source: 100 cm soil or saprolite under grassland replicate 2 | place: USA:California | collected 2016-06-15 | reverse complement strand
ACAGGCCGGAGATTGCCATCGCGACGATGTAGCTTCGCGCGACGCGGATGCCGCCATAACGCGCGGCCTCGGGGTTGAAGCCGACGGCGCGGACTTCGTACCCGAGCGTCGTCCGGTTCAGCACCAACCAGAACACGAGGAGCATTGCAATCGCGACGAAGAGGCCGATGTGGACTCCCTCCTGTGCATGGCCCCAGAACACCGGGAGCTTGGCGCTCGAGTGGATCTCCGAGGAGATCGGAATCGACTTCTCGGTCTGGCTCTGCAGCGGACCGCCGCGGCCGAAGGCGTAGGTGCCGGCCCAGTACGCGACCCAGTTGAGCATGATCGTCGTGATCACCTCGTGGGCACCGACCGTCGCCTTGAGGAGGCCGGCGAACGCCGCCCAGGTCGCGCCCACAAGCGATGCCAGCAAGATTGCGAGCAACACGTGCGGGACGTGCCCCATGCTGGGAAACGATGTGCCGACCCAGACGCCCACGATCGCGCCGGCGATGTACTGACCCTGGCCGCCGATGTTGAACAGACCGCAGCGGAAGGCGAAGGCGACGGCAAGCCCCGTGAGTATCAGAGGCGTGGTCGTGGCAAGGGTCTGTGTCAGGTTGTACGCGGTAGTGCCGGCAGTGTCGGTGTCCCACCAGAACCAGACGTGGTGGTTCGTGAAGGGAAGGTCGATGTGGTAGCTGCCGAAGTGGAAGAACCAATTGAGGCCCGCGCCTTGGAAGATCGCCTCATAGGCCCGCCACGGGTTGTGGCCCGTGGCGAGGACGACGACTCCGCCCATGAAAAACGCGAAGACCGCGGTCAGGACCGGGGTGAGAACGCCGCCGGCGCGCTGATAAAACGCAAAACGCTGGGCAAGGCTGGGCGCGTAACCCTCCGGCTCCTCCTCGAGGGGCGCGCGGGCTTCGGGCCCGTCTTCCATCCGAGGCGATTTTACGCGCGGCGAAAGTGCACGCTTATTGCTTCTGGTAAGGGCGGCCGATCGCTGCGGGCGGAATCGAGCGGCCGATCACGCCGGCGACTGCGATCAGTGTGAGCAGGTAGGGAAGTGCCGAGAAGAGCGTGCCGTAGGTCGCCCAGGAATCGACGTTCTGGAGCTGCGGAGCGAGGGCGCTCGCGAACCCGAAGAGGAGCGCGGCGCCGAAGGCGGGGAACGGCCGCCAGTTGCCGAAGATCAGCGCGGCTAGGGCGATGAACCCGCGCCCGGCCGTCATGTTCTCCGTGAACGAGTGGACGAACCCGATCGAGAGGAACACGCCTCCCAGGGCGGCTAGAGCTCCCGAGGTCGTCACGCCCGCGTAGCGAATGCCGTAGACGGAGATTCCGACGGTGTCGGCAGCCCGCGGATGCTCGCCGACCGACCGGATGCGGAGGCCGACAGGCGTCTTGAACATGACGAGGTACGAGACGATCAGGACGGCGAAGCTGATCCAGACGAGGAGGTTGAGTCCGCCCAGCGCGTCGTCGAGAAAGTGGCCGAGACCGTGCGGCGGAATGTGGTTGAGCCAGTTGAAGTTCACGTCCGGCACCGCGGGCAGGTTATTGGGCGTGCCGCGGTCGCCGTAGATGTCGATGTAGAGATAGCCCGTGATACCGAGGGCGAGGAAGTTGACGGCGGTCCCGCCGACGATCTGGTCGGCGCGCAGGTGGATCGAGAAGAACGCGTGCACGAGCGCCAAAGCCGCACCGGCCGTCATGCCGATGAAGACACCGCCAACCCACGAGTCGGTGATGTCTGCTCCATAGGCACCGAAGAAGGCGCCCATCAGCATCATCCCCTCGAGGCCGATGTTCACGACACCGCTTCGCTCCGAGAACATCCCGCCGATGGCTGCGAACGTGAGCGGCGTCGCCGAGCGAAGCATTGCGGCGGTGAGCGTCGACCAGGTGATGACGGCCGTCAGGTGCGGGACGGTCGCACGGGTGGCGGCGACGCCGCCGACGATTCCCAAAACGCCCGCCGCGACCGCACCCCACCCGACGCGGCGCTCGCCGCCGCTGATCGCGACGAGCCCGGCGGCGATCGCCACGAGCCCGACGACGATCGGGACGGCAATCGCCCGGTAGTGCAGCGGCGGGAGCACGAGCCAGAAGACGACGATCCCAAGCGCGATGCCGACGATCCCCACTTGTCTGGCGCCGGCGATGCGCGACGCCCGCTCCAAGCTCTCCACGCGAACGCTTATGACTGGGCCACCGCAGTGCGCTTCCGAACGCTGAGCTTCCGCCGCAGCTGCCAGAGGTAGAGGATCAGCACGTCGGCCCCGACGAAGAGAACGATCAGCCCCTGGATGATCCGCGTCAGGTTGCCGGCTAGCTCGGGCCTGAACACGGACGGGTCGAGGTTGCGGGTCGAGGTCCCATTCAGGAGTGCGCCGAAGAGCAGCGCGGCGAGGAAGATCCCGGGCGCCGTGTTTCGCCCGAGCAGGGCCACGGCGATCCCGATGAATGCAATCTGCGAGGCGGTCTGGACGCTCGTCAGATCGAGGCGGAACTGCCAGCCGAGGATGTCCATTGCGCCCGCAACACCGGCGAACGCCCCCGAGATCGCCATGGCGAGGAAGTAGTTGCGGGAGACGCTGATCCCCCCGTAGCGCGCTGCCTCGGCATTGAACCCGACTGCCTTCACTTCGTAGCCCAGCGTCGTGCGGTTGAGGACGATCCAGTAGAGGACGAGCGCTGCGAGGGCGACGAAGAAGCCGATGTGGAGGCCTTGCAGGACGGCACTCCCCCACCAGACGTGGAGCTTCGCCCCCTCAGCGATCGGCTTCGTGACGGGCGCCGAAATCGCCGTCTTGTCCTGCATCGGACCGCCGAAGCCGACCAGCCAGCTACCGACCCACAGCGCGATCCAGTTCAGCATGATCGTCGTGATCACCTCGTGCGCGCCGACGGTGGCGCGCAGGATGCCGGCGATCCCGCCCCAGACGGCGCCCGCCAGCATCGCGGCCGTGACGGCAAGCACGACGTGCGGCACCGCGGGCATGCCGGCGAACCAGACGCCCATCTGAACCGCGACGAGCGAGCCCACGATGTACTGGCCCTGGCCGCCGATGTTGAAGAGCCCACAGCGGAAGGCGAATGCGACGGCGAGACCCGTCAAGATCAGCGTCGTCGTGAGGATCAGCGTCTGCTGGAGGTTGAGCGCAGCAGAGAACCGCTCCTGGCCGTGCACCCAGGGAAAGAGCCAGTTGAGCCCCGTGCCGTCGAAGATCTCGCGGTAGGTGTTGAGCGGATTCTTGTGCGTCGTGACGAGAACGACGAGCCCGCCGACGAAGAACGCGAGCAGCGCGGTCAGGAGTGGCGTAACGATCCCTCCCGCGCGCTGGTAAAGCGCCAGCCGCGCGGCGACGCTCGGGACGACCTCGCCTTCGGAAGACGGAGGTGGAGTCGCGGTCTCGGTCAGGTGGCCACCTCTTCCCGAGCCCCCCCGCCGGTCATGGCGATCCCGAGCTCCTCTTCCGTCACGTCGGGCGGGTACTCGCCGACGATCCGGCCCTCGTAGATGACGAGGATTCGGTCCGAGAGGGAGAAGATCTCTTCCAGCTCGAGGGAGACGAGCAGGACGGCCTTGCCGCGGTCCCGTGCCTCGACGAGCCGTCGATGGATGGACTCGATCGCCCCGACGTCGAGGCCTCGGGTCGGCTGCGCCGCGAGCAGGACACTCGGGTCGCGGGCGAGCTCGCGCGCGAGCACGAGCTTCTGCTGGTTTCCGCCCGACAGCGCCGAGGCCCGCGTGTAGGGTCCGCCTCCGCGCACGTCGAACTGCTCGAGCAGCCGGCGCGCCCAGCGGATCAGCCGATTCGGGAAGAGCCATCCGAGCCGAGAGTTCGGCGGCTTGCGGTAGTCGTGCAGCGCAAGGTTCTCGGCCAGGTTGAACTCGAGCACGAGCCCGCGCCGATGGCGATCCTCGGGGATATGGCCAAGCCCGAGGTCGAGGACGTCGCGGGCTGGCGCGCCGGTGACGTCCTTGCCTGCGATCAGCACGCGCCCGTCGATCGGCCGGCGCAACCCGCTCAGCGCCTCGATCAGCTGCGCCTGCCCGTTGCCGTCGACACCCGCGAGGCCGACGATCTCTCCGGCGCGCACCTCGAAGGAGACGCCGCGCAGTGCCTCGAGGCCGCGCTCGTCGAGAGCTCGCAGATCCTGGACGCTCAGGAGCGGTTCCGCCGGCGCGGAAGGCTTCTTGTCGACACGCAACAGCACCTCGCGGCCGACCATCAGGCGCGCCAGTCCCGTTTCGGTCGCGCCCGCGCGTAGCTCCGTCGAGATCTTCTTGCCGCGCCGCAGGATCGTGATCCGGTCCGCAATCTCGAGCACCTCGTTCAGCTTGTGACTGATGAAGATGACCGAGATCCCCTCCCGGGTAAGCGTCCTGAGGATCTGGAAGAGCTCCTGAGCCTCCTGCGGAGTGAGCACAGCGGTCGGCTCGTCGAGGATGACGATGTCGGCGTTTCGGTACAGGGCCTTCATGATCTCCACACGCTGCTGCTGCCCCACCGTGATGTTCTGAACGCGGGCGTGAGGATCGACGGCGAAGTTGAAGGTCCGCGCGACCTCGGCGACGCGCTTCTCCGCCGTCGCCTCGTCGAGCAGGATTCCCGCGTGCACGGGCTCGTTCGCCAGCACGATGTTCTCGGTCACGGTCATCACGGGGATCAGCATGAAGTGCTGGTGGACCATCCCGATTCCGCGCTCGATCGCATCCTTCGGCGAATGGATCTCGACCTTCTGGCCGTTCAGCCAGATCTCGCCTTCGTCTGCCGTGTAGAGGCCGTAGAGGATGCTCATCAGCGTCGACTTGCCGGCGCCGTTCTCACCGAGTAGGGCGTGTACCTCCCCGCGGCGGAGGTCGAAGTCGATCCGGTCGTTCGCGACGACGCCGGGGAACCGCTTCGTGATCCCGCGGAGCTCGAGGACGGGCGCCTCGTCGGCCATCGACCGGGAATCCTAGGGGGCGGGCTGCGCCCGCCCCCTAAGGGCCGCTCGACTGCTTACGACGTCGGCGGCTTGATCTTGCCCGAGGCGATCTGCTTCTTGATCTTCTCCACCCTCGGTGTGATGAATGCCCGGTCGGCCTTCGACAGCTTCTTGCTGAGCTTGCCGTAGCCGACGCCGCCGTTCTTGACGTTGTAGACCTTGTTGAAGCCGCCACGGAATCCCGTGGGGTTGGCCTTGTAGGCCTTGATCGCCTCGAAGACGGACCTGTCGACCAGCTTCGTCGCGCTGGTCAGGATGTGCCGCCCGAGGTAGCCCTGATCGGCGTCGACGCCGATTGCCCAGACACCCTCCTCTTTGGCCGCGTCGAGCCCGCCGAGACCGCACTGGCCCGCGGCCTCGAACACGATGCCCGACCCGCGTGAGATCTGGCTCAGCGTCGTCTCCTTGCACTTCGCCTGGTCGGAGAAGGTCGGGTCGTTCGCGTAGTTGATGAGCACGGTTACCTTCGGATTCGCCTTCTTCGCTCCCGCCTCGTAGCCGGCGAGGAAGCGGACGATCGCCGGCACCTTGTTAGCGCCGACGCCGCTGATGATCTGCTGGCCCTTGTAAGGGTGCCGCTTGATCTCCAGGCCCGCGATGTAGCCGACGAGGTATCCCGCCTCCTGTTCCTTGAACTGGATCCCGCGGACGTTCGGCGGCTTCGACTGGAGACCGGGCCAGTCGACGTCGACGCCCGCGAACTTCGTGTTCGGGAAGGCGGGCGCGACCGCATCCAGGGGTCCGAACTCGAAGAGGACGCCGACCGCGATCACCAGGCCGTAGCCCTGCTGGGCCGCAGATCGAAGGTTCGGGGTGCGGTCATTCGCCGTCTGCGTAATGAAGACACGGCCGCTGACCTTCAGCTTCGCTACTGCCCGCTTCAGGCCGACGTTGGACAGGTGGTTGAACCCCTTGTCGTTGAGCCCGCCGATGTCGGTGATGACCGCGACCTTGACCGTCGCCTTCTGTTTCTTGCCGGCAGCACTGCTGACTCCGACGGCCGTGGCGGTGAGCGCGCCCGCGACCAGCACGGCAGTCGCCCACGGCAACCAACGCCTACTTCGCATAGATACTCCCCTCAGATTGACCCGGTCACCCCTTTTCAACGGGGGTGATTCTAACGTCATTAAGACGTTGGTTGGCGTGGGGAGTTAGTGCAAGCCGCCTCTAGGTTGGGTCGCCAAGGTGCGCCGGTGCGCGCTCGTCGACGAGCACCCGCCGCGGCTTCGAGCCCTCGTAGCCGGAGATGATTCCCCGCCGCTCCAGCATGTCGATCAACCGTCCCGCCCGGGTGTAGCCGACGCGAAGGCGGCGCTGGAGCAGCGAGACCGACGCGGTCTGCGTCTGCACGACCACCTCGATCGCCTTCTCGAGAAGCGGATCCTCGTCCGGATCGAACTCGCCGTCCTCCACGTCCACGTCTTCCGCGAAGACCTCCGGCAGCTCGAGCAGCGACTCGTCGAGCTCCTGCTCCCGCTGGTGGCGGCACTGGTCGACGACCAGCGCGATCTCCTCCTCCGAGACATACGCGCCCTGCACGCGCTGCAGCCGCGAGGTCCCGAGCGGCTTGAAGAGCATGTCGCCCTGGCCAAGCAGACTCTCGGCACCCGCCTGGTCGAGGATCACGCGCGAGTCGGTCTGCGACGAGACTGCGAAGGCGATCCGCGACGGGACATTGGCCTTGATCATCCCCGTGATGACGTCCACCGAGGGGCGCTGCGTCGCGAGCACGAGGTGGACGCCGACGGCGCGCGACTTCTGCGCCAACCGAATCACCGAGTCCTCGACCTCCTGGGGGGAGATCATCATCAGGTCGGCGAGCTCGTCGATGACCACGAGCAGGTAGGGCATCGGCTGCTCGCCGCGCTGGCGCAATGTGCGGTTCGCCTCGGCGAGGTTTCGCGCGCGCACGGCCGACAGCCGCTCGTAGCGCCGCTCCATCTCCGCGACGACGTTCATCAGCGCGGCCGAGGCCTGCTTCGGGCTCGAGACAACTGGTGTCAGCAGGTGCGGAATCGACTCGTAGAAGCCGAGCTCGATCCGCTTCGGGTCGACGAGGATCATGCGGACCTCGTCCGGCGTCGAACGCAGCAGGACGGACGTGAGAATCGTGTTGATGCAGCCCGACTTGCCCGAGCCGGTCGTCCCAGCGATGAGCAAGTGCGGCATGCGCGCCAGGTCCGTCCACACAGCCGTGCCGGAGATGTCCTTCCCGAGCCAGACCGCAAGCGGGCTCGCCGTGGCGGGCAGGTCGTCGAAGATGTCTCCGAGCGTGACGAGGTTCGGGGAGAGGTTCGGCAGCTCGACGCCGACGGCCTGCTTGCCCGGGATCGGCGCGAGGATCCGGATCTCGGTCGTCGCGAGCGCATACGAGAGATCGTCCTTCAAGGCGGCCACCTTCGAGACCTTCGTTCCGGGCGCGAGCTGGAGCTCGTAGCGGGTCACGCGGGGCCCCGAGATCTGGCCGCCGATCGTCGCCTCGACGCCGAAGTGCGCCAACGTCTGGACGAGCGCCGCCGCCGTCCGCTCGGCCACGTCGACCGAGATCTCGCCGGCCTTCGACGACTGCCGCAGGATGCCGCGGTCGGGCAGCTGGTACTCCTGGTGCGACTCGACCGTGCCGACGTCGAACAGGCTCGGCTGGTCCGGATCCTCGGAGGAGACGGGGTCGATGAGCAGCGGCGGCGGCTGGTTCTCGCCGACGACGTCCGGAAAATCGTGCACTGCGTCGACCGGGGGCTCGTGCGGTCGCAGGGGAATAACCGGTGCCGGACGGGAAGGTTCCGGCGGGAGGGCGCGTCGGGCGCGCGTGTGCGCGCGCCGAACCGCATGGCCCGAGCGGCGGACGAGCGCGCCCGCCGACGCGCCGGAGAGGAGGAGTCCGCCGACGACGAGGGCGAGCACGCCGACGATCGTCGTGCCTGTCGTGCCGACGAGCATCCCGAACAGCTCCTCCAGCCCGCTTCCGAGAGCTCCCCCGTGTGCGGACCCGAGCGCCGCCAGCAACCCGAAGGTCGTCACGGCGAGACCGGTCCGGAACGGTCGTACGTCGACGAGCGCGCTGCGCCCGACCATGAGTGCCCCGACCGTGACGAAAGCCACAGGCGCCACGTATGCGGCGGCGCCGATCATTGCGGTGAACGCATCGGCGATCCCGCCCCCGATCATGCCGCCACTCCAGCCGAGATAGAGCATCGAGGCGAGAAAGACCCCTAGAGCGAGAAGCCCGAGCCCGATCAGCTCGAGGTGCTGCTCGCTCTTCGGCTTCCCCTTGCGCCCCTTCCGCCTAACCCTTGCGGGCAGGCGAGGTCTCAGGGTGCGCTTCTTCTTGCGGCGGCGCGCCATACGCGCGACTTCGCCATCGAGGCTGCGCCTCCTACGCGAAAGCTTCGCTTTCGCGTAGGGCATGGATCGGCAGCTTCGCGGCCAAACGTGCGCGGGCCGAGCCCGCGCACTCCTACGAAGTCTGTGCTTGTCGGAAGGTCGTGGTCCGCGTGCGGTGGCGCTGACGCGTCCCCGCCCGCGTGAGTTCGCCTGCAGCTAGTGCGGCTACGCTCGCACTAGCTTCCGGCTTTGGTGTGGGGCTCGGTCGCGGCGTCGGAGGCTTCGCCCTACCAGCCCGCGGGGGGAACTACGTAGACGCGCGCCGCCAGGGGGCCGAAATTGTCGGAGAAGCCCTGGTCGTCGGAGCCGACGACGGCACCGCCGCCGAAGATGTTGACCGACCGGCCGGCGATGCCGTCCACCGAGATCTTCGCCTGCACGGTGCTGTCGGTCGTGTTCACCGCGATCACGTACACCGCTCCGTTCAGCGTTCGTGCCGAGACCCTGACCGCGTCCGTGTCGGAGCGCGCCGTTGCCTCGGGAGCGAGAAGGGCGGGAGCCAGCGCCTTGATCTCGTGATTCGTCCGCGCCACCTCCGCCCCGATCGGCGCGGCCCAGTGGTTCGGGAAGTAGCCGATCGCGTCGGCACCGCCTGCAATCGCGAGCCACGTTTCGGCCCGCACCGTCGACGGGGTCGGGTCGAGAGCCGGATGCTTCTTGCACGGCTGCTCCATGCGCGCTACCTCGATCCACTGGAACGTCGGCTTTCCGCCCGACGCAGTGTGCAGTTCGCGCTGAGAGTCGAAAACGTCGCCGAACGCCGGCCGGCACCACACCTGCAGCGGATAGAGGTCGAAGCCGACGACATCCGGAATCGAGAGCAGGACCGGGTACATGCCCTTCCCTTGCGGCAGGGGTTCCGCGCGGCTGTAGAAGTGATTGGTGAGCGTGAGGAAGCTGATCCGGTCCGCGCGCGGGGCAGGGATGCTCGCGCTCAGGTCGCTGCGGGTGACGTCGCTCTGCAGGAAGGCGTCCCATTCGTCCTGGAAGAACCAGCCGATCAGGCCGCGGCCGTTCGCGTCGGCGCTCTCTGCGTCGACGATCGAATAGGCACGACCACCGAGCCGGGCCGGCAGCTCCGTGTCCTCATCACAGCCGTCACCCATGAAGAGATTGATCCCGTCGTCGATATTGCTGCCCAACATGTCGGAGCACTGCCCCCAGACCGCGGACGGGAAGAACGGACGATCGTCGACGAGGATGTGGTCGCCGCTCGTCCGTGCCGCGCTGCTTTCCGGCATCGGGCCCGTCGTCAGCGTCAGCGTCTCGCTCTGCGCACGATTCCACTCGTCGACGGCGTGGAGATAGACGTGGTAGGTCGTCGAGAACTCGAGCCCGGACAGGACGCCCTCGTGCTCGATCAGACCCTCGCCGCTGGGCTGCGCCCAGATCGTCGCGCCGTCCAGGCCGAACGCGGTCTGCGTCTGCGCCGGGAAGTTCGTGCGCCAGGTGATGCGGGCGCTCGACGACGTAAGGGCGACGACCTGAGCGTCGGAGATCGAAAGCTGCTCGAGCGGCGGAGTCGGCGTCTCGGCGTACGTGCGGGTGTCCGGGTGGACGACTTCCGTGCCGCCGGATGCAACCTCAGGCTGTTCGCCGCGTTCGCGGCGAGCCGGAACGTGCCGCTTGCGATGCGCCGGCGCCGGGGTCGAGACGCGCGTCCGTGGTGAGGGCTTGACGATGGGCACGGTGGCAGCAGGACGGTTGAGTCCCGCGACGTGGACGAGCTTCGGAGGATGCGCAGACGCGTCGGCTCGCGGCGGCCGCGACGCGAGGGTAAGCGGCGCCGGCGCCTGCTGGCTGCGCTGGATCATGACGCCGATCCAGATGCCGGCAAGCGCGAGTACGCCGAGTATCAGCTGCCGCAGCCGCATTTCGCCACTCATTGGCATTACCAGGCTGGTTTCGGCCTGGATAGCCCACGTCTTTAATTAGGCGCATAGGCGGCACAAAGCATCCCGAAATAGGTGGATGCTTCGTAAGACAGAAACTCCGCCTTCCAGCGGCCTCCCAGGGCTCCGTGGAGCATCACCAGCTGCCACCAGCTATCCGCGTTGGCGGCGTCGACGAAGGCCGGCTCGAGGTCGAGGAGTCCGCCGAGCCGGTTCTGCTTGACGAGCTCGACGACGCGGGCGTCGTACTCCGCTGCCGCGGGGTCAAAGCCGTAGGGTCCGTCGGGATCGTGCGCGTGACCGTGGTCGGCGCTGGCGATCAGCGCCACGCGCTTCCCTGATTCGTCGGCAGCGCGGGCGATCGCGCGGCCCGCGCGCACGTGTTCCTCCAGGGCGCGATCGCGTGCGGGACTGACGACAACCGTCGGCACCTGCGGCTCCGAGCGGCCTCCCATGTACCAGAGCGGGATCAGGACGCCCCAGTCCATCGGAGCGATCGCTGCCCCCGGATCGTTCGCGCCGAAGCTAGCGCCCACGACCGGCAGGGCCTCGTCGTGGAGGGCGACGACCGTCTCGGCGGCGAGCTCGAGGTCGACGGGACACGACAGCTCCACTTCCGGTGCGTCGAACTCGGCCAGCCGCCCTGCGAGCGTACCCGCGAGGACGACCGCGAAGTGGCCTTCGACGTGCACGTTGTGCGGAGTCAGCACGATCGTCGCGTCGGGGCGCGCGGCCTCGAAGCGGCGGCCGAGCTCCTCGAGCGCGGCATGCGTCTGGTCCGCGCCGGGAATCGGCGCCTCGGGCAACGTCCCGTGCGGCGCAATCGCCGCGAAGACAACGCTCATTCGAGCGAGTTGATCCGCTCGATCAGCAGCTCGAGGAAGCCCTCCGCGTCGATGCCGACGCCGACGTGCGCATTCGGCTTGCGTTCCGTGCGGGACCAGAGGTCGACGACGGTGCGTCCCCGGCACAGCTCCGATTCGGTGTCGATCTCGACATTCAGGTGTTTCGTTTCGACGAGATCCGAACGTATGACGTGCGCGACGGCGACGGCGTCGTGGATCGGCGAACCGTCGAAGCCGTACACCTCTCGGTGGAAGCGGTCGTAGAAGCGCAGCAGCTCCGTCACCATCTCCCCCACGCGCCCCGCCAGGCGGTCGATGTGCGCGGTCGTGAACAGCGCCTTGTGCGTGACGTCGAGGCCGATCATCGTCACGTCGATCTCGCTTGCGAAGACACGCGCCGCCGCCTCGGGGTCGGCCCAGATGTTGAACTCGGCCGCGGGCGTGATGTTGCCCTCGGCGATCGCGCCTCCCATCAGCACGATCCGCTCCGGGCGCGCGTCCGGATAGAGCGCGAGCATCAACGCGACGTTCGTCAGCGGTCCGGTCGGCACGAGCGTGACGGGGCGTTCGGAGGCCTGGATCCGCTGCGCGAGGAACTGCGCCGCGTGCGTGGCGACTGGCTCGCTCCGTGGCGGCGGGAGCTCGGGTCCGTCGAGTCCGGTCTCGCCGTGGACGTATGCCGCGACGAACGGCTCGCGGACGAGCGGACGATCTGCACCTGCTGCGACCGGTATGCCTGCGTCACCCGCGAACTCCAACACGCGGATCGCGTTTGCGGTCGTCTTCTCGAGCGTCTGATTCCCTGCGACGGTCGTCACGCCGAGCAGCTCGAGCTCGGGGGAGGCGAGCGCAAGCAGGAGCGCGATCGCGTCGTCGTGACCCGGATCGCAGTCGAGCAGGATGGGCGTCGCGGTCACGCGCGGAGTATCGCGTCTACCTCGCTGGCTGTCGGGAGAGAGGGTTGTGCGCCGAATCGCGAGGCGGCGATCGCCCCGGCCGCGCAGGCGCGGCGCAGCGCGTCCTGCGTGTCGCGTCCTTCGAGTAACGACACGACCAGGCAGGCGGTGAAGGCGTCGCCGGCGGCCGTGCCGTCGACGGTATCCACGCGCGGAGGTCGAGCGCGGGCGATCTCCTTCCCCGCTTCGAGGAGCACGGCGCCCTCCTGGCCAAGCGTGAGGGCGAGCAGCCGTTGCTCGCCGACGACTTCTGCCTCGTAGCGATTCGCGACGACGAGGTCGGCGTCTACCGGCAGGGGCCGAGCCGGCGCCGCGTTCACGCACAGCCAGTCGGCTTCGGCGCGCGCCTCACGGAGTGCGTCATCCGGGATCTCGAGCTGGCTGAGGACGTTCCCGGCCGCGGAGAAGCCGCCGACCAGCGCGTTTGCTCCCGGTACGACGACGATCTGGTTCTCGCCGTCGGCGCCCACGAAGATGATCGCGATTCCGGTCGGCGCATCCACCTCCCGGACGTCGAGCTCAACCCCTGCTTCAAGCAGGCCCGCCAGCGCCTCGTTCGCATTCGCGTCCGCGCCGACGCAGCCCACCATCCGCACCGGCGCGCCCAGCCGGGCGGCAGCGACCGCCTGGTTCGCACCCTTCCCGCCCGGGATGCGTTCCAACGTCGCACCGCTCAGCGTTTCGCCCGGCCGCGGTAGCCGCTCGACCTTCGCGACAAGGTCGAGGTTGATCGATCCCACGACCGTCAGCGCGGCTGGGCTCACACCGCGCGTTCGAAAAGCACGTCGTCGTGCGTGCGTCGGAAGCGCTGTCGAAGCTCATCGCGGCCCTGCTCCTCCGTGTACTGCGCGAAGGCGAGTACCGGCTTCAAGCCTGCAGTGCGGAGCGTGACCTCACCTGGAACCTCGTCGCCTCGGATGTAGACGTGAAGGTGCGAGAACCGCCTCCGAAAGCCGCACGCTTCGTACCACGCCTGGACCCACGCATCGTCGCGTGTCCAAGCCTGAACAATCTCGAGCCCAGCTTCGCGCGCGAGCACGAGGGCACGGTTGACGAGCGCCAAGCCAATGCCGCGGCGGCGGTGGTCCGGATGCACCGCGACGTGCCAGATCACTCCGCCGCGGGCATTGGTATCCCAGAGGACCCCCGGCGCCGGATCCACTTCCAGGTCGAGCAGTCCGACGACGAGACCGTCCGCCACGGCGACCAGTTCGATCGCCGGACCGTTGTAGTGCTCCTTCTCGCGGCGGACGTCGTCGAAGAAGGCGCTGTCGAGAAAACCGAGCACGCGGCAGCGCACCCATCCCTGTTCGTCGGCTTCCTCGTATTGCCGGACGTCGAAGCCGTGCGCGGACGTCAAGCGGCCAGCGCGCGGAGGTCGCCCGCCGCCCGCTCAAGATTCTCGCGGAGGTCGAAGAGACCCGCCCAGAGCGAGGAGCGGTCGGGAACGGCGTCGATCCGAGCCATGTCCGCGAGTCCCTCCAGCGCCCGCACGAGCACGGCGAGCTCGAGATAGACCTGCGCGACGCGCGTCGGGCAGGCCGTCACGCCGGCCCGCTTCAGCACCGGGCCCCACTCGATCAGCTCGCCGGCGCCGGGGCCGCCGTACCAGGACCGACCTTCGGCCCGGTCCGACTCGAGCTCGAGGAGGTAGCGGTCGAGCGGATGCTCGAGTCCGGCGAGCGCAGTTTCGGCCCGGTCCGCCGCGTGCCGGAGTGCCGCCTCGCGCGCCCCGGCGGTCGAGGGAGCCGCGTCGCCGCGCAGCCAGCGCTCGAGCAGCCGGCAGAACGCGAGCGCCGCAGCCTCACATGCTCCCAGCTGACCGACGAGACGCCGTGCGGTAGCCCACTCAGCCGCATGGTCCTCCAGCACTTCGGCCCAGCCGGGCTCGCGGGCGCGGATGGTGCTCATACGTGCACCTTACGCGGCCCTCGCAAAAAGGCTGCCCCTCGCACGGGGTAGTGCACTCGTCACACCTCTACCACTACCGGAAGGATCATCGGCCTGCGGTGGGTTCTGTCGTAGATCAACTGGCCCACCTCGTCGTGAAGATGCTCCTGGAGGAGCTTGATCTCGGTGATCTCCTCGCGGATGCAGTCCTGCAGGACGCGGTCGGCCTCGTCGCGCAGCTCGTCGAGGAGCGGCCCGGAGCCGTCGCCGAAGCCGCGCGCGATCAGCTCGGGCGGACCCGCCGAGCCCCCGTCCGAGCCCGCGAGGGTTGCGACGATGATCAACACCCCGTCCTCCGACAGCCGGCGACGGTCCCGGAGTGCGACGTCGTGGACGTCCCCCACGCCGAGCCCATCGACGAACGCAACTCCGGTCTGCACCTCGTCGACGACACGCGCGCCGTCGCGCGACAGCTCGACGACCGTGCCGTTCTCCGCGAGCACGATGTTTCCCGCGGGGACGCCGGCATCGCGCGCGAGCTGCGCGTGAGCGGCCTGCATCCGAAACTCGCCGTGCACGGGCATCACGGCGCGCGGCCGCAACAGCGACAACAGCGTCCTCAGCTCTTCCGCGCAGGCATGGCCCGAGACATGTACCGGCGCGATCTCCTGATGCAGCACTTCCGCGCCTGCCTTCGCGAGCTGGTTGATCGTGTCGTGAACGCGCAGCTCGTTGCCCGGGACGGGTTTCGCGGAGATGATCACGGTGTCTCCGCGCTCGACGCGGAGAGCCGGATGGTCGTTGTACGCGATTCGGGTCAGCGCCGAGAGCGGCTCGCCCTGGCTCCCCGTGCACAGGATCAGCTGCTCGTGGGGAGCCAGCTCCTCCAGCTCCGGAGGACGGACAAGGACGCCTTCCGGGATGTCCATATAGCCGAGGTTCCGCGCGATGTTCGCGTTCTTGCGCATGGAACGGCCGACGATGCAGACCTTGCGACCGAGCCCCACGGCCACGTCGACCGCCTGCTGCATGCGGTGGACGTTGGAGGCGAACGAGGAGACGAGGATCCTCCCCTGCCGCAGCGGGAAGATCTGGCGGAACGCTTCGCCCACGATTCGCTCGGACGGCGTGAAGCCGGGGCGCTCTGCGTTCGTCGAGTCGCCGAGCAGCAGGTCGACGCCGCGGTTGCCGAGATCCGCGAGGCGGCCCACATCCGTCTTGAGCCCGTCCACGGGCGTGTGGTCGAGCTTGTAGTCGCCGGTGTGGACGACCCGGCCGGCGGGCGTCTCGAGCACGATCGCCGCCGAATCCGGAATCGAGTGCGCCATGCGGACGAGCTCGATCCGGAACGGACCGACGTCACGCGGCGGATCGTCCGGATGCACCTCGCGCAGCTCCGCGGCGCGCAGCAGGCCATGCTCGTCGAGCTTCGACTTGACGAGCCCGAGCGTAAGCCTGGTCGCCCAGACCTCCGGCACGCGCACGTCCCGCATCAGATATGGGAGCCCGCCGACGTGATCCTCGTGGCCATGGGTGAGGATCACCGCCCTGATCGAGTCGGCCCGCTCACGCAGATATGTGAAGTCGGGCAGGACGAGGTCCACCCCCAGGTGCTCGTCCCGCGGGAAGGCCAATCCGGCGTCGATGACGACGATCGAGCCGTCGCACTCGTAGACGGTCATGTTCTTGCCGACCTCGCCCAGGCCGCCGAGGGCCACGATCCTGCAGGTTGGGGCCACATCCCGAAGTCTAAGCGCGAAGCCTGCTGAGGCCGATAAGGCGTACATGCGGCCCTCTCGCTCCTCCCTGGCCCCGATAGTGCTCGGCCTCGGCGTGCTCGCGGTCTCGGCCGACAAGGTCTTCGACGTCCCGCGCACCTCGCTTGCGCTCTTCCTCGCTGCGGTGATCCTCGTCGAGCTGTTCGAGGAATCGGACCGCGAGCGGTCGCGCGGGCCCATCCAGTCCGAACGGTTCCGTCTCGTGTGCGCCCTGCAGATCGCGGCGGTGATCGTGCTCGGGCCCTGGGCCGGCGCCCTGGTTGCGGCAGCTGGAGTTGTGGCCGGTGCACTCTTCCGCGGAGCGCCCCTGCGCATGCTCCTCTTCGATGCGAGCGCGTACGCCGTTGCCGCCTGCGCGGGCGGCATCGCGTTCGAGGTGGCAGGCGGAAACGTCGGCAGCCTCCGCCTGCTCGACGACCTGATCGCGCTGGTCGCGTTGACGCTGGCCTATCTCACCGCCAGAGCGGTGCTCCTCGATGTCGTCCGCGCGCGCGAGACCTTCGAACCGCGCCTGGTTGCGAGCGCGGGAGAGGCCGGACTGGGTGCCGCGCTCGCGCTGCTCGCGATCGGGCATCCGTGGAACGTCGTCGTCCTCGTCCCGGTCGCGATCACCGTCCACCATGCGCAGCTTCGCCTCAAGAGCCTGCAGCGCGAGACGCTGCGAGCGCTGGAGACGTTCGCCAACATCGTCGACGAGCGCGATCCCTCCACCTACCGCCATTCGCTTCGCGTCGCGGG
>WNGA01009138.1_pt1 | contig 16469 bp, 10 predicted proteins | sample 5400061 | NCBI WGS metagenome assembly WNGA01 (sample SAMN13153366, study PRJNA577476) | soil metagenome | isolation source: 100 cm soil or saprolite under grassland replicate 2 | place: USA:California | collected 2016-06-15 | reverse complement strand
GCAGCAGGTGGGAGCTCCTCAAGACGCTATGGCGCGGCAAGGCCAGCCGGCCATTCGGGGTCCGACTCTATGGCACCGCCGGTGCGCGGCGTGAGGCGACCCTCGATGAGCTCGAAGGCTTCTCGCGGCGCGTCAGGTCCCTGCGGTTTTTGCGCGGACACGGGCTGCTCTGGGGGAAGCTGCGAACGGTGCGCGAGGTGCGTTTCCACGCGTTCGAGCCAGTACGCCTTCCGCCGCTCGGCGACCCGTGGCCGCGCAGCGAATAGCCGGCGGCCGGAATCCAGGCGGACGGGTAGGGTGTTGCGTTGACGCGGGGCCGTCCTGTTGCGTCCTGGATGCAGCCATCCGGGATTCGCGGTATTCGGCGACGCACGAGGTCTCCGGGGCCGGCGGGCTCGGTCGCCGACCGTGCTCGATGCCGTGCGGCGCTGGCGCGCACTACAGGTTTGTGTACGCGCGCTACGCTCGACACACGGAGGTCGATGTGCCCTTCGCGACCGGTGCCTTGCTCGGACTCGTATTGATCGCCCAGCCCGCGCCGTCGAAGGCGGACGCCGTGTTCTGGCAGTGGTTCGAGGGGAATGCCCGCCGGCTCGCGGCGGCGCAGCGCCCCTCCGAGCAGCTTCTCGACGAGGTCCAGCGCGAGCTCCAGAAGGCCGAGCCCGGCCTCGCGTTCGAGATCGGTTACGAGGGCCCGAGGGCACCGCGGATGCTCGTGGTCAGCGCCGACGGCGCGCGCGAACGCTTCGCGGCGGTGAAGCGGCTCGTTGGGGCGGCGCCGCGGAAGGTGCCTGGCTGGCAGGTGGTCGCGTTCCGCCAGCGTAAGCCGGGGCTGGAGGTGGCGTACCAGGGCGTGCGACTGCACCCGAGAGACGTCTGGTTCTCGAGCGAACGCGTCGGAGGAGCGGTGAACGTCCTCGTCCACGTTCGCGAGTCCGGGTCGCACCCGTTGCCCGCTGTTCAGGGGGCGGTGCTCCTGCTGCTCGACTCAACCCTCGGCGAGTACGATGTCGAGACGCGCGTCGAAGGCATCGAGATCCGGCCGCTGCCCGTCGACCCACGGGCTGCGTGGCTCCGACCGCTATCCGAGTTGCCGGCGGTCGTCGATGCAGTCAAGGCGCTTGGTCCCGAGCGCTAGGTACCCACCTCGGGGGCGCGTCAAGTGCGACATACATGACTGGATGAACGGGTACGTGATCGTCAGCGACTATCCCTACGCGGTGGACGGCGACGACGGCAGCTACACGATCAAGGAGCTTCCGGCGGGCACGTACACGGTGAAGGCGTGGCACGAGAAGCTCGGCGAGAAGACCGCGCACGTCACCGTGCCCGCGTCCGGCAGCGTCACCGCCGACTTCACGTTTGGCGGTACGGGCCCTCCAGGCGCGGGCGCGTCGACGTCCTGATCGAGAACACTCCACGTCGGCGGTCCTCGACGGCACGCCCAGGGGCGCCACGCGACGTTCGTCGTCCCACGGGTTGAACGGCGCGAGGACGGGCTCGTGGCCCGCGGTGCGCAGCGACGCCGCGAGGTCGCCTCGCGTCCGGCGTGATCGGGGAGTGGAGCGCCGGCTGGCCATCGGCCGTGCTCTGGTGCCCGTGGCTCGGCTCACTCACGGCGGCATCATCTCACGGCGTCTCTGCGCCGCATGAGCGCCTGACGGCGTCGAGCAGGACCTCGAGCGCGACGGGCTTGCGCAGACCCTCCACGCCGAGGGCGGCGGCCTTGGCTTCGGCCCTGCCGTCACCCGACAGGACCGTCACCGGGATCGCTCGGAAGGTCGGGTCGCGTTGCTGCTCCTGCCGGAACTGAAAGCCGTTCATGTTCGGCATCATGAGATCGAGGATGATGAGGCAGGGACGCACTCCGCCGCGCAACTGCGCGAGGGCCTCGGCGCCGTCCCGCGCCGTGACCACGTGATACCCGTGGACCTCGAGGATCGCCTGGATGACCTCGCAGATGTCCGCATCGTCGTCGACGACGAGCACGTAGCCTGCGGCCTCGAGCGTCACGCTTCCCGCCAGCGGCCCTGCCCCGTGACCTCCGGTGGCCCGGCGCACGGGAGCTCGACGGTGAATGTCGACCCTGCCCCGGCCTGGCTCTCGACGTGGACGGAGCCTCCGTGGGCCTCGACGATCCGCCTGGTGATGTACAGCCCGAGGCCGAGCCCGCCATAGTGCTCCGCCGAGGCCGCGCGCTCGAAGCGGTTGAAGATATGGTCCTGGCGAGCCCCGCTGATGCCGATCCCGCTATCCCTGACCTCGAGCCGCGCGATGCCGGATTCAGCAGCGATCGAGACCTCGATAGGCTTGCTCGACCCGAACTTGATGGCGTTCGAGAGAAGATTCGTGACGACCTGGTCGAGGCGGGAGCGATCCCACCGGCCGGTGACGGGGGCGCTGGCCCGTATGGAGAGCGAGCACCGGGAACGCGCCAGATCTGGCTCGAGGCGCTCCACCACATCTCGGACGAGGCCCCCGAGCTCGATGTCCGAGACCTCGAGCTGGAGCCGCCCCATCTCGATCCGCGAGACGTCGAGGAGATCCCCGATGAGCCGGACGAGCCGTCGTCCCTGCCGCGAGACGAGGTCGAGCAACTTCTGCATGGCCCGCTGATCGAGGACCTTCCCCGTCCGGCCCGTCGGGGCCAACGCCTCCAGCGACAGCATGAGCGACGTGATCGGGGTGTAGAGCTCATGAGAGGCGACCGAGAGGAACTCGTCCCGCAGCCGAATCGCCTCCTTTGCCTCACGGTAGAGGCGCGCGTTGTCGACCGCCATCGCGGCGCGGTGCGCGAGCTCCTGCGCCAGCTCGAGGTCGGCGTGTCCGTACCGCCGCCCGGGCGAGGCCGAGGCGAGGCTGATCACACCCACCGTCTGCCCGCGGGCAACGAGCGGCACCGCCAGCGCCGACCGGATCCCCAGCTCCCGGATGAGCCGCGCGTGCTCCTCGTCTTCGCAGCTCCTCTGGATGTCCTCGTCGGACACTTCGGAGAGAAGGTATGGCTCGCCGCTGCGGAGGACCCGAGCTGCGGGGTGCGGCGAATCCCACCGGGGCGGGTATCTCCGCTGGAGCTCCCGGAGCAGCGGCTCCTTTGCGGGATCGGCGTGCGTACCACCCAGGCGCCGGATCTCCCGGCCGTCCACGATGATGTCGATCGCGCACCACTCGGCCATCGAATGCACGAAGAGCCGCGCGAGACGTTCGAGCGTCTCCTCGTATTCGAGCGATTCGGAGAGGAGCACGCCCGCCTCTACAAGGAACGCGGAACGGCTCTTTGACTCCTCCGCCGCCGCCCGCGCCGCCTGCTCCTTCGCAAGCAGTGAGGCATTCTCCACGGAGATGGCCGCCTGCGTGGCGAGGAGCTCCAGGGCCATCAGCCGCTCGCGGGTGAAGACGCCCGTGAGGAGGTCGTTCTCTAGGTAGAGCACGCCAACCACCTCTGCCTGCCGCAGGATGGGCAGACACAGGACCGACCTGGGCTTCCTCCGCGCCATGTACTCGTCCGAGGAGAACCTTCCCGATCCCGCGGCGTCGTCGAGGATCACCCGCTCCTTCGTTCGCAGCACATAGTTGACGATCGAAGCTGGAACCAGCGGCGAGGACGACCCCACGGCCACCGACTGCAGGACGGACGCCCGCACCCCCTTCTCGTCGAGCGTCGCCTCCGCCTCGATCGAGAGGCCGCGCTCCGCGCCAGTCGAAGGGTCACCGTCGTGCGCGAGGAGGAGGCAGCCCCTCTGGGCGCCGCCCTGCTCGAGCACGACCTGGAGCAGCGTGCGCAGCACCTTGTCGAGGACGATCTCGCTCGAGATGGACTGCGATGCCTTGGCCACCGAGAGCAAGTCGAGCTGCTCGGCCCGGGCCGAGAAGGAGGTGGAGGGCGCGACGGGCTTCGGCTCCACCAGGCGGGGACGGTGCTCGTCGATCTGCTTCACCTTGGCGTCGGCGCCCCAGCGGGCGTAGCAGGAGCGAGCCTCACGCAGGTACGCATCGGCGATGAGATCGAAGCCTCGCGCCCGGTAGAACCTCGCCGCGAGCTCATGGGCGAGCGCTTCGTCCTGGACGAAGCCGTTCTCGCGCGCGGACCGGATCGCCTCCTCATAGCGCCGCATCGCCTCGTCGTTCTGGCCCGTGATGCGCGCGATCTCGGCCGAGACGAGGGCGTACGGACCGTGAAACGTCGGAGGGTAGTTCTCGGCGGGTTCCCGGAGCTGCTCGCGGTGGGCAGCGAGGGCCTCGAGGGCTTCCTTCTGCCTCTCGGGAGAGAGCTCGTCGAAGACGGCCGCAAGCGACAGCGCGTGGTGGAGATGAAAGCATTGGCCCTGCGCCGAGAAGAGGCCTGCCCAAAGCACGGCCTTGCTCTTGTCACCCGCTGCGAACGCCGCCTCGTAGTCGCCGGATAACGACCGCGCCATGAGCTTCACGACGTAATAGTAGAAGAGCAGCGTTGGCATTCGATCCCTGGCGAGCTCGGACTCGAATTTGGCTTCGCTGAAGCGATCGTCGTCGTAGGTCGACAGGTGACGCGTGCGGCCCCGCATCGTCTGCACGAACCGCTCGACAGCCACGATCATGTCGTACACGTCGCGGTACCCCGCCCTCCGTACGAAGTCGAGCGCGCGCTCCGCTTCGCGGTGGACTTCGGACAGGGGGTTGCCACGGAGGATCATGCCCATCAGCGTATGGTTGGCGCTGAAGCACGCCACCGGCACGTCGCCCGTCTCGACCGCGGCATCGAAGGCGGCCCGCGAGTACTCCAGCATCGTGTCGAGGGGCTGCGTCCAGTACGAGATGATCCGCATCTGGAAGTTGGCCTTCGCCTTGTATGCCAGGAAGTGGTGCCGCTCCATGAGGTCGAAGGCCAGCTTCGCGAACCGATAGCCGTCCTGATAGCGGTGAAACACGCAGGCCACGATGATCCCGAACCAGCCGTAGGCGTGGGTGGACGCTGCCGTGTTGCCATACCGGAGGCTGAGGTTCACGCCGTGGCACAGGTGCAGGTAGAAGAGGTTGTTGTCCGAGTGGTACGCGGGGGCGTAGAGGCGCGCCAGGATCTCCATGGCGGCCTGCATCTCGGGGTCGGTCATGAGCGGCAGGTGGATGAGCTCCTCGACGCGCAGCGTGCCCATCCTTCTCCAGACCTCCTGGTACGCCCCCTCCACCTCGGCCGTCGACGGGTGAGGGGACATGTCGATCCCGAACATCCGGAGGCACTCGAGCGCGCTCTCGATGGCCTTGGCGTCCTGCCCCTCGGTGGTGTGCGTTTCGATCTTCACGCGATGGACCGCCGCCTTCTCGATGCGGGACCGGGCGTGCGTCAGCAGCACGGGGAAGAGGCGCTCGGCCTCATCGAAGGCCCCGCTCAGGAACTCGCACTCCGCCCGCTCGAGATACACCGCGAACGTGAGATCGTGCTGCTGCTCCCACGGATCGGCGCCGAGCAGCGCCGCGCCCGCCGAGAGATAGCCGATCGCTGGCCGGTAGGCCGCGGCCGCCTTGGCCTTGCGAGCGGCGCGGAGGTTGAGCTCCGCCAGCCGGATCCGTTCTTCACGGTTCGTGATCAGTGACGCTCCCAGGTCGAGCTGCGTCACGACGTCGAAGATCTGGTCCTCGAGCTCCCCCGGCGGAGTGTGCTCGAGGAGGAGACGCCCTATCCGCAGGTGCATCTCGCCGCGGCGATCCTCTGGGATGAGCGAGTAGGCCGCCTGCCGGATGCGGTCATGGGCAAAGGCATAGGCATCATGGGACAGGAGGATGAACCCCTCCCGGATCGCCTCCCACAGGTCGCCGAGGGTCTCGTCCTCGGACTTGCCCTGCGTGAGGGCGAGAAGGGAAACCTTGCCCTTGTTCCCGATGCAGCCTGCGATCCTGAGCGCGTCCTGGGCGGCGGGGGGAAGCCGGGTCAGCCTCCGCGCCATGAAGTCCACCAGGTTGTCCGTGTAGGCCTTCTCCTTGATCCGCGCGATGTCCCACCGCCATGTCAGGGCGGGCTCGTGGAGCTCCAGGAGCTGCTCCCGGTAGAGCGTCGTCAGGAACTGGATGACGAAGAACGGGTTCCCGCCCGTCTTCTCGTCCACGAGCGCCGCGAGGGGCTGGGCGCGCGCCGGATCCGCGCGCACCGTGTCCGCCACGAGCTCGACGAGGTGCTCCACGCGAAGCGGCGAGAGGACGACGTCGTGTACCACCGCCGGCGTCTTCCGGATCCGCTCCAGCGTCCGCATGAGCGGGTGGGAAGCCTCCACCTCGTTGTCGCGGTAGGCGCCGATGAGGAGCAGGTAAGGCGTGTCCGGGTTGGTGATCAGGTCCTCGATCAGCGTGAGGCTTCCCGCGTCTGCCCACTGGAGGTCGTCGAAGAAAACGACGAGCGGGTGCTCCTTCCTCGTGAAGACGCCCAGGAACTCCCGGAACACGCGACGGAAACGTTGCTCCGCTTCCGTGATGGGCAGCTCCGGAACGGCGGGCTGCTCGCCGATGAGGATCCTGAGCGGCGAGATCATGTCCACGATCAGCTTGCCGTGGATCCCGAGCGCCTTCTGGATCTCCTGCCGCCATTCGCGCAGGCGCGGCTCGTCCTCCGCAAGCAGCCCGAGCACCAGATCGGCGAGGGCCCGGACGATCGTCGAGTACGGGATACCCCGGGCGAACTGATCGAACTTCCCGCTCAGGAAGAAGCCTCGCTCGCTGACCAGGGGCTTTTGCAGCTCGTGAACGAGTGATGACTTTCCAATCCCCGGGTATCCGGATACCAGGATGAGCTCCGGCGTCCCGGTGGCGACCACGCGCTCGAACGCGCGGAGCAGCAGGGCGATCTCCTCCTCCCGGCCGTAGAGCTTCTGCGGGATCTGCAGGCGGTCCGAGGCGTCCCGCTCGCCCAGGGTGAACGATTCGATCGCCCCGCGGGAGCTCCATTGCGCGAGGCACCGCTCGAGGTCGTGCCGCAGGCCGCGAGCGCTCTGGTACCGGTCCTCGACCCTCTTGGCCATGAGCTTCAAGACGATGCGCGAGACCGCCTCCGGCACGTCGGGGACGACGTTCATCGGTGACGGGGGTGAACGCGCGACATGACAGTGGACCCACTCCAGCGGATCCTGGGCATCGAACGGAAGCCGCCCAGTCAGCATCTGGTAGAACGTGACGCCCAGTGAGTACAGGTCGGTGCGATCATCGACCGCGACGTTCATCCGTCCCGTCTGTTCGGGAGACATGTAGGGCAGCGAGCCCTCGATCAGATGGGGAGGGCGTGCGGGGTGCTGCTCACGGGGAAGGCGCGATGCGAACCCGAAGTCCGCGAGCCTCACCTCGCCCGTGGCCGGGTTTACCAGGATGTTCTCGGGCTTGAGATCCTTGTGCACGACGCCGTGTCGGTGGACATCCGCCACTGCGCCGGCGATGCGGACCGCGAGGGCGAGGAACCGCTCCACCGGCATGGGCACGCCGAGAAGGCGGTCGAGCGGCTCGCCGCCGAAGTCCTCGATCACCAGCGTCGGCATGCCCTGGTACGTCTCGAGGGCGAGCGGCCTGGCGACGGTCGGGAGGTCCAGGGTCCTTCCGACCTCGTACTCCTTCTTCTGGCGCTCGAGAGCCCTCGGCCGACACCGCCTCGGATCGAGCACCTTGAGGATCACGGGGGCGTGATCGCCAATCCCGATCGCGCGATACATTCTCGCGCCTTCACCCTCGTAAAGGGTGCATGTGATCACGTACGGGAAGACCCCTTGCACGCAAGAGTGAACTAAGCGGCGCCCACCAATAGCGCCATCTCGCATCAGGCAGGCGGGGCGTCCCCTTCAGCAAGGGCCTCGTCCGGATCCCCGGGCAAGTCGGGAACTCGGACGTGTTCGCCGGCACCGCGGAGCCGATCGTCCGCGATGCGAGGCGGCCGCACGCGCATCGGGTCAGGTGCCGGTCAGCGTGTCACGTACATCCCGGCGGACGTCCCGAACGCGATCTCGCGGGAGCCGTCGCCGTCAAGGTCGATGTACCCGAGGCTGTTCACGGGCACCGTCCCCCAGAGCGGCGGCGACTGCCAGATCTGGGCGCCGGTGACAGCGTCGACGGCCTCGAGGTACGCCGCGGTCCCGCTGTACGCCCAGCTGTCTCCCTTGCCGAGCACGAGGTTCTTCCGCGCAAAGCCGAGGTCCTCCAGGAAGAGGCTCTGGGCCGTGCCGCGGATGGCGAAGCTCCCCTTTGGCACGAGGGCGGCGTCGTAGCGGCGCACGGTCATGCCGCCGCCGTACCAGCCCGTCAGGACGTAGAGCTCCGGCGCGCCGTCCCCGTCGCAGTCGGCGACCACGAGATCGCTCGCGTCGGCGAGCGAGACCGAGCCGGCCTCGAGCCAAGGGATGGTGCCGCTCGCCGCCTTGCGGAAGATCGTGAGCTTCGTGGTCGCGAGCGCGACGATCTCCGGCGCACCGTCCCCGTCCACGTCGGCCACCTCGACGTCGGCGCCGACGCCGAGCGAGGTGCTCTTCCAGAGCAGCGTGCCGCGCGTCACGTCGTACGCCTGGACGTAGCCATCCGAGGTGATGGCGACGAGGTCGGGGGCGCCGTCGCCGTTCAGATCGGCGTGGGTGATGGCCCGCCCGTTCCCGATGTTCGTGGGCGAGGTCCACGCCGCAGTGCCGGCAGCGAAGTCCCAGGCGACGAGATAGCCGTCGTACAGGTTCGCCGTGGCTAGGAAGGCCTCGTCCACGCCGTCGCCGTCGTAGTCAGCGATGTCGAGCGCGCCGGTGCGGCTCCAGTTCGAGCCGATCTCCGGGCTGAGCGCCACCGCGCCCGTGACCGGATCTAGCCGCACGAGCCGCGCGCCGTCGTATCCGGAGTCGGTGCTCGGCACCTCGAACAGCAGGCCCGGCGCCGCGCCCGCCACGGTGCGCGCCGGCTTCGCGCCGAGGAAGGGCCCGTCGAGCTGGCTCGGGTTCACGTTCTTCCACTCGACGCCGATCTGCGGGTTGCGGCCGGCCACCACGAAGATGTCCTCGCCGCTGCTCGTCGCGCCGGTGCCCCAGGCGATTTCGAGCGCGCCGTCGCCGTCGAGGTCGCCCACCGCGATGCTCGTGACCCCGTGGTCCTGCGAGTCGATCTGGAAGACGATCGCGAGGTCGTTCGTCGTCGGCCGGTACCGATAGGCCGTGACGTTTCCCCACTGGCCGTCGCCGACGACGATCTCGGGCACGCCGTCCGCGTCGACGGTCGGCCACGAGCAGGGCGTCGTTGTCGAAGGTGCTCTTCTCCCAGAGCGGAGACTTCAGGACCGCGCTGAGCCCGCGGAACCGGGACCACGAGTCCATGCCGACGATCTCCTCGACGCCGTCGCCGTCGAGGTCGCCAGTGTCCACCGCCTGCCCGAAGCCCCCGCTGTAGGCCCACTCATTGGCGCCGGTGGCGCCGTCGAAGACGTAGCCGCCGGCGGTGACGATCTCCCGCGCGGCGTCCGCGTCCACGTTCCCGATCGCGATACTCCCGCCCAGGCCCAGCTCCGCCGTCTGCCACTTCACCGCGAGCGTCGCGGAGTCGATGACGACCACCTTCTGGAGTGAGCCGTAGGATCCGGCAACCGCGAGGCAGACGAGCTCGAGCGTGCCGTCCCGCTCCAGGTCGGCCAGCTCGAGATCCTGGCAGGCGAGGTCGGTTCTCGCCGCCTCCCGGCGCGAGGCGCCGTCGAGCTTCACCAGCACGCCGGGCGTAGAGGAGTACGAGGAGAACGCGGAGAAGAAGATGTCGGCCTTGCCGTCGCCGTCCACGTCCTGCGCCTCGACCGCCGCGAGCGACGCCGCGCCGGCGGCGAACGGGTAGACCCAGCGCTGCGCGTACCCGCTGCCGACGTGCGCCAGCTCGTACAGGCCGGTCCGGCCCGCGACGAGGAGCTCCGTAGTGCCGTCGCCGTCGAGGTCGGCGGCGACGAGGCCGTTCTCCCAGACCGGGATCTCGATCCCGGTGCGGCGGAGCGGGTAGGGACGTGCCGGATCGTCGGCCCAGCGAGCATGATCGTGTGCCCAGATCCCAGCGGCCCCATCGGCGTCTTCGACTCCGGCGTGGGCGGGCTCTCCGTGCTGCGCCACGTCCGCGCGCTCCTGCCGCACGAGGACTTGCTGTACGTCGCCGACTCGGGCCACGCGCCATACGGCGATCGGTCGCCGAGCTGGATCCGCGCGCGGTCCCTCCAGCTCGCCCAGTGGCTGGCTTCGCAGCGAGCGAAGGCCATCGTGGTGGCGTGCAACACCGCGACCGCGGCGGCGGCGTCCGCCCTTCGCGCCCACCTGGCGCTTCCGATCATCGCGATGGAGCCCGCCGTGAAGCCTGCCGCGGCGGCTACGCGCACGGGCGTCGTCGGCGTGCTCGCCACCACCGGCACGCTGGAGAGCGCCCGGTTCGCGGCGCTACTCGATCGCTTCGCCGCCAATGTGGATGTCGTGACACAGGCGTGCCCCGGCCTCGTGGAGCGCATCGAGCGGGGCGAACTCGACACTCCAAGCACGCGCGCGCTCGTGGCAAGCTTCGTGGCGCCGCTGCTCGCGCGCGGCGCTGAAACGATCGTCCTCGGCTGCACCCACTACCCGTTCGTGCGCGACGCGATCACCGCCGCCACCGGTCCTGAGGTCACCCTCGTCGAGACCGGCGCCGCGGTCGCGCGCGAGGTCTCGCGGCGGCTCGCGGCGGCGGGCCTCCTCGCGCCGGCGGACAGGGCCGGTCGCGCCGGCCTGCTCACGACCGGCGGCGCGCGGGCCGCCGAGGCCGCGCGGAGGCTGTGGCCGCAGGCGGACGCTGTCGGGACGAGGCCCGGAGAGTACGTGCTGCGCCTCACGCGTCGGACCGATAGGTTCGAAGAGGAGCCGATCGAGGACTCAGAGGAGCTCCCGTTCACGCTGCGCGGGGACATCGACGACCCGGCCAATCTCGCCGAGGTGCGCGCGTACCTCGCGGGTTGCGAGCACCCCGCCGAGGGCGCGCCCGAACGCGGACCGTGTGACGCCATCGGGCTGCTCGGGTTCTCCGAGCGTGGGGCCATCGCCCTCGTCTACAGCGCGGGCAACGGTGAACGCCGCCTCGCGGTGAGAAACCTGGCGAACGACGCGGTGCTCTCGGACGTCCCCTTTGGGCAACTCGCGCCCGTCGTGCCCGTCCTCCGGAAGACGGGAATCCGAACGGTCATGCCGGAGGAGGCATGCACGGCCCCCGGCGCGCCCTTCCAGGCCTTCATCGAGGGGGACTCGGTCTTGTTCTCGCGCCGCGGCGAGACGAAGCGGATCGCGCGGCTCCCGGCCCATCCGCCTGGAGCGGCGGCTCCGCGGGTCCTGGGTGCCTTCGGAGCCCCTTCGAACCTCGAGTAGCCGTCTTTGTCGAGGTCGCCGCGCCTCGGGGCGGTCGGACGGTGCAGGTCGCCGGAGCCCATCTCGAGGCGGGCTTCGAGATGTGCGCGGCCGGCTCGTGCGTTTCGTGTGCCGGGACGCCGGCTTCCTTCGAGCAGGTCTCGGTGCGCCGGAACGGCTGCGGCATCGCGCCCGGCGGCGCCTTGGCGTGCTGGGGGAGGATGCGGCTCGGGCGCCCAGCCGCAGGCGGCGGGTCGCTCCCACCGGCATGGATTCCGGGCCAGTGGGCGCAGGTGGCCGTCAGCGCCCGCTTCGCATGCGCCATCGCATCCGACGGTGGGCTCTGGTGCTTCGGGGACCTGGCACCTGCGCGGATCGGCGCGGAGCGCTGGAAGAAGCTCGCAGCCGGAGCGGGTGGTGACGGTCACCCGCCCGACCACTTCTGCGGCATCCAGGAGGATGGATCGATGTGGTGCTGGGGCGCCCCGTCCGATGACCCGCCGGACCGCATCGGGACCTCCGCCGACTGGACCGATGTCGCCGTGAGCGATGCGAAGAGCTGCGGGATCCGGGCGCCCGGAGCGCTCTACTGCTGGGGAGATGGTGACCCCAGACCTTACCGACAGGGCGACGCGGACGACTGGGTCCGCGTACGAGTCGGCGGTCCCCAGGTCTGCGGGCTGCGCAGCTCCGGTGCGGCACACTGTTTCGGGCGCTACGCGCAGGCGGGGATCAAGCTGCCGGACGACAATCCGTCGTGGGAAGCCCGTGACCCGGTTCGGATCGGTGACGGGCGGTTCACCGCCATCGCCACGGGCGAGTACCACACCTGCGCGATTCGGGAGGATGGAACGCTCTGGTGCTGGGGCGAGAATCGCCGCGGCCAGCTCGGGCGCGCGCCCGGCGGTGTCTCGTTACCGGAGAAGGTCGGATCCTCCGGCGGATGGCTCGACGTGGCGGCGGGCACCGAGGAGACGTGCGCCCGGAGAAAGGACGGGTTCTGGTGCTTCGGCTGGGTCAGCGACAACTCGTCGCCCGGCGCGCCACCTCCGGCCGCGCCGCCGCCCGTCAGCTCTGCGCTCCGGCCACAAAGCCGTGAAAGCGTCACGCAGGCCAATCTGGATGGACGGGCGCTGCCGAGTTCGCGTCCGCAGAGCGCTGAACCGTGGAAACCCCGGCCGAGTGGGGGCGGACGTGCGGGCGCGGCACTCCTGCGGTTCGAGTGCGCCGGCGACCTGTTCAGGCCGGCGGTTCGGGTCCCGGAGTGGGCGATCTGCAGCTAGGAGCCGGAATCGAGCAACGCCGCTGAAACTGACCCAAGGTCTGAGTCTGGGCAACTTCGGGTAGTGTTGCGTTTTCGTCGGATGCCTGGACTGGCAGCGGCGCAGCGGTTCCGAAGCGCGCGCGGGCTCCCCGAAGAGAGCAGGGTGTTGCGATCGCCCGCCCGGGCCGCCTTGTTGCGACTCGGTGCGTCATGGGACCCGCCGCGCCGGTCACTTCACGGGCCGTCGGACCTCACTGTCGACCGGGACTGCACCATCGACTTGGGCGATCAGGTGGTGGAGGTCCGACGACCGCGGAGGTAGCGCAGGATGCGATCCGCGCACGGTGGCCAGCTGGCGACGGGCCCGCGGAGCCGGCGATCGCCACGGCGATGCGTATGCGCGGGAGATGCGTCTCAACGACGCGCCGGAGCTCACGGACATGTTCGGGCTGGTCGTCGCATCGAGCCGAGTTAGCGGCAGCTCGCAGCTCGCAGCTCGCAGCTCGCCCGACCACTCGCTCGGTACGGTGTGGCACGCGGGCGCGTTCACGCCGCCTCCGCCTCGACCTCGAGCCGCATCATGGCGACATGGGTGCGCCCCTGGGCGTCGGGCGGATGGGTGCCGACGTCGGCGTGACACCCGCGGACGAGCGGGCGGCGAGAATGCGATCCTTCTCGCGTTTAGATTCAGCGGCGGCCCCTCGCCATCACCACAGAAGGAGAGTTCAAATGATCATAGTCATCAACACGATCCAGTTGCCAAAGCCGATCAATAGTCATCAACACGATCCAGTTGCCAAAGCCGATCACACGGGACGAGGCCCGAAGGATCTTCCTGAGCACTGCTCCGAAATATCAGGGCGTAGCTGGCCTCGTCCGCAAGCACTATGTCCTCTCGCAAGACGGGAACACAGTCGGCGGAATCTATCTCTGGGACTCCCGAGCTGAAGCTGAAGCCATGTACACCGAGAGTTGGAGAGCTTTCGTACGGGAGAAGTACGGTGCAGATCCTTCGGTCACATACCTTGAGAGCCCCGTCGTGGTTGACAACCTGACGCACGAAATTCTCTCGGATGAGTAGCCGGCCCAAGGGACGCGATGGTGCGCGTGCGCTGCAGCAACGGTTCGTCGCCAGCGGTCGGCAGCATCGCAGCATCGATGCCGGTAGAGTGGTCGCCAGCGGGTGCGTCGGGTTCTCCGGGCACCTCGGGCAGGAGAAGGCCACCAGCCTTCTCGAAACCACAGTCGGGACAACGCACCCGGGCGAAGCCGCGGGCGAGGATGCCGCAGTCGAGGTAGGCGCGCAGCTCTCGTTCAACGAACGGGGGAAGACCGCGCCCGTACTCGCTGCGCTCGCGGGCGCGGGCGAGGAACGTCTCCACCACGAGGACTTCGACCGCATGCTCGCCGAGGGCGCGGCGCGCGCCGGGACCCAGCTTCGCATCCTCGAGCCTTGCGCTGCTCGACGACAATTGCACTTCCCCAGCCGACGCCGCCGGCGCCGTCGCGGACGTCGCGGCGGCCGCGGTGGACAGCCGCAGGGCGGCGGCCCGCAGCCAAGAGCTGGCCGACGACGGGTCGGCCCGACGAGCACGGCGACGAGGGACTTGACGAGCTCGTCGCCGGACTGGCGGGCGAGGGCCTCGGCGGCAGCGACCGGTCCCAGGCGCGCCACCGCGGCCAGTCGACCACCGGGCTCGGCGGCGAGGTGATCGGCGAGCGAGTCCCGATGCCAGCGCCGCTCGGCCTAGACGAGATCGACGGCGAAGAGGGTGACGGTGGCGCCGGTCATTGCGGCGGCGTTCGCTCGAACGTGACGATCGCCTGGCGGACGAAGTCGGGAAGCGGCATCGAGCGTTTGGTCGCCAGGTCGACGTAGACGTAGAGGAGCTCGCCGGAGGTCAGGAGATCGGCGCCGCGCCAGATGCCGAGGACGAAGTGCATCGAGGACCGGCCGAGGCGCGCGCAACGACAGCCGACGTCGAGCTCGTCCTCGTAGGTGGCCGAGCCGTGGAACTCGGCGCTCGCCTTGACGGCGAAGACGTCGGTGCCGTGCGGCTGCAACGCCTTGGGATAATCGAAGCGTATGGCGCGCCAGTATTCGGCGATCGCCACATCGAAATAGAGGAAGTAATGGGCGTTGAAGACCACGTCTTGCCGGTCGACCTCGGCCCAGCGGACGCGGAGGCGATGGAACATGGTGAACTCGTCGCGCTGCATCATCAGAGCCTCGCCAGCCGCGCCGGCAGATCGGCGAGCCCGACCACCTCGTCGTCGGCGCCGGTCTCGATGCGGCCTTGGGCATGCGAAGAAGAACGGAACGAGAAGCACGATGGCCGCCGTCGGAACCATCCAGTGCAACTCGGATTCGTACGAATCAGCCAGGCCGCCTGAACAGTCACGGCGTACACCCGGCGCCAGAAGGTGTCGATCCCAAGCGCCGCGCCGCCCCCCGAGAATACGATCTCGAGAATCGCGAGCCCCAGACGAGCGGGATTCCGATGAGCGTCGAGACGGCGTTCGCAACCGCCGACGCGAGCACTCTCTGCTTGATCGTAAGTCCGACCATCCTCCGAGCGATCCATGCCTCGATCGCCACGATCGGAATGAAAAGGGTCCACGATGCTGGCCAGATCAGCATCAGCATCGCGACGGCTAGGGGAGGGTGTGGGCGTCTCCGCCCGCGAGGCGGAGCGCGGCGCGAATCCCGGCCTCGAGGATGGCGTCGGACTCGGCGCGGTCGGGGGTCGCGCGCGCGAGCTGCAGCGTCCCTGCGAGGAGCCCTACGAGCGCCGCCGCGTCCGCGCGGCCCACCTTCCTGCCTCCCCGTGAGGACAGCCAGGCCGCGAGCGCGTCGAGGGTCGGCTCGTTGTGGGACGCGAAGGCGTGTCGCGTCGCGCGGGGGTGCCGCGCCACCTCTGCCGCCAGGGCCGCGATCGGGCATCCCGTCCCGGGCGCGTCGCGGTGCTCCGGGCTCAGGTACGCGCGAATCGTCAGCTCCACGTCGGCGCCGTGGAGCGCCTGCTCGAGTTGCTCATGCCGGTCGTGAAGCGACCGGAGCAGGGCTTCCCGGAGCAGGGCCTCCTTCGAGTTGAAGTGGGTGTAGAACGTGCCGACGGTCAGGTCGGCCTCCGCCATGATCTTCGCGAGGCCAACGGCGGCGATGCCGTGCTCACGAAAGAGGCGTGACGCGGCCTCCAGGATCCGTTCGCGGGTCGCTTCGTTGTGTTCGGGGGCGTATCGCATCGGTGCAGATCTATTCCTGCTTTACCTTGATCACGACCTTACCTCTTGCTCGTCCAGTCTCCACGTAGGCCAGCGCTTCATTGGTCGCGTGGAACGGAAACACCTTGTCCAGCACCGGGCGGACGACTCCAGCATCGACGAGCGCAGCGATCCTCTGCAGCTGGTCGCCGCTCGCTTTCATGAAGAGAAAGGAGAATCGGGTCTCGAGGCTTTTTGCCTTTCGCCTCGCGCCGAAGCTCAGCAGCCTGGTGACGAGCTTCACGAACCATGTCGCGCCGATCTCTTCGGCGAACTCCGGATCAGGAGGGCCCGAGATCGAGACCAGGCGTCCGCCCGTTCGCAACACGCGCAAGGACTTCCCGAGCGCCTTGCCGTCCTGGCTGTGCAACACCAGGTCGTAGCCGCTCAGCTTGGTTTCGAAGTCTTCCTTCTTGTAGTCCACGACGACGTCCGCACCGAGACTGCGAACCAGCTCCACGTTCGACGTGCTGGTCGTGGTCGCGACGGCGGCACCCAGGTGCTTTGCCAGCTGGATCGCGAACGTGCCCACGCCGCCCGAGCCCGCCTGGATGAAGACCTTCTGGCCCCGCTTCAGCTGCCCTCTCTCGACGAGCGCCTGCCACGCCGTCAAGCCCACCAGGGGAAGC
>WNGA01018707.1_pt1 | contig 16470 bp, 19 predicted proteins | sample 5400061 | NCBI WGS metagenome assembly WNGA01 (sample SAMN13153366, study PRJNA577476) | soil metagenome | isolation source: 100 cm soil or saprolite under grassland replicate 2 | place: USA:California | collected 2016-06-15 | reverse complement strand
CCGATCTTGATCAATCTCTGGCCTCGGAGACGTGCTCGGAGCTGATGGATTCGCTCCTCATGGCACGCTCGCTTCGCTCGCTGACAGGGGCCCCTCCCCCTGACCGCTCGTCGCTCATCTCACTGTTCATTTCCTGGTGATCCGTCTCCTCGCGCGCTTCAGCGGATCGCGCACCATCGAGCGCCACTGCTGGAGCGCGACGCCATCCAGGTGTTCGCCGAGGGTCCAGTGTCGTCCGTCCGGTCGCGTCGTGCGATCCGCGATGGCCCGCCGCAGCGCCGCGCCGTCGGTCCCCGCGAACTCGGTCCACGTCGTCCCGACCAGGTTCGCGTGGTGCGCGTCACTGGAACCGGTCTCGGCGACGTGAAGCAGCTTCTCGTTGAGCCAGGCCGAGCGCGCGACCCTGACCCGGCCCGCGTACGACGGATTGCGCGTCTCGATGGCGTCGACGTGGACGAGTGGATCCGGCGACGCGGCGAGGGCCCGAAGCGCTCCTTCACCGACCGAGAACGTGAGATAGGAGAGTGGGTGCGGGACGATCGCGACGCCACCGGCGCGGTGGATGCGCGACACGGTGTCGGCGAGCGCCGCGAACATCGGGATCTCCTCTTCGATCCAGAGCGCGAGCAGGTGACCGGAGCGCGTCGTGACCTCGACGCCGGGAACGATCTCCACCGGGCTCGAGCGGCGCGCGGCGATGTCGCGCAAGAGGAAAGCCCCGCGGATGTCGTCGTGGTCGGTGAGCGCGATGACGTCGAGGCCGACGCGCTCCGCGACGTCGAGGATCGCCTCCGGCGATGCCAGTCCATCACCGAGGTCGGAGTGCAGCTGGAGGTCAGCGCGTCCCACGCCAGAAATCCTCGAAAACGGTCCACTGCTCCGGCGCACTTCGCACGCGGCGCTCGAGCACGCGCGCGAATCGCTGCACGCCTTCGCGGACGTCCGCGGCGCGGTCGCCGGTGTTCGGGATCTCCAGCGGCGCTTCGAACGACGCGGTGAGCACGCCGTCGGTGCGCCCGGCGAACGACGGCAAGAGCGGTGCGCCGGTGCGCATCGATAGCACGACCGCCGCGGACGGCAAGAGCGCGGGCCGTCCGAAGAACTCGACACGTTCGCCCACGCCGGTCACCGCGCGGTCCGCGAGGATGCCGAGCACTTTCCCCTCACGGAGGACGCGGAAGATGCCGAGCGCCGAATCGGTGCGGATCAGCCGCAGGCCGGCGCCACCGCGCGCCCGATTGACCGATCGCTGGAACTCGGACGCCGCGACCTCGACCGGAAGCGCCACCGGATAGCCGTGCGCGAGCACGATCTGGCCGACGGAGGACACCGGACCCAAGTGGGCGCTCGCGAGGATCACACCTTTTCCCTGCTCGTACGCGCGGGACACGTGCTCCCAGCCATCGGTCCGCACCTCCGCCAGCAGCTTCTTCGGATCCGTTCGCGGGATCGAGAAGATCTCGACATAGTTGCGCGCCTGCTCGACGAAGACCCGTCGCACCGCTCCACTGCCGTTCCGCCCTGGAGCGACGACTCCGAGATTGCCGCGCACGGCGCGCCTGGCGCCCGGCGCCGCGAGATAGGCGAGCGTGCCGACGACCTCGGCGAACGGGCCGACGATCCCCTTCGGCAGGAGGGGCAGGCCGCGCTCCGCCGCACGGGCGAGCGCTCCCGTCAGCATCGCTACGTCGCGGCGTCCAGAGGCGCCGGCCACATCGGGCGGAACATGTACCACTGATCGGGCTCGGGTCGCATGAGCCCCTCGAGCGCGTGCACGATCGCCTGGGTCGCGCGTTCGAGGTCGCTCGCGGCCTGTTTCGTCCGCTCGACGAAGATCGGCGGCAGCGCGACGCCCTTGAAGGAGTTGTCGCGGCCTCGCGTCACGGCTGCGACGATGATCGGCGCTCCGGAGACGCGGGCGAGCGCGGCGGCGATGGTCGGGAACGCGGTGCGCACCCCGAAGAACGTCGCTTGGACATTGTCGAGCTCGTGAGCGCGCGGGCCTAGATCCATCATGAAGCCGACCATCTCATTCCGGCGCAGCGCGGCAAGCACGCGGCGCGTCGCACCCTCGGGTGGAAGGATCACGACGTTCTTGTGCTCGCGGTTCGCCACGAGGAAGTCCATGAGGCGTGTGTTCTCGAGCTCGTCGGCGACGACGGTGAGAGGGATCTCCTGCGCGATGCGGGCGCCGCCGATCTCGAAGTTGCCGAAGTGCGCCGAGACGAAGATGATCCCGCGGCCCCGTTCGCGTGCCGCTTGCAGATGCCCGAGCGACGCCGGATCGATCTTCACCAGCTCGTGCAGCTCAGCGCGACCCATCGACGGGAACCGCATGATCTCGGTCAGGTACTTGCCGAAGTTCCGGAAGGCGCGTCGGGATACGCGCGCCACCTCGGGGTCGCCGGCCGATCGTCCGAGGACGACGGCGAAGTTGCTCTTCGTGATCTCGCGCCTCCGCCGCCAGACGAGGTAGGCGAACTCGCCGCCAACGACGGCTCCCCAGTAGACCAGTCGAGCTGGGAGGCGCTGCACCAGGGCGGCCGCGACACGCCACGACCAGTAGAGACCATCGAAGGGGACGCGCAGCCGCACTAGGCCTTCCCCGAGAGCGTCGTCTGGTCGCTGCCTTTGATGTACGACTCGACGCCCTCGCGCGCCTTGTCGTCGTGGATCTGGCGTGGCGGCGACTTCATGAAGTACGCCGACGGCGCCACGATCGTGCCGCCGAGGCCGCGATCGAGGGCGAGCTTGCAGCAGCGGATCGCGTCGATGACGACGCCGGCGCTGTTCGGCGAGTCCCAAACCTCGAGCTTGACTTCGACGTTGAGTGGCACGTCGCCGAAGGTCGTGCCCTCCATCCGGATGTAGCACCATTTCCGGTCCAGCAGCCACGGCACGTAGTCGGACGGGCCGACGTGGACGTCATCTGGATCCAGAGGGTAGTCGAGCATGCTCGTGACCGCGTTCGTCTTGCTGATCTTTTTCGACTCGAGACGCTCGCGCTCGAGCATATTCAGGAAGTCGGTATTACCCCCGAAGTTCAGCTGGTACGTTCGGTCTAGTCGCACGCCGCGGTCCATGAAGAGTCGAGTGAGCACGCGGTGCGTGATAGTGGCACCGACCTGCGATTTGATGTCGTCGCCGATGATCGGCAATCCTTTGGCAGCGAAGCGCTTCTGCCAGTACGGCTCGCGCGCGATGAAGACGGGGATGCAGTTGATGAACGCACAACCCGCCTCAAGGACCTGCTCGACGTACCACTTCGTCGCCTCCTCGCTGCCAACCGGAAGGTAGGAGACGACGACGTCGGTCTTCGTGTCGCGCAGGATCTTCACGATGTCCGCGGTCTCGCCGGTCGCCTTGATGACGACCTTCGAGAGGTACTTGCCGATGCCGTCGTGGGTCATGCCGCGGCTGACCTTCACGCCGGTCTTGGGAACGTCCGCGAAGCGATAGGTGTTGTTCGGCTTCGCATAGATCGCATCGGCGAGGTCTTTGCCCACCTTGTTCTTGTCGACGTCGAAGGCGGCGACGAACTCGACGTCTCGGATGTGGTAGCCACCCAGATCGACGTGCATGATCCCGGGGATAGGATCTCCGGACTTGGCGTTCCGGTAGTAGTGCACGCCTTGCACGAGTGAGCTCGCGCAGTTCCCGACGCCGATGATCGCGACGCGGATCTTGCGACCGCCGGCGCCGCGACCCGTGGTCCGTTTCTTCGCTGGCATCTGTTACTTCAACCTTTCTTGTCATTGAGCGCCGTCGCCATATGGGCGATGCGCTGGATGACTGTGATGGTCGCGAGGAGCGCAGCGACGGCGACCGCCGCGGCGAAGAGCTGGGGATTGCCGGTGACGGCCCAAGCCGCCACGCCGATCAGATAGACCGCGATGCGCGCCTCGCGCGGCGCCAGGCCCACGCTCGCGCCCTCGCCGAGGGACTCCGCCTTGGCGCGGATATAGCTCACGAGGAAGGACCCGACGAGCAGCGCGAGACCGCTCCAGAACAGGACATGAGCGGTGGCGCCCGTGGGGAGGATGGAGCGGAACAGGACATGGGCGGTGGCGCCCGTTGGGAGGATGGAGCGGGGATCGAATATCGAAGCACCGAGGTAGACGGCAGCGATCGCTAGGGCCGCGTCCGAGAGACGGTCGAGCGTCGAGTCGAGGAATGCGCCGAAGGGCGTGCCGCCGCCGGCCGCGCGCGCGATCTGCCCATCCAGCGTGTCGCTGAGCGTCCCAAGCAGCAACACCAGCAGCGCCGCTGCCGGCTGGCCGGCCGCAAGCAGCGCAGCGCCGCCGACGGTGACAAAGAAGCCCACCACGGTGACGGCATTAGCGCTCACACCGAGCGCGTGTAGTCGCCGCGCTATCGGCGCGACGCCTCCCCGGGTCGTCCTGGCGAGGCGGTCCGGGACGATGCTCACGAGACCCGGTTCATCAGCGCGCGGAAGCCGCGCTCCTGCATCTCGGTGAAGTGCTCCCGGTCGAACGAGCAGCGCACCTCGCGACCAACGCGCTCGGTCCGCACGATGCCGGCTCCCGTAAGGCGCCGGAGGTGCCACGACATGAGCGGCGCGCTGATCCGCAGGCGCCGCACGAGCTCCGAGACAGGGAACTCACCTTCGGTCGCGAGGATCTGCACGACCCGAAGCCGCGTGACGTCGCCGAGCGCGCGGTGGAACGCCTTGAGCTCGCGGAGGTACGACTGACTGAGCATCGCTCCCCTTCACGACCAACATGATTGCCGCCCGTCAACCATCTTAAACAAACGTTGAAGTGTCGGCTAGGGAGCGTGGTCCGTGCGGGGGGAGGACTCCGTCGTGAGGAAGCCCTGTGCGAACGCCGCACCGAGCGGCCATCCCGCGAGGCGCATGATCACGAGGAACCATGACAGGACGATCGTGCCGCGTAGCTGCCCCGCCACGCTGTCGAAGCGCGGATCGTTCAGTGCGCCGACCCCGCCGACGGTGCCGGCCACGAGCGTGACGATGATGGGAAGGGTCATGTACGCGCCGAGCAGCGCGGTGCTGCGGTAGTGCGCGCCCGCGCGGGCGGCGTACGCGCCGCCCGCGAGCGGGCCGGCGAGGATGAGTGGCAGCGACACGAGTGCGGTGGCGAGCTCCGTGTCACCGAGCATCTGGGAGAGGAAGGGCGCCGGCCACAGGACGCCGGCGATGGTCGCGATCACGAATGCGAATCCGGCGGCGCGGACCAGACGTTCGGGAGGGCGCCACGGCAGGCGTGGCCGAAAGCCCCTTGCGATGAGACCGACGGCGATGCCAAGCACCAGCCCGCCAGCGAGCAGCACGAGCGCGGGCGGCGTGAAGAGGAACGCGTCACGGGTGCCATCGGACGCGCGTCCGGTGAACGTCACTCCGAGGAACCGGTTGATCACGAGCGCCCCATGAGCCGCGAGGCCGAGGAGCGCGAGCCGGACGAGCTCGCGGCGCGCGCCGAGCCCGAGCGTCGCCACGATGACTGCCGCGGCCACGCCCACCACGAGAGACTCGCCACTCAGATCGAACCGTGTGTTGACCAGACGCAGAAGACGGCCGACGAGCGCGACGGCGACATTCGCCAGCGTGCCCACACCGATCGCGTAGACCAGCGTCACTTGCGAGCGGTGCTGAAGATCTCCGCGAGCTCTTTGACGGTCTTCTCGGAGCGTCCCTGGCGGAACGCGTCCGCGACGCAGGTCTCCAGATGGTGCTCGAGCACGAGCGCGTCGACGCGCTCCAGCGCCTTCTCGATCGCCATCGTCTGTTTCAGGATGTCCACGCAGTACTTGTCCTCTTCGACGATGCGCTCGACCGCCTTGAGAGGCCGGCGATCGAGCGAAGCCTCGAGATGACATCTTTGCGGCTCTCCTCGTTCACGGTCGCATCCTATCCCTGGGGGGAGGAGAGGCGGTGTCAGAATCGGGTGATGCCGTCCGCCCAACCGCTCGCCGCGCGCATGCGTCCCCGCGACCTCGCTGAGTTCGTCGGGCAGCCGCACCTCGTGGGCCAGGACCGCATGCTCCGCCGCGCGATCGAGGCCGGGCAGATCCCGTCGATGATCCTGTGGGGACCGCCGGGGACCGGCAAGACGACGCTCGCCGCGATCGCGGCGCAGAAGGCGAAGGCCCGCTTCGTCGCGATCTCCGCGGTATCCAGCGGCGTCGTCGAACTGCGCAAGATCATCGAGGAGTCCCGCAAGCTGCGGCAGCTGACCAACCAGGGCACTGTCCTGTTCATCGACGAGATCCATCGCTTCAACAAGGCGCAGCAGGACGTCGTTCTGCCGTACGTCGAGAACGGCGACGTCACCTTCCTCGGCGCTACGACGGAGAACCCCTCGTTCGAAGTGAATTCCGCGCTCCTGTCGCGCTCGCGCGTATACGTGTTGCAGCCGCTTACGGAGGACGACGTGCGCACGATCGTGCGCCGTGCGATGACCGACGAGCGTGGGCTCGCCGGAAAGGTATCGCTCACACCGGATGCGGAGAACGCACTTGTCGCCGTCTCCAACGGGGATGCGCGCGTCGCCCTGAACGCGCTCGAGCTCGCGTTCGATGCGCTCACGCCAGGGCCGGACGGGCAGCGGGCGATCGAGCTGTCCGACGTCCGCGAGGCGATGCAGCGCCGCAGCCTGCTCTACGACCGCGCCGGCGACATGCACTACGACACGATCAGCGCGTTCATCAAGAGCGTGCGTGGCTCGGATCCCGACGCCGCGCTCTACTGGCTCATGCGGATGATCGACGCGGGCGAGGATCCGATGTTCATCGCGCGTCGCATCGTCATCCTCGCCGGCGAGGACATCGGGCTCGCGGATCCGCAGGCCCTGGTCATCGCGTCGGCGGCGCAGCAGGCGACGCATCTCATCGGGTTCCCCGAGGGGTGGTTCCCGCTGGGAGACCAGGGCCGACCCGGTCCCGCTGCACCTGCGCAACGCACCGACCCCGCTCATGTCGAAGCTCGGATACGGGAAGGACTACAAGTACGCGCACGACTACGAGGATCACGTCGCTCCGGACACGAGCTATCTGCCGGAGTCGCTCCAGGGCCGTCGCTACTACCTGCCGACGGAACTCGGAGCGGAGGCGAAGCTCAAGATGCGGCTCGAGGCCCTCCGCCGAAGCGTGCGAGGAACAGACCCAGCTCGAACAGCAGGTACATCGGGACCGAGACCAGGAGCTGATTGAACGGATCGGGGGTCGGCGTGATGATCGCGCCGACGATCAGGACGATCACGACGACGTAGCGCCGCTGCTTCGCGAGCCACGCGCGGTTCAGAACATGCACGCGCACAAGGGCGTAGATGAGCACCGGGACTTCGAACACGACGCCCATACCCAGGATGAACGTGGTCACGAAAGAGAGGTACTCCGACGCGCGCAGCTGGTTCTCGATGACTTCACTGCCGAAGCTGACCAGGAACTTCAGCGAGCTCGGCAAGAGGCCGAAGTAGCAAAAGAGCATCCCGCCCACGAAGAGCAGGAGCACGAACGGGCCGGCGGTGAGGGCGAAGCGTCGCTCGCCCGGATGCAGCGCGGGGTCGATGTACGCATAGATCTCGTAAAGGATGACCGGCATCGAGAGTGCGATGCCGCTGAACAGCGCCACCCGCATGTAGGTCGTGAAGTTTTCGGTCGGGCTCAGCGCGATGAGCTTGTCCACGCCCGCCGGGACCATGAGGATCTTGATGATGTCGGTCGCGTAGAAGAACGAGATCGCGGTCGTCGCGACCACCGCGATCGACGCCACCATGAGGCGGTCGCGGAACTCTTTCAGATGCTGGACGAGCGACAGTTCCTTGTCGCGCTCGGACATGGGTGTCACGCTAGCGTAGGTACACTTGACCCGTTCGCCCCCGTAGCTCAGTGGATAGAGCGGCGGCCTCCGAAGCCGTAGACAGGCGTTCGATCCGCCTCGGGGGTACAGAAAACGCTCGCGGCACGCCTTCTGCATCCACTACTTCTGATATTTCCGCGGAGGTGTTCACGTGGGCCTAATCGCATTCCTGCTCATCGGGCTCGTCGCCGGCTTCATCGCTCGCGCGCTCGTGCCCGGTCCGGACCCCATGGGCTGGCTCGGGACGATGGTCCTGGGCATCGTCGGGTCTCTCGTCGGTGGAACGCTCGCAGCGCTGCTGTTCGGCGGAACCCTCGAGATCTCAGCTGCCGGTCTTGTCGGCTCGATCATCGGCTCGATCATCGTGCTGTTGATCTGGCGAGCGGTCGGCAGCCGCGCGACGACTACGGTCTAGACCTAGTGACCCGGCTGCGGCTCCGCTGAGGGTCGCAGCTGGGTCACGGGTACCCAGTACTGGCCGAAGCGATTCTTCACCAGCCACTCCTCGCCGGTCGTCGAACCGCGGACGAGCTCACCCTCTTCCCACATGTCTTCGACCGGCGATCTGTAGAGCACCTGCGCGCCTTTGCGTAGCTCGAGTGTCGGTGCCATCAACGCTTCGGAACGATAATCGAGCGGCGTTCGCCGCTCTCATCTGCTTGGCGGGTTCGCTTCGCGCCCGCCGCAGTGACGGCTTCGTTCCCGGAGACACGACGGACGTACTCGCCGAACATCGGCTCGACGAATTCGTAGCGTCCCCGACCCAGCCGCGTCACGAGTCCGCGAGCTCGCAGCGCTTCGAGAGCGCGAAGGACCTCGGGGCGCGGCACCGCAGGCGTGGTATCCGAAGCGAAGAGCACGGCGCCCTGTGCCACGCGCGTCGCCACGAGCTGCAGGTACTTCTGCTTGCCGAGCTCCGACCAGTGGAGCGCGAACGGCCGTTCGAGCTCGCGCAGCGCCTGTTCGTACGCGATCGCGAGAAGGTCCGCGGTGACGACGCGCTGCGCGGCGTCGCGCATGAGGTAGTAGAGCGCGGCGCACACCTGCATCGTGTCCTGCGGATGTCCGCCCGTCGCGTCGAGCAGGCGGTCGACGCTGGTGTCGTCGATCGCGATCTTCTTCTCCGCGAACTTCTCGCGCAGATAGGTCAGCCAGTCGTCGGGTGCGATACCGAAGCGGTGCCCGCCGGCCTCGGCGAGATCGATCGGGACCGCGAAGCGGTAGAACGCTCGACCCTTCTCGCTGAAGAGCTGCTCGAGGATCCCCTCTTCCGAGCCGAGGAACGCGTAGGCGACCCCTTTCTGCGCCTGGAAATGCGTCCGCATGACGTCGAACACGCGCGGGCCGAGTCGGCCGGCCGCCTGGAACTCATCGAACGCGATCACCACGCGCCTTCCGGTCCGCGTCGCGAGCGCGCGCGGCAGGTCGAGCGCACCCTCGAAGAAGCGTTGTGCGTTCTTCTCGCGCGCGAGCTGGAGCGCGAGCTCGATGTGCTCGTATTTCACCTTGACCGAAGGGCGCATGCCGGCGGCGACCGCCTTGGCCTGTTCGAAGCTGCGCTCGACGCCCGAGACGTTCTCGAGCGCCGCATCGATGAGCCGCTCACCGAGACCGCGGATGTCCGTCGCTCCGAGGCAGTCGACGTACGCGGTGAGCGCGCCGCGGCGCTTCAGTCGTCGCAGGACCTCGAGGATGATCGACGTCTTGCCGATGCGGCGCGGCCCGGCGACGAGCACGTGATTGCCGTCGCTCAGGCGCTCGCTCAGACGACGGATGTACGTCTCGCGCCCGACAAGGTCGGACGCGGGCACCGGACCGCCGACCGGGAAGTGGGGTGGGGGAGCGCTCACGCGGCCGAACGGTCCTGGCATCGCGCGAATATACATGGAATGTATCAATAGGAATCACCTGATGCGTCCACGCGACTATGGGAGCATCGACGCGTGGGCTTCTTCCCCCGGCTCTTCCAGAAGCCAGACCCCGAGGAGCGACGGCGGCTGGAGCGCGCTGCCGCTGACATCGACCGCGAGCTCGCCGCAAATCTCGAGCTGACGTCTATGTTCGATCAGACCCACCAGGCCGTCGTCCTGGAGAACGGCGAATTTACGCGACACCGAGCGACGATCGCGATCGGGCTGACCGCCGCGCACGGGCTGCTGGTCGATCTGTACTCCCGGGTCCCCGACACGGAGTCAGCGATGGAGCGGCGTGGTCCCGCGAACACGCTCCGCGACGAGGATCGCATGCTCATCGAGACGTGGGAGGGCGATGCCCGGGCAGCCCAGCGCCAGCTCCGGGAGGCACTTGCGGCTCCCCAAATTTCGCCCTTCTCGGCCCTGCTCAAGCGTCTCCGGGGAGTGCTGCCGAGCAGGCGATGACCGCCCTGCTAATGGCACGAGGCGTGCATTCGTTACAACTTACGCATGGCAGCTACCGGCCGGTCCACGCTGGGACGCGCTTATCGCTCGTATCGCTTTCCACTGAGGAAAGGCGGGCGTCTTTCGCGTCGTCCCGGTGGCGGCCAGCGTCTGGGGCCTCTCGCCGGCGGCATCACCGCCTTCTTCCTGGCGATGCTGGCCATGGGCGGCGTCGCGGCAGCCGCGGTGTTCGGCTACTTCTCAGCCGATCTCCCCTCTGCCCAGGACCTTGTAAATGTCCCCGTCTCCCTCACGACGAAGATCTACGACCGTTCCGGAGAGCATCTCCTCTACACGCTCGAAGATGAGCGTCGCGAGCTCGTCGGCCTCGACGCCGTCCCGCAGAAGATGCAGGAGGCGACGATCGCCATCGAGGACAAGTCCTTCTGGACGAATCCGGGCGTCGACATCGGCGGGATCATCCGCGCGATGAACGCGAACGCCTCGACCGGGACCATCTCCCAGGGTGGCTCGACGATCACCCAGCAGCTCATAAAGACACGCCTGCTGACCGATGAGCCGACCTTCACACGCAAGATCAAAGAGGCGATCCTCGCCATCGAAGCCACCCGCACCTTTAGCAAGAAGCAGATCCTCGAGATGTACCTGAACCAGATCTATTACGGCAATCAGGCGTACGGGATCGAGGCGGCCGCGAAGACGTACTTCGATCAGCCCGACCTCATGAAGCTGACGCTGGGGCAGATGGCGATGCTCGCCGGTCTCGCACAGCGACCATCCGATTACGACCCGGTGCAGAACCCGGAGGCGGCGAAGGCGCGGCGCGCGCTGGTGCTCGACGCGATGGTCGAGAACAGCTTCATCACCGCCAGCGAGGCCGCCGCGGCGAAGGCAGAGCCCATCGTCGTGAAGCAGGCGTCGACCTCGTTGTATGCGGCCCACTTCACGTTCCGCGTCCGCGAGCAGCTCATCCGCGAGCTGGGCGAGAAGGCTGCGTATCGAGGCGGCTACACCGTCTTCACGACGCTCGACTGGACCATGCAGCAGCTCGCTGAGAAAGAGGTCCGCGATCACGTCGATTCCCTGAAGGGCAACAACGTGAACAACGCGGCGCTCATAACGATGGACCCGACGACGGGCGAGGTCCTCGCGTACGTCGGGAGCTACGACTACTACGGCAACACGCCGAAGATGCAGGGCGACTATGACCACGCCGGCATCGCCTATCGGCAGCCGGGGTCGACGTTCAAGCTGTTCACGTACCTGACCGGGATGCTCAAGGCGGGCATGACCGCGTCGACGCGCCTGTACGACATCGAGTGGTCGGCCGGTGACGGCAGCGGCAACGTGTACAAGCCGAAGGACGCGACGAAGGAACAGCACGGGCCGGTCACCATGCGCCAGGCGCTGCGCGAATCGCTGAACCTGCCGGCGCTTCAGGTCACGCGCACCGTCGGCGTCGACGCGATCATCGACACCGTCCATCTGCTCGGCATCGATCGGGACTGGGACCGCACCAAGCTCGGGCTCTCGTTCGGCATCGGCGCGGGCGAGATGCGGCTCATGGACATGGCGAGCGCCTACCAGGTCGTCGCGAACATGGGCGTGCGCGTCGAGCCGACGATGATCTACAAGGTCCTCGACCCGAGCGGCAAGGTCGTCCGCGACTGGTCGAAGCCCGACGGCAAGCAGGTCATCGATCCGCGTCAGGCGTGGGTCCTGGCCGACATCCTCAAGGACAACACCAACCCGCAGGGCTCCTTCGTATTCGGTCCGTGGACGAACATCGGACGGCCCGCTGCCCTCAAGACCGGAACGACGGACAATCTGCAGGACGTGCTCGCGATCGGGTGGGTGCCGCAGCGCCTCACCGCGATCTGGATGGGAAACTCCGACAACTCGGAGATGCGCGGCATCTCGTCCGCGCTCGGCCCTGGCGTGCTCTGGCGCGACTACATGAAGACCGTCGTTGGCGGACTGCCGCCGACCTGGTACGAGCGGCCCGCGGGGATCGTCGACCGCGTCGTGTGCGTGAATCCATCGCTCACGGGCGGCAATGGGTCCGGCGCGCTGCCCGGACCGTTCTGCCCGGGCTACCGCTTCACCGAGCATTACGTCGAGGGCACGGAGCCGAGGACGAACGACGCCGACTTCTACACCTCGTGCGGCATCCGCCTCGTCGCGCCGTTCGCCGACTGGCAGCCCTACTACAACACCTGGGCCACAGGGGCGGTCTCTGGCACGTACAGCTACGGCCGCTTCAACTGGACCATCTGTGGATTCGCGCCGAAACCGTCGGAATCGCCGAGTGGCAGCCCGAATCCGTTTGCGACCCAGCCTGTCGGCCGCACGCCCATACCCACACCTACGCAAGCGCCGAAACCAACTAAAAAGCCGTAAGGGCCCGCTCCCCTGGTTCTCCGCTCGCAAACCCCCGTGCCGCGGGCTCAACTCTCGTTCGCGATGCGCCCGCTGTGTCATGCCCATTCGCGATACGCCCGCTGTCTCCCTCCCTAGACTGCGTCTTGTGGGAGCGGTGTCGAGCGCGACGTTCTATGCACCCGTTGAAGGCGAGCTCAAAGAGTTAGAGCGCCGTCTGCTCGCGGTCGGGCGGGGTGGACATCCCACGTTCCAAGCCGCGGTCGAGCATGTCTTCCAGACACCGGGCAAGCTTCTCCGTCCGACGCTCGTGTTCCTCTCGGCGCGTTTCGGCACGCGCGACGATCGAGAGACCGTGCTCAACCTCGCCGAGTCCCTCGAGCTCGTGCACACGGCTTCGCTCGTTCATGACGACATCGTGGATCGTGCCGATGTCCGCCGGAACATCCCGACCGTGAACGCGATGTGGGACGGTGACGTCGCGCTGATCGTCGGCGACTACCTCTTCGCCAAGGCGTACGCGCTTGCGGCCGTCCTGCCGAAGCCCGAGGTGATCGCGATCGTCGCGCAGACGGTGTTCGCACTCTGCGACGGCGAGCTGAACGAGGTGACGTCGCCACCGACAATGCCGACGGAGGGGGAGTACCTCGAGCGCATCGAACTCAAGACCGCCTCGCTGTACGCCGCCTGCTGTCAGGGTGCTGCGCTGCTGACCGAGGCGGAGCCGGAGCACGTGGCAGCGCTCGGCGCATTCGGCACGAATCTCGGGCTCGCCTTCCAGATGACCGACGACATCCTCGATCTCGTCGGCGACGAGGCCGAGTTCGGCAAGGCCGTCGGCCGCGATCTCGAAGAGGGGATGGCGACGCTGCCGATGATCTATGCGGCTGCCGAGTCCGGTGGCCAGGACGGTGAGCTCGCTCGTCGTATCGTCGCGCCGGGGAAGTCACGCGGCGAAGTGGTCGAGCTCCTGCGGATCATCCGCGCGAGCAGCGGTCCCGAGCGCGCACGCGCGCGTGCCCTGGCCTTCCACGATGCTGCGCTTCGCGCGCTCGACGGTCTGCCCGCGCGCGGAGAGCGCGAGGCGCTGCGAGACGTCGCCGATTTCGTCGTGCGTCGCGTGCGGTGAGCCCAGCGCCGAAGCGCGAGCTCGCGGAGATGCGCGACCGGCTCCTTCGTGAGATCGACCGCGTCATCGGTGCGACGGATGGACTGAGCACGGCGCAGGTCACGTGGACGCCGCCCGCCAAGGGCGCGAACAGCCTGCTCGTGCTCGGCGCGCATACGGTCGGCGCGGCGGAGCGCCACATCCTCGTGAACATCGCGGGGCGGAAGCCCGGCGGTACACGCGACGAGGAATTCGCGGCGACGGCGGACATCGCAGGCGTCCACGCGAGGTCGGAAACGGTGAAGCGCGGAATCGTCGAAGTGCTGGACAACCTGCCGCCGGGACGTCTCGACGATGACCTCGTGGGACCAGTGTCGACCCGTTCGGTGCAGGCGATGATCGTGCACGCGATCGCGCACGCCGCGGAGCATGCCGGACAAGCCGAGCTCACCCGCGATCTCATCAAGGAGCGCGACGCGGCAGGGTAGCGACGCGGCAAGGTAGCGACGCGGCGCCGCGGGTTACGCAGCTGGCGACCCCGCGGCAGGACCCGCGGCGCGTGAAAGAGCCGCTAGCCCGTTGGCGGACTCCCGCGGTCGCGTCCCCCGCGACGTCCGCGGCGGCGGCGCTTTCGTTTCGCTCCGCCGTCCTGGATTGGGGTCGGGCGCTCTTGTCGCAGGACTTCGTCGCCGCCGTACGACCCGACGCCTCGCGTGTGTGCGGGGACGGGATCGAAGGTCACGCCGAGCTCCGTTGCGGTGTACTCCGCCCGACCGCCGTCGACGAGGCCGACCACGATGGACTCTTTCACCACGTTGACGCCCTGCGTCGTCGCACAACCGGACGTGCCGCATGATCCGCTGACGCAGGCGGGGATGTGGAACGTCTCCCCGAGCTTCGGGAGTTTGCCCTTCACCTCTTGATAGGTCTCGAGCTCGTAGATGAGACAGCACTTGAGGCGGCCGCAGACGCCGGTGAGCTTGGACTGATTCAGCGGAAGATCCTGCTCCTTCGCCATCCGGATCGAGATGTTCGAGAACTTGTCGAGCCAGCTCGAGCAGCAGAGCTCACGTCCGCAGGTGCCGACACCCGTCATCACCTTTGTCTCGTCACGTGCGCCCAGGCGACGGAGCTCCACGCGCGTGCCGAAGTGCGCCGCGAATGCGTCGCTCAGCTCGGCGAGATCCGCGTCGGCGGGGCCGCGCCCGGAAGGATCGATCGAGTAGAAGATCGTGAGCGCCGAGCCATCGAACTGCCAGTCCGTGCCGAGGATCTTGATCGGAAGATTCCTGGAGCGGGCGATTCGACCTGCACGAGCGGCGAATCGGTCGGCAGGATCTGGACCCGGGCGGCGTCAACGCCAAGCTCGGTGCGCACGATGATCCAGTCGTTGACGCGATAGTCGGTCACCGCTCCAGGGTCAAAGAAGTACATGCGCCCAGCCTTCATGAATCGCGCTCCGACAACGGTGCGCATCAGGCAGCCTCCGCGAAGGTCTCGTCGTACGGGAGCCGGAGCGCGAACAGCTCGAGCAGCATGCGCGCGCTGACGGTCGTCTCGACGACGTCGCGACGCCATCGTTCCATGCGCTGTGCGAGGTCCACGAGGTCGCGCGTTGTGACCTTCGCCGCCAGACGGCGGCTCTCCGCTTCGCGATCGGGCCGCATCGCACGGTCGGCCACGCCGGCCGCGGCGACGGCGGCGTCGCGGACGAGCTCGCTCCAATTCACAAGGCGCGTTTCGATCAGCTCGCCACGCTTCTGCGAGTCGCGCTCGTCCGCGAGTGCGGCGGCCCAGGCGAAGCGCTCGGTCAGCTTGCTCCCGACGAGACGGTAGAACTCGGCTTCGGACTGTTTGCGTGCCGCCCGCGCGCTCTCGTCCGTCGCGAGGGCGAACGCGATGCCTGGCTTGCCGGCCGCCGGTGCCGCGAAGCGGGCCGCATCTTGGCCGAACCGCACGACCAGCGCGCGTTCGATGTCCATGCGAGCGACCGAGCGGAACGGAAGCGGCTGCAAGCGCGACCGGATCGTCTCGAGCAGGCGGGACGGTGTCGGCGTGATCAGCAGGAGGACCGCGTGTGGCGGTGGCTCTTCGAGGGTCTTGAGCAGCGCGACCTCAGCGTGCTCGGAGAGATCGGCGGCATCGTCGATGATCACGAAGCGCTTCCGCCCCTCGAGCGGCCGCAGCGCGAGGTCCTGCTGCATCTCGCGGATCTGCTCGATCGTGATGTTCTTGCGGTCATCGCGCTTGGCTTGATCCACGAGCCGTGTCACTTCGCGGACATCTGGATGCAGACCGCGCTCGATCTTCCGGCAGGCGATGCAAACACCGCATCCGCCCGGCACCGCTGGCTCGGTCACGCAGTTGAGCGTCTGCGCCAACCGCAGTGCCAGCGTGTGCTTCCCGATCGACCGCGGACCGCTGAGCTCGTATCCATGGGCCACGTCGCCGCGGGCCGCTCGCTCGCCAAGCCTGGCGAGCAGGCGACGCTGCCCGATCACATCTCGCAAGCCGCTGCCGATTCTAGTCGTGTCGGCATCGCCGGCTGTGCGGCGTCGTCGTCGCGACCTCCTGCTGCTACGTTTGCATGCCGTGCGGATAATCGAGGTGCGTACTAGAGGTGAGCAATGATCTCGCCCATCTGGACCGCGATCTTTGTCGGGCTCCTGATCATCGGAATGCGGCTGCTTCAGCGAAATGCAGCGGCGCCGAACTGGCTTCACGCAGTGAGGCCCGATGTCTCTCTCGGTTGGACCGTTGCGGCG
>WNGA01013538.1_pt1 | contig 16473 bp, 19 predicted proteins | sample 5400061 | NCBI WGS metagenome assembly WNGA01 (sample SAMN13153366, study PRJNA577476) | soil metagenome | isolation source: 100 cm soil or saprolite under grassland replicate 2 | place: USA:California | collected 2016-06-15 | reverse complement strand
CTCCCCGAGCGCGACCTTGGTGACGATTCCCTTGACGTCCGTCTCCTGGCTGACGACGTTCTTCGCGACGTCGGCCGTGATCCCGAGCGTGTCGAGGATCTGGCGCGTGTAGGCGCCGATCGGGACGGTGGGGTCACCGATCACGACCTTGACCCCGCCGCGGCGCAGGTCGTACACCGAACTGATCCGTGCGGGGTTCGACCGCGGCACGAGCACGATCAGCTTGTTCGTCGCGAAGACGGCCGGCTTGAGCAGGTAGCCGTCCCGGTAGAGGAGCTGCGTGTACTTCGGGCTGGCCGACGCATAGACGTCCGCGGGCGCTCCCTGGCGGATCTGGAGCGCGAGCTGGTCGGATCCCGCGAAGCTGTAACGCGCACTGCCGTCGATGCGAACGACGACGTTCGTCAGCGAGGCCGCGGCGAACACCGTGAGCGGTGACGCGGCGGAGATCGAGGCCGGCAGCGCCAGCGCCAACAGCACGAGCGCAAGGAGCCGCCTCACCGCTCGACCATGACCGACGTCGCCTTGACGACTGCCCTGGCGGGCATTCCGGGGGCGAGACCGAGCGCCTCGGCCGACTCCCGCGTGATCACGGCGACGAGCCGGCCGCCGCGTCCCACCTCGAGCTCCACCTCTGCCAGCAGCCCTTCGATCTTGACCTCGCGCACGACTCCCTCGAGCCGGTTGCGCGCGCTCAGCGTCTGCCGACCCCCGCCCCGGATCCGGTCGACCTCGCGCGCGGAGACGACGCGCCTGTTCGCGGCGTCGCGCGTGACGCGGATGCGGCCGCCCCGGTCCCAGCGGCGCAGCGTGTCGAGACTGATCCCGAGGGCGCGGGCAGCCTCGCCCGCCGTGTATGTCTTCCTCGCCATGCGGCGAGTCTACTGCCTATGCAGTGCCTAGGTAAAGGTGCCGCCGATCGTCGCGGAGACCGGCACCTTGAAGCCGAGCTTTCTGAGCTGTGCAGCGGCTCGCAGCGATTCCTGTGCCGGTTCCGAATGCTGCACCGCCGTCAGCGCGACGATCGCTCGCGGATAGCTCTCGCGGCGTGCGTCCTTCACCTTGTCGAACTCGTCCGCCAGGTCGCGGTACGCCTCGACGAGCCGGTCATTCTGGGCCTGGGCCGCGATGCCTGGAGGACGGACTCCGTCGAGCTCCTTCGCGGAGTCGTCGATCACGTCCTGCAGCGCCTGGACGTTCTGGTTGAAGATGCCCGTCGCCGTCGACTGGCCGAGATTGTTCGCCGCGCTGTAGAGATTCGTGCCGATCCGATCGAGGCGCTGCTCGTATTGCGCCTTCGTCACGTCCTTCTCCGTCTTGCCGCAACCGGCCAGCACGAACGAGACGAGGACGAGGAGGAGAAACGCGCGGGCCACAGTGGGCGGTACGCTACCCGCGCTCTTGCAGGAGACGCCCAGTTGGGGGATCGAGCCGGTACCCGAGCGCCTGCGTGTGCTCGGGACGCTCGACACGACGCTGCTCTGGACGAACCTCGGCATCTCGCTGCTGGTGCTCGTCCTGCCGGCGTACTTCGACCTGCCGCTGAGCACGGCGCTCGCGGCGACGCTGGTCGGCGGGCTGATCGGCAACGGGATGCTCGCCGTCGCGGCACTGATCGGCGCGGACGCGCGCGTGCCGACCATGGTCTTGCAACGGGCGCCGCTCGGCCGGCGCGGCTCGTACCTCGCGACGGGCCTCAACATCCTGCAATGCCTCGGTTGGGCGGTCTTCGAGCTGATCGTGATCGCGACCGCGGCAGGCCTGCTCTGCGACAAGCTCTTCGGCTTCGAGGTGGTGTGGCTGTGGAAGCTCGTGTTCGGCGGCGTCGCCACGGTGCTCGCCTTGCTCGGGCCGATCGGGTTCGTGCGGCGCTTCGTGCGCAAGTTCGCGATCTGGGCCGTCGTCGCGTCCGTCGTCTACCTCGCCTGGTGGATCGTCGACGGCGCACATCTCGGCCGGATCTGGTCCGAGGGCGGCCATCACGGCTCGTTCTGGCTCGCGGTCGACACGGTCGTCGCCGTGACCGTCTCGTGGGCACCGCTCGTCGCGGACTACACACGCTTCTCGCGTGACCGGCGCAGCGCGTTCTTCGGCGTCGGCGTCGGCTACTTGCTGCCGACCTTCTTCCAGTTCGGGTTCGGCTCGATCCTCGTCCTCTCGCGCGGAGTGGACCCGAATCATCCCGAGCTGATTCTCACCGCCATCGCCGGGGGCGGCGCGGCGGCCGCGCTCGCCCTGCTGGCGCTGACGGTGGACGAGACGGACGAGGCGTTCGCCAACGTCTACTCGAGCGCCGTGTCGACGCAGAACCTCTTCCCCCGCGTGTCGCAGCGACTGCTGATCGTCGGCGCGTCCGTGCTCGCGACCGCGGGCGCGCTCGCGATCGACATGCGCAGCTACCAGCGGTTCCTGCTGCTGCTCGGCGCCGTCTTCGTGCCGCTCCTGGGCGTGCTCGTCGCGGACTGGCTCCTGAAGGGCCTGCACTACACGCGCGAGGACGTCTTCGACGGGCCGGCCGTGCGTCCCGGTTCCATCGTGGCATGGCTCGCCGGCTTCCTCGTGTACGAGTGGCTCTACCAGCCGACCGACCTCGGCTTCTGGTCGCGCTGGCTCGGGCATCTCTGGACGCCGAAGTACCAGGTGGGCGCGTCCGTGCCGGCCTTCGTCGTCGCGTTCCTGCTGACGGCTGCCGCGGTCTGGTTAGGCTCGGCGCGTGCCGCCGCTCGCGCTCGTCGGGAACCTCTCCCGGGACGTCGTTGACGGCGGCCCACCGCGGATCGGCGGCGCGCCCTACTACGCCGCCCGCGCCTGGCGTGCGCTCGGGTCGCGGGCGACGATCTTCACGCGCTGCGGCCCGGACGAGCGGGTCGCCTACGCCCGCCGCCTGACGGCGCTCGGCCTGCCGGTGGTGATGCTGCCCGGCACACACACGACCTCGTTCTCCTTTTATTACGACGGCGACGTGCGCGTGATGACCGTCGAGGCGCCCGGCGACACATGGACGCCGGAGGACGCCGCCGCCGTCACTCCGCGTGCCTGGGTGCACGTCGCACCGCTGCTTCGCTCCGAGTTTCCTGCCGACACGCTCGCGGCACTCGCGCGTGGTCGACGCCTCTCGCTCGACGGCCAGGGCCTCGTGCGTGCGGCCGCCGTCGGCCCGCTGCGACTCGACGCCGACTTCGACCCGGCGCTGCTCGAGCATGTGCAGATCCTCAAGCTCGCAGAGGAGGAGGCGGAGGTGATCGGCGCGGTCGATAAGCTCGACGTGCCGGAGGTGCTCGTGACGTTCGGACCGCGCGGGTCCTGCGTGTACGTCGACGGGCGCGCGGAGCGCGTCGGCGCCTGGCCGGTCGCCGCCGACCCCACCGGATCGGGCGACGCGTTTTCGGCCGCCTATCTCACGGGCAGGTCCCGGGGTCTGACCCCGGTCTCAGCGGCCCGGCGCGCGACGGCGCTCGTCGGTGCGCTGCTGACCGGGAAGGCGCCGTGAGGGCGGCTGTGCGCACGCTGGCGGGCTCGTTCCTCGTCGACCTCGAGGAGGAGCAGGTGATCGGCGAGACGGAGGACTTCGACGTGCCTCGCGTTCCGGTCGAGCTGCCACGCGTCGTTGCGGCCGCGGCCGCCGGCGCGACGATCGTCGCCGTCGTCGAGCGCCGGCCGCCGCTGGCGATCTCGAACGATGCGGGCCGCACCTGGCGCGAGGCCGGCGGCGGCCTCCCGCCCGGCTTCGCGGTCGCCGTCGACGAGGACAACCCGGACGTGATGCTGTTCGCCGCGCGCAACCGTCTCTACCTCTCCGAGAACGGCGGCACGTTCTGGCGCGCCCTCGTCCCGGAGCTTCCCGACGTCGAAGCCGTGCGCTTCGACTAAAGCCGGAACTCGCCGCGCGCGACGATCACGGCCGAGCCGCCGACCTCGACGCGGCTGATCTCGTCGGGCGTCCCCTCGACGCGCGCGTGAAGCATGGAGGGACGACCGAGCTCCACGCCCTGCGAGATCTCGATCTCCTCGCCGAACCCGATGCGTCCGTGCCGCGCGAGATGCACAGCAAGCGGACCGGCGGCCGAGCCGGTCGCCGGATCTTCGGGGACTCCGTCCACAGGAGCGAACATGCGCGTCTTCCAGCGCGTCCCGGAGCCGGCGAAGCAGTTGACGTAGACCGGGGTCAGCCGCGCGAGCGCGGCGAAGTCCGGCGCGAGCGCCGCCACCTCGTCCTCGCCGGCGAGCAGAAAGTACGCGTGTCGCACACCGTTGTCGTAGACCTCGACCGGCAGCTGCGCTCGTACACCGAGCAGGTCCTGGACGGCCTCGGCATCCGCGAACGGTTGATGCTCGGGCACCGGCTGCTGCATCCAGCCGAAGACGATCCGCGCCCCCTCGCGCTCGAGCGTGATCGGAACGATTCCGCGGCCTGTCTCGAGCCGGATCTCCCCGAGCTGCAGCGGCCCGCCGAGCACGAACGCCGAACCGAGCACCGGATGTCCCGCGAACGGAAGCTCCGTGTTCGGCGTGAAGATGCGGATGCGTGCATGCCCGCCGGCTTCCGGAGGCAGCACGAACACCGTCTCCGAGAAGTTCATCTCCCTGGCGAGCTTCTGCATCGTCTCGTCGTCGACGTCCCGGCCGTCCGTGAACACGGCCAGCTGGTTCCCCGTCAGGGGCGTATCGGTGAAGACGTCCGCAATGGCGTAGCGGAGCGAGGCCACGCAGGTAGCCTACGGCGCCGGTCATGAAGCTCGTCCTGGTCCGCCACGCCGACGCCGCGCCGGGAGATCCCGACGAGCTGCGCGCGCTCACGCCCGAGGGTCACGAGCAGGCCCGCAAGCTCGGCGAGCAGCTGCGCGCGGACGGCGTCCGGCCCGACGTCGTGCTGTCGAGCCCGCTCCTGCGGGCGCGCCAGACGGCGGCCGACCTCGGCTTCGGCGACCCGGAGCCGCTCGAGGAGCTCGCACCGGGTGCCACCGCCGAGGCCGTCAAGTCGGCGATCGCGGCGCGGGGCGAGACGGTCGTCGTCGTCGGCCACCAGCCCGACTGCAGCCGCATCACGGCGGCCCTGCGTGGCGGCGAGGAGCCTCGATTTCCGCCGGCCGGCGCGCAGATCATCGAGCTGTGAGCGCGATCGCCGTCCGCGGACTGCGCAAGACGTACGGCGAGCACGAAGCGCTACGGGGCATCACCTTCCAAATCGAGACGGGTGAGGTGTTCGGCCTGCTCGGCCCGAACGGCGCCGGGAAGACGACGACGGTCGAGATCCTCGAGGGCTACCGCACGCGCGACGGCGGCGAGGTCGATGTGCTCGGCTTCGATCCCGCCCGTGCGGGGGGCGCCTACCGCGAGCGCATCGGCGTCGTGCTGCAGCAGTCACAGCTCTGGGCGAACCTGACGGTGGCCGAGACCCACCGCATGTTCGCCGGCTACTACGAGCGCCCTCGGGACGTCGACGAGGTGATCCGGCTCATCGGCCTCGGCGACAAGCGCGACGCGCGGGTGAAGACACTCTCCGGCGGGCAGAAGCGCCGGCTCGACCTCGGCGTCGCGCTCGTCGGCGATCCTGACCTGATCTTCCTCGACGAGCCGACGACCGGCTTCGATCCCGCGGCGCGGCGTGCGGCGTGGGAGATGATCCGCTCGCTGCGCTCGCTCGGGAAGACGATCCTGCTGACGACGCACTACCTCGACGAGGCGGAGCAGCTGGCCGACCGCGTCGCGGTCTTGCGCGAGGGGCGCATCATCGGCGAGGGGACGCCCGCCGAGCTGACGGGTGGAACGCGCGAGACCGAGGTGCGCTACCGGCGCAACGGGCACGAGGTCGTGATCCGCACGACCGAGCCGACACGGGTCCTGCACCAGCTGACGGAAGAGGCGATCGCCGAAGGCCACGAGCTCGAGGGCTTGACCGTGCGCCGCCCGACGCTCGAGGACGTCTACCTCCTGCTCACGGAGGAGGCGGAGGCGTGAGGCTTTTCTGGCACCAGCTGCGCAGCGAGCAGCTCGTCTTCTGGCGCAGCCGCGAGGCGGCCGTGTTCGTCTTCCTCTTCCCGCTGCTGCTGTTCGCGCTGCTGACCGCTGTCTACAACGGCACCATCTACGACCGGCCCGCGTCGTGGGCGCTGCTCGCCGGCATGCTCGGGTACGGCGCGGCGAACACGGCTTTCGCGGGGCTTGCGTTGCTCCTGATCTCGCGGCGTGAGCTCGGCATCCTCAAGCGCATCCGCGCGACCCCTTTGCCGACGCCGGTGTACATCGCAGCCATGCTGGCGTCGATCATGATCGTGTACGCGCTGCAGGCCGCCTCGCTCTTCGTGCTGGGTCGTCTGCTGAAGTCGACGCCCTGGCCGACCCACCTGTTCTCGCTCGTGCTCGCGCTCGCGCTCGGAGCCGCGGCGTTCGCCGGGCTCGGCGTTGCGATCACCGGTTTCATCCGCTCGCTCGAAGGGTCGTCCGCCGCGCTGAACCTCGTCGTCCTGCCGACGGCGTTTCTGTCCGGATCCTTCGGGCAGCGACAGCACTATCCGGCCGCGCTGCGCGCGATCGGTGACGTCCTGCCGCTGAAGTACCTGCTCGACGCGGTCAACGCGATCTACCTGCACAAGCGCGAGCTCTGGGACGAGCCGACGGCGGTCGCGGTGCTCGCCGCGTGGGGAGCCCTTGGAATCGTGGTTGCGGTGCGGAAATTCCGCTGGGAGCCGCGGGAGGGTTAGGCATGCGCCGCGGACGGTAATACGACTTGCAAGTGCAGGTCGAGGAAGCCATTGCCTTCGTGGTCGAGCAGGAGCCTGCCGGCCTCGAGATCCGCATCAACTTCGGCGTCTTCGCCGGGCGCGACGCGACGACGGCCGAGCTCGAGGAGCTCGGCAAGCTGCTCGTGCCCGAGGCCGGCGAGATCTCGATCACCGGCGAAGAGCGGCACGACATCACCGAAGCGGCCGAGGTCGTGCTCCATCAGGTTCGCGTCGCCGTGCCGCCCGAGGCGGTGCCGAACGACCCGAACGAGCGCAAGGCCTTTTGCGAACGCCTCGTGACGCTGGCCGAGATCTGGGCGCGCGGCTGCTTCAACCAGCGCCACGCGGAGATCGCAGACCTGTAGCGATCAGCGCGCGCGTGCGGCGCGCAGGGCCATCCCGGCGATGCGGGTCGGCCGTCCCGCCTTCGCGATCACGTCGTCGAGCGCCGTGACGAAGTCGTCGATGTCCTGTTCGGACAGGACCAGGGGAGGCAGTCCCTTGAGGACGGGCAGGTCATGGCCCGCAACCTGTGAGAGGACGTGATGCTTCGTGAACAACGGGACGACGACCAGCTGCGCGAACAGTCCGGTCTGCATTCGCTCCAGCACCCGCCAGGAAAGGCTGCCCGACTCCGGCTCCGCGAACTCCATTGCCCACATCAACCCGACGCCACGGACCTCACGCACGACCTCGTGCGCCTCGACCAGCTCCCGCGTTCGCTCCAGCAACACGTCGCCGAGCCGGGCCGAGCGCTCGACCAGCTGCGCGTCGTCGAGCTCTCGCAGCGTCGCGAGCCCCGCCGCCATGGCGAGGTCGTTGGGCGCGAACGTCGACCCGTGGCTGACGGAGTGCTCGAGCGAGTCGAAGACCCCGTCGTACACGCGCTGTGCCATCAACAGCGCTCCCACCGGCACGTATCCGCCGGACAGCGACTTGGCGACCGTGACGAGATCCGGCTCGAGGCCCCAGTGCTCGAAGGCGAAGAGCCTGCCGGTCCTGCCGAGACCGGTCTGCACCTCGTCGACCGCGAAGAGCGTCCCGTAGCGACGGCAGAGCTCCTGCACCGCGGGTAGGTAACCGTCCGGAGGCAGGTACACGCCGTGCCCCTGGATCGGCTCGAGCAGGAAGAGCGCGACGTCCTCGCTGCGCAGCTCACGTTCGAGCGCATCCAGATCGCCGAACGGAATCTGGGAGAACCCTGGCAGCAGCGGCCCGAACCGCTCGACGAAGCGCGGCCCGCCGTTCGCCGACAGCGAGCCGAGCGTCAGCCCGTGGAATCCGTGCACCGCGGACAGCACGCGCGAGCGTCCCGTGGCGGCGCGGCCGAGCTTCAGCGCCGCCTCCACAGCTTCGGTCCCGGAGTTGGTGAACAGCACGCGCGCGAGGCGGTCCGGCGTCCGCTGCAATAGCTCCTCGGCGAGCAGTCCGGGCAGCAGGGAGACGCCGAGCTGCACGGAGCCGGGCGTCTCGAGCTCCAGCGCCTCGACGAGCGAGGCGCGGACGCGCGGGTTGTTCCGCCCGACGTTGAACATCCCGAAGCCGCCGAGCAGGTCGAGGAAGCGCGTGCCGTCCTCGTCGTATAGGTACTGCCCTTCGGCGCGCGCCCAGACGCGGTCGAACCCGATCGTCTTCAAGACGCGCATGAACTGCGGATTGATCGTGCGCGCGTAGAGGTCGTACTCCTCGCCCGCCCTGGCCTCCAGCAGCTCGCGGATCACGTGCGGAGCGTAGCGCCCCCGAAATGACGAGAGCCCCGAATGCACGGGGCTCTCGGAAATCCGCAAGAGACGCGGAACTACTTGCCGTGGCCTTTCCCGTGGCCGCCTCCGTGATTCGACTTGCCGGAGTTGCCGTGGGAGCTATGGCCGGAATTGCCGTGGTTGGACGAGCTTCCGCTGTGCGGATTGTGCTTCGGCTTCTTGGTCTGACCGCCTGTCGAGGACGTCGTCGTCGTCGACTGCGTCGGCGCCACCGCGCCGGCGGTCGTCGTCGTCACGGCGCACTCGCCCTCGCTGTCGCCGTGCGCCGTGTGCGCAGCGACAGCGGGCCTGGCGATCGTGATCGTGTGCGACTTCCCGGATCCGGTCTCATGGCAGACCGCGACCTTCTCCTGGCCCAGGCCCTGGCCTTCGCCGGAGGTGGTCGTCAGAGCATTGGTGCTGATGCTGGTGCTCGTGTTCGTGAGCGCCGACGTCGAGCCCGTGGTGGCCTGCTCGAACTCGAGCTCGTCTTCGTCTCCCTGGGAGTCGTCGTCCGCGAAGTCGCCTTCGTGTCCGACGGTGGTGCTCCCGGTCGACTGCGTCGGGCTGGAGGTGCTCGCAGCCGAGAGGGTCGGCGACGGCCCGGCCGTGATCTGGGCGAGGCCGACGCCGGCGGCCGCGGCGAACGCGAGACCGACTATCGCTCCGACGATGGAGCGACGGCTGAATCGGCTGAATCGTTTCTGCACGGGGGAATCCCTTCGTTTTCGAGGGTTGTCCTACGCCCCTGAGTCGCCGCCGGGGCCGGAAACTTGCGCTCCGCTACTTCGTGAAGCTGAAGCGGGCCCGGTGGGTCGTCCCGTCGCGCAGGGTCACGATCAGGTCCCAGCACGTGCCGGCCCACGACTTCGAGGTCGTCGCCAGGTACGTGTACCGGTCTGCGGAGGCGTTGTACGAGAGCGTGCCGTCGGCGCGGGACGGGCCGTCCAGTGCGCCACACGGGGCCCACCCGGGCGAACCGGACGCGAAGATATCCGAGCCCTGGTCTCCGTGGAGCGAGAACTTCACGGGCACCTTGTCGCCGGCCTTCATGGACGTCGCCGAGGGGTAGGCGACGATCGGAGCTGCGAAACCCGCGAAGTCGTAGAGGACCGAGTACGAGTGCGTCTCACGCGCGACGTTTCCGGCGCGGTCGTAGGCGGTCACCGTGAATGTCTTGATCCCAAAGCTCGACGTGTCGACCGGAGCGCCGCTGCCAACGTCGCCCTTGCAACTCTGGATGCCCGAGCCGTTGTAATCGTCGCAGGAGTAGGAGGCCCACACCTGCTCGCCAAGCGTGTACGTCGCGCCGTTGCCGGGGGTGGCAAAGCTGATCGTCGGCGGCGTGCGGTCGGCGACCGAGTAGTGGATGGTCTCCTGATCCACGTTGAATTCCTGGTCCACGGTGGTGACGGTCAACGAGAACGTGCCGATCTGGCTCGTGTCGATCCGCGCGCCGACCGGGATCGTGCCGGCGCAATAGCCCTCGTACAGCCCGAGCCCGCCCGGGTCGTCCTCGCAGGCGTAATCGGCGGTGACGTACGAGCCCTGGTCGAACGTGGCGCCGTCGGTCGGCGTGCGGAAGATGACGTGCGGTTTCGTGATGTCGATCACCGTGTACGTCGCGTACGCCGTCGTCTGGCGTCCCTCGTAGTCGGTCGCGGTCACCGAGACGGTGTGCGGACCGGCATGGAACGTGTCGAGCTTCGAGCCCATGGGCTGGCTGCCTTCGCAGGAGACGATCGCGGAGGTCGGGGAGACGCAGAGGAACCCGAACGACACGTCGTACCCCTGCGGGTAGGCCCACCCGTCGGTATCCCCCGGCAGGGGGAGGCGCCTAGCGGGTGGCCAGCTCCGCCCGGCGTGGAACGACCGGAGCCGTTTCGCGATCGTCGCGAACGCCCGGCGGACGGGCTGCGGCGCCGAGCGCCAGTAGACGCTCTCGCCGCCCGAGGTGGTGATGCGGACCAGTCGCTTCGAAGGCACATAGAGGTACGACCAGTCGTACTGGTTGGCCTTGCCCGGAAAGCGAAACGTCGCGGTGTAGAACCGCGTGGGCCGTGGAGGCGACGCAAGCGCGAACGGTCCGCCGTTGTCGATCAGCTCGTACATCAGCTCGCTCCGCTCGGTGAACGTGAGGCAGGCGCCGCTGCCGCAGACGATTGCTCGCCCCCGGCCTTTGGCCAAGGCAGCGGTCGCTGTGAGCAGCACCGCGACCGCGATCAGCAGCGTTGCGCGCATCTGCCGCAGGTACGCCTCGGCGGCCCGACGGTTCCCTCAGGGATGGGCGCGGACCCTCTTGGAGATCGCAACCGCTGTCTTCGGCCCGTTCGCGCCCTCACTCGGCAGGCGAGCAAGGGCGCCGACGTCGACGTGGCGGACCCGAGGCGAGAGGCAGGCCGCTATATGTTTTTCGAGAAGAACTCGGTGATCGCCTCGTAGCAGCGCACGCGGTTCGGCAGCTTCAGCACGTCGTGCCCTTCGTCCTCGAAGACGATGTAGTCGACGTCTTTCCCGCGGGCGCGGAGCTCGTCGACGAGATCGTGTGACTCACGTTCGACCACGCGCGGATCGTTCTGGCCCTGGATCACGAGCAGCGGGCAGGCGATGTTCCCGATGTGCGTCCGCGGCGAGCGCTCGACGAGGAAGTCCCGGTCGTCCTCGACGTTCCCCAAGGAAAGCGCGAAGAACGGCTTCCAGGTTTCCGGGACTCGCTCCATGAACGTGAACAGGTCGTAAGGACCGAACATGTCGACGGCGGCGCGCCACAGCTCCGGATGCCGTCCGGCGAGCGTCAGCGTCATGTAGCCGCCGTACGAGCGGCCGATCACGCCGGCGCGATCGGCGTCGACGCGGTCGTCCTTCGCGAGGACCTCCTGCATCGCGAACACGTGGTCGAGCCGGTCCTGTCCGCCCCAATCGCGGTCGACGCGCTCGGTGTACTTCGAGCCGTAGCCGGTCGAGCCGCGTGCGTTCGGGACGAACACCGCGAAGCCCTCGAGCGCCAGGATCTGGATGAGCGGCATCGAGAACCACGCAAAGTTCGGACGCTCCTGGCTCTGCGGGCCGCCGTGGATGTAGTACACGAGCGGCCGCGGACCGTCGTAGCCGAGCTCAGGCGAAGGAAGATAGAGCCGCGCCGACACTCGCAGGCCGTCATGCGACTCGAACGACGCGTCCTCGCCGGTGGCGAGCAGGTCCGGCGGAAGGCCGAGCGCGCGCTCGCGAGTGCGACGCGCGGGAGGCGCTCCCTCGTCCAGCACGTACAGCTGCGTCGGCGTCGTAGCCGTGCAGAACGAGACCGCGAAGCATCCCGTCGAGCGGTCGAGGTCGAGGCCGTGAAGGACGCCGTCGGCGAGCTCACCCTGCCCGACCAGCACGCGTTCCAGAGTCAGCCGCCGCGCGGCCTCGTCGAACTGCGCGTCGTACGCCCACGAGCAGCCGTCGATGTTGTAGACCGCCGCGTAGCGGTCTCTCTCGAGGTGTTGGAGACGTTCGAGCTCGCCCTCGCCACGGTGGACGATGCCGTCGACGGCGACCGGTTCGACGTCGCCGCCATCGAGGGCGAGGTAGCCGGGCGTTCCCCGGTCGTCGAAGAGTGTCGTCGCGACGAGCATGCCCTGATCGCTCGCGGTCACGTGCGACGAGGCGAAGCCGGCGCGCGGGTATTCGCGTCCCTCTCCGCGCTCGCCGAGTGGGGTGCCGTGCAGAACTCGGCCGCCGGGCTCGTAGAGGACGACGTCGCCGCGGAGGTACTGGTCGGCGAGCACGACGCGAGCGTGATCGCTGCTCCAGGCAGCGGGAACCGCACCGTACGGGCTGCGTCCGAGCCCCTCGACCTGGCCCGAGCGCAAGTCGCAGCGCAGCCCGAAGATCAGCGACTCCTTGCGTGACTCGGAGGCGAAGTACGCGATCGCGGCCTCTGGGTCGACGTCGACCAGATGCGAGCGATATCCGTCAAACGCCTCGGCGAGCGGCTCCGGAAAGCCGCCGTCGATGGGGATCACGAACGGGCGGTAGTTCTCGTCGCCGTCGCGGTCCATCATCACGACGATCTGCCCGAGCTGACGCAGCACGAAGAACGAGTAGCCCTGAACGAGCTCAGGGTTCTGCAGGGCGATCTGCGGCGGCAGCAGCGGCTCCGGAACGCCGCCGTCGGCGTCGATCGCGTAGAGGCTGAGCAGCCCGCCGAGGCTCGAGATGAGGTAGAGGCGGCCATCCGTGAGCTGCGGCTCCAGGAAGAGGCGCGCGGAGAGCAGCGACTCGATTCGGTCGGCGGTCCGGTCCCGAACCGTCAGCCGTTGGACGTCGCCGGCGACCACGCGGGGAGCCTATCCTGCGGACCATGCCTCTGATCAAAGGCACGGACTTCATCACCGTCGCGACGAAGGACATCGAAGCAGCGATGGACTTCTACGGAAAGGTTCTGGGCCTCGAGTTCTCCAAGCGCTGGGGGAAGATGCCCGCGGCCGAGTTCGAGACTGGGACGCTGACGATCGCCGTCATGCAGTCCGACGCCTTCGGCATCGAGTTCCGCGCCAACAACCATCCGATCGCGCTGCACGTGGACGACGTCGCAGCGGCCCGGGCCGAGCTCGAGGCGCGCGGCGTCCAGTTCAAGGGCGACATCCTCGACTCGGGTGTCTGTCATCAAGCGTTCTTCGAGGACCCGGACGGCAACGTCCTCGGTCTGCACCACCGTTACGCACCGCGCGACACGGGAGCTTGAGATTCCATGAACAAGCCGCGCATCTTCCTCGGGTCGTCGGGCAAGCAGGCCAAACTGCTCCAGGCAATTGCGCGCGGGCTCGAGGATGTCGCCGACGTTGAGCTCTGGACGACCACGTTCAACCCGGGCCGGTCCACCCTCGACCGGCTCGTCGAGCTCTCCCAGGAAGTCGATTTCGCCGCGTTCGTGTTCGCCCAGGACGACTGGACCACGACGGATGCGTCCCAGTCCGGCCAGGCGTCGCCGCGCGACAACGTGGTGTTCGAAGCCGGGCTGTTCGGCGGCGCGCTCGGCATCCGGCGCACCTTCATCCTCCACGCGAACGGTTCGAAGCTACCGAGCGACCTGCTCGGGCTGACCTCCGTCCGCTACGACCCGGCCACCAGCCCGGCGGAGGTTCGCGCGATCAACCAGAAGCTCCGCAAGGCGATCGAGACCGAAGGTCGCCGCGGCCCGGTCGAGGGGCTGTGGTGGCAGCTCTCGCTCACCCTGCGGAGCGAGGACGAACCGTCGGCGGTGAGCCTCCTGCGCATCTCGCGGGACCGCGACGGTGGCCTGACCGTGAACGGCCGTGCCTGGCAGGAGGACGGCACCCTGTCGGCCCGCTACTGGAGCGAGGCCGCGAAGGAGCGCAGGGATCCGGCCGGCGTCTTCTACTTCTGGAAGGGCGAGCGCCCTCGGCACCCGAATGCCCCGCAGCTCGAGGGCACCGGCGAGATCAGGGTGGAGACCGCTGGCCGCGCCACCGGGTACTGGACGACACGGTCGGATCGCGACCCCGGGCTGAACGCCCGAACCGCCGGCGTCTACCTTCGAGCCGACCCCTCAGACCTCCAGGTGCTGGACGGCGGGAGCGAGGAGGAGCGGGCCCAGCTCATCGCTCAGCGCCTCCGGGATTGGAAGTCGGCCGCGAATGCATTCTGAGCACCGACCGCGTAGCGTGAACGATAGGGACCCGACTCCTTTGGGACGGGGTCGCCGGCAACTGATCTGACGCTACCCTCCGTCGTCGAGCCCCCGTAGCTCAGTGGATAGAGCAGCGGTTTCCTAAACCGCGTGCGCTGGTTCGATTCCGGCCGGGGGCACTTCTCTATCGCCTGCAAAAAGTAGCCTGTTTGCAGGAATTCTTTCTTTCATTCATTCTTGCCGAGGCCCTTGCCGGCGACCGCACCTGATCGCTAGAGGCATCGGAAGACTGTCGCGCGACTTCGGAAGACGTTTCCGACCCTCGCCGAAGCGCGAGCCTGGCGCTCAGAAACGCAGACAGGCGTCCGGCGGGGCACTCTGCGCGCGCCGGCGAACACGACCGTCGAAGAGGCCGCCGATGACCTCATCGCCGGCATGAAGTCGGGTCGCATCCGCACTCGATCGGGGGACCTCTACAAGCCGAGCGCGATCCGAAGCTACGAGGCGGCGCTACGCGATCACATCGTCCCGCGCGTCCGTCGAACGCGCTTGGCGGACGTTCAGCACCGTGACGTTCAGCGCATCGCAGATGACCTCCTCGCTGAGGGACGCGATCCGTCGACGATCCGGAACGCCCTCATGCCGCTCCGAGTGATCCTCCGCCGGGCAGTCGAGGACGGCGATCTCGCCGTCAATCCGTGCGCACACCTACGGCTCCCGGCGGTGCGTGGCCGACGCGAGCGAAGAGCGCTCCTACGACGACAAGGGCCGGGTCGAGATCGAGCCGAAGAGCCGCGCTGGCCGGCGCACGGCCCCGATCGTCGGCGCGCTCCGGGACATCCTCGTCGAGCACAAGGCGCGGCAGGGTCGCGACGATGGCCTCGTTTTCGGCTCCAGCGCAGAGACGCCGTTCGTGCCCTCGAACCTCTGGCGCCGAGCGCAGCGCGCGTGGAAGCGCGACAGCCTCAAGCCGATCGGCTTGCACGAAGCGCGCCACACGTTCGCCTCCGTCCTGATCGCCGCTGGCGTGAATGCGAAGGCGATCACCACCTACATGGGCCACGCATCGATCCAGACGACGTACGACCTCTACGGAAAGCTGATGCCGGGCTCGGAGTCGGAAGCCGCCGCGCTCGTCGACGCCTACCTCGCGCGAGCCGATACGCAGTCGCGCCTCGAACAACTCGAAGCCTGATTCTTGTGTTACATTGGAACACACGATGAGAGAGCGCTTCGACCTCGAGGCGCTCGATCCGGACGACCCATTTGAGCTTGACCATGACAACGTCCCGCACCTCGCCAAGCACGCGCCGTTCACGCCGGACGACGCGCTCGACGCGTGGACCTTCGGCCTGCCGCTCTTCTACCCGGCCGCCGAGGACGGACCGGCGGACTGGCTGATGGTCGCGCGCATCCCGGGAGCGATCGTTGTCGTGCCGCTCGCGCGACCACGAAGTGGCGACCCAAGAAAGTGCCGTCCGATCGGCATCTACGAGCCGAGCCGAGCGCTCGCAGAGCGCTACGAGGAGGACGTGCGAAGGTGAGCGACGCGGAGGCGTTCGAGTACTACGAAGATCCGGCGAAGCGCGAGCCCGCGACTGGCCCGCCTCGTCGTCGACCCGACCGGCCACTGACGCAGCACGTGCCGGTGCGGTTCCCAGCCGAGACGATCGAGCAGGTGAAGAGGCTCGCCGAGGTCGACGGGATGACCGTCAGCGCCTGGATCCGGCGCGCCGTCGAGCGAGCGGTTCGCCAGCAAGGTCTCGCCGACGTCGAGCAGTTCGAAGGCGGCGACGCAGCGCGCGCGGTCGTAGAACGGCTCCAGCGAGATGTGGCCGAGCTGGCCGCCGCGCTCGCGCGTTCGGAGTCTCGGTGAGTACCGGACGGATGCCATGACTATCAGCAGCGAGGACGCGTACCGGCGCACGAGGATCGAAGCCGAGAAGTTCGCGCAGGCGGTTGCCGCTGCCCGAAGGCGGGTGCCGAGTTCCGGAGTTGACCCTCGCGTCCATGAAGCCGAGATCGAGGCTCTCGAGAGCGAGCTCGCCGTACTACGCGGGCAGCTTGAAGAGTACGAACGACGCGCGTCGCAACCCTGAAGCGCAAGCGAATCAGGGTCCAGCGAGCTGCGTTTCCGCTCGACCCACAGCACCAGCTCGGCACGGCCTCTCAGGACGTGTCAGCCGTCGACGACCTCGCCCCTTCAAGGGCGACCCAAGCTCCGTCACAGGTACGAGTCGACAGGACACGGCCGAGCAGGCCGGCACGCGCCGGCGCGCAGCCACCGCCACGACGGGCAGGTGCGTCCACGAATAGGACCACCCATGGCAGGCCAGACACAGATGCACCACAGGTGCTATCCGACGCACCGATT
>WNGA01021633.1_pt1 | contig 16482 bp, 16 predicted proteins | sample 5400061 | NCBI WGS metagenome assembly WNGA01 (sample SAMN13153366, study PRJNA577476) | soil metagenome | isolation source: 100 cm soil or saprolite under grassland replicate 2 | place: USA:California | collected 2016-06-15 | reverse complement strand
GAAGGCCTCCAGCAGGTCGCTGGGCCGCCAGATGTCCCGCTGGGCCGCGACCCAGCGCAGGTTCCACTTCACCCCAAGCTCCCCTTGTCCACGGCCAGCCGCTGCGCCGCTCTGCCGGCCGACGCCAGGCTGGCCCGCTCCGGGTCGGCGTGGGCGGTGGCCAGGTACCGGACCGTGGTGGTCGCCCAGACGTGGCCGAGCAATTTCTGGGGCTCCCACAGCGACATGCCCCGCTCGTAGTTGTGGGTCGCGCAGGCGTGCCGCAGCAGGTGCGGGAACAGGTCGGTGACCGGCCCGCGTAGATACAGAGCGCCTGCCGTCCTCAATGCTCGCCGGAAGGTGGACAGCGTGACCGCCAGGTCCGGCGTCGGCACGTTCAACGCCGCCACCGCACCAGGTAGCCGCTCCGACGGCCACAGCGGCGCGCCAGGGTCCTCCGGGTCGTCGCCGAACAGCCCGCGGATCTCCTCCACATACCACCACAGCAGCTCGCGGCCCTCGGCGAACAGGTACGCCTCCCGCTGCCGCGGCCCCGACCCGCCCGCGCCCTTGCCGTCGACCAGGAAGCGGCCCCACTGGCCCGACTCCCAGTGCACATCCCCGATCCGCACCGCGCACAGCTCGGCCGCCCGGACCCCGGAGATGTAGGCGATCTTGGCCATCACGTAGCCGCGGCAGGCGACCGCGGGCTTGCGGGCCTGCGGCAGCGCCGCCCGCCACGCGGCGAAAAACTCGGCTCTTCTCACCGATCCGTGGGTGTCTTGAGGGTCTGATGTGACTGCACGCCGCTGCCCGACTACGGTTCCGGCTGTCTTGAGGCTGGAGCCGCGAGAAGGGAAACGGCGTGCGATCTGTAAGGCTATGGGCCAGGCTGCTCGGTGTCGAGCAGGCGGTCGTCGAACGGGTCTGCTTCGAGGAGGATGAGCAGGCGCTGGTGGTGTCGGTGCGGCCCCGCAAGGGGGTCAAGCGCCGCTGCGGTCGGTGTGGCCGGCGCTGCCCCGGCTTCGATCAGGGCGAGGGGCGGCGGCGCTGGCGGGCGTTGGACCTCGGCGTGGTCCGCGCCTACCTGGAGGCCGACGCACCCAGGGTCTGCTGCCCCGAGCACGGGGTGGTGGTGGTGGTGGTGGTGGTGGTGGTGGTGGTGGCCGCCGTGCCCTGGGCGCGCCACGGCGCCGGCCATACCCGCGCGTTCGACGACACCGCCGCCTGGCTGGCGGTCCACACCTCCAAGCAGGCGGTCGGGGAGCTGCTGCGGGTGGCCTGGGCGACGGTTGGGCGCATCGTCACCCGCGTCGTCGCCGACGCCGAGGCCAGCCGGGACCGCTTCGCCGGGCTGCGGCGGATCGGCATCGACGAGGTGTCGTACAAGACGGGCCACCGCTACCTGACGGTGGTGGTCGATCGCGACGCCGGGCGGCTGGTGTGGGCCGCTCCCGGCCACGACGCAGCGACGCTTGGCCGCTTCTTCGACGCCCTCGGCCAGGCGCGCTGCCAGCAGCTCCGGCTGATCAGCGCCGACGCCGCCCCCTGGATCGCGACCGTGGTGGCCGAGCGCTGCCCCCAGGCGAGGCTCTGCCTGGACCCCTTCCACGTCGCCCGAGTGGGCCACCGACGCGCTGGACCAGGTCCGCCGCGAGGTGTGGAACGCCGCCCGCAAGGACGGGCGGACCGCGCTGGCACGCGAGCTCAAGGGCGCCCGCTACGCGCTGTGGAAGAACCCCGGCGACCTGACCGCCCGCCAGCGCGCCAAGCTCGCCTGGATCGCCCAGGTCAACGACCGGCTCTACCGCGCCTACCTGTTGAAAGAAGAACTCCGGCTGGTGTTCACGCTCAAGGGCGTGCGGGCCACCGTCCTGCTGGAGGCGTGGCTGGCCTGGGCCAGGCGCTGCCGCATCTCCGCCTTCGTCGAACTGGCCAAGGCGATCGCCCGGCACCGGGCCGACATCCAGGCCACCCTCACCGAAGGCCTGTCCAACGGCCGGGTCGAGGCGGCCAGCACCAAGATCCGCCTGCTCACCCGGGTCGCGTTCGGCTTCAAGTCCCCCAGGCGCTCATCGCCCTGGCCATCGGCCAGCCGCCCGGCGTCGCGCAGCGCCAGCACCGCCCGGGCCAGCCCGCCGCGCGCCCGTGGGGTATCCAGCCTGGCGAGCACGCCCGGCAGCACCGCCCGGACCGTCTCGGTGTCCTCCTCGGCAAGCGCATCGCCAAGACGGGCAAACTCAGGGGTGAGCAGCCGCGGCAGGGGCCACAGCAGCGACTGGTCCACGGCCGGCAGGTCAACCAGCGCATCGTGCAACTCGTCGAGCTGCTCATCGTCGTGGTCGCGCAGCACCCAGGCCGCCGCCCGCGCCTCAACCGCGAGGAACGCCTTGGCCAGCTCGTCCTCTGACGGCCCGCGCCGCACCCCGCAGCAGCGCTTGACCTTCCGCCCGCTCCCGCACGGGCACCGCTCGTTGCGACCCAGACCCGCCATCCAACACCTTCCCTCGCCGACTCCCAGCCAACGCTATCAGGCGGGACACAGGCACGGACGACAACCTCTGGACCCACGGAAACAGGGGAAGAGCCAAAAAAACTCCCGCAGTGCCTGCTGAGAGGGCGGCACCCGCAGGCCGAACTCGCCGCGGTGCCGGGGCCGATTGAACGGGTCGATCGGCGAGGCCACCGCGACCCCGAACCGGCGGGCGATCTCGCCGGCGTAGCGCTGCTCGAGGAACGCGAAGTAGCCGTCGATGCGGTTGGTCTTGCCGCAGCGTCGACCGACCCCGCTTGCCCGGACCCGCGAAGTACCGGTCCACCTGACGAGGGGTGAGCCGCCAGGGCACCACCCCGTAGTACTGGCAGATCTCCACGATCGGCTGGATCAGCTTGTCCAGCGTGGACGCTGCCAGCCCGGCGACGTCCCGAGCCCACTGGTATTCGGCCAGCGTGTCCACAAACAAGCTCTGCTCGTCGCCGACTGAGACCTCCGCAGCCCGGCGGCGCTGCAAGGTGACGACCTCGGCCAGTCCAGGCTCGCCCACCAGTTCTGCAGCGACCTCCGCGGCCACGTCGGCTTCGTCGGGCTCGACCGTGACCGGGACGAGAGCGAGCGCGCGACTCCTGGAATCTGCCATGGCGCGGCCCATTACACGATCTACTCGCAGATTCCAAAAGCGACTACCAGAATCCTGGAGGCGGCCTTGCAACTCGGAGAACCTGACCTGACCTGCTGGGCTACGCTTACGCCGCCCAAGGCATCACGCAGGAACCCGCGCAGACACCAGTAGGGCAGTTCAAGTTCCTCATCCGGGATCGGATGCGATCCTCACCGACAGCTTCGATGCGGTCTTCGGCTCCGAGGGCATCCGGATCCTGCGGACGCCGGTGCGGGCGCCTCGGGCGAACGCATTCGCGGAGCGGTGCATTGGCACCGTCAGTCGTGAGCTGCTGGATCGGATGCTGATCGTTGGTCAACGGCAGTTGGAGACGGTGCTGGCGGGCTATGTGGCGCACACAACGAACATCGACCACACCGCTCGCTCAAGCAGGCATCACCGCTCGGAGCCGTCCCCCCGCTCCGGCGGCGAACATGCGGATCGCGCGGGTCGACCGGCTGGGCGGGCTCATCCACGAATATGCCCAGGTCACATAAGGTGGACGCGTTCTCGGCACTCACAGGACAACGCGGCCCGGCTCCTCGGGCTCACGGTCCCGTAGCAGAGCTTCCGGGCCGAAGCGCCTTGCGCACCACTGGCCGGGTGGGCCTCCGCCGGGTTCTCCAGGCCGACGCCGGTGCCCGTTCCGGTCTTCCGGTAGAACATGCAGAAGCAGGTTCGAACGATGGGCCGATCGAACAGCTCGACCAGGTCGGGCCACCGCTCCTTCGTGACCGGGTGCGCTTCGAACGCCATTCGAGCCTGTGGGGCGCGGATATGCGGATTGATCATGCTGCGACCCCGTGATGCCCGTGGATGAGGCCGCCGAGCATATCACGACGCCTGAGCGCTGCCGTCCGTTGAACGCTGCTCCCCAGGCAGGGAAACGCTCAACGCGAGGCGGGTTGCAGCGGTATCCAGGTGTTTTGCCGCATCCGCTCCTCGGCATCCAGAAGCACCTGACGAAGCCCCGGCCGCTCGGGGAAGTGCGCCGCGATCCGCTCGACGGCGGCAACCGCAGCAGGTGTGCCCAGCTGAGCGAGGGCTGTCAGTTGCTGAAGAGCGTGTCGGTGCCGAGCCCAGTGCTCGGTGTCGGCGGTAGTCTCATCGCCCGCAGGTCCTCCACACTGGCCCGGTCCGCCAGCACGCGCGTCCCGTCCGATGAGCTCCGGCAGCTTCGCGCGCTCGAAGAGCCCGAACTTCGTCCCCTCGGTGACGAACTCGGCGTAGCCATGGTCTTGGACCTTGAGCTGCAGCAGCACTGTGCCTCTCCTGGTCCGCGGAGATGCAAACCACGGAAGTGTGGGTGCGCGGCCGATCGGCTGGCGCCGCCAGGCTGGCGGCTGGATGCTCGCGGCTGCTGGGTCGTCGCGCACGGTGACACAGCGGACGGCAAGATGTGACGTGACGGTCGGGCTGAGCGGGGCCGATACACGATGCACGGTGGGCGGATAGCGATCGGCGTCAGTGCCATGGTGGCGGTGGTGCTGGTCTTGGTCGCGCTGGCATGGCTGTTCCAGCGGCGCCTCATCTACCTGCCTACGCCCGGGAGGGTGCCGCCCGCCGCGGCCATCCTGCACGCCGCCCAGGACGTTGCCTTCGACACCGCCGACGGGCTACGGCTTGCGGGCTGGTTCGTACCGGCCGCCGGTCAGGGCCGAGCGACGGTGCTGGTGCTCAACGGCAACGCGGGCAACCGGGCGGCGCGGGCACCGCTGGCCGCCGAGCTGTCCCGCGCCGGGCTGTCGGTGCTGCTCGTGGACTACCGCGGCTACGGCGACAACCCAGGCAGCCCGTCGGAGTCGGGGCTGCTGGCCGACGCGCGCGCCGCGCGTGCCTACCTGGCGGCGCGGGGCGACGTCGACCTGACCCGGCTGGTCTACTTCGGCGAGTCACTTGGGGCCGCCGTGGCGGTCCGGCTCGCGCTCGAGCGGCCCCCGATGGCGTTGGTGCTGCGCTCGCCGTTCACCTCGCTGGCGGACATCGGCCGGGTCCATTACCCGTTCCTGCCGGTTCGATTGCTGCTCAGGGACCGCTATGCTTCGATCGAGCAGGTCGGTGGGCTGCGCTGCCCGGTGCTGGTCGTGGCTGGTGATCGGGACGGAATCGTCCCTTGGGAGCAGAGCAGACGGCTGGCCGAGGCGATTCCCGAGCCGAAGCGGTTCGTGCTCGTCCCGGGGGCTGATCACAACGACCTCGAGTTGCTCGCTGGGCGCCGGCTGATCGACGAGGCGGTGCGCTTCGTGGCTGACGCCGGCCGGCGTGCTGGTCGTCGCGCACAGCCTTGACGTCGGCGATGGCGTCGGCAACCAGTCCGGTCGGTCGCCGAAGGTCTGCCGCATGCTCGGGCTGAGCTGAAGCCGCGGTGCTCAGCTGGTTCGCTCTATGACACTGGTGATCTCGTCTTCGAATGGTGCGTACCCGCCACCCCGACCCTGGCGCGTACCACGGGTGCGGTAGCCGGATGAGGTCGTCTACAGCGCCGGGCGCAGGCGCACAACCCACACCTGGCTGACGACAGCTCACAGGCTGGCCAACACAATGGGGGACATGGACAACGCCGCAGGAGCACGACCGTGAGCGTCCTCACGCGGAGAGGGCAGCTTGCCGACCGCACCGTCATCCGAAGGGTCGCGGCGTTGATGGTCTTGGAGGCGGCCACGCTCGCGGTCGCCTCGGCCCTGCACTTGTCGGGCAGCGTTCAGGGCCGTTCGACACCGTTCAACGCCGATCATGCGGGCGTCGCCGAGGCGATCATCGGCGCTGTTCTCGCCGCTGGTGCGGTCGTCATGTTTCGAGCCCCTGCCCGGGCGCGGACGGTCGGGCTCGCAACCACCGGCTTTGCGATCGTCGGCTTCCTCGTCGGCTTGAACTTCACCGCGCGAGGCGGCCATCTTCCCGACGTCGCCTACCACATCACCATGCTGCCCGTGCTCATCGGCAGCCTGATCGTCCTCCTGCGGGCGGGTCCCACAGCCTCCCCACCAGTGGGAGCGTGACCCTCCCGCGGAGCCGTCACTCGTCCCTATGGGCCGACCCGGCCCCATGGTCCTGGATGCTTCGTCCTCCTGGAGGTAGCCGCCAATGTCCCGGCCCGTAACCACCGCCGGGCCGGTCATCGAAAACCCGCTGAGCGGTGAGCGAATCGTCATCCGCGAGACGGGCGCCGAGACCGGCAGCAGGCTGCTGACCTGGGAGCTGTCGCTGGCCCCTGGCGGGCGGGTGCCGAGCGCCCACGCCCACCCGTCGCAGGAGGAACACCTCAGGGTGCTCGACGGCCGCATGCGGTTCCGGGTCGCGGGGCGGCCGATGGCGGTCGGCCCTGGCGAGGCGGTGACCGTCCCGCCCGACACGGTGCATCACTTCGCCAATGCGGGTCCCGGCACCGCCCGCCTGGCGGTGGAGACTCGGCCAGCGCTCGCCATGGAGGCGATGCTGAGGACCGCGGCCGCGCTCGCCCAGGAGCAGCACGCGGCGGGCCGAAGGTTCGGGTCCGCCTTGATCTGGTCGGTCGACGGCGCGCCGTAGGCGCCGTCGTCGTCCTGCCACTCCCAGCGCGACATGCCGCCGTACACGCGGTACGTCGACACACCCGCGTCCTGCAGGTCCGCCACGGCGAACCGGACGTTGCCCTCGGTTGCCCCGAAGTAGCACGTGCTCGTGCCCCATTGTGTGCCGGAGACGGCGATGGTCGCGGCGCGGTCGGGTCTCCCCGCGGCGATCAGCGCCAGCGGCAGGACGAGTGACGCCAGCGCCGCCGCACTGGCGCGGCTCAGCGCCGACCGTCTCGTGCGCCCGGTGTGCCCTGGGCCTCCCATGGCCGACCTCCTCCTGGCGCTCGAATGACCCTGGTTTCGGGTCTTGTTACCGGTCACAGTGACCGATAACATTCGCGAGACTAAGCACTGCGGACGGAGTCGTCAAGGTTCGCCAGGTTCGCAAGGTTCGGCCGCTTTGCCGCGTCATGATGGAGGTGTGAGCGGTAACATGCAGCTCGTAGCACGAACAGGCGACCTCCAGTGGAGTGGAACAGGACCGCATGTCCAGGCAACCCACCATTCGCGACGTCGCCGAGCGGGCTGGGGTGTCGCACCAGACCGTCTCGCGCGTCATCAACGGTCACGACCTGGTCAGCGCGGAGACGCGGCGGCGGGTGGAGGAGGCCATCCGCGAGCTCAACTACGTGCCGAGCCCGATCGCCCGCGGGCTGAACTCGAACCGCACGCACAGCATCGGGCTGGTGAGCACGAACATCTCCGACCACTTCTTCGCCGAGGTGGCGGCCGGGGCCGAGATCGAGGCGCGGCGGCACGGCTACTACCTGGTGATCGCCAGCGTCGAGGAGCACACCGAGGCCGACGAGCGGGCGTACCTGCGCCTCATGCTCGAACGGCGGGTCGAGGGCCTGATCGTCGCCCGGCCGCGGCTGCCGATCAGCACCGACCAGGTGGGCCCGCCGCTCGAGGTCCCGCTGGTGGCGATCGCGTCCAGCGAGTCGCCCGGCCTGACCGTGGTCGACGTGGACAACCGCCGCGGCGGCCTGGACGCGGTCTCGTTCCTGGTGGCGCGGGGCCATACCCGGATCGCCACGATCACCGGGCCAACCGTGTGGCCGTCCGGCCGTGCCCGGCTCGAGGGCTACCGGGACGCCCTGGGCCAGGCGGGCATCGTGGTCGAGCCCTCGCTGGTCGAGCAGGCGTCCGGCTGGGGTCTGGAGGACGGCCAGGCGGCAATGACTCGCCTGCTCGCGCGCAGCCAGGCTGCGCGTCCCGGAGGACGTTTCGGTGGTCGGCTACGACGACATTCCCGTGGCCGCCTTCCTGGAGCCGCCGCTCACCACGGTCAGCCAGCCGATGCGCGAGGTCGGCGAGCGGGCGGCGAGCCTGCTCCTCGGGGCCATCGCGGGCGCCGGCAACGGCGGGCTGCACCTGCTGCCGGTGCGACTGGTGGTGCGCGCCAGCGTCGTCCCACCACAGCGGACCTCCTAGAGCGCCGGTCACGTATCCGCGGTGCGCGCCGCCGCCGCCTCCTGTCACCGCAGGTCACCGATGCGCGGCACCGATACATGACCGGCGCTCTAGCGAACGTCATCCACCGGCACCGGCCCAAACGGCCTGCGGAGGTGCCTGGGCCGTGAAGATCACCGAGTTCCGTACGACGGTCGTCGGCGCGCCGTGGCGCGAGCTCACCTTCCTGGAGCTCGTCACCGACGACGGCCTGGCCGGCGTCGGCGAGGTGCGGATGGTCAACAAGACCCGCACCCTGCTCGCGTGCGTGCAGGAGCTCGCGCCCCGCTACGTGCTTGGCGCCGACCCGTTCGACGTTGAGCGGCTCGCGTGGAACGTGCAGCGTGCTGAGTACGGCCGGCCCGGTGAGGTCGCCCAGTCAGCGCTGTCGCTGTTCGACATGGCCTGCTGGGACCTGGTCGGACAATCCCTGCACGTGCCGGTGTGGAAGCTGCTCGGCGGCCGCGTCCGCGACCGGGTTCCGGCATACGCCAACGGCTGGTACACCACCGCACGCGAGCCGGACAGGATCGCCGAGCGGGCCCGCGCCGTGGTCGAGCGTGGCTACCGGGCGCTCAAGCTCGACCCGTTCGGCGCGGCCAGCGCCGAGCTGTCCGCGGCGGAGCGCCGCCGCTCGGTGGCCATCGTCGCGGCGGTCCGCGACGCGGTGGGCCCGGACGTGCAGGTCATGGTTGAGATGCACGGCCGCTTCACTGCCGCCGAGGCGGCGCGCGTGGCCGAGCTCGTGGCTCCATACGACCCCGAGTGGATCGAGGAACCGGTGCCGCCGGAGAACCCGTTGGGACTGGGGCCGGTGCGCCGCGCCACCCGCATCCCCATCGCGACCGGGGAGCGGGTGCACGTGCTGGCGGAGTTCCGCGAGCTGTTCGAGCGTGGGCTCGTCGACATCGTCCAGGCCGACCTGACCCACTTCGGGGGCTTCCTGGCGATGAAACGGCTCGCCGGCTGGGCGGACGCCTACTCCACGCTGCTGGCGCCGCACAACGTCGGCGGACCGGTGGCGACCGCCGCCAACCTGCAGCTCGCGGCCACTATCCCCAACTACAAGGTGCTCGAGCATTTCAACGACTTCGCCGATCCCTGGGTGGCCGAGCTGGTCGACCAGGCACCGGCGGTCGATCCTGCCGACGGGTGCTTCGCGGTGCCGTCCGCGCCGGGCCTCGGCGTGCGGCTGGACCGCGAGGCGTGCCTGGCGCACCCGCCCACCGGCGCACGCATCGAGCTGTTCCGGGACGGCTGGGAGACGCGGCACCAGGAAGGCGGCGCCGTCTCGGCGCGTGAGACGACGGCATGACGGCGGGGCAGGGGGCCGGCTGATGCGCTACGGAGCCGCGTACTACCCGGAGTACCAGCCATACGACCGGCTGGAGCGCGACATCGCGCTGATGCGCGAGGCCAACCTCACCTTCGTGCGGCTCGGCGAGTCGACCTGGAGCAACTGGGAGCCGGCCGACGGCCGCTTCGAGTTCGGGTGGATGGAGAAGGTCGTCGATGCCCTGCACGAGGCCGGGATCGAGGTGCTCTTGGGCACCCCGACCTACGCCATCCCGCCGTGGCTGCACCGCAAGTACCCCGAGATCATGGCGGTCCGGGCCCGTGGAGAGCGGGTCTGGTACGGCGGCCGCCAGAACGTCGACCTCACGCATGCCGCCTACCGCTTCCACGCCGAGCGGGTCATCCGGGCCGTGGTCGGGCACTTCGCCGGCCACCCCGCGGTCATCGGCTACCAGGTCGACAACGAGACCGGCGTCGAGCTGCCGCACAACCGGACCGTGGTCGAGCACTTCCGCGACTGGCTGCGCACCACCTACGGGTCGGTGGACGTCCTGAACGAGCTGTGGGGGCTGACCTACTGGTCGCAGCGGCTGGGCTCCTGGGAGGACCTGTGGACGCCGGACGGCAACACCAACCCCGGCTACGCCCTGGCATGGCGGCGCTTCCAGGCCAGGACCGTCGCTGACTTCCTGGCCTGGCAGGCGGCGATCGTGCGCGAGCACGCCCGCCCCGGCCAGTTCGTCACGCATTGCCTGGCCGGCGGGCATGGCGCGCCGGCCGTCGACCGCCACGACATCGCGCAGGCGCTGGACGTCGTCGGCGAGAACCCCTACTACGCAATGCAGGACGCGCTCGCGCTGCCGCCAGCCCCCGGCTCGCTGCTGGGGGCACCGGAATGGACGGGCGCCGACGAGAGCGGCCCGTGGTCGCTACTCTTCCAGGCCGACCTGGGCCGCAGCGCTCGCCGGTCCGGCTTCCTGGTGACCGAGACCAACGCGCTGAGCATCGGCGGCTCGCACACCAACTATCCGGCCTACGACGGGCAGTGGCGCCTGGCGGCGTACTCGCTGATCTCCCGGGGCGCCGAGGCGGTGGAGTACTGGCACTGGCACACCCTGCACTACGGCCACGAGATGTACTGGGGCGGCATCCTCGGTCACGACCTGGAGCCGAACCGCTGCTACCGAGAGATCAGCCGGATCGGCGCCGAGCTCCGCGAGCTCGACGAGACGCTGACCGGTCTGGAGCCGGACGAGGACGTCGGGCTCCTCTACTCGACCGAGAACAAGTGGGCACTGGAATTCCAGCCCCCGCTGCCGGTGCCCGGGTCACGGCTTGGGGACCGCGGCTCCTACCAGCGCATCGTCAACGCGTTCTACCGAGCGCTGGTCGACGCTCGCCTACAGGTGTCGATCCTCCACCCACAGCAGCTGACCGACGAGCTGCTCGCCCGGTTCCGCGTCCTGGTCGTGCCCGCTCTGTACATCGCGAGTGAGGAGCTGCTGCAGCGCCTGGCCTCGTACGCGCGGGAGGGCGGCCACCTGGTGGTGTCGTTCCGGACCGGGTACGCCGACGAGCACGGGCGTGCCCGGTGGGAGCGCGCGCCAGGGCCGCTGCGCGAGGCCATCGGAGCGAGCTACCAGGAGTGCTCCAACTTGACGGGGCCGCTCCCGCTGCGCGCGGCGGACGGCGCAACCCTGGACGTGCCGGCCGGTGCCGCCGCCGAGGCATGGGCGGACGGCCTCGAGCTGGAGGGCGCCGAGGCCCTCGTCCGCTACGAGCACCCGCACTTCGGCCGGTTCCCTGCCATCTGCACCAACCGGTACGGCTCCGGCCGGCTCACCTATGTCGGCACGCTGCCCAACGCCCGGCTGGGCCGGGCGCTGGCGGGGTGGGTCGGGGCGGCTTCGGGCCTGGCGCCCTCCTGGGCGGACCTGCCCGAGGCGGTGCGAGTGAACGGCACGCGTACGCGGGCGGGTGAGCGGCTCTGGTTTGTCGGCAACTGGTCATGGCAACCCGCGACGATCACCGTCCCGCAGGCCGTGCGGGACCTGCACGACGGCGGCGAGGTCCCAAAGGGCGAGCAGCTCTCGCTCGGCGGCTGGGACGCTCGCCTGCTCCAAGCTCTGGAACAGCCAGGGATCTCTCACGATGGGAGAGGGTGAGATGAACGGCACGAGGAGCCTCACGCGCCGTCTGCTGTGGCGCAACGCGTTCGTCCTGGTCACCGCCGCGATGCTGACGCTGTCGGCCTGTGGTGGTGGCGGCAACAAATCCACCGAGCGCGAGCAGGGTCCGGTGACCCTGACGCTCTGGTCGTGGGTGCCGGACCTGCAACAGCAGGTCGACATGTTCCAGCGGGCCCACCCCAACATCAAGGTGAAGCTCGTCAACGCCGGGCAGGGGTCGGAGGAGTACACCAAGCTGCGCACCTCGCTCAAGGCGGGCAGCGGCGCCCCCGACGTCACGCAGATGGAGTTCCAGTTCGTCCCGTCGTTCCGGGTGACCGGCGACCTGGTGGACATCTCCAAGTACGGCGCGGCCGAGATCAAGGCCGACTACGTCGACTGGGCGTGGTCGCAGGTGTCCGACGGCTCGGCCGTGTACGCCGTCCCATGGGACTCTGGCCCGATGGGCCTGCTCTACCGCGAGGACATCTTCCGCAAGTACGGCATCCAGGTCCCAACGACCTGGGACGAGTTCGCCGCGGCGGCGCGCAAGCTGCACGCCGCCGACCCGAAGGTCTACCTGACCAACTTCCCGCCCAACGAGGGTGGCGTCATCACCGCGCTGGCCTGGCAAGCCGGGGCCCGGCCGTTCGAGAGCAAGGGCGACACCTCGGTGGCGGTCCGCCTGGACGATCCCGCGGCGATGAAGATGGCGCAGTACTGGGACGGGCTGATCAAGGAGGGCGTGGTCAGCGCCGATCCGGACTTCACCGACGAGTGGTACCGGGGCCTGAACACCGGCCGGTACGCGGCCTGGGTCACGGCGGCCTGGGGCCCGCTCTTCCTCTCCGGGTCCGCCGAGAAGACGAAGGGCAAGTGGCGTGCGGCGCCGCTGCCGCAGTGGAGCGCCGGCCAGGCCGTGTCGGCGAACTGGGGCGGGTCCACCCTGGCCGTCACCAAGCAGAGCAAGCACGCCAAGCAGGCGGCGGAGCTGGCGATCTGGCTGATGCACGACCCGCAGGCGACCAAGCTGTACACCACCAAGCAGTTCCTCTTCCCGGTCCTGAAGAGTCTGCTGAACAGCCCGGAGTTCGTGGGCCAGAAGTTCGACTTCTACGGGGACCAGCCGGTGAACCAGGTCTTCGTGAAGGCGGCCAGCGAGGTGGACACCGGCTTCCAGTGGAGCCCCTTCCAGGACTTCGTGTACACCACCATGAACGACGAGTTCGGTAAGGCCGTCAGCGGGAGCCAGAGCCTGCCCGACGCCCTTCGCGCGACCCAGCGCAAGACGACGGACTACGCACGGTCCCAGGGCTTCACCGTCGCCCAGTAACCGCCAGAAGGGACCTCATGGCACGACGAGACACGATCGATCCCTCGCTGCGGGCGGTGCCGGTCGACCAGTACGCACGGTCGCCGGCACCGGCCCACAGGCGCGGCCCGCGCCTTGGGGCGCTGCGCGGGCGGCTCACGCCGTACCTGTTCCTGAGCCCGTTCCTCGTGCTGTTCGTGTTCTTCCTTTTCGTCCCGCTGCTGTACGCGCTCGGCCTGAGCCTGTTCGCGGACCGGCTGGTGGGCGGGCAGGTGTTCGTGGGCCTGGACAACTTCCGCCGCGCGGTCCACGATCCCTCGTTCTGGAACGGCGCCAAGCGGATGCTGGTGTTCGGCGCCTTCCAGGTCCCCTTGATGCTGGGGCTCGCGCTGACGTTCGCGCTCGTCCTGGACGCCGGGACCACCTGGCTGCGCCGGCTGTTCCGGCTCGCCTTCTTCCTCCCCTACGCCGTGCCGAGCGTGGTGGCCGTGCTCATGTGGGGCTACCTGTACGGTGGCACGTTCGGGCCCTTCGCCCAGCTCGCCGACCACTTCGGCTTCTCGGCGCCCGGCTTCCTGACGCCCCAGTGGATGCTCGCGTCGGTCGCCAACGTCGTCACCTGGGAATACACCGGCTACAACATGATCATCATGTACGCCGCGCTCCAAGCGGTGCCGCGGGAGCTCTACGAGGCGGCCGCGATCGACGGCGCCTCGGGCTGGCAGATCGCCCGCCGGGTGAAGATCCCGCTGATCGCACCGGCGCTGGTGCTCACCACCGTCTTCTCGATCATCGGGACGCTGCAGCTCTTCAACGAGCCGCAGGTCATGAGCAAGGTGGCGCCCGAGGTGATCGGCTCGGACTACACGCCCAACCTCTACGCGTTCTCCCTGTCCTTCCGCAACCAGCAGTTCAACTACGCGGCGGCGATCTCGTTCCTGCTCGGCGCCGTGACGTTCGTCGGCTCGTACCTGTTCATGCTCCTCGCCACGCGAAGGAGGCGGGCGTGATGGTGGCCGCCCAGACCGCCCTGGCCCGCCGGCCCCGGCAGGCCCGCACGCGCTCCCTGACCACCATCGTGCTGCTGGCCTTCCTGGTGTACTTCCTCCTGCCGCTGTTCTGGGTGATCGTGTCGGCCACCAAGAGCAACCAGGACCTGCTCTCCACCTTCGGGCTCTGGTTCGCCCCGGACTTCAACCTGATCGCCAACCTCCGCGACGTCTTCAGCCACGGCGACGGGGTCTACCTGCGGTGGCTCGGAAACACGGCCTACTACTCGGTGGTCAGCGCCGTCGGCGCGGCCCTGGTCGCGACCATCGGTGGCTACGCCTTCGCCAAGTTCCGGTTCCGCGGCAGGGACGCGCTCTTCGCCCTTATCCTCGGCTCGATCATGGTGCCCAGCACCGCTCTGGTCATCCCCACCTACCTGCTGCTCAGCAAGGTGCACCTGACCGACACGCCGCTGGCGGTGATCCTCCCGTCCCTGCTCAGCCCCTTCGGTCTGTACCTCATGCGAATCTACGCAGAGCAGTCCGTGCCGGACGAGCTGCTGGACGCCGCCCGCGTCGACGGCGCTGGTGAGCTGCGCATCTTCCGGCGGGTCGCGTTCCGGATCCTGGTCCCCGGCTTCGTCACGGTCCTGCTGTTCCAGTTCGTGGCGACCTGGAACAACTACTTCCTGCCGCTGGTGGTGTTGAGCGACCCGGCGCACTACCCGGTGACGGTCGGCCTGGCGAGCTGGTATGCCCAAGCCAACGCGGCCGGCGGCGCCAGCGTGCTGTTCAGCATCGTCGTCACCGGGGCGCTGGTGGCCACGGTGCCCATCGTGGTCGCGTTCCTGTTCCTCCAGCGCTACTGGCAAGGCGGACTGACGTTCGGCAGCCTCAGGTGAAGTGAAGGGGTGGTGCCCGATGCTCCTGAAAGACAAGGTGGTGCTCGTGACCGGCGCCGCGCGCGGCATCGGGCGCGCGATCGCCGAGCGCGTGGTCGCCGAGGGCGGCCAGGTCGCTGCTCTGGACATCGCCGACGCCGGGTCGGCGGTCGCCGACGAGCTCGTCGCGCAGGGCGGCCGGGCGATGTTCGCGCGGGCGGACGTGCGGCGCGAGGACGAGGTGGCGCGGGCCGTTCGGTCGGCGCTGGAGCACTTCGGCGCCATCGACGTCCTGGTGAACAACGCCGGAGTGAACGCCTACCTCGACGCCACCGCGATGAGCGAGTCCGACTGGGACGACGTCTTCGCCGTCGACCTGAAGGCCGCCTGGCTCACCTGTAAGTGTGGAGGGACTCACCCGCAGCCTCGCCCTCGATTACGGGCCGCACAACGTGCGGGTCAACGCCGTGGCGCCGGGCTTCACCCGCACGTACCTGGTGGAGGAGTGGCTCGCCCAGCAACCCGACCCGCGGGCGGCCGAACAGGCCGTGCTGGCCCAGCACCCGCTCGGGCGCATGGCCGAGCCAGCCGAGGTCGCCGCCGTCGTGGTCTTCCTCGCCTCGGACCTGGCCAGCGCCGTAACCGGCGCTGTCGTCTCGGTCGACTGCGGGCACAGCGCCCGCTTCGCCAGCTAGGAGGTGACCGTGAACCGGACACGTGCCTTCCTGCGGGACGAGCTCGGGCTTCCCGCCGGGGACGCCTTCGACCTGCCGACCTCGGGGAAGCGCTTCGAGGACGGCGGACAGTACCGCGTGGAGATCCCCTCGGTCGAAGGGCCGGCGGCGCTGCAGGCGGTCGTGGACGAGGCGGCCCGTCGCGGCGTCCAGGTACACCGCGTGAGCCAGGGCAGCGGTGTGATGCTGCAGACGGACGCCGAGATCAAGGAGATGGCCGGGCTCGCCTCGGAGCACGGGATCGAGCTGTGCCTGTTCGTCGGTCCCAGGGCCGGCTGGGACGTGGGCGTGCAGTCCACATCGACCGCGGGGCGGGTGCTCGGGGCGTCCCTGCGTGGCGCCGAGCAGCTCGTGTACGCGATCGAGGACGTCCAGCACGCGGTGGACCTCGGGGTGCGCAGCGTGCTGGTCGCGGACGTGGGCCAGCTTATGGTCCTCGGACAGATGAAACGGCGGGGAGCGCTGCCGAGCGACCTCGTCCTCAAGGTGTCGGTGTCGCTACCGGTCGCCAACCCCGCGACCGCCCGGGTCTTCGAGGACCTCGGGGCGGGCTCGCTGAACCTGCCGGTGGACCTGCCGCTGCCCTCGATCGCCGCCATCCGGGCGGCGGTCGACCTGCCGTTGGACGTCTACATCGAGGCGGCCGACGACTTCGGCGGGTCCGTCCGTCACTACGAGACCCCCGAGATGGTCCGGGTGGCCGCGCCCATCTACCTCAAGTTCACCGTGCGCAACGCGCCGTCCATCTACCCGGCGGGCCAGCACCTCGAGCCCACCGTCGTGACGCTGTCCCGCGAGCGGGTCCGCCGGGCCGAGATCGGCTTGGGAATCCTCCGCCGCTACCACCCGGACGCGGTCCCCTCCCCGCGCGGGCCCGGCTCCACCCCGTCGGGCTGACCGTCGACCCACGCGGGCGGCTACGAAGCCTTGGTTACGAGGTGGTCGGGTGGCCGGGGGGA
>WNGA01015882.1_pt1 | contig 16485 bp, 16 predicted proteins | sample 5400061 | NCBI WGS metagenome assembly WNGA01 (sample SAMN13153366, study PRJNA577476) | soil metagenome | isolation source: 100 cm soil or saprolite under grassland replicate 2 | place: USA:California | collected 2016-06-15 | reverse complement strand
CCTTCAGCCAGGGCGCGTGCTCATTTACGGTGAAAGCGAAGTTCGATATCTGGAACGTTTGAATCCGGACGCTCGCCGCCAGGCGCTGGAGCGATCATTCGGCACCGAAGTGCCCTGCGTGTTGGTCACCGGCGGGCTCGACGTGCCGGCGGATGTCGTTGCCGCCGCGGATCGGGCTGGCGTTCCGCTTCTGGCCACCTCCATCGGTACCGCCACGGCGATCGGCAAGCTCACCGCGCTGCTCGAGGATCGACTTGCCGTACGCGAGGTCATTCACGGCGTGCTCCTCGACATCCTCGGCCTCGGCGTGTTGATCGTGGGCGAGAGCGGCATCGGAAAGAGCGAATGTGCGCTCGATCTGGTCGTCCGCGGGCACCGGCTCGTGGCCGACGACACAGTGGAAATCCGCCGCCGCTCGGCGTCCATCGTGATCGGCAGCTGCCCCGAGCTGACGCGGCATCACATGGAGGTGCGCGGCCTCGGCTTGATCAACATCCGCGATCTCTTCGGCGTCGCCTCCACGCGAACATCGAAGCGCGTCGAGCTGATCGTGCAACTGGAGCGATGGGACACCGATCGCGAGTACGACCGGCTCGGACTGGACGAAGCCCACTTCGAGCTGCTGGGTCTGAGAGTCCCTCTCGTTCGGATGCCAGTCGCCCCCGGCCGAAATCTCGCGATTCTCGTGGAGGTCGCGGCGCGTAATCAGCTGCTGCGCACGCGAGGCGTCGACGCTGCACGCGAGCTGGCGGCACGGCTCGACGCGCAACTGCGGGAATCGCCGGCGAGCTCGGTGCCGACTGCCGAAGATGACGAGGACCTCGACCATGGAGGTGCCGTGTGAAACGTCCTCGCCGCCAGCCGAAGGTCAGGCGGCGCGCGGGCTTCATCGTCGTCACCGGGATGTCGGGCGGAGGAAAGACGCACGCGATTCGCGCGCTCGAAGATCTGGGTTACTACTGCGTGGACAACCTTCCGACGCCGCTCATTCCGGTGCTGGCGGATCTCACGCGGCACGAAGACTCCGAGAGCCCCAAGGTCGCCGTCGTGGTCGACGTGCGCGAGCCGCGTTTCATGATGGAGTTTCCCAAGGTCTGGCGGAAGCTTCAGTCGACGCGGGGCCTCGATCCGCTCTTGATCTTCCTCGAGGCCAGCGAGCCGACGCTGCTGCGGCGTTACAGCGAGACACGACGCCCGCATCCGCTCGCCGCGAGCCGGCCGATCAAGGAAGCACTGGCAGAAGAACGGCACATGTTGTCGGCGATCCGCGACCTCGCGGACGAGATTGTGGACACGTCCGACATGTCAGTCCACGAGCTGCGGCAGGTTTTTCAAAACATGGTCCGGAGCACGAGCGAGCGCACGAAGCTCGTGCTGACGTTCCAGAGTTTCGGCTACAAGCACGGCGTTCCGATCGACGCGGATCTCGTGTTCGACTGCCGCTTCTTGCCCAACCCGCACTTCGTCGCACACCTCCGCTCGAAAACCGGCCGCGACGAAGCTGTCGGCGCCTTTATGCGGCGGCATCCCGAGACGCGCGATCTCATTCAACGTATGAGTGCGTTCCTGAAGTATCTCGTTCCTCGCTACGTGCAGGAAGGCAAGGCGTATCTGACCGTGGCGATTGGCTGCACGGGCGGCCGCCATCGATCGGTCTACCTGGCCGAAGCGCTGAAGAAAGACCTCGCAGGTCTGAAGCACGTGACGGCCCGCGTGCGGCATCGAGATCTGGCGAGAGAGTGAACGAGATGGGCGATGTCGCGATGCGCGATGTGCGATGTGATGTGACGATGTAGAGATGTGATGATGTATGTGGTGATGTGGTGATTCGATGATTGGTGTTGTCGTTGTCACGCATGGGCATCTCGCGACCGAGCTGGTGAACGCCGCCGAAACGATCGTCGGCGATTTGCCGACGTTTACGGCCGTCTCGATTGGCTGGCACGAAGACGTGCAGGACGCGCGCAATGACATCGCGGCGGCCATCGCGCGCGTGCAGGGTCCCGAAGGTGTGCTGATTGCGACTGACATGTTTGGCGGCACGCCCTCGAATCTTGGAATCACGTTTCTCGAGCCGAACAGGATTGAGGTGATCACGGGTGTGAATCTGCCCATGCTCATCAAGGCGGCAAATCTGCGTGAGGAGCGGAATCTCACTGAAGTCGCGCGGTCGCTGCGCGAGCACGGCAAGAACGCCATCTGGGTGGCGTCGGATCTGTTGAAGGGGTCGAGCGGGCCGGAAGGCACGACGACATGAGCAGCTGCGATGTGTGCATTCCCAATCAGCTCGGGCTGCATGCACGCGCCGCGGCGAAATTCGTTCACGTGGCGACGCGCTTTCGCTCGCATATTCACGTCGCGCGGGACAATCGCGTGATCGACGGCAAGAGCATCATGGGCATTCTGCTGCTGGCCGCGCCGTGCGGCACCTCCATCACCATCACCGCTGACGGACCTGACGAAAGCGAAGCGATAGCGGCACTGTGTAAGCTGGTAGCGAGCGGATTCGGAGAAACGACGACGTGGAATGTCTGAAAGGCATCGGGGTCTCGCCGGGTGTGGCAGTCGGACGCGCCGTCGTGCTGACGCTGCGGACCGAGGTGGTCCGCTTTCCCATCCCACCCGATCGTGTCGATCGTGAGCTGGCCCTGCTTCGCGCCGCTCGACAAAAATCACGGCAGCAGCTCCACGACATCACGGCGCGGGTGAAATCCCACGGCCAGGACCTCGCCGCGATCTTCGACGCGCAGCTGTTGATGCTGGACGACGCGTTGTTCGTCGGGCGAGCCGAGGAGATCATCCGGAAGGAGCGTGTCAACGCCGCGTGGGCCGTGCACCGCGCATATGAAGAGATCCGCGGCATCTTTGCGAGCATCGAGGATCCGTATCTTCGCGAGCGCGAGAACGATGTCGCAGACGTGGCCGGCCGGCTGCGCATGAACCTGCGGCGCGGCGCCCGTGGCGCGCGTGATTTGTTGAGTGAGCTCGATGGACCCTGCGTGCTCATTGCGGACGAGCTCACCGCGTCGTTTGCCGCGCAACTCGATTGGACCCGCATCCAGGGATTCGCGGTCGACGCGGGCAGCCGCACGTATCACACCGCCATCCTGGCGCGCTCGCTGAAGGTCCCGGCGGTGGTCGGCCTGCACGACGCTTCGTCGCGCATCGCCGCCGGCACACCGGTCATCGTGGACGGGACGGCGGGAACGGTGGTCGTCGCGCCGGCGGCTCCTGCAATCGAGGACGCACAGCGCCGCGCCGCACGGCCGCGTCACGATCACGCAGCGATTGCGCGATCGCGAACCGACGGGCCGTTGACGACGAAGGACGGTTTGCCGATACGTCTCGAAGCAAACGTGGAGCTGCTCGAAGACCTGCCATTTCTCCGCGAGTACGGCGCGGAAGGCGTCGGGTTGTATCGCTCCGAGTTCATGCTTTCGGGGCGCTCGCTGTCCGGTGCGACCGAGGAGGGGCAATACGCGCTCTATCGGAGCCTGCTGGAGCAAGTCTCACCACATGCCGTCACCATTCGCACATTCGATGTCGACGAGCGGCAGCTCAGCGGGGTGCTGCCGGATCGCCGGCATGCGCGACCGGGATTACGCGGCCTGCGGCTGGGCCTCGCGCACCCCGAGATCCTCCGCACCCAGTTGCGCGCGCTGGTCCGCGCGTCGGGGCACGGGCGTTTGCGCATCATGTTTCCCTTCGTCACCGCGGTCGAGGAAGTGCGTCACGCGCGTGCGATTCTCACAGAAGTCGCAAGAGAGCTTGGCGTCGCGCGTCCTCCCCTCGGCGCGATGATCGAGGTGCCAGCAGCCGCGCTGCTCGCGGATCTCATTGCGCAGGACACCGATTTCCTCACCATCGGGACGAACGACCTCATTCAGTACTGTCTTGCCGTCGATCGCACGGACGACCGCGTCTCCGATCTCTACGAGCCGCTGCACCCGTCGGTGCTCAGACTCATTCGATTGATTCGGCGAGCGGCTGCGCGCAGGAACATTCCGCTGTCGGTGTGCGGCGAGATGGCCTCGGATCCGGCGCTGCTCGGTCTGCTCATCGGCCTGGGGTTGACCGAATTCAGCATGACGCCTGCGGCGATTCCCATGGCGCGCGAAGCGATTCGCAATCTCGACGCGGCGGAAACGCGGCGGCTGGCGCGCCACGTGCTGAAGCTCCCCACGGCGGCCGAGATCGAGCAGTACCTGCTGGACGCGCTCGCGACGCCCGCGGGGGAACTACGAACGAAGAATTGAGAACGGACGAAGCCACAGAGACACCGAGACACAGAGAACCCTTTGAATTACGAGATCTCGCCATACAACATTTCTCTGCGTCTCTGTGCCTCGGTGGCCCGTACGTAGACGGGGTGTCTCTTGCAGCGAGTCGAAAAACCGTGGGGCTACGAACTGTGGTGGGCGCGCACCGACCGCTATGTCGGCAAGCTCATTCACGTCAACAAAGGGCACGCACTGAGCCTTCAGTACCATCGCCGCAAGGACGAAACCATCTTCGTCCATCAGGGGCGCATTCTCTTCGAGTTCGAAGAAGGCGGCGAGCGGAAGTCACGGGAGATGGGACCCGGCGACGCCTTTCATGTCACGCCGCCTACCGTGCATCGCATGACGGCAATCGAAGACACCGACATCTTCGAAGTATCGACGCCCGAGGTCGATGATGTCGTCAGGCTGGAAGATCGGTACGGGCGGAAAGGGACGTGACAGTTTCCAGTTTCCAGTTACCAGTTCGAAGTTTAGTTGACAGTTCTTTAACTTTGAACTGGCAACTGACATCTGGAAACTTTCATCAAAACGGGATGTCGTCGTCGGTAATCGGCGCGGTGTCCTTCAGCGGATCGGTGTAGCCAACTTCAACGCGCTCAGTGGAGCGTTCGCCGCCACGGCCGCCGCCGCCGAGCAGCACGATGCGATCCGCCTTGACCTCCGTCGTGTAGTGCTTCTGCCCGTCCTTCTCCCATTGGCGAGTCTGCAGGCGCCCCTCCACATAGATCTGTTTGCCTTTGGTCAGGTACGGTTGCAGCGATTCGGCGCTCTTGCCCCAGAGCACGATGCGATGCCACTCGGTCTGTTCGTGCTTCTCACCATCCTTCGATGTCCAGTTCTCCGTCGTCGCAATGCTGAAGCTCGCCACCGGCGCACCGCCCGGCGTGTAGCGCACTTCGGCGTCCCGTCCGAGATTGCCCACCAGAATCACCTTGTTCACGCTGCCCATGGCTCGACGCTCTCTTTCTTGGCCTCGTCGCTATTGTACTGGCGGACGGCCCCGGCGAAGGCGCTCGAGATTCTGTCGGGCGAGCCGGGCGGCATCGCTATCGGGATAGCTTTTCACGACCTGCTCGTACGACTCACGCGCGCGATCCGTCTGTCCGAGGCGCTCGAATGCGAGACCGCGCTTGTAGTACGCCGGAGCGGCCTGGGCGCTCTTCGGATAGCCGCTGATCACGCGGTTGTAGGCATCCACCGCTTCCGTGAACTTGCCGCCCGAGTAAAAGCACTCGCCGATGTAGAACTGCGCGTCAGCCGCCAGCTCGCTGCGAGGGAACGCCCGCACGTAGCCTTCAAAGCCGCCAATGCACAGGTCCCATTGACCTGCCGTGTAGTCGGCCCACGCGGTGTCGAACATGCGTTGCGGCGACATCCCGGGCGGGAGCGGCGCGGCAGGTTGCGCGGCCGGAGGCACAGGGCCGGGTGGGCCACCGGGCGTCGCCGGCGCCCCGCCGGCGAGGTCGGGAGAAGCCGCCGACGGTGGAGGAGTCTGCGGGATGGAGAGCCGCAGCGCCTCGACTTCCTGCGACAGCGATCCGATGCGCACGTTGGTGTCATCGACGCGCTCGCGAATGACCCGCAGATCGCTCGTGACCTGATCGACGTTGAGTTTCTGATCGGCAAATGCCTTCCGTGTAGCGTTCGTCTGATCGTCGATGCGGGAATTGATCGCCTTGAGCGCGTCGGTCAACGTGGTGATGGCGCTCTGCATCTGCTGCTGGAGCTGCTGCGTCTGCTCCTGCAGCATCCGGATGTCAGCCATCATCTGCATCTCGCGCTTGCTCTGTGCAGCCGCAGGCGACGCCAGCCCGATCACCAGCGCAAGCGATGCTCCGGCAGTTAGAAATCTCATGACACCATTATCCTTCCGCACGGCACTTAGCATTCGGCACTTGGCACTTGGCACTTGGCACTTGTTATTTGGCAGTGATCACAAAATGCGCGCGGCGATTCTTCGACCACGCCGATTCGCTGTGACCTTGATCGAAGGGGAACTCCTTGCCGTAGCTCACGGTCTTCACACGCGCGGCCGGAATGCCCAGCGAGACGAGATAATCACGCGCGGCAATGGCGCGGCGTTCACCAAGCGCAAGGTTGTACTCGGCGGTGCCGCGCTCGTCGCAGTGGCCTTCGACCGTGATCTGCCAGCTGTCGAACTTCTTCAGAACCCCTGCGTTCTCCTGCAGCACCTGCTGCGCCTCGGACGAAAGGTCGGAGCTGTCGAGCTCATAAAACACCGGCTTGAGCGGGGAATCGCGATTAAGCTCGTCGAGCGATCGCCCCGCAATGGCGTCTTCGGGCATCACGGGTACTGGAACCGGCTCGGTGACTGGTTCGGGCGGCGCCGGGGGCGGCGGCGCACCGGTTGTCCCGCCCGTCGTTGCTCCCGGGGGCGGCATCGGGCGCGCGACCGGCGCAGGTTTCTTGCCGCACGCGGCAATCGTCATCACCACGAGCAGCGCCGCCGACGTGAGCACGAAGACTCTTCGCATCATCGATCCTCTTTCGGGAGAGCTAACGAGTCGTCAGTTTCCAGTTCCCAGTTCCCAGTTCAAAGTTGAGTTGAGGAGTTTTCAAGGTGTGAAGTTCTCTCGAAACTTCCAACTGCCACAATCGACAACTCCAAGAACTAAACTTTGAACTGACAACTGGCAACTGGAAACTTTGTCATTGCGACCAGTTCGGATAGTAGTTGTTGCCGTCACGAGTGATCTGCCTCACGTTCTTCCCATCACGATCGACGGTAAACACCTGCGTCCGTCCGGCGCGCGTGGACGTGAACGCCATGTGCCGTCCGTTCGGCGCCCACGCGGGGCTTTCGTTGCTGCCCTCGCCAAACGTGATCTGTCTCGTTTCCCCGCTCGCGATGTTCAAGACTTTGATGTCGTAACCAGGACCCGTTCGCGCGGCGAACGCGATCTCGTTGTACGGCGGCGGCGACCACGTCGGCCGGTCCGCGTAGGAGTCCGAACTGATCTTTCGAAGACCCAATCCATCGATGCCGACGACGTAAATCGCCGGAGATCCGGAGCGTTCGGATGTAAACGCGATTTGTGTCCCCGTCGGCGACCATGTCGGCGTGACATCGATCGCCGGATGATTCGTGAGCCGCCGGACGCCACTGCCATCACGATTCGCGATGTAAATCTCGGAGTTGCCGTCACGATTCGACGTGAACGCAATCTGTTTTCCGTCCGGCGAGAATGCGGGCAGGAAATTCTGCCCCACGCCTTTCAATGGCGTCGCCAGTGTTCCCTGATAAATCATCGAAATATAAATATCGGGGAAGCCGCTGCGGTACGAGGTGTACGCGATTGCCCGACCGTCCGGCGCCCACACCGGCGTGATGTTCAACTGCCGCCCTACGGTAATCCGCCGCTGATTCGCTCCGTCGTAGTCGCTGATGTACACCTCTTTCACGTCGCGATTTTCGGTCGTGCCCGCCACCCGCTCGCGATTGCGATCCGACGCAAACGTGAGCTTCGTCCTCGCCACGCCGCGCAGCTGCCGCTGCGACTGGTGCACCTCGTCTGCGATGGTGTGCGCGTACAGCCGGGGAGTGGCCACCGCGCCGGTGTATTCGCGCGCATACAGCTGCTGCCGCGCGCGGATGTTGTACAAGCGCATCTCGATGCGCAGCTCGGTGCCGGACTTCTGCACCGCGCCCATGATCAACCCGTCAGCGCCCAGCTCACGCCATTTGTCGAACGGCGGATCCCCGATGGATCGGGCGGGCGGTATCGACCGATACGTGTCGCGCGGAATCATATAGAACTCGCGCTCGTACTCGAAATCGTTCCACAAGACTTCTGCAATCGTTCGCGCGGCTTCCTGGGTTTCGCGATCGTTCGAGAGCGCGAGAAAGTCCGGCACCGCCAGCCGCGGCGGCGTTCCGCTGTCGCCCTCGAGCTTCAGAACGACTTCGCTCGGTTGCTGCGGCGGGGCGGGGAGTTGCGGCGGCGGCTGTTGTTGCGCCGCCACGGTGGCGACTCCGCCCGCGATGATGAGGAGAAGCAGTTTTTTCATCGTGATTCGAACGCGAGATGCACGGTCAGATTAGGTTCGGTAAATGCGGTTGGCAGCGGCGGCAGCTGTCTGGTGAGAAGCAGCGCGCGCTGCGCCATGAAATCCACCGATTGGTAACCGCTCGAGCGTTCAACCGAGATATCCGTGAGCATGCCGTTTCGTTGGATCGTGAACTTCATCATCGTGACACTGCCGGCCTGCACTCGCGCGTCCCAGTTGCGCCGGATAAGTTCGAGCATCGTCCCGAGGTATTCCGGGCAGCAGAAGTTGGCGACATCGAGATGGCTGCCGGCCCCGAAGCCGCCCGCCGACAGTCCGAAACCCTGGCCGCGCGCGCCTGTCTCCGCAACGCTGCTTCCGGGCCGCACCTCCGCGCCCTTGGTGGGCGTGCGGCTCTTCGGATCCTTGACGGTCTTCTCGATCTTCGCTTCGGTTTTCTTCGGCGCCGCTTTGTTCGGCTCGATCATTTCCGGGGCACGTGCGGCGGGCGGGCGCACCGGCTCGATAGCCTTTGGTGGCTCGATGGCTTTCGTCTGAACGGGCTTGCCACCCATCGGCGTCATGCCCGTGCGCGGTCCTTCGGGGCCTCCGAGGCTGATCGTCATCACGTTTTCGGGCTCGGACGGCTTCGCTCCGAGCCACGATGCGGGCGCGAGGGCGACGAGAGCGACGAGCGCGATGTGCGCGGCCACCGACGCGCCAAACATGCGATCGAGCCCGCCGAGTTCGCGGGCGCGAGCGGACACCACTTGGGACACCGCATCCATTACGGCTGATTCCGCTGTTGCGCGACGATGCCCACGCGTGCGATGCCGCCTTCTTTCAGTCGATCGAACACCTGCAGCAGTTGCTGCATTTGCACGGCACCGTCCGCGCGCAAAAACACTTCCCGCTGATCTCTCAGCGACCATGAAGATGATCAAGAGCACGAGCATCACATCAACGAGCGGAATCACGTTGATCTCGGCGAGCGTGCCCGCCGTCCGCCGACCACGCCGGCCACGAGCGTCGCCCGCAGACGGCTGCGCCATGACTTTGGGCATGGCTTACGTGAAATTCCTTTCCGCGATGTTGAGAAACTCGAGCGCGAAATCGTCCATCTCCGCGGCGTAGGCTTTTATTTTTGTCGTGAAGTGGTTGTAGAAGTAGACGGCCGGAATGGCGGCAAAGAGCCCGAGCGCCGTTGTGATGAGCGCTTCGGCAATGCCCGGCGCAACGACGGCAAGGTCGGTGGATCCTTGCCGGCCAATGGCTTCAAATGCCGTCATGATTCCCCACACCGTCCCGAGGAGGCCGATGAAGGGGGTGATGCTTGCGGTCGTGGCGAGAAACGGCACACGCTTCTCCAATTTGATGACCTCCACGTTCGATGCCCGCAGCAAGGCGCGGTCCACCGCGGCGAGGCTCTTCAAAGTAGGACGTGGCGGGGGGTCGCCGGGACTTGAAGGCGGCGAAGCGGTCTGCCGGAGCTGCAGGTTGAGTTCCGCGTAGCCCGCCTGGAACATGCCGACCAGAGGACTCTCGGCGAGCGATTTGCACACGGCTTGCACTTCCGAAAACTTGCTGCTACGTCGAAAGACATCGATAAACGTGGCCGACTGCTTCTCCATGCGTCCGAACACCCACCCCTTGTAGAGCACGATGGCCCAGGAGATTACCGAGAACATGAGCAGGAAAAGCAGAACCCCTTTGACGACGGGGCTGGCTTCGAGAATCAGTCGGGTGAAATCGGCCGCAGCTTCGGGCGCTGGCACACGGCCGCCCTGAAGTTGCAGGGCCAGGACAAACGCTCCAGGCGTCGGCAACAATGCCTCCGGTTTGAATCTCTCGGGGAATGCGCTGCTGGGGAAGCGCGGACTTGCGCAACGGTAGCACAGGGTGCGAAATTCTGTCAAACCCATGATAAAAAAGAACATCGGCCGCGATGATCCGTTATCTCGCCATCCGTAATCTCGCGGTCATCGAGCAGGTCGCGGTCGATTTTGAACCCTCGTTCAACATTCTGACGGGAGAGACCGGCGCCGGCAAATCCATTCTGGTGGAAGCCGTCGGGCTCCTGCTCGGTGGACGCGCGTCCACAGACCTCGTGCGGACCGGCGAAGACGTCGCGACCGTCGAGGCTATTTTCGAGACGCCCGCCGCCGCGGAGCTGATCGTTCGCCGCGAGATCACATCGCAGGGGCGCAGCCGCGCCTTCGTGTCGGGCGCGCTGGCCACGGCCACAGCCCTCAAGGACCTCTCGAACCGCCTCGTGGAACTGCACGGGCAGCACGAACACCAGCAGCTCCTCGATCCCGAGCAACATCTACCGCTCCTCGATGGCTGGGCGCAGCTCTCGGACACGCAGGCAAGCGTCGCTGCTGCTTTTGGCGAAGTTCGCCGGCTGCGCGAGGAGCTCGATCGGCTCCGGATGGACGTCCGTGAACGTGCCGCTCGTCTCGAGCTCGTGGAGTTTCAGCTCGGCGAATTGCGCAAGGCGGCGCTCCATGAGGGAGAGGACGAGGAGTTGAGCTCGCTTCGGCAGGTGCTCCGCAGCGCCGAGACCATTCGGCGGCTGTGCGCTGAGGGCTATGGCGAGCTCTACGAGTCAGACCGTTCGGTGCTGAGCCAACTGGCAATGATCGCACGGCGCGTGGCGGAGCTCTCGGCGGTTGATCCGACCTTTGCCGCGTATATCGATCAGCAGTCGTCCATCAAGGCGCAGCTCGAAGATCTTGCGTTCGCCCTGCGGGATTACGGTGAGTCGATTGATACGTCGCCCGGACGACTGCAGGACGTGGAAGAGCGGCTCGCGTTGCTCGAGCGGCTCAAGCGCAAATATGGTCCGACGTTGATGGACGCGATCGCGCGGCGCGACGCGCTCGAAGCCGAATATCGCGCGATGACCGACGGCGGAGAGAGCGCCGGCGCTGTCGAAGAGTCCTTGAAGCAAACGAGCGATCACTTTCTGAAGCAGGCACGGCTGCTGTCCGCGGCCAGACGTTCCGCTGCCCCGAAATTCGCCGCGGCGCTCCAGCGCGAGTTGGCCGATCTCGCCATGGATCGCACGCGATTCGAGGTGCGCCTGGAGACCAGTGAGGAGGGGAGTCGTTGGTCGGAACGTGGGATCGACAGCGGCGAGTTTTATCTGTCGCCCAACCCGGGAGAAGATCTGCGGCCTCTGGCCCGCATCGTCTCGGGCGGCGAGCTGTCGCGCGTGATGCTGGCGTTGAAGACGCTTGCCACCTCGGACCAGCCGGGCAAGACCCTGATTTTCGACGAGGTGGATGCCGGCATCGGTGGACGCGTTGCGACGGTCGTGGGCCAGAAGCTCCGGACGCTGGGCGCGCGGTTTCAAGTATTGTGCATCACTCACCTTCCTCAAATCGCGGCGGCGGGCTCCACGCACTTCCGGATCGAGAAGGCCGTCAAGGGTGCGCGGACCGTCACCTCGGTCACACGGCTGGACGACGCCGGACGGGTGGAGGAGCTCGCCCGGATGATCGGCGGCGAACATGCGGGCGCACAAGCGCTCGCAAGTGCGAGAGAATTGCTGGAGGGGGCGCGGGCGAAAGGCGAAAGGCGAAAGCGAAAGTAACGGCAGGGCCAAGTGCCAGGTGCCAAGTGCCGAGTGCCAATGTGCGAAGTGCCAAGTGCGAAGTGCTATGGTGCCAATATGCTTTCGAGGGGCGGGGATTTGGCTCCGCCGCATAGTTATGCAGTATATGCATAGGGCCGCTGACGTTGCTCGTCGCGCGGCGTCGTCGCGGGCCACTCGGCACTTAGCACTCGGCGCTCGGCACTTAGCACTCGGCACTTAGCACTGGGCAGTGGGCAGTGGGCACTGGGCACTCGGCACATGAAATACTTCATCGAAACCTTCGGTTGCCAGATGAACGTCCACGATTCCGAGCGGATGGCCGGCCTGCTCGACGCGGCAGGCTACGAGCGCGCCTCGGCCGACGCCGAAGCGGACGTGGTCGTCATCAACACGTGCAGCGTTCGTGAGAAGGCGGAAGACAAGCTGTACGCGAGGCTTGGCGATTTGAAGGGACTGCAGCGTGCAACCGGCCGCGAGCCGCTCGTTGTCGTCGCGGGGTGCGTCGCGCAACAGGAGGGCGAGGGCCTGCTCGATCGCTCGAAGCTGATCGACGTAGTGGTCGGCACGCAGCGCGTGAAGATGTTGCCGGCGCTCGTCGAGCAGGCCCGGACACGCGCCGCAGCCGCCACCAAAGGAGCCGCCGCCGGCCGGCCGGTCACCATCCCGGTGGTCGATGTCAGCACGCCGTACGAGGAACCGTCGTTTGGTCTCGGGTTGACCGAACGCGCGGATCCCGTGAAGGCCTATGTCACCATCATCGAAGGCTGCAACGACTACTGCGCCTTCTGCGTCGTCCCGTATACACGGGGACATGAGCGGATGCGTTCGAAGGCGGAGATCCTGGCGGAGGTTCGTGAGGCGGTGGACTCCGGCCGGTGCGAGATTCAACTCCTGGGACAAATCGTCAACCATTACCGCGCGCCCGACGATCCGTCGTGCGACTTTCCGGCGTTGCTCGAGGCGGTCAGCAGGGTCGCAGGCGTGCGACGCATCCGTTTTGCCAGCCCTCATCCGCGGCATGCGTCGGATCGGCTGATTGCTGCGGTGCGGGATTTGCCTGCTGTGTGCAAGCACATGCACCTGCCGGTTCAATCGGGTTCTTCGCGCATTCTCGCGCTCATGCGCCGCAGGCACACGCGCGAGCACTACCTCGACCTGGTGGGTCGTATACGCGACAGCATCCCGAACGTTCAACTATCGACCGATATGATCGTTGGCTTTCCGGGTGAGACCGCCGACGACTTCGAGGAGACGTTGTCGCTCGTGGAAATGGTTCGGTACCACAGCATCTTCTCGTTCAAATACTCGGAACGGCCGAACACGCTCGCGTCCAAACGGATGAAGGACGATGTGGCGGGGGATGAGAAGACGAGACGGATAGTCGCGCTGCAGCAGCTACAGCGGCGTATTCAGATCGAGCTGCACGAGGCGGCGCTTGGACGCACCGCCGAAGTGCTGGTCGACTCGGTCAGCCGGCGGCGCGACTGGGAGCTCTCGGGACGGACGAGTGGCAACACCGTCGTGAACTTTCCGGGTCGGCCCGAGCTGGTCGGCCACCTGGTGCAGGTCACCATCCGGCGCGCGGGCGCGTTCAGCGTCTGGGGTGAATTGACGGCGTAGCGGCGATCTTCAGTGGCGAGGTAATGGCGATGCTCATCGAGATGACGATCAAGGGGTTGATGGTCGACCCCATTACAAACATGCCGATCATCATCCTGCGCGACGAGGCAGGGCAGAAGGTGTTGCCGATCTGGGTCGGCATCTTCGAGGCGAACGCCATCGCACTGCAGATTGAGAACATCCAGACGCCGCGGCCGATGACACACGATCTGCTGCGCAACGTGATTCAGGATCTCCAGGCGGCGGTCGATCGCATCGTGGTCTGCGATCTGAAGGAGAACACCTTCTACGCGCTCATCCATCTGCAAACGCCTGCAGGCCCCGTGGCCATCGACGCCCGTCCGAGCGACGCCATTGCGCTTGCGCTTCGCACGCGCGCGCCCATCCTCGTCGACGACAGCGTCATCGATCACGCGAAGAGCGTCGACTTCGCCAACGACAAGCAGGACTCCGACCGGCTGCAGCAGTGGCTCGAGTCGCTCGATCCAGACGAGATGGGGAAGTACAAGATGTGATTGCCACGAAACCACGAAAGTTGACGAAAGCACGAAACAGGAAGTCTTGTTTCGTGTTTTCGACCGTTTCATGGTTTTGGTGTCTTCGTCTTTCGTGATTTCGTGCCCGTCGGCCGGCCGACAATCTCGACAACATCCACAAACTCAAGCACTTAGCTCTCCTGTATTTTGTAATTTCCCGTCATTTCACGGCTTTTCTTGACCTGCGGGATCGCTATCCCTACAATGCCATCGTGACTGCCCGTACGCGTGACGTCCCCCGACACCCCGACAGCCCACACCGCCCATCGGAACGCCGACGGTGATTCTGGCGATTGCAAACCAGAAGGGCGGCGTGGGGAAAACCACCACGGCCATCAATCTTGCGGCGGCCCTCGCGCTACGAAAAAAGAAAACGCTGCTGATCGATCTCGACCCTCAGGCGAACAGCAGCATGTCGTTTGTCGACCTGCGCGAAATCCAGAAGAGCATGTACGACGTCTTCGTCGACTCGAGCGTGCCGCTCGGACAGGTGATTCGCTCGACGCCGCTCGAACATCTCTGGGTGGCGCCCGCACGGATTGCGCTCGCCAAGCTCGAGGCGCGAATGACCGGCGAGCTCGATGCGCCATTTCGCTTGAAGGATCAGCTCGCGCCGCTGAAGGGGGAGTATCAGCACGTCGTCATCGACTGTCCGCCGGCGCTGGGACTGCTCACGGTCAACGCGCTGGTCGCCGCCACACATCTGCTGATTCCCATCCAGTCGTCGTATTTCGCCCTCGAGGGCACCGACGATCTGCTCGAGACCATCGAGAAGGTTCGACAGCGCCCGAACCCCGAGCTCCGGATCCTGGGCGTCGTCATCACGATGCACGACCGGCGCACCGCGCTCGGCCGGGACATCCGGGAACAGATCCGCAAGGTGTTCGGCGACAAAGTATTCAGAACGGTAATTAGCAAAAGCGTGCGGCTGGAGGAAAGTCCCGCGTACCGCGAATCGATCTTCACGTTTGCCCCCGATTCGAGCGGCGCCACCGAGTATTACAGCCTGTGCGAGGAGGTGATGGATCGTGTCTAAACGTGGCCTCCCTGAAACCCTGCGCATGCGCCACGACGCGCATTACGTGGAAACGCTGGCGGCATCGGCCGGCGCGCCCGTCGGCCGGATGGTGCCCATCGACCTGCTCGATCCGAATCCGGATCAGCCCCGCCAGGCAATGGGCGATCTGTCGGAGCTCATCGCGTCAATCACGGAAAAAGGGATCATCGAGCCGCTGGTGCTTCGCCAACGCGGATCGCGCTATCAGATCATCGCCGGCGAACGCCGCTACCAGGCGGCTGTCCAGGCCGGGCTGCACGAGCTGCCGGCGGTCATCCGCGACGTTGACGAAACCGAAATGCTGGAAATCGCTCTGGTCGAGAACATCCAGCGCAAGGACCTGACGCCGTTCGAAGAAGCCGAGGCCCTGCACAGCCTGGCGCAGCGATGCGGCTACACGCATGAGGATCTCGCGAAGCGTCTCGGCAAGTCGCGCAGCTCGATTACCGAGTCGCTGACATTGCACAACATGCCGACGGAGGTCCGCAAGGTCTGCCGGCTGGCCGACATCAGCAACAAATCGGTGCTTCTGCAGATCGCGCGACAGGGCGATGCGCAGAAGATGCTGGCCCTCGTGGAGAAGATTGCGAATCAGGGCGGCGCCACGCGCGAGCAGGTTCGGAAAGAAACGCAAAAACCGAAAGCCGGCCGTCCGAAGGCGTTTACGTTCAACTTCCGGCCGGAAAACAAATCGTTCAATCTGCGTTTGAGCTTCAACAAACGGAACGCGTCGAAAGACGAGATCATCGACGCGCTCGAGGCGATCCTTACCGAGCTGCGAAACGCCCGCTGACAGCCGCCAAGCGCTGCCCGGTTTACCTCATTGGAAGTGGGGTGCCATGAGAGCGCCCAATCAAACAGGCCTCCCCGGGGGGTTTTGGTTAACATAACACTTATTATCAGACTCAGGCCAGATCAGGCCTGAAAACGGCCTGTGGACGAATTGTGGACGGCCTGCGGAGTCGGCTATCTGAAGGAAACTTCGTCCGTGGAACGCGCCGATACGCTCAGACTCTCCAATTCAGCAACTCGATGTTTTCGCCAACTCCGTCGACTTCGATCGGGTCGCCCGCGGGATGCTGTTCGATGACGTGGTTCCCGGAGTCGGTGACAAGGAGGCTGAACTGTAGCCGCGCATCGCCCGGCCGGTCGCCTCCAGCCGGTCCGCCATCGACTAGCAGCCCGTGCGGGACCGCGGCCTCAACGATGGCGCCGACCGCAATCTGGATGTCAGGAGCGGGAGCGGGCCACAGCCCGACCCGTCGCGGATTACTGCCGGCGGTCAGGAGCGCCAACCCGCACTGACGCCTTGCCAGGCCGCTGACAAGCCCAGCGCCGTCAATCCTGACAAATATGTGCAAGGGCCCGATTCCGACGAAC
>WNGA01018771.1_pt1 | contig 16491 bp, 10 predicted proteins | sample 5400061 | NCBI WGS metagenome assembly WNGA01 (sample SAMN13153366, study PRJNA577476) | soil metagenome | isolation source: 100 cm soil or saprolite under grassland replicate 2 | place: USA:California | collected 2016-06-15 | reverse complement strand
GCATCGAAACCGCGAAGGTCGATATAGAGCTGGCCATCAGGGAAATGGTCGGCGACTAGATTGCCGAAATGCACGGCGAACGCTGTCTTGCCTATTCCGGCCGACCCGCTGATTGTCACAATCGCCATGCCCCTCATCGCTTGTGCAGCACCTTCGGCTGGGAGCAGGCTTCGCAATTGCGCCAGTTCGTTCTCGCGGCCGACGAACCCAGCCACATCATGCGGTGTCTGATGGGGCGTTACCCACGTGATGCGGCGAGCCCTCGCTGGCTTAGCGACCATATCCATGGTGTCTGGTTCCAGCACCTCATCACCAGAAAGGATTTGCTCGTGAAGTCTTTTCTTTTCAGTTCGTGGCCGGGTTCTACGCCGAGTTCATCGATGAGAACTCGGCGAGTGTCCCTGAACGCGGCAAGCGCCTCGCCGCGCCTACCGCACCGGTACAGCGCAAGCATGTGCAGGCCGCGCAGACTTTCACGCAACGGATACTCGTTCACCAGTCCTGGCATTTCAAGGGCTATCTCAGCGTGGTGGCCAAGGTGGAGCATGGCTTGGCCGCGCTCTTCGATCAAATCGCAGCGCAGCTCGCTCAGCCGCGCCCGCTCGATTTCCGCGAATGGGCCCGGAATGCCAGACAGCGGCGTGCCACCGTAAAGTTTCAACGCCGCATCGAGTGACTTCACCATCCGCGCGGCGTCGTCGGCTGCCCGCAGTTCGCGCGCCCGGCTGACATGCTCGTCAAGGAGATGGGCGTCCAGCCGGTGGGACGACACCTGCAGTACGTATCCCGCCACGGTGGAGGTCAGTATCTGACTGGACGCGCGGGGTGCCCGGGCCGGCTCGAGCACCTGCCGCAGGCGCTTCACATAGGTGTGCACGCTGTTCTCAGCGGTCGGCGGCAGGTCCTCGCCCCAGAGCGCATCGACGAGGTCACTGCGGGAAACTGGCCGGTTGGCCCGCAGCGCGAGCACCGCAAGGACCGCTCGCTGTAAGGGCGAACCCAGGTCAAGTTCTCGCCCGCCTGCCCAAGCCCGCACAGACCCTAGCACGTTGACACGAATCGACCTCTCTCCATGCGCGCTCATACCGATCATCACGGGGCGAGATGTCGAGTGGTTCAGCGGGAGTTCCATCTGGTCCGCCGAGACCGGTTCAGCGCCCCGCGCATGTGCATGTGGAGGTACGACACCTTCCCCGCGATCAGCGCCCTCAAGGCGCAGTTTGCCCGCTGTGACCTGGTCGGCAATCCGGTGACAAACGGCCCTATGCGCGCACCTGCCTGACGCGCAGCCTCAAGGGGAGGGCGATGGGGATGCCAGGCACCAGGCAACGGGCAGAGGAGCACCGCGAGGCCAGGCCCGCGCGGCGAGCCGTCATCGTGGTCGGCCGGTCGGCCCGGACCGGAGCGAATTACCGGGTCGAGGCGCCTGACCGTGTGCTGCGGATGTTTGCGATGCTCACCGCGACCCGGGGCGAACTTGATCTCGCCGCCGTGCCACCGGGCGGCCGGGCACGGATCCATCGGCTACTTGAGACCGCCCGCGCAGAGCTTAAGCGCTCCGTCTCCCCGGCATTGGCGCGCGAGTTGACGGATCTCGTCCCCCTCGCCGCGGATCCTGGGCCCGCGGAGCTGCGGGTGGAATACGCCGGTCTGCTGGGCTGGACCAGCGGCCTTGTCGTCGCCATGCTCGACCAGCTTGCCCCTCCCGACAACGATGACCACGCCATCTGTCAGGGGAAAGAGTAGTCAGGAGCCGTCCAGTCTCCGTCCGCTTCGGCACCACCCGTCACATGCCGAGGCTGACCTGTGACGCCCAGTCGATGCCCTCAAGGCGGCATTGGAACCCAAGTCCCCCTTATGCGGGGAAATGTTCGGTTTGCCTCTTGACGCCGGGGATGCTGCTCAAGTCCGATCAAGGTATGCGTCAGAGGGGGAAGCGGCGCGGGGGAGGCTCGATGTGGCGGCATTGAACGTCTGCTGGCTACCGACGGCATGTGCTGAAAACGTCGTGAATTACGGGGAGCCGGGCACGACGGTGCCCCGGGCGCGCGATTCGCGGGCGCGTCTGTGCTCCCGCCTTCGAAGCAAAACGTCTAACGTACACGTTCACCCAGCTCTGCGGCGTTCCGTCCGCACAACGACGGGAGCCGAGGTGAAGGGGATGATGTTTGCACCGGCCACGGTCGCCGTCGCAGTCGCCGTTGAAGGAGGCTGCCGTGTGGCGTGGCACTGAGCTTGGCCGCGCGGGACAGCGCCCGCCCGCTGCGGCTGACGTGACTACGGCCGCCGTCGCCGCGCGGGCCGGCGGCATCTCCCGGGCGGGCGGAACCTTCATCCGTCACCGGCTGGCTCAGGCGGCGAGCCGTGATCTCGGACCGTGGCTGATCCCCCTCGTATTGATCACTCTGGTCGGCGTCGGTGCCGGGACCATCGCGGCGGGCCTGCCCGCGGGGGCGGCGGGGGCGGCCACGCTGGGGCTTCTTGCTGTGGCGGCGGCGCTGTCGATGTTGGCGGTATCCGACCGGATTCGCGATCTGAGAGTGGTGGTACCCGCCCTGGTCGGGGTCGGCCTGTGTGGAGCAGGCCTGGACTGGCCGCAGTCCGACGGTCCGGGATTCATGCTCGGCTACATGGCTCTAGCCGGCCTTGCCCTGCGCACCCCCCGGCTGATAGCTCTGCTCGCTGGCACTCCAGTGGTCGCCGCCGTCGCCGCCGCCGAGGCCCATGAGGCGGAAAACCCGGCGAGCACGCTGCTCGCAGTCTTGCTCGGCTTGTGTTTCCTGTTCATAACATCAGCCCTCGCCGCTATCAGCCTGGAAGCGCGCGGGCGCGCCGAGGCTCTGCTCGCCCAGGAAGCGGCCACCAGTCAGGCCAGGGAGCATGCGGCAGCTTTGGCTGAGCGATCGCGCCTGGCCCGCGACCTGCACGACGTCCTGAACCACAGCCTCGCCGCTCTCGCCGTTCAGCTGGAAGGTGCGCGGATGCTCGCCACCACAACCGGCGCGGGCGGCGCGCTCGTCGACCAGATCACGTCTGCTCACCGGCTGACCCGCATCGGCATGCTTAACGCCCGGCGTGCCCTCCAGATGCTGCGAGGGGATGAGACCCCAGGCCCAGCCATGCTGCAGGACCTGGTCACCGAGACAGCCGCGGCATCGGGCATCCCCATCACTCTCGAGGTCGGCGGTACTCCACGGCCAGTGGGTCCAGAGGTCGGTCTGACGGTGTATCGCACGGTGCAGGAGGCGCTCACGAACGTGGCCAAGCACGCCGGCCGCGGCGCCCAGGTTGCCGTGCGGCTCACGTGGGACTCCAGCGGCCTGGAGGTGCTGATCGTAGACAGTGGCGGCGACGGCGTCGATGCGGGATTGCCGTCGAGCGGCTTTGGCCTCCGCAGCATGGCCGAACGAGCCTCGCTGCACGGCGGGCGGCTGGATGCCGACCACTCTGACGGCGGTTTCAGGGTCCGCCTGCGGCTCCCTCTCGTCCCGCCGCCTCCGGTAGATGTTCGTGATGACGGCCGTTGAGACCGGTTCCTCAATTCGCGTACTCCTGGCGGACGACCAGAAGGTGATCCGCGATGGCCTTCGTATGCTGCTCGGCTTGCTGCCCGGAATCACCGTTGTCGGCGCGGCGATCGACGGGGCGGACGCGGTACGCCAGGCGATGACAGTCGCCCCCGACGTCGTCCTGATGGACCTGAACATGCCCAACTGCAACGGGATCGAGGCGACCCGCCGGATCTTGGCGGCGCGGCCACACGTCCGAGTCGTCGTGCTGACGGCATACTCCGACGATGATTCGGTTTTTGCCGCACTGCGGGCCGGTGCGCGCGGCTTCCTCACCAAGGACGCGGGGGCAGGCGAGATTTTCCAGGCGGTGTCAGCGGTATCAGCAGGAGAGGCCCAGCTCGACCCGTCCGTGCAGCGCAGGCTGGTGGAGGCGTTCACCCGCGGCGACCGCGTCGGCTTTCCCGCTGCGACCAGGGATGAGAGTAAGGCGAAGGATGAGGGCAATGAGCCCGACCGGGAACTGGACGGACTCACCCCACGAGAGGTCGAGGTGCTAACCGAGATCGCGGCGGGCCTGTCCAACGCCGAGATCGCGGCCAAGTTCGGCGTTTCCGACGCGACGGTGAAAACGCACATCAACCACGTGCTGGCGAAGACCCGGGCGCGCGACCGGGCTCAGCTCGTCGCCTATGCGTTCCGGCGAGGTCTCGCCGGCTGAACGCTCGCCGACCGTCCCTCAGCGAAGCGTTGGATGGCACTTACGAGGCAGGCAACGGCGCACCGCGGGCCCGGTGACCCGGTACACCGTGCTGACACGGTATGCGCGCCGATCCATCGCCAGCACCGCGGCGCGCACCCTCGCCGTCGCGTGGCGGTCAAGGTGCCGGACCACGGCCAGGGTGAGGAACTCCTGCGAATCTCCACCACGAGCTCCGACCCGGACCAGCCCGACCCTCGGCGCGTAGTACTTGACCTGGATTCCGCTCTCGGGCTCGTTCGGGCTCCACTCGTCGATCACGAGGACATGCCGGTAGCAGCCAGTTGGCACGCATGTCACCTGACGGGTGCGGACAACCCTGGACACATCGTTGAACCCGATCCCTGGGACAAGCCCTTCCAGATACTGCGCGCCCACCCGTGGGCGGGCAAGCATGTGGATGCCGCCATACGCACCGGCCGTTCCTCTGATCCAGGTGTCCGGCGCCCCGGTGAACACTCCGTTCTCGTATTCCTCGGGGTACTCGCCAAAGTTCCACACATTGCCCTGGTCATCTTGGGCGAAGAAGGCTAGCTCCTGTTCCTGCAACCTGCCTTCGAGGAAGTCCCTGTCCCACGCGACGACAGTGCGCACGTGATCGACAACCTTGGTGAGATCGGTGACGGTGAACACGACGCTGTGCGGCGTCGACTCTCCGCCCTCGACGACTCTTCCTCGGTAGACGAATTCGGTCCCCGGCACAAGCGGAAACATCCGATTGTTGATCTTGAGCGGCCGGGAGAACCGGCCCCGCTTCTTCAGCGCCCCGACAGCTTTGGCGGCTGCGGCGGCCTTGGCGTTCAGCAGCCTGGCGTCCAGCACCGGCCGGGGCGTGACAGGAGACGACACCGGAACGCGGCCGCTGGCCGGGCGTGAAACGCCGCCGTCGGCGCTCACCAGCGCGCACACGAGCAGCGGCGCCGCGGCGAAGGCGCCGACCGCCATCAATGACCGCGCGCGCCCGCTCCAGACGCCGCCGTGTCCAGCGGACATCACGTGCTCCCTTCTGGTTTGGCGCGCCGGCGGTGACCGAAGCGCAGGTAAAGCGATGGGACGACGAAGAGGTTGAGCAGTGTGGAGGTCACCAGCCCGCCAAGGATGACGACCGCAAGCGGGTGCTCGATCTCGTGCCCTGGGCGCTCACCAAGCACCACAAGCGGCACCAGCGCCAGCCCCGTGGCCAGCGAGGTCATCAGGATCGGTGAGAGCCGCTCGCGGGCCCCGCGAAGCACCAGCGCAGGCCCGAACTCCATCCCCTCGTCCGACTCGAGGTGTTGGCAGTGATTGATCAGGAGGATGCCATTACGTGCGGCTATCCCGAACACCGTGAAGAAGCCGACCAGGGAACCAAGGGATATGATCCCGCCTGCCATCCAGGCGGCGAGCACGCCGCCGACCAGGGCCATCGGCAGGGTGAGGAAGGTCAGCACGGCGAGCCGCCACCGGCGAAATGACGCCTGAAGGAGAAGCAGGATCAACGCTCCGGCGATGAGTCCCGACTCAAGCAGCCGACCCTGTGCCGCCTGCCGCTCTTGGTACTCGCCAAGCAGCTCCACGTGGTACCCGCGGTCCAGTTGCACCGAGGCAAGCCGTTGGCTTATGTCATGAACGACAGAGCCGAGGTCCCTGCCCGCCACGTTGGCCCCCACATCCAGGTAGCGCGAGTCGCCCTGCCTGTCGATCGCATTGGGGTTGGGCTGCAGCGACACCCTTGCGACGGCGCCGAGACGTACGTGCCCACCCGACGGGATGTCGATCGGCAGGTTCTCCATGTCGGAGAAGCTCCGCCTGGTCGACTCGGGGCTCCAGACGACCGTGTCGTAGGCCTTGCCGTCCCGGAAGATGTCTCCGACTTCCTCACCAGCCACGAGGGTTGCGGCGTCCCTGCGGACGTCACCTGGTTTGAGGCCGTAGCGCTCGGCCTTCGCGAGGTTGACGGTCACGTTTACCTGCGGGACATCCGACGAGATGTCCCGGTGCGCGTCCACCACACCGCGGACGGACTTCACCAGGTTGAGGACCTGGTCGGACTTCGTGCGCAGCGTCGCCAGGTCCTCGCCGTAGACACGCACCACGATGGGCTCCTTTCCGCCGGTGAGCACCTCCTCGATCCGCTCGTCGAGGTAGGTCTGCACCTCGCGGAAGAGCCCCGGGTATCCATTGGCGACCGACTTGATCCGCTCGATGGTCGTGGCGTAGTCGGCGGCCGGGGCCAGGCTGACCCAGATCTCCCCCAGGTTGACTCCGGCGACCTCTTCACCAAGGAGAGCCTGGCCGATGTGGGCTCCCACACTGCGCACCCCAGGTATGGCCAGCAGTTCTCTGCTGATCTTCGTCGTCGACCGCTCCATCTCCACGCTGGAGGTTCCCGGCGGTGAGACCCAGTGGATGAGAAAGTCCCGCTCCTTGAAACCAGGGAACAGCGACTGCCCAAGCTGGGGATACACCGCGACACCGACGATCGTCACCACCGCGAATGTGGCGTACGCAGCGATGGGGCGGATGATGATGCGCGCGAGCCCGGCCGTGTAGACCTGTTGCAGCCAGGCCACGAGCGGGGACTTGCGGCGCTCGATCCGTGCGCCGCGCAGCAGCAGCAGCGCCAGCGCGGGCGTCACGGTGAGCGCGACGACCATCGAGGCGGCGATCGCGAGCGTGTAGGACAGCGCAAGCGGCCGGAAGAACGCCCCGGTGAGGCCCACGAGGAGGAAAACGGGAATGGACGCCGCGAAGATAATGAACGTGGCGTAGACGATGGGGCTCCGCACTTCGAGGCACGCCTTGAGAATGACCAGCGACGTCGGCCTGCCGCCGCCGCTCAGCCGTTCCTCGCGGAGGCGTCTGGTGATGTTCTCGACGTCGATGATCGCATCGTCCACCACGGCACCCAGCGCGATGACCAGGCCCGCCAGGGTCATTGTGTTGACCGTGGCGCCCCGCCAGTAGAGCACGAGCATCGTGGCCATCAGCGACAGCGGGATGGTTATGAGGCTGATCAGCGCAACCCGCCACTCGAAAAGAAACAGCGCGAGGATGACCACGACAAGAATGAAGCCGAGCACGAGGGCCTGGCTGAGATTGGAGATCGCCAGCTTGACGAAGTCGGCCTGCTGGAACACCTTGGTGTCGAACTTGACCCCCGGCAACCCGGGCTGAAGGTCCTTGATGGCGCGTTCGACCCCGGCCGTCATCTGAAGGCTGTTCGCCCACGGTAGCTTCTCGACGACAAGCAGCAGCCCAGGGCCGCCGTCGATGATGGCGTCACCGATCAGGGGCTGGTGCTCCTCGGCCACCACAGCCACGTCCCCCAGCCGCACCATCTTGCCGGACGGGTTCCTGGTGACAGGCACCTTGGCCAGGTCAGCCGGTGTGACGATCGGCAGCACGTTGCGGACGCTGAGCCGCTGGTTCGGGGTATCAATCGTGCCTCCCGTGCCGATCACGGCCCCGGTGGAGAACTTCAGCAGCCCGGAGTCCACGGCATCAGCGGTGGTCTGCATGACCTGGTTGAGCGAAACCCCCTCGGCCTGCAGCCTCGACGGCTCCGCCTGGACCGTCATGAGCTGGAGCCGTTCGTTCCATATCGCCACGTTGGCGACGCCGGGCACCCGCAGGAGCCTGGCGCGGATCGTCCAGTAGGCCGTCATCGACATCTCGATGAGGGAGCGGCTCTTCGAGGTCATGCCGATCTGCATCGCCCGGCCCGTGGCCGAGACCGGCGCAAGCATCACCGGTGGAGCTGCCCAAGTGGGCAGGCTCGGCGACACCGTTGCGAGCCGCTCCTGTACCAGCTGACGGGCCAGGAGCAGGTCCGTGCCCGGCTTGAAAAGCAACTCGATGGCGGACAACTGGGGCACCGACTTCGACCGCATGTCGTCAAGGCCCTGAATGCCATTCATGGCGGCCTCGAGCGGAACCGTGACGAGCTGCTCGACGTCCGATGTCGACAGGCCGACGCAGGCCGTCTGGATGAGCACCCGGGGCGGCGCGAACTCAGGGAATACGTCGACGCGCATCTTCGGCAGCAAGACGACGCCGAGGACCATCATGCCGACGGCCGCCGCGACGACCAGGTGCCGGAACCTCAGGCTGGAACCGACGATCCAGCGCATGAGGGTCCGCGGCGGCTCGGCTTGACTCATTCTTCACCGCTGATGTTGTACTCGGTGCCCAGCAGCTCCGGCGCTCCCACGGTCACCACTGGCGCGCCCACCGCCGGGCCGTCATGTAGCACCGCCGTGCTGCCCTGGATTGCGAGGATGGTGATGCGCGAGCGCACGTAGGTTCGCACCGCGGTGCTGACATAGGCCCACGTTGGCCTGCCGCCGTCACGCTCGTCTCACGTACCCCTTGGGTCGTGACGCCCAGCCGCTCGGCCGCCGGACCGGTCAGCTGCACCCGCTGCACGGAGGATCCCGCAATCTGCATGACCTTCGCCGGGGCCGGAGGTTCTGGGGCAGCGCCGCCGCAGCCTGCGAGGACCGCGGTGAGGGCGACGGCGAGGCCGATGGCGGCGGCAGTCTTCGTGGGCATCGCTGCATCCTTCCTGGCCGGTCGTCAGCCAGATGCCGAGGCCATAGCGGGCCCGGAGTCATGTTCCGGCGTCTTGCGCCGACGGGTCGTGGTGAGCAGCAACGCGGGCAGCACAAACGACTGCACCACCAGCAGGCTGCCCAGCCCGCCGAGCATCGTTACCGCCAGCGGATGCAGAAGTTCGAGCCCAGCGCGGGTGCCGAGAAAGACGGCGGGCAGGAGCACAACGGCGGTCGCGAGCACGGACTGAACGACTGGCACCGACCGTTCACGGGCCGCGGCGAGCAGGGCTCGCCGCCCGTCGGCCGCATCTTGAACGGCGTGCTCCCCGTCGGCCGCATCTGGGCTGGCGTGCTCCCCGTCGGCCGCATCTTGAACGGCGTGCTCCCCGTCGGCCGCATCTGGGCTGGCGTGCCGCTCCTCGGCCGCATCCTCGGCGACACGCACCCTGCTGCCGAGGAGCACGCTGCCGCGGATCGCGAGCGCAAGGACGGCGAACAAGCCAGCTACGGATCCCGCATTCCAGACTCCGCCCACCAGTGGCGCCGTAAGCACGCCACCTGCGATCGACAGCGGCAGCGATGCCACCATGAGACCAGCGCGCCGCCAGCTTCCCACCGCTGCCTGCAACAGCAGAAGGATGCCGATGAGCGCGACGGCGCCACAGGCCAGGGTGCGGATGAGCACAGCGTGCGCGCTGGTTGCGTTCCCGAACACCTCCGCGTGGTACTCGTAGGGCATCGGCACGCTCGCGAGGCGGGACTTCACCGCGGCCACCACCGATCCCGGATCTCCGGTGACCGTCGCCGCCACATCGACGCTGCGGAGTACGTCATTGTGAACGATGGCAGCAGGCTCGGGCCGAACCTTGACCGTGGCGAGGTCCTTGAGGGCCACCTGCCCGCCTGACGGCGTGTCGAGCCGCAGGTTTCCCAGCTCGGTGAGGTCGCTGCGGGTCTGCGGCGAACCCCAGACAACGACGTCGAAGATCTTCGACTGCTCATAAAGGTTGCCGACGATCAGGCCCGAGGTGAGCGTCGTCGTGTCGCGGCGGATGTCGCCTGGCCTGAGTCCATATCGCTGCGCGGCGGCGAGGTTGACCTCGATGTCCACGGTTGGCTGCCGCGGTATCGGGCGAACAACCGGGTTGGCCACACCGGAGACACGCGCCAGCATGGACCGCACCTCCCCCGCTTTGCGCTGCAGCGTGGTGAGGTCGGAGCCATAGACCCGGACGACGAGATCATCGCTTTGGCCTGACGTCACCTGCGCGATGCGGTCGCTCGGATAGGTCAGCAGGTTCGCCTTGAGGCCGGGGTAGCCGGCCATCACTGCCTTGATCGCCGTCCGGCTTCGGTCATAATCGGTTCGATCGTTTAGCGTGATCCACAGCTCGGCGGAGTTGACGTTGACGAGCTGATCGGAGCCGACCGCACGCCCGACGTGCGCGCCAACGCTCTTGACACCGGGCACACTTCGCAGCTCCCTGCCTGCCGCTGCGGTGATACGGTCCATCTCCTGCAGCGATGTGCCCGGCGCCGTCTCCACCCGCAGGAGCAGGTTGCGGTCCTGCAGCGCCGGGAGCATGGAACCCCCGCCGAGCTGGGGCACGACGGCGAGGGCGGCCACCGCCAGCACCCCGGCCACCGCCCAGGCCCGGCGTGGCCGGGCGAGGAAGGCGAGCACACGGTCGAAAATGCTCGTCACCCAGGCAGCGAGCGGCCCTTCGCGGCCCCTGCCGCTACCGGCCGCGCGGCCGCGCAGGAGCAGCGCCGCGAGGGTGGGGGTCAGCGTGAACGCGACGAGCATCGAGGCGAGCACGGCCAGCGCGTAGGTGAGTACGAGTGGCCGACTGAACGCGGTCACCAGTGTTCCCATGACAAGGAATGGCAGCGTCGCGAGCAGGATCGCGAGGGTAGCGAACACCAGCGGACCACGTACGGCCGTGAACGCCGCGTGCACGGTCGCCTCCACAGGCTCCCGCGCGCGGCCGCCGTCGCCGCCGCCACGACGTGTGGTACGGCGCCGCACGGCCTCGATATCCGTGACGACGTCATCAATCACCACGCCCACAGCCGCCGCCAGCCCCAGCAGCGTGAAGGTCGTGAACGTCGCTCCCCGCAGATAGAGGATGTAGGCGGCCGCCACCAGTGATACCGGCACCACGATGACGCTGACCAAGGCCGCACGCCACGACGCGAATACCGCGAGCATGATGGCCAGCAGGAGCACGAGGGCGATGAGCCCGACCGTTCCGGCGTTCTTCAGCGCGGTTTCGACAAAGGTCGCCGGACGGTACACGTGGGTGTCGAGGGTGATGCCCTTCAACCCAGGCGCCATGTCCGCCATCGCGCGCTCGATGGCCTTGGTGACCTCGAGCGTGTTAGCCCCTGGAAACCTTTCGACCACGAGGAACAGGCCGGGGCTGCCGTCGGCGACGGCGTCGCCGACGAGCGGCTGGTGGTCCTCGATCACGTTGGTCACGTCGCCGAGCCGGAGCGAGCCGGAACGGGCGCCCTCGACCGGTACGGCGGACAGTTGGTGCGGTGTCGCGATGGGGGAGATGTGCTGCACGGCCAGGCGCTGGTTGGGCGACTCGAAGAATCCTCCTGTCCCAGGCGTCGATGCCTCGACGAACGTCAGGGGCGACACCCACAACGCATTGCCCGCTGTCTCTATCACCTGGGTGAGTGACACATGCTCGGCCCGCAGTTGCTTCGGGTCGACCTGAACCTGGAGCTGCCGGTCGCGCTGGCCGTAGACAGCGACATTCGCGACGCCAGGCACCCCCATGAGCCGGGGCCGGATCTTCCACCGGGCCAGAACAGACATCTCGATCAGGGACACCTGCCGGGACGACAGCCTGATCATGGCGATCCTGCTGGTGGATGCCAGCGGCTCGATCATGATCGGCGGACTGCCCACGTTGGGCAGGGCATGCGCCTGGGTCATCCGCTCCTGCACCATCTGCCGCGCGGCGTACAGGTTGGTGCCAGACTCGAATGTCAGGTCGATCGCCGATAGACCTGGCATCGACGACGAGTGGATGCGGTCCAGCCACGGGACGCCGTTGAGCAGGTCCTGCTCAAGCGGAACGGTTATCAGCTGCTCGACCTCGGCAGCGGACAAACCGAGCGCCTCCGTCTGGATTTCCACCGAGGGGGGCGTGAACTCTGGGTAGACGTCAACCGGTGCGGACCTCAGCTGGGCGACTCCGAAGACGAGGAGCCCGATGGCCAGCGCCACCACGAGGCGCCCAAATCGGAGGCTCGAACCAACAATCCAGCGCATGGCCCCCCGCTACCTCCCCGGCGACGAGCAGGAAGTCACCCCGGCGTCCCGCGCGCCGCGGTCCCCTTGCTAGCAGCCGATGTCGTCGGCTGACACGAAGGCTAGGCGCGTAGCGGCCCACGGTCATCGGCGTACGGGTGGACGGCGGTGAGGCTTCGTCTCAACCCCTGGGTTGACTCCGCCGGGTGCGGCCTGGGAAAGGTTCATTCATACTCACCGAGCCGGCGCAAGTAAGACGGCGGCCGGCGTGGGCGTGCCACGAAGCGGCAGCCGTTCAGGATAAGAGATCGGCGACCACTGATCCCTAACGGCTCACGCGGGGTGGCACGCCCGGGTCGGCGCTTAGCTGAGGGAAGGAGCTCGCGGGATCATGACTACCGTCCCCACGACCGCAGGCGAGATTGACATCGAGGACCTCGGCGTGGTCCTCATGCATGAGCACGTCTTCATCCGCACCGAGCCGCTCCAGTGGGGCTGGCCAGGCTTTGGTGGCTGGGATGAGGAGATGGAGGTGATGGCCGCTCGGGAACGGCTCGGCCAGCTGAAGCGGGCGGGAGTGGACACGATCCTCGACATGACCGTCCCGGGTCTCGGGCGCGATCCGGCGCTCGTCGCGCGCGTCGTGGACGGCACTGGATTGAAGGTGATGTTCGCGACCGGCTACTACACCTACGACAACCTGCCGTTCCCCTTCCACTACCGCGGGCCGGGCAAGGTGCTCGACAACGACGACCACGTGCTCGAGTCGTTGTTCGAGCGCGATGTGACGGCCGGAATCGGCGACACGGGCATCAAGGCCGCCGTGCTCAAGGTCGCGACCGACCAGCAGGGAATGACAGCGGATGTCGAGCGCCTCACCCGCGCGATCGCCAACGTCCACCTGCGCACCGGTGCGGTGATCTGCACTCACGCGCACGCGCCGACGCAGCGCGGACTCGACCAGCAACGGATCTTCGCCGAGCACGGAGTCGACCTCAATAAGGTGGTGATCGGCCACTCCAACGAGACAACCGACATGGGCTATCTCGAGAAGCTGATCGACAACGGCTCCTACCTGGGCTGGGACCGGTGCGGCCTGGAGGTCGCCGTTCCGGTCGCCGATCAACTGGACACGCTGGCCGAACTCTGCGGGCGCGGCTACGCCAACCGGCTCATGCTGTCGCACGACAAGGCGTCGTTCATGGACTGGTTCGCGAACGCGGAGATCGACGCTGTCATGCCCAGCTGGCAATACACCTACATCCACAACGGGGTCCTCCCTGGCCTTCGCGAGCGCGGCGTATCTGATCAACAGATCGAGCAGATTCTGGTCCGAAATCCGCGCGACTTCTTCGCGCAGCAAGGCCCGACCACAGCGAGCGGTGCCGATCGCCGCGATGCCTAGGGCCTGCTTGACTCGGCGGGCGTGCCACCGGACGAGAACGGCGTTATGCGCGACACGCGCCCCGCCGATGCCAGGGCGCCATGAAGGTGATTGACTGGTGCGGCAGCCATCGGTGCGGCGGCCATGAACGCGCGCGCTAACGGAGGAGGCGAAATGGAGGTCGGAATCGGTCTTCCGAACACTGTCCCTAACACCGAAGGTAAGGCGCTCGTCAACTGGGCAGCGCAGGCCGAACAGGCCGGCTTCAGCACTCTCGGCACGATCGGCCGGCTCGTCTACCCGAATTACGATGAGCTGATCGCTCTCGCCGCAGCCGCCGCGGTCACCGAGCGGATCCGCTTGATGACCTCGGTCCTACTCGGACCGTTGTTCACAAACGTGGCGCTGCTCGCCAAGCAAGCGGCCTCGCTCGACAGGCTTTCCGGCGGTCGGCTCGTGCTCGGGTTAGGGCTCGGCGGGCGCGACGATGATTTCACCGCGAGCGGGCTCACACCCACCCGCCGGGGACGGCGGCTCGAGGAGCAGATGGGGGAGATGAAGCGGATCTGGAGCGGCGAGGAGCGCGGCTACGCGGGCCCGATCGGGCCGGAGCCTACGCGCCCGGGCGGCCCCCCGCTGATCATCGGTGGTACCACCGAAGCCAGTTTCCGCCGCGCGGCCCGCTTCGGCGATGGCTGGATCATGGGCGGCGGAACGCCCGAGATGTTCGCTCAGGGCGCCGCGGCTGTCGACAAGGCGTGGCAGGAGGCGGGGCGCTCGGACAAGCCGCGCAAGCTCTCGCTCGCCTACTTCGCGCTCGGCGGCAACGCGCGGCAGCAAGCCGACGAGTACCTCAGGCATTACTACGCCTGGCTGGGCGGATTCGCCGACCAGATCGCGTCGGGCGCAGCCGTGAGCGCCGAGATGGTCCAGGGCTACACCGCCGCCTTCGAGCAGGCTGGCTGCGACGAGCTGATCTTCGTGCCGACCGCATCGAGGCCTGACCAGGTCACGCTCCTCGCGGACGCGATCGCATAGATCACCCACCGACGAACGTCCGCGCCCACCAGAACCCCACGCCCACCGGCGAGCGCCACCTCCACCGGCGAACGCCACGCCCACCGGCGAGCGGCCACCGACCGGATTGGGCAACCGGTGGCTGGCCCTCTCGCCGTGATCCCTTATCTCGGAGACTTTTCAGTTCATATAGCTGAGGAGGCTCCGAGCCAGCGGATCATGACCCGCCGCCTCAGAGGCCGTGCTGGTGCGCCAGCCTGGCGCCCCAGGTTTCGGCCCTACAGGGCCGGGAGCCGGCCGCCCGGCGGTAGGCGGTACAGCTCCCGCCCGCGGGTCGGGTCATTCGGTCCGCGTGGGCAGGATCTGGGTCCCTGAGACGTTGTTGCAAACGGATTACAGTGTCAATTGCCGTGGATCGCGATCGGATGGCCGTCGTGTCCCAGGGTGCTTCGCGCAGTGGGCCGACCGGCCCGCTCCGTCGAGCTGGGAGATCATCGGCAACGCCGGCACGCATGCGTTGCCGCGAGTCAGATCGTCTACGCCACGGTCGAAGGGGTGTCATGGATCACGCCGGACCAGGTCGTGGTGGTCGCGGACAATGCGAAACCGGGACAGGGCAAGAAGCGCCGCGCCACGGATCAATCGCTCCCCCTCGGCACGATCCCAGCCAGCGGAGCCTGCCCGTCCACGCTCTGTTCAACCGCCGGATCGACGGCGACGATGCCCTGCTCCGCCTGGCCAGACTCCGCTTCAGCCAGGCAGGCCTGGCCGCCGAGACCTACGCTGACACGCCGCAGCAGCTCGAGCGCATCCTGCCGTTCGTGCCGCCCCACCCGCAGCCTCCGGCATTGCACATGAGCCGGGGAATCAACCTCTTGCACGAGCGGGACCGTGCCGTCGTCGAGGAATTCGGCACGCACTTCGCCGGGCGGGTCTTCGGGCTGGTCGTTCACGACAAGGCTGACATGGGCACGCAGACCGGCTCGCTGGTTACAGCCCTGCGGGAGCTGGACAGCCGCCTTGTGCGGCAGCCTGGCGCACCCTACGTGTTCCTGGAATATGCGGCTGGCCTGGAGCCCGGCTGGTTTGTCGAGGTGGCGGAAAAGCTCCAGGATGCCGAACGAATCAGTTGCTGCATCGACGTGGGGCACGTCGGTATCAGGCAGGCCTGTGCCAGCTTCGCCCGAAGCCATCCCGGCCTCGACCTCCGCTCGTTCCGCCCAGCGGACCCCCGGCTGCCCGAACTGGCTGGCGAGGTTCAGGGCGCGGTGGCCAGCGCGCTGGCGGACGTGCTCGAGATGACACGCGCGCTCGGCCGGCTCGGCAAGCATCTGCACTTCCATCTGCACGACGGGCATCCGCTCGTCCCGGGCCTTGCCGACCACTTCAGCTTCCTGACCAGGCTGCCGATCCCGTTCAGCTATGCGGGCCGCCAGTCGTTGAACATGTTGTACGGGCCGACCGGCCTGGCAGCCATCGTGGCGACGGCCGTCCGTGCGTGCGGCCTGGACCGACTGTCGTTCACCCTGGAGATCCACCAGGTTGAGGGCCGGTTGCCCCTCGAAGACGCCGCGGGGCTCTTCGCGCACTGGCGGGACACCACCAACGCGGAGCGCATGAACCACTGGCTCGCCGTGCTGGCGCAGAACGCGATGCTGGTGGACGGCAGCATCCTCGGCTCGCTCTACTCCTCCCCCGCGGGCGCACGCTGATCGCGGCGGCGTAGACCACGACGTTGCTTACGCCGAGACGGACAAGCCTCGTCCGCACGCCGAGCCGGAAGATTCGCGCGCGGCTAACCCCGCGGCCGGTCTTGCGCCGCAACCGGCGTCGCAGGCACGTGCCGGTCAGTGTGAGAAGCGACCCCGTCACCATCGTCGCCAGCCATGGCACCAGCGATCGGCCTCGGACGGCGCCGCCCAGGCCAGTCGCGACCGACGCCACGGGGGTCACCCGGCTGCTGCCCCATCCCTGCAGATCGGTGATCTTCAACTTGTCAGGGCCGTCGAGCACAAGCA
>WNGA01008901.1_pt1 | contig 16493 bp, 13 predicted proteins | sample 5400061 | NCBI WGS metagenome assembly WNGA01 (sample SAMN13153366, study PRJNA577476) | soil metagenome | isolation source: 100 cm soil or saprolite under grassland replicate 2 | place: USA:California | collected 2016-06-15 | reverse complement strand
CGTCGCCGCCGCCGGTTCCGCCTGTTGCGGAGTTCTCTTCAAAATCGCAGTGATCCATCGCCATAATGGTGCCCGCATTGTTGATGGCGCCGCCAAAACCGCCGCCGACACCGGGGCCGCTTGACGCGGAGTTCCCGTTAAAATCGCAGTGGTCCATCAACAGAACGAGGCCGTCATTGTCGAGGGCGCCGCCGAACCCGCCGCCGTCGGCAGAGCTGCCGCTGACCGAGTTCCCGCGAAGGACGCAGCGGTTCATCCTGACGATTGTGCCCACGAAGTTTTCGATGCCGCCGCCGAAGGCGCCGTCGCTGCCAACGCCTTGAGCGGAGTTGTCGATGATAGCGGTGTCGTCGAGTGTCAGACTGCCGAAATTGTAAATCCCGCCGCCGGCGCCGCTGGCGAAATTGCCGCTGATGCGGGTGTCATTCATGGTGAGGGTTGCTTTGTCCCCGTTGAAGACGCCGCCTCCAAGGTCGGAACGACCGTTGTTCACCGTCAAACCTGAAATCGTGACCCTGCCGAGTTGGACGTCGAAGATGCGAAAATCCGGTGTGCCGGCCAAGAGGCTGCGTTGGACCATCAGGTCGTCGGCGCCGGGCCCTGCGATCGTCAGGTTTTTGTCGATCAGCAATTCCCCGCTGGTCAAGACAATCGAAACCACACCGAACCGAAAGTGTGGCCGAAACCAGAATAAGAGCCGGCGTTTTCATAGTTGGCGAGCCAGTTTGAAAAGCGCCGCGCCGAATGCAAGCCTCGCTTTCGCCGAAGTTTCAGGCTTTCTAAAAACGCCCGCGGGTCGGCTAGCGGCCGCGATCCGGGTTCTCCATGAAGAAATAACACAGCATGTGGCAGATGCCCATCTGGGCGTCTTCCGCGCGGCCGTAATGCGCGTCGTTGATCACGATGGCTTGATGCGCCAGTTCGGCCAGCTTGCCGCGTTTGCCGCCGACGAGGGCAATCGTATGCAGGCCGTTCTTGTTTGCCCATTCGACGGCTTTCACCACGTTCGGCGAATTGCCGCTCACACTCATGACCAGCGCGAGGTCACCCGGCCTGCCGTAATTCATCAACTGACGGACGAAAATGTCCTCGTAAGCGTAGTCGTTTCCCAGCGCCGTCATCCAGCTTACATTGTCGTTGAGCGACATAACGCGAAAGCGTTTGCCCAGCTTGTCCGATGAACCTTTGCCGAGGTCGGTGGCGAAGTGGGACGCGTTGGCCGCGCTGCCGCCGTTGCCAAAGACAAAAATCTGCCGGTCGTTCCTGAGCGCGTCGCGGAATTTCTCAATGATTTGCTCCACCGAATCCACCGGAATGGAATCGTGCGCCGCCTTTTGGGCCTTCAAATAATCAGCTATCCACTGTTTCATGGTTCGGCATGATGCGGCGGCGACCGGTCTTTGTCAGCGGAATTCTGGCGCAGCGGGCGATTCAAGTTTTTGGTGGCTGGCGCGCGGCCACAGCGCGCGCGGCATTGCCGGAGCACCGTATCCTTTTACCGTAGCGCAGCCGTCTCGGCTGCGAGTTTACCGGGCGTCGTCGCCCCGTCAGGCGACGGGATGTTGCCCGGACCCGCAGGCGAGGACGCCCGCGCTACGTTTGCGTTCGTTCGCGCTAACCGTTCGAGACATCCAAAACTTTGACAAACGAGCCGGGTTTCTGGCTTTTCCCGCCGTTGTCAGCCGGGAGTCCGGGCCAACTCCAGCGCGCCGATCGGCACCGCGTTTTCGCCCAGCGCAGCCAAACGAATCCGCGGCCCGGGCGCGAACGCTTCCATCGTGAACGATCGGAGGGCGCCTTCCACGCCGGCGCGCAATGGTTCGCCCACGAGCGCCAGACCGCCACCGAGAACGATGACTTCCGGATGAAAGAGATGAACGACATGCGAAAGGCCGAACGCAAGGTCTTCCACGGTTTCGTGCAAGACGCCTCGTGCGGCGTCGTCGCCCTGCTGCCATGCGACTGCCAGGTACTTCGCCTCGCCGCCCGTCGAGTTGCCCATGAGCCTCACCAGCAGGCTGTCGGGCTCGGTCGTTTTGAGCCGGCGGATTTTGTTGTCCACCGCCCAGCCAGAGCAGCGCGATTCGACAATTGCCCCGCTGCGGTCGAGCCGCACATGACCGATCTCCGCTTCACCGGGCATTGCGCCGTGGTAAATTTTCCCGTCCGCCACCAACCCGCCGCCGACGCCGCTGCCGAGCGTCGCGTAAAAAACCGGATTGAACCCGACGCCCGCGCCGTGGAGCGCTTCGCCGAGCGTCCCCGTATTGGCGTCGTTGTCAACGCGCACGGGCAGACCACTGAGCGATTGCAGCCAGTCGCCCAATTCGAAATCCGTCCACCCTTCGATCTGGTGCGAGCGACAAATCCGGCCGCTCTTCCAATCCACCGGACCGCCGAAGCCAACGCCGATGGCCGCCGGTTTCGTCGCCGGAATCAACCCGGCGAGCGTCGCCTTGATTTGCTCGCGAATGCCCGCGCCGCCTTTCGCGCAGTCCACGGCGAGCCGGCGGCGCTCGATGATCTTTGCCGAATCATTGCCGGCGACGATCTGCAATTTGGTGCCGCCGATTTCGATGCCCAGAAACGTTTTCAAAAATAGTCCGGCTCATTGCCGGGTTTCCATTTGATGTTGCAGCCGATGCTTGGTTTTTGATTCGCTGGAACGGGTTTGCCGCTCTGCACCGCGTCGAGCGCTTCGCGCAAGTCTTTTCCGGTCACCGGAATGCCGTTGCCCGGACGGCTGTCGTCGAACTGGCCGCGATAGACGAGCCGGCATTGCCGGTCGAAGAGGTAAATGTCCGGTGTGCAGGCGGCGCGATAGGCTCTCTGCGTCGTTCGAGTTGATGCCGACGATGGCGATTCCGCGCGCCTGGTAGTCGCTCCCCAGGTCGGCCAACTCATGCCGGATGTGCTTCACGTAGGGGCAATGGTTGCACAGGAAGACGACGAGCAGCGCGGGCGCGTCATTGAAATCGGACAGCGAGATAATTTTGCCCGTCGTATCGGGCAGCCGGAAATCCGGCGCCGAGGTGCCGAGCGGCAGCATGGTGGAAGGCGTCTTTGCCACGCGCCGAATTTCAAAGGGCGCCCCGGCTGATGTCGAGTTCCAAGTGCGCTATGGATCGAAGACGCGCACGCGATAAAACTTGCAGGGCGCGTTGGTAATGGCGTCGGTCACGGTGGCGGTGAAGTTCGTCCGCGAGAAAAACGGGCGATTGGCCGCAACGTCCAATGGCTGCCAGGAGGTTGGCGACACCGGAGCGGAGGCCCACTCCACCTGGAAACCTCTATTGGCGATTTGCGGAAACGAAATAGCAACGGCGCCGCCATCCGGCTGCGCGTTGATTTTCCAGGCATCGCCGCCGCTCATCGGATCTGTTTCCGTGAAATACTCCAACAAATTGTTCGCGCCATCGTGATCGGGGTCGGCGTCGGCCGCGGCGTCCGGCGAAGTCGTCGAACCAAAATGGGCGCTTTGCCAGGCGGCGAAACTCTGATAGTCGGGCAGATCGTTTGTGATCCATGCGCTCAGCAAGCCGAGGGCGTCGGTGTCGGGAAGGGTGCTGTCCAGCGGCGGCATTTGTCCGGGGCCGCGCTGGGAAATGCGGGTAAGCATCATGGAATGATCGAGCGATCCCGGCGCGATGACGCGGTTGTCGGCGTCGCCGCCGTTGTTGTTCAAGGCGCCGTTGATGATGCCCGCCTCGGACATCGGCGTGGTGATGCGGGCGTCCCAGAAACCGAGCGCGGTGCCGCCGGGTTGATGGCATTGCGAGCAGTTTGCGGTCAAATACGAGTGAACGCGATACTCGACGCTGTATGCCGTGTTGGTCGGATGCGCCAGCGCGCGAAGCGTGTTCAGGTTGGTGACCGGCGCCGTGAAATAACCGACGCGGCTCAGGGCGGCGATCTGGCTTTCCGTTCCGCCGCCGTAATCGATGTCGCGGTTCATTTGCGGCGTATTGAAGCCCAGCGCCCCGCCGCCGGCAGCCGTGTGGCAGGCCAGACACTCTGCGCGGCTCGGATAATGCCAGACCTGCGTTCGCACCGTGCCGCCGTCGTCCACCGCAAACGCTTCGTCCATCCCTCCCTCCGGCACGAGCGTCGCGTTGGTCGCCGAATCCCAGCGATACGTCACGCCGTAAACCCCGCCGGCGTTGCGCACGATGAAACGGGTTTCCAGCCGCTTCCGCGATTCCGGCACGCCGTTGGTCAATTCGAGGTCAAAGTGCTTTATCCAAACGGCGCCAGTGGGGAACGACCAGTTGCCGTCGGGATTGAAGCCGATGGCGAGGTTCGTGTCGGGCACGGAGAACCAGCGCATCTTCCGCGCGTTGTCCGACCAGAACGGCACATTGATGTCGTAGGGAACAATGCCGGGATTGGGGGTGAGGGAAACCAAATCACTGAAGGCGCCCGTGTCGGCGAGGGTGGCCGGCAATGCCAAGCCGGAGATGTTGGTGTTGTATGTGAGCCGTTTGATCGTGTCGGCTCCTTGATTTGCCATCAGCACGTCGCCGTTGATCGGGTCAATGCCGAAAGCCGAAATGCCACCCTCTCGGGTCAACGGGCCGAATGGGACCGCGTTCGTGCCTTCGTAGCGCAACGCCCAAATATTGCCACTTACGTAGTCGGCGAAAACGTAGGCGCCGAACAGTTGGGAAAAGCGTTTTCCGCGATATACCACGCCGCCGGTAACGGAGTTGCCCTGGTTGGTCGCGTTGCCGTGGCCGTATTCCTGAATTGGGTCAATCGAAGTGAATCCTGTCGGGGGTGTGCGCGGCCCGGGATGAAGCCCCTCTCGATAGTTCCAACCGTAATTGCCCCCTTTCACAATGATGTCCACTTCCTCCCATGCATTCTGGCCGACGTCGCCGCAGTAGAGGAATCCGGTGGCCGGGTCAAAGGAGAATCGCCACGGGTTGCGCAAACCGACCGCATAGAATTCGGTCCGCACGTTGGCGGAGTTGACCGGCAATCCGTTGAAGTTGGTCGCGCCGACGAACGGGTTGTCCGGCGGAATCGCGTAATTGATCGTGTTGGCGGGATTGTTCGTGTTCGACGGATGCGGGTTGGCGGGCAGGCTCGTCGGCAGTTTGTCCACGTCAATGCGCAGGAGGCCGGAAAAGAAGTCTTTGTCGATGCGCTGGCTGTTATTGTATTGGTCGTCTCCACCGCCTTCATCGCCGAGCGAGACGTAAAGGTAACCGTCCGGGCCAAAATGAAGATCACCACCGTTATGATTGGCGGCTTGATCATATTGGTTGATGAGAATGAGTTCGGAATTCGGGTCGGCCACGTTGGGGTTGTCCGCCCTCGTTTGAAAGCGGGACAACACATCGTGCAGCGCGTTGGTCGCGATGCCTGGCGTTGTCGAAATCGCCGTACGAAAAACATAGAAGTAACGGTTCGTCGCGTATCCCGGATGAAAGGCCAGCCCCAAAAGGCCGCGTTCATCCGTCGGAGTGCCGCCCGCGACGCCGACCGCGAGAAATGGAAACGGCGCCTTCATGGGAAAGGTGTCCCCGAGATTCGTAACGACCTCGATTTGTCCGGCCTGCTCCGCGACGAATAGCCGATTGGTTTCGCCGGGGGGCGATGCGATAACGGTGGGATTGATAAAATACCCCGTCACCGGCACGGGTGAGTTCGCTGTCTGATAGCCGTAAGCCGGGGGCGATGCGGGCATGTGCAAGGTGGTGTTCCGCACGCGCTGCGTCAGTCCGGAAGTTTGCGCCCAACCGCCCACGCCAGCAAAGACAACGAGCGCGATCAATAACGGCAACCGGGGAACTCTCATCGTGGACCGAATGTGCCTGCGTCAGTCGACATTGTCAAAATGCGTTTCCGGCTTTGAACGACTTCATTGGCGAGGGTGGATCCCTCCGGCGGTTCAAAATTTCACCTGAGTTTTTGACAAAGCCCTTCAGGGCAGGCACAAGTTACCCGGCCGTGACGGGACGAGCGTTGCATCCGGCATTTGGGCGCAGCCTTCGAGCCTGGCGCAGCATGCCGCCAACACCAGCCTGGGGATACCGCCGTCGCCGCTCCAGTTTGGTGCTGAAGCGAATCTGTCACTTTTCGCGCGCTTTGCGGACAATTTCCACAAACTCCCGCGCGCGCTGTGTCAGTTCCGGCCAGTTGGCTTCTTGCAGGATAGGCCGCGTGACCAGCAAAGAGCCAAGGCCCACGGCGACGCAGCCGGCCTTGAAGAACTCTGCGATGTCTTCGACCTTCGAGATGCCCGTCGGAATAATCCTGAGGTGCGGCAACGGCGCGCGCAGCGCCTTGATGTAGTTCGGTCCCAGTCCGTCGGCCGGGAATATCTTGATGAAATCGGCGCCCGCCTCGTGCGCCCGTTGCGCCTCGGTGGGTGTGTAGGCGCCCAGCATGATCGGGCGGTTCGCCGAATGCGCGACACCCACCAGCTCCGGCCGCAGGATCGGACTGACGACAAACTCCGCACCGGCCTGAATGGCGGCTCGACAGGTCTCCACCTCGAGGACCGTCCCCACTCCAATCAACGCGCCCCCACCGAGCTTCTCTTTTGCCTCGCCGATGGCCTGGATCGCATTCGGCGTGGTCATGGTGATTTCGATGGCGACGACGCCGCCGGCGAGGAGCGCCTCCGATAACGGCAATACCTGCTCCTGCCGTTGCGCCCGCACCACGGCGATGATCCCGGGGTCCGTCAGCCGTGAAATGATCTCGGATTTCGAACGCATGCGTTTGGCTTGATCGGTTGTGGCCCGCTAATTCTTTCCGCGGACTGGAGCGCCGAACTCCAGCTTGACGATGTGTTCCGTGTCCGCCGGGCCGGCGTTCTGCCGAACGGGAGATCTGCACCCCATCATTTTTCCCGGGCCTGTTTCAGCATCTTTTCGCGCCGCATTTTGAACTCCGAGCCGGGTTTCCATTCCGGATACGCAACGGCATCGGCCACCTTCAGGCCGACCTCGAATAGCAGCCTCGCGTCCTCCGCCGCGCCCGAGAGGTCCCAGTCCGGTTTAACTTCATCGGAGACCTTGTGATAGTCGCTGGCGGTATAATCGTCGATCTTCCGTCGTCCGAAATCCTCCGGCTTGCCGGTGAATTGGACGCCCGACTGGAGGTAGAGTCCGGGCACGCCGACCTTCGCGAACTCGAAATGATCGGAGCGATAGTAGCGGCCCTTTTCCGGCTCTGTGTCCGGCGTGAGCAGACGTCCTTTGGCCGCGGCAACGTCGCGCAGCACATCTTCCAGGGTGCTTTCGCCGGCGCCGATCACGTTGACATCGCTGGTCCTGCCCCAAACGTTCGCGCTGTCAATGTTGAAATCGGCCAGCGTGCGTGTCAGCGGGTAGAGCGGGTGTTCCGCATAATATTTGGATCCCAGCAGCCCTTTCTCTTCCGCCGTGACGGACAGAAAGAGAACCGTCCGTTTGGGCGGCGTCTTCAATTTCGTGAACGCCTTCGCCAACTCGAGCACCGTGGCGGTGCCGGAGGCGTTATCCCGGGCGCCGTTAAATATCTGGTCACCTTTCAAAGCCGTGTTCCTGCCCAAATGGTCCCAATGCGCCGTGTAGATTACATATTCATTCCTTAACCTCGGATCCGCGCCGTCTATCTTCGCGATCACGTTCTGCGAGGCGACGTCCCGAAGCGTATTGGTGAATCGAAAACTCGCGGTCGCGCCCAACGTGACCGGCCTGAAGTCTCGTCGCACGGCCGCCTGTTTGAGTCGATCGAAATCCTGCCCTGCTGCGGCGAAAAGCTGTTTCGCCCGCCCGAGCGTGACCCAGCCTTCAACGGCCACGCGGCTCATGTTCTTATCGGCGGCCTTGAGATCGAAATTCTCGCGGGAGTTGCTGCTCTGGACGACGAGCCAGGGATAGCCCGCCGGCCCGGTCTCGTGCACGATGATCGCCGCAGCCGCGCCCTTCTCAGCGGCGATCTCGTACTTGTAAGTCCACCGACCGTAGTAAGTCATCGCGCGGCCTTTGAACATCTTGTCGTCGAGTTTCGACGGGTCACTCGGGTCCGGCACCGGCGGATCATTGACCAACATGACGATCGTCTTGCCGCGCACATCGACGCTTTTGAAATCATCCCAGCCGTACTCCGGCGCGACGACGCCATAACCGACGAACACGAGGTCCGAATCGGCGACGTTGACTTCGGGGACAAACCGCTTCGTCCACACCACCGCTTCGCCGGGGAACACGAGATCGGTCCGTTTTTCTCCGACGCGGTAGGAGACCTGGACGTCGCCGGCGGTGCTGCCGACCATCGGCACTCCCTGGATGTAGGTTCCGTCGGGATTGCCGGGTTTCAGGCCGAGTCGTGTGAACTGATCCGTCAAGTAAGCCACCGTCAGTTGCTCGCCTCGCGTTCCGGGCGCGCGCCCCTCGAATTCGTCCGAGGCCAGCGCGCGAATATGACGCATCAAATCGTTCGCGGTGATGCTCGCCGCCGCGTCATTAACATCCGCGGCTCGCGCGGCGCACAGAACCTGGCCGACCACTGCCGCGGCGGCGGCGACGACACATCGGCATGCGAGAGCGTGTTTGGCCAATTGTTTCATCGATTTGACGGGATGGTTCAACAATCCGGCGTTCGCGGCCAATAAAAAAAACACCGCGATGCGAGTCCTCAGGTTATGCCGCGTCGGCGCGCCGGTAGGCCTCCGCCAGCAGGGTGACCGGGTGAACGACTCGCAGCCGCAAGCGCTCGCGATTCACGGCCTGGATGATTTGCAGCAGGCAGCCCGGATTCCCGGTGGCGACGACTTCCGCGCCGGTTGAGCGGATGTGCTTCATTTTCCGATCGAGAAGCTGACTCGCCATTTCCGGCTGAACGAGGTTGTAAATGCCCGCGCTGCCGCAGCACCAGTTGCTCTCCGGAAGCTCGACCAGTTCCAGGTTGGGAATCGTTTTGAGCAACTGCCGGGGCTGCGAAGTGATCTTCTGTCCGTGACAAAGGTGGCAGGACTCGTGGTAGGTGACAGTCTGCCGCGGTTGGTCTTGCGGTGGCGGCTCGATGCCGATGTGTACCAGCCATTCGTGGATGTCTTTCACCTTGCGGTCCCATTTCTGCGCGCGCTCTTCGAAAGCGGGATCGTCCGCAAGCAATTTGGCGTAGTGTTTGAGATGCGAGCCGCAACCGCCCGCATTGGTGATGATGGCATCCAATTGGTCCGGTGGAAACCGATCGATGTTTTTGCGCGCGAGTTGCTGCGCCAGTTCCCACGCCCCATTGTGCGCGTGGAGCGAACCGCAGCAATGTTGCTCCGGCGGCGTCCACACTTCACAGCCGTTGCGCGCCAGCGTTTCGGCGGTGTCGCGGTTCACGTCGCTGAACAGCAAGTCCTGCGCGCAGCCGGTGAGCATGGCAACACGGTATTTTTTTGGCCCGACCGGCGGAGTGACCGGCGAAATCAATTCGGACGAATAATGGTCCTGAACGGTGGGCGTCATCGCCTCCAGTTCGCGAAGCCGCCGGGGCAGCAATTTCAAGAGGCCGCTTCGGCGAACCAATGTTTGCAGGCCGAGTTGTTGGTGTAATCTCAGGGCGCGTCCGGCCAATTCCAGCCGGCTCAGGTCCATGAACAGCCACCGCAGAGCGAAGTTCCGAATGAAACTGCGCCGGGGCGAGGCGAGCGCTCCGCCTTGTTCCGCCTCGGCGCGGGCGTGCTCGAACAGTTCCGCGTAATTCACCCCCGCCGGACAGGCCGTCATGCACGCGAGGCAACCGAGGCAAAAATACATTTCCTCGGCGAACGCTTTGGTGGGTTCGAGGCGTCCGTCCGCGATGGCCCGCATCAGGGAGATGCGGCCCCGCGGACTGTTCCGTTCCAGCCTGGTGGCGTCGTAAGTCGGGCAGGTCGGCAGACACAGACCGCAGTGCATGCATTGTTGCACCACGGAGTAGTCCAGGTTTTTGAGGTGCGAGGCGGCCGCGTTCATCAGATCACGCGGCCACAGCTAAACATGGGCGGAAGCAAATGCGAGAATTTTAACATCCGCCGGAACGGGCACTGGCTCATTCAGGCCTGTGCGGCGTTTCGCCCGCCTCACCGTCCCGGCGGGTGTCGGCGTCCAGGTAGCGGGTCACGCGCCAGAAAAGAAATCCGACCGCGCCGAGGACCACGAGCGCGATCGCCGTTCCCTGCGCAACGTCGCTCGCTTCCTCGGCCGTTACGTCTTTGAGCGCGTAAACAAAGGGCACCACCGTCCCCACCGCGAGGAACACAGAAAGGGCCAACAGCCATCGCCGCCTGAATTTCGACAAACCGCCGTTAAGATCGTTTTGCTTCCCGAAGAGGAGTCGCCAATAAGCCCATGAGAACGCGACCGCCATCGCAAATGAAACCGCGGTGCCCCATGAGATTTCATACTGCAAAGTGGGGTTGACCTGCTTTATGGAATAGAGAAGCGCCGCCATTATTCCCAGGCTGAACGCGCTGGAGAATTTGATGACGCGCATCAGGGTCCGGTCATCGTTCCCGCGGCTCCCATCTTTTTTCACAAGGCCAACCTTCCAACCGCCCGCGTGCCTGTCAAACCCACTGTTGTCCGCCCAAGCCACCTGGCCGATGGAAGAAACAGATTTCGAGGACCCATTTGAATGACTTCAATCAAACATCTTTCCCGGATTCAGGATGCCGTTGGGATCGAGCGCGCGACGCAATTCGCGCATCACGCGCATCGAAGCGCCACCCGCGAAGGTCGGCGAAAAATCGCTTTTGCAACTTCCCTGCGGGGTTCCCAGGCGGGGTTGCCGGAGCGGAGCGTAACGTTGGAGGTCGTTACCTTTCCGACATGAGCGGCACCGCTATGCGCGCGGCTGCGCAACGTTCTTGTCAATGCTCGGGACGAAAGCTATGCTTTGTGTTCAATGGTAGAGCAGATCAAAAAGCGCCTGGAAGATGGATTCAACCCCTTCGCGCTGCGGCTGTCCGACGGGCGGCGCTTTGTAATACCGCATCGAGACTTTATCGCCGTTTCTCCCAAAGTTGTCGTGGTGATTGACGCGGACGAACTGGCCGTGTCCATCAACCCCCTTCACATCGTTTCTGTGGAGGACACGCAGCCGGCGCGATGACCCAAGAGCGTCGCCCCACGCGCGGGGCTTCTTTTCTGATTTCCTGGGCGGCGAAGCGGAACGTTCGGGCCGCGTCGAACCGGTCAAGGCCGCCTCAATCAAACATCTTTCCCGGATTCAGGATGCCGTTGGGATCGAGCGCGCGGCGCAATTCGCGCATCACGCGCATCTGGGCGTCGCCGGCGAATTTGGGGAGGAAGGACTTTTTGGCCAGGCCAACGCCGTGTTCGCCGGTGATGGTGCCGCCGAGACGGATGGCTTCGGTGAAGATTTCTTTGAACGCTTCTTCGACTCGGTGCATTTCCTCATGGTTGCGTTCGTCGGTCAGGAAGGTCGGGTGGAGATTGCCGTCACCCATGTGACCGAAGGTGCCGACTTTCAGTTTGTATTTTTGGGCGATGGCTTCCACGAAGCGAATCATCTTCGCCAATTCGCTGCGGGGTACGGTCGCATCTTCGAGGATGGTCGTTGGCGCCACGCGTGCCAGCGCGGCGAACGCGGTCCGCCGGGCGCTTGCGAGCTTCGCCGCATCGGCTTCGTCTTTGGCCACGCGAACTTCGAGGCAACCTTTGTCGCGACAGATTTTTTCCATCTGCGCCGCTTCTTCGGCAACGACGACGGGATGACCGTCGGTTTCGATCAGCAACAGCGCTTCGCAATCCAGCGGAAGTCCGATCTTCGCGTAGTCTTCGACGCAATGAATTGTCATGCGGTCGAGAAATTCCAGGGTGCAGGGAATGATTTGAGCGGCGATGATGGCGGAAACCGCCTCGGCGGCGTGGTCCATCCGTCCAAAAGTGGCCACCATGGTTTTCTTTGCCGGCGGCTTCGGAACGAGCCGGAGCAGAACCCTGGTGATGACGCCGAGCGTCCCTTCCGAGCCGATGAAAATGTCTTTGAGCGAGTAACCGGCGACGTCTTTCACGCATTTGTTGCCGGTCCACATGACTTCACCGTTGGGCAACACGACCTCCATTCCCATGACGTAATTGCGTGTCACGCCGTACTTCAGCCCGCGCAAGCCGCCGGAATTTTCGGCGACGTTGCCTCCGATGGTGGAAATTTTCATCGACCCGGGGTCGGGCGGATAGAACAGTCCGGCGTCCGAAGCGGCCTCCGCCACCTGCAACGTGGTCGCGCCCGGCTCAACCAGCATCGTCAAATTCGCCCGATCGAGTTCAAGGATCCGGTCCATCTTTACCGTGCAAAGGACAATGCAATCGGGACTGGGCAGGCTGCCGCCGCTGAGACCGGTGCCGGAACCGCGGGTGACCACGGCGATTCCCGTATCGTTGGCCAGCTTGAGAATGGTCGCGACCTGCTCCGTCGTTTTGGCCAGCACGACACAACCGGGCATTTGCCGCAACCCGGCGGTGCCATCGAAAGAGTAAGGGATCAAATCCTCCGGTGTAGTGAGGACGTTTTCCGTGCCGACGATTCGCTTCAAGTCCGGGAGAATCTGTCCGGTCAAGGCCATGCGTCAGCATCGTACAAGCCTGTCCAGCGGGTCAAGGAAACTGGCTCCCGGTTATCTGGGGACCGCCGCACCGTTGCCCTCGTCCAGGTAAAGCACTCCGTTGAGTTCGGTCCGTTTCAGGTATTGGCGCCAGACTGATTTTTCCTGCTGGTGCGTTGCTTTGATCTGGCTCGTCGTGGGTGTTCCGACTTTCGGGCCGCCGACGGTCAGCGCTTCGGTCAACACGCGGCCATCCATCGGCGCGGGCGGTCTGACGCCAAGGATCCACAGAATGGTCGGCGCGACGTCCACGTTTCCCGTGGGCAGTTCATCCACGGTCCCGCGGTGAAAGTCAGGCCCGGCGGCAATCAACGTGTTGTGCATATCGAAACGGCTGAGCGTGACGTGCATTCCGTCGCCCGGCTTGCGGCCGGATTCATCGCAGTACACCAGTCCGGGGGTGCCGTTGGAGCTTTTGTCCGGCGACCAACGGAGCGCGATAACGATGTCAGGCGCCTCCGGAGTGTTGATGCCCGCCTGGTCGAGCGTGAACGTGCCTTCGACCGGTTTGCGGGTGAACAGAACACCGGTGAAATCCTGCCGTTGAAGAACTTCAACGACGCGGCGAATCAAAGCGTCGTCGTGGCCAATGAAATACAACAGGGTTGATCCACCATTGGTAACCACGAGGATGTCATCCTGGGCCGGGGATTCCGCGAATCCCCGCGTGGCTTTGAAGCCTGCCTTTTGCAGTGTCGTGGCGACATCGACGGTTCGCACGATCGTCGAGAAGCCATGGTCGGAGACGACCAGTATATCGGTGGTCTCGCGGAGGCCTCGCCGGTCCAATTCGGCCAGGACCCGGGCGAGATTGTTGTCCGAACTTTTCAGGGCAGCGAGGGCGGTTTTGGAGCCCAACCCGGTGTCGTGCTGCGAATAATCGGGTTCGCTCATCCAGAGCAACGAAAATCCGGGCAGGCGGTCCTTCCACAGCGGGCCAATCAACGCACGGGTGGTCCATTCGTCCCGTCCGGCGTTCGGTTGGCCGTATTTGGGGTAGGCACCAAGGTCCTGTACCAATCGGGGCCAATCATTCGTGGGAAGCGTGTTGTCGGCGTAGAGGACTCTTCCCCGGCTGTCATTTTCCTTCCTGGCCTTGCGATCATGGAGCAGGGCGACCGGCTTGGTGCCGGCGACCGCCGTTGTTTGACCAGCGTTTTGCAGGATTTCGGCGACAGTGGGCATGCTCAAATAACGATCCTGGGTCAGCCGATCGCCGGCGCGCATCGCCTCGCGCGATTCAGTTCCGATGGGTTTCAGAAGCTCAATACCAGGGCGATATTCCTTGTTGGCGATGATACCGCTGCGACCCGGATATGCGCCTGTGGCAAGGGCAGTGCCATTGACTTCCGTGGCGCTCAGATAAACAGGATGATGATTCCTGAAGAAAACTCCCGTTTGAGCGAGTTTATGCAGCGTCGGCGTGTACTGCTCGGTGACGAAGTCGGGTCGCAGGCCGTCCCACACCACCACGACGATGTGTTCCGCTTTTCCTGCCCCGATTGCGGCGAGAGATAAGAAACTGTTGAGGAGAATGGCAGCGATGATGGCGCGCATGAGACCTGCAGTTTTCAAATCATCAGGCTGAGGGTCAAACGAAAAGCTCAAAGACCATCTCCGGACGATCGGGAATGCGCCAGGTAACGCCAACTGGCCCTTTCAGCTCGCGCGGATCTGAATCGGGCGCATGGATCGAACGAAAACCGGTTGGACGGACGAACACGTGATGTGTGAAAGGTCGGGCCGCTACCTGGTCCTTCGCGTCAACGCAATGGCGCATCGGACCGCATTGCATGAAGATGATCGGATGGTGACCGTCCTTGCGAGCTACCGTCGCAGATAAACCCGTGACGAACTTTGCTTTCGCGCGGCGGGCGACCAGTTCAAAACTGCGCGCCGAAAGATGGTGACATTCATCGACGATCAGATAGCCGTAGTCTCCCACGCGATCATCCACCACTCCTCTGTGAACGAGGCTTTGCATACAAAGGCTGAAAGCCACCGGAAAATTGACGCCGGAAGCCTTGGTGTTTCCCGAAGGGGTGCCGCCGATGAAGGCAATCCGCGCGGACTTCAAGGCGGCGGGAATTCCGCTGGTGGACGAACGCGGTTATCGGGTGGATTTCCATGCGTTGCGCATGACCTACATCACTCGCCTGCAACGGGCGGGTGTTTCGCCGCGTGAAACGATGGAACTGGCCCGCCACAGCGATATGCGTCTGACGATGAGAACTTACACGGACGCGGCGGCGCTGCCGTTGATGGCAACCGTCGGGTGACTGCCCGCGTTTGACGCGAAGTTCGATGACACACAAAGAGACACACAAACTTTGGTCGCGGACGGTCATTTCGTGTCACCATCGGTCATCGGTTTGAAGCCCATAAAGGTAGGCAAAACCGTTGGAAACATTGACGCAAATCACGAAGCGTCACCCGCTGTCACTGTCGGTCACCAAAATGAAACTGGCGGAGAGAGGGGGATTCGAACCCCCGGTACTGTTTAGGTACTCACGCTTTCCAGGCGTGCGCCTTAAACCACTCAGCCATCTCTCCACCGAGCAGCCGTAATTTGAAGAAGTTCGACCGGTCGTGCAACGCTTTTTGGCTGGCCGGCAAGGCGATTTTGACTTTCAGGACTTTCGCCTTAATATGTTGCACAGGCCTGCCGGCGCGCCTCGTTCTCCGAGCGTGAATAAGGCAACTGCTTATCCAGTCAATTAGGCAGATTGAATCAGTGAACGAAGCGCCGTCAGAAATCCGTCGGGCGACAAGACACCGAACATGAACCCAGACCCGTCATCCAGGACGCAGCGACGCTGGTTTCGAATTGCCGGCAAAGGAGCGCCGGGATGCGGGCCTGACTTCGCGCCCGACAATTTCCTGATTGAGCTGCCGGGCAACCTTTTCAACAATGGAGTGACCCTATGAAAACCCACTTCGTAATGACTACCGTGCCCGTGACGGTTATCGGCGGGATGATCCTCTTTCTTGGATGCGGGGCCGAACCACAAAAGACAGGTCGGGGCGAAAATGGGACCGCCGTTTCCACCGCTACGGTCGCCGGCGCGCCTGCGGCGACGAATCCGGCCGCTACTCCCCTTCAACCCGTGCCGGGAATTGTTCCGGCGCCGCCCCGGCTTTCGCCCGGTGTGGATGAAATCGTGCAGTTGGCTCAGGCCGGAGTAGGTGAAGAAGTATTGCAGGCTTACATCGAGAATTCTTCGGTCGCCTACAAATTGGGTGTGGATGAAATCCTTTACCTGCACGATCTGGGGCTTTCGCCCGAAACGATAGGAGCGATCGTGCGCCACGGCCAATCGATGCAAGATCAGTCAGCGGCCCAGTCCAGCGGGAACGTGCCGTCTTCGACGAATGCCGTTGCGCCGCCGGTTGGACCATCGGAAGCGCAGCCTGCCGTGGCGGCATCCGGCCCGAATGCCGACACCAGTCCGGTTCCCCCGGCGGTGAACGACCAGGCTCCGGCCAACGCTTACGCAATCACTCCGCCGCAGCAGGTGAACTATTTCTATCAGAACCTGGCCCCATACGGAACCTGGATGGAAATCCCCGATTACGGTTGGTGCTGGCAGCCGACGGTGGCCGTTGTTGATGTGGGCTGGCGTCCGTATTCCAATCGGGGCCGCTGGCTTTGGACGGACTGCGGCTGGTATTGGCAATCCGATTATTCATGGGGTTGGGCGCCATTTCACTATGGCAGGTGGTATCGTAGCCCGGCTTGCGGGTGGGTTTGGCTGCCCGATACAACCTGGGGGCCGGCCTGGGTGACCTGGCGTTATTCCGACGCCTATTGCGGCTGGGCGCCCCTTCCGCCAGGCGCCTATTTCGATGTTGGAGTCGGATTCAGATACCACAGCGGTGGAGTCAGTTTTGG
>WNGA01007214.1_pt1 | contig 16502 bp, 17 predicted proteins | sample 5400061 | NCBI WGS metagenome assembly WNGA01 (sample SAMN13153366, study PRJNA577476) | soil metagenome | isolation source: 100 cm soil or saprolite under grassland replicate 2 | place: USA:California | collected 2016-06-15 | reverse complement strand
GTCAGGGTGCTGGTAGATGCAGCGCTCGACCTCGATGGTCGAGATGTTCTCGCCGCCCGAGATGATGATGTCCTTGGCTCGGTCGCGCAGCTCGATATAACCGTCGGGGTGCATGACGGCCAGATCGCCCGAGTGGAACCAGCCGCCGCGGAACACCTCGGCCGTGGCGTCGGGCTGTTCGAAGTAGCCCTTCATCACGTTGTTGCCGCGCATAATCACTTCGCCCATCGTCTCACCGTCGGCCGGGACGTCGTTCATCTGCTCGTCCACCACCCGGACGGGGTCCGCAATGACGTAGCCAACCCCCTGGCGCGCCTTGATCCGCGCCCGCTCGGCCGGCTCCAGTCCAGTCCACTGCGACTGCCACTCGCACACGGTGTGTGGCCCGTACGTCTCAGTCAGCCCATAGACGTGCGTGATCTCGGCGCCCAGCTCCTCCATCTGGGCGATGATCGAGGGCGAAGGCGGCGCGGCGGCGGTGGTGATTCGCAGCGGGCGAGTCAGCTTGGTGGTCTTGGCGCCCGGGTCGTTCACCATCGAGATCAGCACCGTCGGCGCGCCGTTGAGGTGGGTCACGCCCTGCTCACGGATAAGACGCCAGATCTCGGACGCCTCCACCTTACGCAGGCAGAGGTGGGTGGCGCCGGCGGCCGTCACGCCCCAGGTGCAGCACCAACCGTTGCAGTGGAACATCGGCAGCGTCCAGAGGTACACGCTGGTGCTGGTGATGCCGCTCGTCATGCACTCGCCAATCGCGTTGAGATAGGCCCCGCGGTGGTGGTACATGACCCCCTTCGGCCGCCCGGTCGTCCCGGATGTGTAGTTGATGGAGATCGTCTCGTACTCGTCCTCGACGGGGATCGGCAGTGGATCGTCGCTGCCGCTGGCCAGAAACTCGTCGTAGTCTGGGCCGTGGAGGCGCGTCCCATCCGGCACGTCGACCAGGTTGACGGCGGGCCCGCTCGATCAACGGGGCCAGCTCGGTGTCCACCAGCAGGACTTTCGAGCCGGAGTGATTGAGGATGTAGGCGATCTCGTCGCGCGCCAGCCGGGTATTGATAGATACCAGGATCGCGCCAGCCAGCGGCACGCCGAAATGGGCCTCCAGCATCGGCGGGATATTGGGGCACAGAATGGCGACTCGGTCACCCTTGCGGACACCAACGCGCTGGAGCGCGGAGGCCAACCGAACCACCCTCCGCCGCATCTCTGGATAGGTGTACGACTGCTCGCCGTACACGACCGCCGTCTTCTCGCGGAAGACTGCCGCGCTCCGTTCCAGGAACGAGAGCGGAGTCAGCTCGGTGCGAAAGACTTCTTGTGCAGGCATGCTAGCCACCTCGGGGTGATTACCTAACCCCCCAGCCCCCTTCCCTAAAGGGAAGGGGGAGCCTGTTAAAGACTCCCTCCTTGCCTTTAGGGAAACCTAAGCCCGGCCCCCTCCCCGAAGGCAAGGGGGAGCCTGTTAAGGAGTCCCCGCTTCCCTTTAGGGAAGGGGGCTAGGGGGTTAGGTTGTCAACGGGCCGGGGGCCAGGGGGGTTAGGTAGTCACCCCGACGATTCAGGACCTTCACCAGCTCGGCCACCATCTCATAACGGCCAAACGAGGGCATCAGATAGGTCCCGTCGACGTACGCCTGGGCTTCGGTGAGGAACTCCTGGGCCTGGCGGATGCCCTCCTCCACCCCATGGTCACCGGCCAGGCGCATCCGCTCGCGGAGATGGTCTGGGATCGATACACCCGGCAGCTCGTTGTGGAGGAACTCGGCGTGGCGATGGCTCTGGAGGGGCATCACGCCCAGCAGGAACGGGACCGGGATCTTGCCCACGCGGTCCAGGAAGTTGACGAGCTGTTCCAACTCGTAGAGCGGCTGGGACATCACGTAGTCGGCCCCGGCCTCCAGTTTTCGGTGGAAGCGGTCCAGCTCCAGCTCCAGGTCGTCCGCGACCGGGTTGACAGCGCAGCCGACGTGAAAATGGGCGGTCATCCCGATCGAGTTGCCGGTCCAGTCCTGGCCCTCGTTCATGCGCTTGAGGATCGTGATCAGCCCAATCGCGTCCACGTCCCAGACCGCCTTGGCCTGTGGCAGGTTCCCGATCCGCGGTGGGTCGCCCGTCAGGGCCAGGATATTGCGGATGCCATGCGAATGCGCGCCAAGCAATTCAGACTGGAGCGCCATCAGGTTCCGATCACGGGTGGTGAAGTGAATGATCGTGTCGAGCCCAACCCGTCTTTGGATGTGGAGCGCCAGGCTGATGCAGCCCATGCGGACCCGTGCCATTGGGCTGTCGCCGATGTTGATGCAGTCCACACCCACCTGGGCCAGCATCGCGGCCCCGTTGACGATCTTGGTGGGGTTGAGGCCTTTGGGCGGATCGAGCTCGACGCTGACGATGAACTTGCCCTGCGCCATCAATTTCTGGAGCGGCGTCGGCTCGACGCTGACGGCGGACTCGATGGTGTCGGTGGGCGGGGCGGGCGTCGCGACCGCCTGGATCGTCGGGAGCGCCTCCGCATGCTCGGCCTCGATTGCCTTGCGCATCGCGGCGATGTGCTGGGGCGTGGTGCCGCAGCAGCCGCCGATCAGCCGCACCCCGGCCGACGCGAAGCGGCGGGCGTATTCGGCGAAGTACTCCGGAGTCGAGAAGTAGACGTAGCGCCCCTCGAGTCGACTCGGCGCGCCGGCATTGGGCATGGCCGATAGCCACACGTCCGAAGGCGGCAAGACGGCCATCTGCCGAATGGCGTCGAGGGCGCCCTGAGGACCGACCCCGCAGTTCGCGCCGATCACCCTAACCCCCAGGTCGGCCAGTGCGAACGCGACCTCACTTGGGGTCTCACCACTGAGTGTCCGACCGTCCTCGGCGTAGCTCATCGAAGCGACGATGGGCAGATCGCACGCCTCACGAGCCGCCAAGACCGCTTCCCGCAGCTCGGCCAGATCGCCGAACGTCTCGATAACGATCAGGTCCGCGCCGGCCTCCAGCAATGGGTCGACCTGCTCGCGAAAGGCCGCCCGCGCCTCCCCGAGCGTGATCGTCCCGACAGGCGCCAGCGGCTGGCCGAGCGGACCGATCGACCCCGCCAGGAACACCGGCTCGCCGCACTCTTCACGCGCCTCGCGGGCGATCTTGACGGCCTGGAAGTTAATGCTGCGGACGCGATGCTCCAGGCCGTGCGCCGATAGCTTGTAGCGATTGGCGCCGAACGTATTCGTCTCGATCAGCTCGGCGCCGGCCCGGATGTACTCGCGGTGGACTCGCTGGACGACGCCGGGATCGGTGAGGTTCAGTTCGTCGAAGCAACGCTCGTAGGGGATGCCCCGAGCGTAGATCATGCTACCCATCCCACCGTCGGATAGGACGGGCCCGCGCTCCAGCCGCTGGAGAAACGGATTGATCACGATTGCCGCGGCCTCCGATGGCGGTGCAGGGTTATATCATAGCGAGCTCTCCCCCAGCGCCTCCCCTAAAAGGGACGGTGCGATCCCGGACCATCTCCCCCTTCCCTTGAGGGAAGGGGGTCGGGGGGTTAGGTTTGCCCCTACTCCGGGGCCAGAAACTCGGCTGCGAGCCAGCCGGTCGCGCCGGCCGGCTCGCGCACGTTGCGCCAGGTGCGGCCCTCGGCCTGCTGGTCGCTGCCGATCACTTCCAGGATCGTGCCGTCGGCGAGGGACCTGACGAGCGGCGCGGAAGTGCTCGGCCGCTGACGCAGGTTGGCGCCCTGGCCCTCGGTATTCGCCACCCGCACGCGCCCCAGGCCCGGCGAGGGCGAGGGCTGAATGAGGACGGGCGAGGGCGAGGCGGCGCCAGCCCCCGGGCCGGTGGTGCGGGCCGGGCTGGCGGTGAGCACCGCGCCGCCCTCCGGCTCCGGGCGCCGCGACTCCAGAAACGAAACCCCGAAGCGAAAGAGGCCGTAGCCAACTACGACGATGCCGACCACAACGGCTAACAGGAAAGGCAGCGTGCGATACCACGGCAGACCAGCTCGGGCCCGCGCCGGGTGGCCCTCTTCTTCAAGCTCGACATCCCCTTCTGGATCGTCGAAGGGGTACTCGTTGCCGCACTTCGAGCAGAAGCGCTCGTTGGCGGCCTGCGGCTCGCCGCAGAATGGACATTCGCGCCTGGTGGGCTGCGTGCTCATCGCTGCGGCGGTCGCGCCGACGCCCGGCTACGCTTCGAGAGCCAGGCCACCGCGCCGCGGGTCCGCGCCACCCCGGGCCCGATCGCCCTCCACGCGGATCAGTTGGACCAGCGAGAAATAAGGCTCGTAGGCGGCGTGGTGACGCTCGGTCCGCAGACCTCGTCTCGAGAGCTCGTCCTCAACCTCCAGGGTGATCCGATTTTCCAGGTCGACGTGCTCGCCCTGGCAGTCGAAGCGCGCCGCGGAGACCGCCTCAACCGGCGTCATAGCGAAGTCCAGGCTGTTCAGGATGGTCTGCAGCACGCCGTTCATGATCCGCGGGCCGCCGGGCGCGCCGAGGATGAGGTGCGGCCGTCCCTGGCGCGTGACGATCGTGGGCGCCATCCCGGTAATGCGGCCCTTGCCCGGGCGGATGTCGTTCGGGCCGCCGGGGATCGGGTCGAAGCTGTTCATGCAGTTGTTGAACATGAAGCCGAGGCCCGGCGTCACCACGCCAGCCGAAGAGCCGAGCGAATGGGTCATGGCGACGGCGTTGCCCCGACGGTCGAGGACGGAGAGGTGGGTGGTCGTGGGCGCCTCGACGGCCAGCTTGGCGACTTCGATGGGGTCACCCGAGTCCAGCCTTCTGCGCCAGCGGGCGGCCCGCTCGTCCGATAGCATGTCGTCAACCGGGACCTCGACGAAGCGCGGATCGCCCATCTCGCGGGCCCGATCGGCGAACGCGGCCCCCATCGCGCGAGCCACGAGATAGATATAGTCGGCGCTGTTGTGGCCAAGCGCAGCCAGATCGTATGCCTCGAGTATCTTGAGGACCTGTAACACGGTCACCCCGCCGCCGGGCGGTCGGCTGGACAGCACCTCGTAGCCGCGGTACGTGACGCGAACTGGCTCGCCGTGGAGCGCTTGGTACGCCGCCAGGTCCTCGGCGGCGACGTAGCCGCCGTTCGCGTCGAAGTCACGGTCGATCTGTTCGGCGATCTCGCCACGGTAGAAGAGGTCTGATCCCTCGTCGGCGACTCGCTCGAGCGTCCTGGCCAGGTCCAGCTGCACGAGCGTCTCGCCCTGCCTGTAGACCTCGCCACCTCTGGTGTAGACGCGGCGCGCCTCCGGCGTCCAGGTCAGGCGGTGATAGCCATCGGCGCGGGCCGGTGTGGACTCCTCGCGAACCCAGAACGACCGGAGCTCGGCGGTGACCGGGAAGCCCTCCGCGGCCAGGCGGATGGCCGGCCCGAACAGCTCTTTCCAGGACCGCGTCCCGTACCGGCGCCAGATCTCCTGGAAGCCGGCCACGGTTCCCGGCGTCGTGATGGCCCCGTAGCCGACGTCGTTGAGGAGGCCTTCAATCCAGTATCCCTGGTCGGGCCTGGCGTCCCCAAGAAACAGGTCGCGCCACATGTCCGGGCTGACTCGGCTGCCGGCCGTGCCGTGAAAGTCGATCACCTCGTGTCGCGCCGAGGCGGCCAGAAAGACCTGGAACGTGCCGAAGCCGCCCAGCCCGCACATCTGAAAGTCGATGACTCCCTGGACCAGGGCAGCCGTTAGCGCCGCGTCGACGGCGTTCCCGCCCTCACGCAGGACGCCGACTCCTTCCTCGACCGCGCGAGGCTGCGGCGCGACCACCATTCCGGCCATCACGACCTCCGGACGGAGCTAACAGCTGTCAGCTATCAGCTGTCAGCGCAAGCCTACCGACGCCGTGCCGCCCCGGGACAGTGTAGCCAGAACCATGGCGCGACGCGAACGCGGAGCGACAACCCCTCCCCCAAGCGTGGGGGAGGGGTTGGGGTGGGGGCTATGGATAGAGCGGCACGTCCTCACCATTGAGCCGGAGGGCCGGGATCACCGCCACTGGAGCTGTAAGCGTGTTCTCGGCATGGCAATTGGCCCTGGCGCGCTGGACGAGGCGCACGACGTCCTCACGCTGGGCCGGGCTCTCCACCGTGAGCGTGTAGTTCAGGACCTCCATGGCGCTGCTGGCGCCCTCGGCGAGGTCGTACTTCAAGTCGTTCGGAAACGTTCCACGCAGGTCCATCGACGCGCTCGTCAAGGGCACGTCCTCGACTGATGCGAACCGCACCAGCTGGGTAAGCAGTCAGAAACCCACCGCGGCCACGAAATAGCCGAGCGGGTTGGGGGCCTCGTCGCCGCCGCCGGGCGCGGCCTCGTCCGAGCGGAAGGTGTGGTTGCGGACCCGCGCTTCCTTCAGGAAATCGTGCAACAACTCGACCGTCGCGCGGACGGTGAACCTGGCCGGCTCTGCGTGCTGCTTGAGCTCGTCGCGCCGCGCGAGCCAGTCCTGGCGATGGTGGGCGTAGTCGATAAGCGGTTGAGGCTTCTGCGCTTCAGGCATCCTGCGCTCCTCATCGTGATCTCGAAACAGCGTATCTGCTTTTCGTCTTCGCACGCCAAAGTCCGGGGCCGCCCCCCCAACCCCCCCAAGCTTGGGGGGGCCGGGGGGGCATCCTCGTCCAGCATGCCTCAGTACCGCGACCGTGAGAACAAGGTCGCGGTACTGACACGGTCGTCGTCCACTCGCGACTCGCGACTCGGGACTCGTGACTCCCGAGTCGTGCTATATTCGCGCCGACATGGACAGGCCAGGCACGCCCCCGTACATGCCAGAGGAGCTGCCGAGGGTCGAGGTCCGCCCGCCCCGCGGCCCCCGCTAGCGGGAGAGCTCGAAATAATGTCCGGGACGATCGTCGCCGAGAACGCCAGCAAGCTCTTCCTCGAGGGCTCGGTCGTCGCCTTCCACCAGCTGACTTTGACAGTCGACGACCGCGAGGTGTTGTGCGTGGTCGGGCCGAGCGGATGCGGCAAGACCACGTTCCTGCGCTGCATCGCCGGGCTGACAGGCCTGAGCGCTGGCCAGTTGCTCGTGCACGGCAGACCCGTCGGCGGGCCACCGCAAGGCGTGGCGATGGTGTTCCAACACTTCGGGCTGCTGCCCTGGAAGACCGTCTACGCCAACGCGGCCTTTGGCCTGGCCATGGCCGGGGCGCCGGCCAGCCAGATCGATGAGCGGGTCGGGCATTACCTCGATCTGGTCGGGCTGAGCGGCTTCGAACGCCACTACCCATATCAGCTATCCGGTGGGATGCAGCAGCGGGTCGGGCTGGTGCGGGCGTTGGCGATGAACCCGTCGGTACTCCTGATGGACGAGCCGTTCGCGGCCCTGGACGCCCAGACGCGAGAGGTCTTGCAGGAGGAGCTGCTACGTCTGATGCAGCGGCCAGGCGAGCGGAAGACGGTCGTCTTCGTCACGCATTCGATCGACGAAGCGATCCTGCTGGGTGACCGGATCGCGGTCATGACAGCGCGGCCCGGTCGGGTGCGGGAGATCCTGGCGATGCCGTTCGGCTGGCCACGCGACATGTCGGCCGTCCGCGCGGACCGGCGGTTCACGGACCTGCGCGAGCACATCTGGAACGAGCTGAGACCGGTGGGAACACAAGCGTTCGTCTCGGCCGGGGTCGGGGTGTAGCATGGCTGCCTCTCCTCTGGGGGGGAACGAGTGCGCTGCGCGGGGCTGGATCGAGGCGAGCGTATGAGTATCGACACGGCGCCAATTGGACAGCGCTCTGCCGCGACGGCGATGGTCGCGGCGGACGACCAGGCCGACGAGCAAACGCTCGCGCGCCTGGCTGCGGCCGAGCGAAAGGCGCGCCGGCGGGCTCATGTGCTTGGCATTCGGGTTGTCTCGCTGGTCGTCGTCCTCTCGGCCTGGGAGTATTTCGGACGACGCATCGACCAGGTGCTCTTCACAACCCCGTCGGCGATCGCCGCGGCGGCGGTCGTGATGATCGGCAGCGGCGAGCTGTGGACCTACCTGGCGCCCAGCCTGGTGGTCCTGGTGGTCGGGCTGCTGATCGCGGCGGTTCTTGGGATCGGCAGCGGCCTACTCCTGGCCCGGTTCTGGGTGCTGGACGTGGCGCTCGACATGTACGTCACCTTCCTCTACTCCACTCCAACCGTGGCGCTGGTGCCCGTCATCGTGCTGTGGGCCGGTTTCGAGGCGTCGGCCAAGATCATCATCCTGTTCCTGTTCGCCTTCTTCCCGCTGGTCATCAACACCTACCAGGGCGTCAAGGCTGTCGACCCCAAGCTGCTGGAGGTGGGGCGCGCTTTCCGGTGTTCCGAGCGCCAGCTTTGGTTCAACATCGTGCTGCCGGCGGTCCTGCCGTTCATCGTGACGGGGCTGCGGCTAGCGGTGGGGCGCGGTTTGATCGGGATGGTCCTGGCCGACCTGTACACGGCCATCTCCGGGATCGGCTACCTCATCGTCCGCAGCGCCAGCACCTATCGTGTCGACAAGATGTTCGTGCCGATCGTTACGCTTGGCCTGCTGGGGATCAGCTTGACGGCCCTCTTGCGCTTAATGGAGCGTCGGGTGGCGCCCTGGACCGCGGCGGCCGACCAGGAGTAGGATCGGCCGAGGCAGCCACTACACCGCCCGGGAGGAGTGTTCTGATGTCGGGCAAACGATTGCTGGTTCGATTCGACGCGGCCGTCGCCATTGTCGGTGCCTGTCTAATGGCCGCGTGCGCCGGGTCGCCGGCCCCACCGGCTGGCGCGCCGGCCACGGCCGCGCCCACGAGCAAACCGGCGGCGGCCGCGTCGCCCGGCGCCTCGCCGGCTGCGTCGCCAGGTGCGTCTCCGGCCGCCTCACCGGCCGCTGCCGCTGCGCCTGGCGGTGAGCCGAAGCCGTTCGCGGCCGGGGCAGCGCCAGCCCAGGGGGCGGCCGCCTGCACCGGCCCCATGCGCAAGATCTCGCTGGGCGTTTCCGTTGCGCCGCCCAACGTCGTCCACACGCCGCCGTTCGTGGCGCGCGCGTTGGGCTACTTCGCCAAGCGCTGCATCGACGCCAATATCCTCCAATTCGAGGGTGGCCTGTCGGCCAGCAACCTGACCGCCGTGGCGCAGGGGACGGTGATGGCCTCGCTCAACGAGGCCGCCATCGGCGCGGGTCTGAAGGGCAAGCAAGTCTGGGGTATGGCGCCCAAGCCGCCCCAGTCGTACGTGGTCGCGCCCGAGATCAAGACCGCCTCCGACCTGAAGGGAAAGCGCCTGAGCGCGGCCGGGGGCGGCGTGGGCAGCTTCAACTGGATTATGGGCCGCGAGGTGCTCAAGACCGCCGGCCTGACCGTGGACGACGTCCAGTTCGTCGCCCAGGGCACGGCCGGGCGCCTGCCCGGACTCGTCTCGGGCCAGATCGAGGGCGTTGCCCTACATCCAGAGGACGTGTTCCTGGCCCAGCAGCAGAAGCCCGGGGTCCATATACTCGTCGATCTGTGGGAGCTGCTGCCGCTGTACTCCTACAACTCGTATGGCGTCTCGGATGATTTCCTGGCACGTGATCGCGACCTGGTTCGCGACATGGTGGCCGGCATGATCGAGGCGAACCGAACAATCTACCAGGACAAGGCCAAAGTGATCCCCATCATGATGGAGGCAACCGAGAAACCCCAGCCGGCGGTGGAGTACGCCTGGGACCAATTGACCAAGAGCTGCGTCTGGTCGGTCAACGCCGGCTTCAATCGAGACCGTACCGAGTGGTCGATCCAGAATTCGATCAACAACGGCGACATCGAGCCGTCGAGGAAACCCACCTACGAGCAGGTCGTCTACGAGGCGCTGGGCAACGAGGCCCTGGCACTCGTGGGCGGCCCGATCAGCATCGGCGACTGCAAGGAGTAGCCCTTATGCCCTACCCCTGGGAGCTGCGAGTTGTCTGACCAGACCGTTGCCCACGTCTTGGGGACCTGGGCGCCGCGGATGGTGGCCCAGGGGATCGACTACAACGACCTGGTTGCCACCAACGCCCGGATTCGGGCCTGGGACGACTGGTGTCGCGAGTGGTGCGCTACCGGCGCGATGCACGAGGAGCTGGCCCGTCGGTCCGAAGCGCATGGCGAGACCGTGAGCGCCACGGAGGCCTACCTGCTAGCGGCGATGGCCTATCACTTCGCCTGCAACAACTTCACCCATGACCTGGACCAGTACGTGCCAGCCCACCACAAGAAAGTGGCCTGCTACGCCAGGGCGGCGCCACATCTGTCGCCGCCGGCCGAGCGGCACGAGGTGCCGTTGGACGGCCTGCGGATGCCAGCCTACCTGCGAGTCCCGCCCGGGCGGGAGCGGCCGCCCGTGGTCGTGATCATCTCCGGGCTCGAGTCCACCAAGGAGGAGCACCGCACGTTCGAAGATGGGCTGTTGCGGCGTGGGCTGGCCACGTTCAGCTTCGACGGTCCGGGCCAGGGGGAGACCTGGTTTCAGGCTGGCATGATCGTCGACTTCGAGCGGGCGACCTCGGCGGTGATCGATCATCTGGAGCGGCAGCCGACCGTGGACGCGGATCGATTGGGCGCCTTCGGTCCCAGCATGGGCGGCTACCTGGCGCCGCGCTCGGCTGCCCACGACGGCCGAATCAAGGCCTGCGCCGTGTCCGGCGGCAGCTTCGACCGCAGTCGGCTGCTGGATCGTCTGGACGACCCATTTGACTTCGCGCGCTGGTCGCACATCTGGAAGGTATATGACAAGGACCGCTTAGCCGACCTGACCCGCCAGAGCACGCTGGAGGGCCTGGCTTCGAAGATCCGCTGCCCGCTGCTGATCGTCCATGGAACCCTGGACTTCGTGCCGTTGGACCAGGCCAGGCGGCTGTACGCCGAGGCCGGCGGCCCGAAGGAGCTGGTCGTGCTCGAAGGCGGCAACCACGTCTGCAACAACATGCCCTACCGCTACCGGCCGCTGGTGGGGGACTGGTTAGCCAGGCAGCTCGGCGCGGCATGACGAGCGCGGACCCCCGAGTCGGCTCGGCCATTGAACACTGGGCGCCTCGCTTCATCGCCAACGGGATCGACTACAACGACTTCCAGACGACACTGGCGCGCATCGAGCGCTGGGAGCGGTGGTGCGCCGAGTGGTCGCGCACGGCGGCCAGGCACAAGCAACTCGCGCGCGAGGCGGAGGGCCGAGACAGCCCGCCCTCGGCCGGCGAGGCGTACGCTCGCGCCGCGCTCTGCTACCACTTCGGGAAATTCCTCTTCTTCGAAGACATGGACCAGCTCCGGGCGGCGACGGCCGCTACGGCCAGGAACTACCAGCGCGCGGCCCCGCTGCTGGACCCGCCGGCGGAGCGCGTCTCGATCCCCTACGCCGGCACGTCCCTGCCAGGCTATCTGCGCGTGCCCCGTCAGGCCGAACGCCCGCCCGTCGTCCTGCTGCTGGCCGGGCTCGACTCGGTCAAGGAGGAGTTCGGCACCTTCGAGCCGCTGTTCCTCCGCCGCGGTGTGGCCACCCTGGCCTTCGACGGGCCGGGCCAGGGCGAGTCCGAGTTCGATCTGCCGATCGAGCCCGCCTTTGAGAAGGCCGTCGCCGCGGCGGTCGAGTGGATCGCGACCCGCTCCGACCTGGATGGCTCGCGCGTCGGGGCCACCGGGGTCAGCCTGGGCGGCTATTACGCCAGTCGGGCAGCCGCGTTCGAGCCTCGCTTGAGCTGCGCGGTGGCGATTGGCGGTCCCTACGACTTCGCCGAGGGCTTCGACCACCTGCCGGCCCTCACCCAGGAAGCGTTTCGGGTCCGCAGCCACTCGCCGGACCTGGCCGCCGCCAGGCGGCGCGCGGCCGCGCTGACCCTGCGCGAGGCGGCGCGCCGCATCGAGATGGCATTCTTGATCGTCTTCGGCAAGCAGGACCGCTTGATCCCCTACCAGCAGGCCGAGCGGCTGTTCGCCGAGATGCCCGCCGCCAGGAAGAGGCTGGAGCTGTACCCGGACGGCAACCACGTCTGCAACAACATGCCGTACGCCTACCGGCCGCTGGTCGCCGACTGGGTAGCCGAACAGCTTGGGGCCGGGAGGGTCGTCTGATGCGCGGATCCGACTGGCTAAGAGCCACTCGACAGCAGTGCAGTGTCGAAAGCTTCGGCGAACGGATTCAAGAACCGAACGCCTTCCAGGAAGCGGCCGTGCTCGGCGTCCTCTGTAAGCACATGCGGGATCTGGTTCAACTTGGCCGCAGCCCAGATGAGGGCGTCCCAAACGGACATCTGGTGCTGCGCCGACCCCCGGCAGCCTTCCAGGACAACGGCCGCCGTGAGGTCCAAGACACGGCACGAACGCACCAGTCTCTCGACTTGGGCGACTGCCTCAGTCGGCATCATGCGCTCAGGTAGCCGTCTGGTTACGACAGTGAAGAACTCTGAGAGGAACTGCACGCTGAGCACGGCCCCCTCGGAACGCACGAGTCTGTCGAGCACCCTGAACGCCTTAGCTTGCTTGTCTCGGTCGCGCGGGTCGTGCGCGTAAACGAGAACGTTCGTGTCAACCAGAAAGAGGCCCGAGGCGTTCATCATACAGCTCGTCACGCGTCCAGGCCCGACCGGTCTGGGGGGCCCGCAGTCGCGCCCGCTGCTGCATGAACGCGGCCGCCTCATCCCAGGCCCGCTGGTCGCCGGGTAGAGCCGCCAAGGCGCGGTCCACTTGGTCGATGGCTCGTCGAATCAGCTCGGCCTCCGTGACGCCGAGCTCGCGTGCGCGTCGCTTCACCAGCCTGTCGTGTCGAGGCTCAATGTAGACCTGCTTTCGGACCATTCTGCCCATCGACTGCTCCGATATACAGTTCAGTATACATCGCGACGCGCCCGTGACGCGCGGGCCGCTGGCGTTCTGAAGCTGGCTTGGAGCCGGCGGCCTGGTTGTTGGCGGCGCGTGGGCGGGTGGGATAGACTTTGTTCACAGTTGGCGGGCAGCCAGGAGAGGGTGAGGACGCATGATCACTATTACCGATACGGCCTCGGCCAAGGTCAGAGAGCTTCTGGAAAGCGAGGGCAAGAGGGGCCACGCACTGCGGGTCTTCGTGCGCGGCGTGAGCTGCTCCGGACCCGCGTACGGGATGGCCCTCGACGACACGACTCGCGCAGACGACACTGTGGCCGAGTACTCCGGGATCAAGATCCTGGTTGACCCGCAGAGCGCTCAGTACGTGGAGGGCGCCGAGATCGACTGGGTCGAAAGCCTGATGGGCAAAGGCTTTCAGGTCAACAGCCCGAACGCCGCCCAGGGCGGCGGCTGCGGCCCGGGCTGCGGCTGCGGAAAATAGGCAAAGGGGAAGAGGCAAGCCACCCCTTCCCCTTTCCCCCTCAGAAGATCCGGAAGACAACAAGCAGCGAGACGCCCAGGTAGGTCAGGCCGCAGACGGCGGCGACGCTGGCGTTGTGGTCCCGGCGTAGCTCCTGTTTGACGCTCGCCGGCGTCAGACCGAACAGCACCCAGTTCACCAGGTATGCCAGCACGAACGAGACTACCTGGCCGTAGATAACCCAGCCCAGCAGGAAGGCGATCCGGTCGGCAAGGGTCGGGTCCCAGACCGGGGTGATGCTCTGGCGGTTGGCGACGCCGACCAGAGCGCAGACCGCCACGAAGAGCGACCCAGTCAGCGTGCCGTAACCGGTGCTGTTCTCCTCGACAACTTCACGTCGGATGCCGGCCCAGCTCTCCTGTAGGATGAGCATCGAGGCCAGGACCGACAGGACCAGCGCGATCGCCACGCCCAACAGCACCATCAGGGTGGTCACGGCAAGCTCGTTCACCAGCTCCATGGCTCTTCTCCTCAGGGCACGGCATGCCGTGCGCGCGAGGGCGCACGCCGTGCGCCCCTACTACACGACCCCGGGGATCAGCGCGGACGTCCGCCGGCGGTACGTCGCGTACTCGGGAAACGTGCTTTCCAAAACTTGCTCTTCGTAGCCCAGGCGGACGAGCTGAGCCGCCACGAACACGGCGTTGAGCGCGACCACCAGCGGCGAGAAGCGCAGCCACACTTCGGCCAGGGTGATCAGAAGACCGCCCAGATACATCGGGTGGCGCACGAAGCGGTACGGCCCGCCGGTCACGAGCGTTCGGGCCTGTGGCAGAAGGCTGAAGCTGCGACCCAGGGTGACGGCGCTCCAAGCAGCCAGCAGCGTGCCGGCCAGCGAGAGGCCAACCGCCAGGCCAAGGACTTCGGGCTGGGTGACCGGCTGGCGGGCGCTCAGTCCGAGCGCGTCGATCGCGACCAGCGTGGCCAGCAAGGCGCGCCAGTCTCGTCGTTCGGCCAGTGCCGGCGGCTTGCGGAGGTACGAACCGGTCAGGAGCAGCAGATAGCCGACGGCCGCCCAAGCCAGGGCGGTTTCCAGGTCCACCCGCGGCTCACGGAAGGCGGCCCAGTCAGCCGCGATCTGCTGGTACAGAAGCCAGACGAAGTACAGGACAGGAAGAAGGATCGAAAGCTGAGGAATGAAGGTTGAGAACCGTGACCCGCGGACAACCGATCCTAACTCTTCCTTCTTCATTCTTCATTCTTCATTCACGCGATGTGCTGTACGGTCAGGTCGCTCAGGCGGATCGGCTCGAGCTCCAGCAGGTAGGCGTAGGCGCCGACCTCGACCAGGCGGACGATCCAGCCGCTGGGGTCTAGCCGTACGCTGAGGTCGGCGTAGTTGATCCCGTCGAGATTGGACGCGCTCAGCGGCAAGTACCCCTTACCAGGCTCGGACTCGAGCAGCGCCAGGCGGCCCTCGTAGCGCGCGGCGATCACCGTGGCGTTCTCGTATGGCGGCAGCTCGACGGTCATCTCGGGCGCGCCGCTATCGCGGTAACGGCGCCGCTCTTCCTGCAGTCTGGCGATGACCTGCTCGACTCGAACGCCGTTGACCTCCTCGTCGGGCAGGTGAGCTCGGCCCAGGTAGACGACCGACGTGGCCGGCGCGTCGCCTTCGATGATCAAGCTGTTGGGGCTAGCGCCCTCCGTCTCGACCAGACAGTAGCGGAACTGGAAGTTCCCGCCCGCGTCGACGGTCTCGACTTCGCCGACGGCGGTGATCAGGCCCTCGATCTCGAAGCCCCGAGCGCCCCAGTAAGATGGGTCGCCGGACACGATGGTGAACGGCTCGCCCTTGCGAATGACGCCCGTGATCCGCTCGAGCTCACGGGCCTCGTTGGTCCGGTCGGGATCGGCGGCCCACTGCGGGTTGGGACGCGGCGGCAGGCGCTGTCCCTCGGGCTGGTTGTCGATATTCTGCCGAAACAGGCCGCGTACTCGGGTCGCGATCGGCGCCTGGCTCATCGCCAGATAGGCGATCAGAATTATGATCAGCACGCCGACGAGGATCACGATCGCGCTGCCAACGTTCATCTACCCACCCTCGCTCGCGTCATCTATGAGCCTCACTTGCGTCCGCCGCTGCTGAACCCGCCGGTTCGACCGCCCGATGGCGCGCTCACGGCGGGCGGCGAGTACGAGGGCCTGGAGACGCCCTGCGACGAGCCGCTCGGGCTGGTCACGCCGGTCGAGCCGCTCGAAGGGCTGGACCCGCTGCTGAACGCGCCGCCGGGTCGGGTCGAGCCCTGGCCGGGGACCGAGGGCGGTTGGTAGGTGACCCGCTGCCCACTCGAGGTGGTAGAGGGCGGAGTCTCGACCCGGTACGGGGCCGTCCCTGTCCCCGACGACGGGCCGCCGGCGATGATCGGCGGCGCGCCGTAGCCGTAGGCGGGCGGGTTGCGGAACAGCAAGTACATCAGCAGCAGGTCGGTCCCGAGCCCGCTGCCCTGCTGATAGACGACCCGCTCGCCGCGGCCGTTGACGTAGCCGACCTCGCCCGCGTTGACCTCGCTGGGGCTGAGCGGGCGCGGGCGGGCGACGCCCTCCGCCAGGAGCAGGACGCTCTGTGGATACAGCTCGTCCCCTTTGACGTTGAGGGTGATGTTGTCTTCCGGCTGGAGGTGGGAGTCCGGCGGTGGGGTGACCGCCATGGTGTATTGCCCAGCCGGTACCTTCTCGAAGCGGTAATTGTAGCTGGCGTCCGCCTGGTCGCCGGCGCCGTCGCCGGCGCTGCTGACAGTCGTATAGGTGTCTCGGGCGCCGCGCAGGATGACCTGCGCGCCGGCCAGGTTGCTCACACCGCCACCATCAGGCGAGAGGAACTTGACCTGTCCCGAGACGGAGCCCGGGCCAGGCTGTCGGCAGCCGGCCAACAGGCCGAACAGCAAGAGGAAGGCTAGACCAAATCTGCTCACGGCTGCTCCAGTCGAAAGTCGAAAGTCAAAGGTCGCGAGTCAAGTCGGGAGCGCGCCAAACTAGGGTCCAGAACGGCAGCTGGTCTTGAGTATGCCACTCATCGGTGCGCATCCGCTCAACAATAGAGACGCCAGGCCCGAGGGCCGCGTTCCAGAGCGGCGCGGCGGCGCGCGAGCGGGTGGCCGGCGCGACTGATAGAATACAGGCGCGCGAGGGGGCGTAGCTCAACGGCAGAGCAGGGGCCTTTTAAGCCCAAGGTTCAGGGTTCGAATCCCTGCGCCCTCACCAGTCCCCACCAGATA
>WNGA01008365.1_pt1 | contig 16507 bp, 10 predicted proteins | sample 5400061 | NCBI WGS metagenome assembly WNGA01 (sample SAMN13153366, study PRJNA577476) | soil metagenome | isolation source: 100 cm soil or saprolite under grassland replicate 2 | place: USA:California | collected 2016-06-15 | reverse complement strand
GAGATAAAGCGCTCCCAGCTGGGGAATACCAAATCAGCTCAGTGACAGCCAGCGGCGAAGTGCTGTTGATCCGGAACACCGAAGCCCGAGACCTGGCCGTGCGCTTGTCGAATAGGCTTGAGCCCCAGACAAATAAGACCCAGGCGAGACTCGTATTCCACCGCTACGGACAAAGCTACTTTCTCGCCGAGGTTTGGGCCGGCGGCGACAGCACTGGTCGAGAGTTGCTGCAATCGAAACGGGAGAGCTCAATGAAGCGTGAATATAGGGCCACGGCGAGGAACAGGGACGAATCAGTTGAGGTTGTGGCGATGGTTCGCTAAGCAGAAGGTTCCGCGCAGCAGGCGGTGAGCTCAATCGTCCACAGCTCTCCCCTGACAAAAAACCAGAACGGCAACCCAACGCCCCCGGGTTGCCGTTTTGGTTTTCTAGAGTAACGAGGGTGGTAAGCCTGCGCGGTGATGCCTCGAACGCAACGAAACTAATTGCGTTACTCAAGGCACGATACGCCAGTTATTAGTCGGTTCAGTGGGAATCGTCTTGTGACGCTCAACCCAGTCGATTATCAAGTCACGAATCTCCTCGCTCGATCGATAGACGACCGGCGCGGCCTTGTACATCGTGTAGCCGCCCCCGCCGTTCACACGATAATTGTTGGTCGCCAGACGGAGCTTCTGCGCCGGGTCAACTGGTTGGCCGTGAAAACGAAGATTTTGAATCCGCTCCCCGACGGGTTTCGAAATATTGAGTTCGTAGTTCACACCCTCGGCGATATCAAAATTGTAAGCAGGAATTTTTTCGTCAATCAGATCAGCGGCGGCCTTACCTGGTTCATAAGCTCGAAAGTATTTCGCGGAGTGTTCCAATGCCTCCTTGAGCTGCTGTCCCGTCAGCTCCAGCACGACCAGCGTGTTTTCGTAGACATAGAGTCCCGCGATCTCCCTGACAGTTACCGCTCCCTTGGGAATTCGCGCTTCGGGATTAAAGCTCGCCGCCATTGAAACGTCAGCCTTGCCCGCCTCGAGTTGCACTCGTTGGATCAAATCCAGAATCGCCGTATCGTGAAAGCGCGCCTCACGGGCCGTCAACTCTTCGGCTGACTGCCCGATAGCACGCGACAGCCACGCTTGGGTTTCGCGATCGTAGGGCTCGGCTAACTTGAGCGCTTCCGCATCGGGCTCGATATCAGCCGGTTGCGTGCGCGCTGCTTTAGCAAATACACGCCAGCGTTGGCCATCATTGTCCAGATACACATCAGCGCGGGCGAGATGCTTGCCCCAGTAGTTTGCCTGCGTCAACAACACGCCGTTGATATACAACGACGGCACCTCCCGGTGAGTGTGGCCCATGAAGATCAGATCCACACCTGGAACACTACGGGCGATTTCAACAGCCTCATTCTCGTTAGGGACCTGCCCCGGATTGATTTCGCCTGTACGTAAATCTTCTTCCAGACCCATGTGCATGGCTATGACAACTAGATCAGCCCGCTCTTTCTCACGTAAGATCGGCACCCACTTTTTCGCTTCGCTTACCGGCTCACGAAATTCAAGACCAGCGAAGTTCGAGGCGTTCTCCCAGTTGGGAATGCCGGGAGTGGTTAGCCCGAGTACACCGATGCGAACTCCGGCGACTTCCTTAATCAGGTAGGGCTGATAATGAGTTCTTTCCGTGTCTTTATCGTAGGTATTGGCTGAGAGCCAGGGGAAACGAGCCTCGTTGCGTGCCTTCTCAAGCACCTTTAAACCGAAGTTGTATTCGTGGTTGCCGACCGACATTGAATCGTAGTTCAACGAGTTCATCACCAACATCATCGGATCTGGCGGCTGGTTATTCCTCCTGTTGTGGTAATACTCCAGTGGTGTGCCCTGAATCGTATCCCCCGAATCGATCAGCAGGACGTTCTGACTTTCTTTGCGAACCCGTTTTATCAGCGTCGCAATCTTCGCCAGCCCTCGGTCGTCAGGCGCATTTTTGTAGTAATCAACTGGATCGATATTTCCGTGAAGGTCGGTCGTACCAAGAATTATAATGTGCGCGCGTCTGGCTGCAGCGCCGCCGCCGGGCGCGACCAAAACACTAAGGACCACGACAACAGTTAAGTAAAGACTAAGCTGCCATTTCATATATTTCATTAATTTAGTATCTCTGGTTGCTGAAGATTTCCGCCGCGGTAGCCCCGTTGATTTGGATTTCGTGAATCTTTTTGAAATTGGAGCGAATAAAGCTAAGTTTTGCTTGATTCTCAAAATAGGTTCGACCGGGCTGCACGATGACATATGCAGGTTCTGAGAGAGCGCTTGGATCGAAATCAGCTGCCGAAACTGGACGAGAGTTCAAATCATTGCGGCCAAACTGTTCGAGGTAATAATGCGCTACCGCCGGCGTTTCGTGGGCGATGACCGCACCCTGCGGAGCCGACTCGCAGACAAAGCTGATTGCTTCCCGTAAGCCATCGTCGTAAAGCTCGTCGTGCGGAAAAAAGTAACCCGCCTTATCGGAAGCCAGGGCATTTGTGTAAAGAGAATAGTGGGGTCCACTGGCAAAGGCTATCCAGCCGGGCACCCCTACAAAGATCACGACAGCGGCTAAAGAAATAATTGCCGGCGCGTTCCTCATGCCATTGAATTGGGAAGTGGCCAAGCGCACGAGTGATACCACACCAACGGCGGCAAGCATATACACAAAAGGCATTAGCGAGAGCGTGTAGCGCAGAAACTTTGCGCCCATCAAAGAGTAGGGAATGATCCAGAACAGGAACATGAAAATAAGAAATGCGTGTCCCACGTGCCGCCATCGTTTAAACGACACGATCAGACCGGTAACAAAGGCCGTGACGACGAGCAAGGGCATCTTGATTGCCAGGAATAGCGCGTAGAAGTAGATCGGGGTACCCCAGAACGGCGTGCTTGACACGTTGTTTTTATACAAGTGGTTCGCGAATAGATATCCGGAGTGGACTAACAGACGCTCACCCGTATAAGCGTTGAGATACTCCCACACGGGAGGTAACAACATCGCCGGGTTAGCAATTATGAGAAACACCGGAATTAGAAGATAAAACCACTGCGGTGTCTTTCCCTTTGGTTCGCCGGGCATGGCTGTCCGCACATGAATCTTATGGTGGAAAAGCATGTTGAGAGCGAAGTAGTGAGGAAAATATTTCGATGCGATCATCAAACCGAACGAGGCCGCACTCTGAACGTAATTCTTGTTTCTGATATCCGTATCGCTGGGACTGGCAAGCTTGGCTCGCAAGTAGAAGAAGAAGCCAAACAACATAAAGAAAACGAGCAGGGTGTCTTCTTTGCCAATGCGGTTCAGCGCGATGGCATTAATACCCACTGCCCAGAACGCGGAGGCAAGCAATCCGGTCCAACGATCGAAGAACGCAGCCGTCAGTAAGAACAGCGGTATGACTGTCAACGCTCCGAACAAAGCATTGGGTAAGCGAAGCGCGGCCTCATCGCTGATCGACTGACCACCCGCTGTCTGCCACGCGTTCGCGCCCGCTATCGAGCCCCACATCAAGAGCTTCATTAGCATCGGATGTTCCGCATTCGCCGAAAAATCGTAGCGTTGGTAGGAACGCACAGCATCGAGCTTGTTCATTTCATCTTCTGCAAAACCAATCGCGCTTAGCTGTGTCACCCGCAGACCAAAGGCGATTATTACAAGCAGTGATAACGTTGCGACGACACTCCATTCCACACTGGCCAGCCATCCCAGACGGCGAGGCATTTGCATGATAGGCCAACGCGTTTTGTCCGAGCCGATATCGACGGACGGGTCCGATGAGCTGAGCTTGATGTTTTGATCCAACAGGAACCTCTGCAGTTATTGGTTTAAAAAACACTAACTGTTACAGATTTCTTATATTTGCGGCGGTCTGGCGTTAGAGCTTTAAACGGCACCCAGCAAATAAGCAACCGTAAGGTCCACCTCTGAATTTAACGCGTATTTGTTAGCTTAGTGCAAAATGCCTTATGGTTGTAGGAGAAAGAGGCTGCCGGAACTTAGTTGCATCTGTCCGAATCGGAGTTTCCGTCTTGGATAATTTAATTACTTCAAATATTCGTCAGCGGCCTGTGCGCACGCTGGTCAGCGTGGCCGGAATCGCGCTGGGTGTGTGCCTGGTGATGCTCTTCACAGGCCTCGCTCGCGGCATGTCAGACGACCTACAACGACGCGCTTCAAATGTGCGCGCCGAGATTATTTTCATGCGTCCCGGCTCGGTTCAACTGACCTCCTCAACTTTAAATCTCGACGTCAAATACGCGGAAAGACTGAAAGAGATAAGCGGGGTCGCCGAGGCGCTGCCCGTCGCGCGTTACATTTTCCAGGGTAAGGGAGGTTTCGGTTTCGAACAGATTGAAGGCGTCGATTGGAATGCTTACGCAAAAATGAATGGAATCGGTCTCGTCTCGGGTCATGGACCTCAGAACGACGATGAGGTTGTTGTTGACGAAACAAAAGCCCGAAACAACAACCTCAAAATAGGGGATACTCTAAAGCCTTTCGGCAATAAGGAATACCGAATTGCTGGCATCTATTCTCCGGAATCGGGCGCCCGCGTAAAGATGACCTTGCCTGCAATGCAGGACGCTCTGGAAGCACGCGGCAAAGCTAGTCATATTCTGGTTAAGGTCGTTGATCCCAAAGAGGAATTGGCCGTAGCACAGAGAATTAATGCGCAACTTCCAGGCAATAGCATTCAATTTACTCGTGAGTGGTTTACAAGTATCGAGAAGAGCATTCCGTATCTTGGGGTCTTCTTGCGAGTCTTAGTTGGCCTCGCAGCAGTGGTCAGCGCACTGGTTGTAATGTTGGCAATGTACACGACGATTACCGAGAGAACCCGCGAGATTGGCATTCTCAAGGCGATGGGTGCTTCGCGCGGCTATATCATCGGCATCATTGAAAAGGAAGCTATCCTTATTAGTTTGATCGGGTTGGTGGCGGGTTTCATTGTTTCTATAATTGCCGGCTATTTAATCCATCGCGTCTACGGCCTCTTCTTTGAGTACAGTTGGGGTTGGGCGTTGACAGCAGCGGTTATCGGTTTGGGCGGAGGCATTTTGGGTGCCTTGTATCCGGCGATGCGCGCTTCAAACCTGGACGCGGTAAATGCACTTGCCTACGAGTAGTTTCGTTAATCTGTGGCTAATTCTTCACAGCTTCGGTAACGCCTGGCGCCTCAGCTGGCCCACTGCCCGGTTCCTTGGGATCCTTAACTACATCCTTTAACGAGAGACCTCTTCGCACGATCAACGCGACGCCTATCATCGCCCAGAAGATGTCGCGCCCTTTTCGAATAATCGCCAGGGTAACGCCTACGACGGTAGTAAAACCAAGCACTTTCGAAAGCATTCCGGTTCCAGCTTCATCCACTCCCGTCCTTAAGGGCACAAACTTAAAAGTCATGTTGATGATGCGATTGACTGATTCCAAAATGAATGCCGTCAGCAGCGTTGGCCGCGCCACATCGCTTATGAACCAGAGTGTTGTATAGATCTCCGCCACCCCCGCCAGGTGGAAACAAACTTCCAGCGCAAAAATTGGCAGCAAGCGGCCGCGATTGCGATCATGAAAGCCATAGATGCGATCCTCAAGAGTCTCTGCCCGCGGTAGTACCTTTTCAACCCACGCTCTAACGGTGCGACGTCTGCCCAAGAATCGAAGCGCTCCGCTCAAAAATTTCCACTGTTTGTGAACGATGTAGTAACCAACACATGCGACCATCGACGTGCCAACTAAAGCTCCAATACTTGCGTAGCGCAAAGGCTTTGGTAACTGAAAGCTGAGCAGCAAAGCAGCAGTGCCGGAGAAAATAAAAATGACTACCGAGAGACTGTAGAAAATGTTTTCCAGGGCGATCGCGGCCAAACCGGCCATCAATGGAACGCGGTCGCGAACAAAGGCAGCCTTTGAAGGTTCCGCCACAGCAATGCTGACGAGCGGAATGATATTGCCCAAGGCGTCGCCCATCAGCCTGGCGGCAAACGCATCACGAAAGCGTAACCGGTATGGCGCTTCAAAACACTTTGTCCATGCGATTGAGCGAACGATATGGCGGATCGACGAGATCGCGAGAATCAGAAGGAACGCAGCACCGAGCCGTCTGATCCCGGCGACAATTTCTGACAGACCCGCCTTCCTCACAAAGTAGGCAAAGAGCAGCAAGCCGATGAAAGCAAAGATAAAGCCGAGAGGCGCCAGTTTGCGGCTGCGAGTTTGAACTGAAGGTTCTTGATCCGTCACTTGGCTAATTCTTCCGCACGAGATTGCTGAGAGTTACTTAGAAAATACGGTATCACACCGGTTCGCAGTGGCACAGACTTCAGTCTTTCGCGTTAAGCCAAGCGATACCCATGCCGCACCACGCCTGTACTAGAACTCCCAGCTGCGGCATCCTCCATCGGGTAATCGATCAATTTAGGTTGGTTGATAAGACCCTGGGTTTCACCCCGTTAGGGGTGGCATGTTTATAGCTCGAGGACCAAAACCTCTCCGGCGGCGTTCGGAGGAGCGGACTGTTGTCGCGTGCTGAAGGTCTAGTTGCATTCCGCTCCTCCGAACGCCGTTGGTTCGGGCATTTCAACTCCGGCTATAGACATCTCACTTCTTACCGGAGTGAAAAGTAATTGACTGTGACACCCCTAGCTCCTGCGATCAACCAACACACGACCCAGCGCCTTTGCCTTTTTACTTTTGCCTTGATTATGATGCACGTGTCCAAACCAATCCTTGTTCAAACACAAAAGGACGCAGATGAGTCACCCCCAGACAGCAGTTGAACAGCTCTCCGGCAGGCCGTTGACTACACTCTCAGAAGACGAGCAGATGTTTCGTTCAAGCGTGAGGGAGTTTGCCGAAGGCGAGCTACGCCCTCGGGTCGAGGCCATGGACGAGCACGCCAAACTCGATCCTGAACTGATCAAGCATTGCTTCGATCTCGGTCTGATGGGCATTGCAACTCCTGAGGATTACGGCGGCGCCGGCGCAAGTTTCTTCAGCGCTATTCTGGCGGTCGAAGAACTCTCGCGAGTTGATGCATCAGTGGGAATTTTTGTTGACGTCCAAAATACTCTTGTCAACAACGCCCTTATTCGTTGGGGCAATGCTGAACAGAAGCAGAAGTACTTGCCGAAGTTGGCTAGCGAATACGTGGGAGCGTATGCGTTGAGTGAAGCCGGTTCTGGTTCTGATGCATTCGCGATGCAGACGCGCGCCGTTGACAGAGGTGACCATTACCTGATTAACGGACAAAAGCTCTGGATCACGAATGGCATCGAGGCCGAAATATTTGTTCTGTTTGCCAACGCCAATCCGGAAGCCGGGTATCGTGGCATCACGGCATTCGTCGTGGAAAAGAGTTTCCCGGGATTCACCGTGGGCAAAAAGGAGAACAAGCTTGGTATTCGAGCTTCCTCCACCGTTGAGTTAATCCTCGAAGATTGCCAGGTGCCGAAAGAGAACCTTCTCGGCGAGTTGGGCAAAGGCTACAAAGTTTCGATCGAGACCTTGAACGAGGGCCGCATCGGCATCGGCGCGCAGATGATAGGCATCGCTCGGGGCGCACTGGAAAGTGCTCTGGCTTACACTGCCGAACGACAACAGTTTGGAAAGCCGGTCAATCAATTTCAGGCCGTGCAGTTTCAATTGGCGGAAATGGCAACTGATCTGGAGGCTGCGCGATTGCTCGTCTACAACGCCGCGCGTCTGAAGGATGCCGGCATGAACTTCGTCAAAGAAGCAGCAATTGCCAAGCTATATTCCTCGCGCGTGGCCGAGCGGGTAAGTTCAAAGGCGATTGAACTGTACGGCGGATACGGCTATGTAAAAGATTATCCGGTTGAGAAATACTGGCGTGATTCAAAGATCGGCGCGATCTATGAGGGCACCTCGAACATGCAGTTGCAGACAATCGCGAAGTTGATTATCGGTAATAAGTCGTAGGCGAAAGGCGTGCGCTGAAGGCAAAGGGTAGAAGAGAGGACAGCGTCACGTTCAGTGGAGAATCTCCTTCCTGCCAACTGCTCCTGCCTACTGCTCCGACGAGACTAAATACTATGGGCACCTCGAGAATAGACCTCTTCAAACAGATGCTGGTAAGCGATCCGTCTAACAGCAGTATTCTGTTTGGCCTGGCTAAAGAGTATGAAAAGACCGGACGCAATGAAGAGTTGATCGAAACTCTGAACCGTTACATTGAGGTCTCGGACGACGAAGGGAACGCCTACGGCATGTTGGCGCGCGCTTACGAACTTGCAGGTAAGCGCCACCAGGCAAAACAGGCTTACGCTAAAGGCGTTGAAGTCGCCACGGCGCATGGGCATCCTTCTATGGCGGAGGAATATCGAATGGTGCTATCGAGTGAGTATGAAGACTGACACGAAAGTTTTGAAACTAGTAAAGCGGGATGAGCCTCTGGAGAATGGCCCCGGTGTCGACGTTGCTGAGGTGACGGAGCATCGCGGGTTGAGCCGCGCCCAGATGGTGCATATTTATCGCACCATGTACCTGTCGCGTCGCCTCGACGACAAAGAGATTCAGTTAAAAGGACAGAACAAGATCTACTTTCAGATTAGCGGCGCTGGACATGAGGCCGTGTTGGTGGCGGCCGGTATGGTGCTAAGGCCCGGCTACGATTGGTTCTATCCTTACTATCGCGATCGCGCGCTTTGTCTGCAACTGGGTATGACGCCGCTCGAACAACTTCTGGCGGGAGTCGGCGCTGAAAAGGACCCAAACTCACACGGGCGACAGATGCCCTCCCATTGGGGAAACAGACGCCTAAACATCGTCTCGCAATCTTCACCCACCGGCACTCAGCTTCTACAGGCGGTGGGCTGCGCCGAGGCGGGATATCGCTTCAACCTGATTGACGAACTTCGCGGCCGGGTTCTCAACTTCCACGAAGATGAAGTTGCCTATGTGTCCCTCGGCGACGGCACAACCAGTGAAGGTGAGTTTTGGGAAGCATTGAATACGGCTTCCAACCTCAAGCTGCCCGTATTCTTTTTAGTGGAAGACAATGGTTATGCGATCAGTGTGCCGGTCGAAGTGCAGACCGCCGGTGGTGACATTTCTCGGCTGGTACAAAACTTCCCCAATTTTTTCGTCGAGAAATGCGACGGCACTGACCCACTGGGATCTTTAGACACTCTCCGGCGTGCCGTCAGGCATTGCCGTCAGCGTCAGGGTCCGGCGTTGGTCCACGCCAAGGTAATTCGCCCTTATTCGCATTCTCTTTCCGATGACGAAAAACTCTATCGTCCAGATGAAGAACGTACCGGCGACGCGGAACGTGATCCGGTCAAGCGCTTCGGGGCGGTTCTTGTGGAAGAGGGCTTTGTCTCCCAGGAAGAGTTGCAGCGGATCAAAGATGAAGTCGATCGGGAGGTTAATGAAGCCGCCGACATCGCACTCGCCAGTCCTCAGCCTGCTCCTGAGACAGTTATGCGTTACGTCTTCTCACCCGAAGTCGATCCGACCAACAAGGATTTTGACACCGAGGAGAACGCGCCACTTTCAGGCGGGCCCGGAACGATGGTCGACTTGATCAATCGCGCGCTTCACACCGAGATGGCTCGTGACCCGCGCATTGTGGTCTTCGGCGAAGACGTTGCTGACTGCTCGCGCGAAAACAATCTGGACCGTGTCAAAGGCAAGGGAGGCGTTTTCAAAGTAACTGCCAACCTGCAGCGTAAATTTGGTAGCGCGCGTGTTTTCAATTCACCGCTGGCAGAAGCCAATATAATCGGTCGCGCAATTGGCATGGCAACAAGGGGACTGAAGCCGGTGGTCGAAATTCAGTTCTTTGATTACATCTGGCCGGCGATGCATCAGATCCGTAATGAGCTTGCGTTGCTACGCTGGCGCTCAGGCAATGAATGGAAAGCACCAGTCGTGATCCGCGTCCCGATCGGCGGTTATCTAAAGGGTGGAGCTATCTATCACTCACAGTCGGGTGTCTCCACGTTTACACAGATTCCCGGCTTGCGAGCCGTTTTTCCCTCGAATGCTCTTGACGCAAACGGTTTGTTGCGCACAGCCATCCGTGCCGACGATCCGGTTCTCTTTTTCGAACACAAACATTTATACCGCCAGGCTTATAACAAATCGCCTTACCCGCCCGATGACTTTATGATTCCCTTCGGCAAAGCCAGGGTGGTTCGTGAGGGCGAGAATCTGACGATTATCACGTATGGCGCGCTTGTGCAGCGTTCGCTTGTCGCGGCCAAGCAGGCCGAGCAACAAGGGATTAGTGTAGAGATAATTGATCTTCGGTCTCTGGTTCCTTACGACTGGAAAGCAATTGTCGCTTCGGTGAAGAAGACAAACAGAGTGATTGTCGCTCATGAAGATCCTCTCTCGTTCGGCTTTGGCGCTGAAATCGCAGCACGTATCGCGGACGAACTTTTTGAATGCCTTGATGCACCAGTGCGGCGCGTCTGCGCTCTAGACACGTTTGTTGCCTACGCGCCACAACTCGAAGATGCGATCCTGCCCCAAGCTTCCGACGTGGCAAAAGCTATCGTCGAGCTAAACCGCTATTAATAATCTGATATCAGCACGAAGGCTATGCGCGATCGTCGTCTTTCTGTTTTCGCTCGCGGTGTACCTATGCACGCTGGCGCCGACGGTGGTTTTTGTAGACAGTGGCGAGTTGATTCTGGCGGCGAAGTCGCTTGGTGTAGCCCACCCTCCGGGTTTTCCGCTCTACGTGTTACTGGCGCATCTTGCAACCCGACTCCCATTTGCGAATGTTGCGGTCCGGGTAAACTTCGCCTCGGCACTCTTTGCCGCGTTGGCCGTAGCTTTTCTTTTCTTGTTAGTCGCCGAAGTTCTTAGTGCCGGTCCCGCTCCAATCACCAGTCACAAACTGAAGAATGTTCGATCAAAGAAGAAAGAAACTCAGCGTGAGGCCGAGCCAGAACATACCGGTCTCTGGGTTTTGATTAACCAATTGCTGCCGGCCGTGATGGCGGCATTGATGTTCGCCTTTTCGCGCACGCTCTGGTCCTTTGCCACGGTCGCCGAAGTCTACACACTGAACACCCTTTTGTTGGTGCTCATCTTCTATCTCCTATTTCGTTGGCGAAACTGTTGGCAGACAAATGACGATACGAGAAGTCAGGGCGCTAATCGTATCGCCACTTCTTCTGTTCTCCCCGTCTCCCGCTCTCTTTTTCCGGCGGCTTTCCTCTTCGGTCTCGCGCTTGGGGTGCACCACGTTAGTGTCGCGGTCGCTTTGCCGGCCCTCGCACTGCTGGTATATCGCACGGCGGGTTGGCAATTCTTCAAAAGCAGGCAGTTTGTCTTTACTGGCTTGATTTCGCTTGCGGGTTTCGCGCTCGTTTACATGTACTTACCATTGGCGGCCTCTCGCTCGCCACTAATGAATTGGGGCGATCCTCGCACTTTCGAGCGTTTCTGGTGGCATGTCTCAGGCCGTCAATATCAAGTCTTTCTATCATCATCACCAGAGCAAATCGCTCATCAGGCTGTTGAGTTTTTGAAACTCGCTGCGCACGAGTTTGGACACGGCTGGTTACCGGCTGGTTTTGTTCTGGCAGGGCTGGGCTTGTTTGATCTCTTTAGGCGCGACCGCACGGCATTTTGGTTTCTCGTGTTGATCGTCGTCTGCGACCTTGGCTTTGCACTTAATTACGAAATCGCCGAAGACAAAGGCGCTTACTACCTGCCCGCTTTTATCGGTTTGACGATCGCAGCGGGAATCGGCGCGTATCTGTTCTTGCGCATGTTTGCCGGGAAGTGGCCAAGTGCGCCGGGTCCTGCACCGGCCAGCGCTCTTATTCTTCTTGTCCCTCTTGCTACTTTCGCTGCTAACTTTTCGTTCAGTAATCGACACAACTTTTTCCTCGCAAGCGACTACGTCAACAACATCGAAAGCACAATTGCGCCGGGCGGAATGTTGTTAACCAGCGACTGGCAAGTCTACTCACCGCTACTTTACTTTCGTGAAGTCGAACAGCAGCGGCGCGACGTGATAGGCATCGACATTAGTTTGTTGCGCCGATCGTGGTACTTCGACTATCTGAAAACGCAGTATCCCGATTTGATTGCAGCAAATCGCGCGCAAGTGGAAACATTTCTAGCAGACCTACGAAGATGGGAACATGATCCGGAGGAGTATAAGAAGAGCAACGCCTTAACAAAGCAGATTAATGATCACTTCTTCGAAATGATCCTCGCATTCGTGAGTACGCAGATGCGGCGTGCGCAGGTTTATGTAACTTGGGAAATCGGGCTTGGTGTTACGGAGGATGTTGAGCTATCCCAATCGTTGAATCGCGATTACCAGCTTGTCCCGCAGGGACTCGTCTTTCAACTTTCGCGCGATCGAAATTTTCAAAAACCCGCAAGTCCGCAACTCGAGACGCGAGGACTGACCACATTCAAATTTGAACCAGACGATGTGGTCATGGTGAAAGTCTTGCCCGTCTATGCAAACATGCTGATAAATCGTGGACGGTACTTAGCGGCCTACGGACGATATGAAGAAGCAGTCGCTTCATACAAGCAAGCGCTGGACCTCGCGCCAAATTTCCAACCAGCTCTGGATGCGTGGGCGGAGACCCTCGAGGAGATGCGAAGTAAAAACTAGCCGCAGATTAACGCCGATAACGCGGATCAGAATAGAGAAGTAGTTAATGAGCTTTCGAATGAAACTCTTCTGGGCGTCCTGTTTTCATTTTATCTCTCTGCAACCTCCGTGTGCTCCGTGTAACAAGAGTGCAGAATGTTGTTTTTTTCAGCAAGAATTTTCACGCAAAGACGCAAAGGAGCAAAGCCGCAAAGAAGAATCCGGACCAGACTTTGCGTCTTTGCTCCTTTGCGTCTTTGCGCGAAACTGTTTGCAGCTAGGCCGAGCCTACGTGGTTGGCTTTTGGGTCAGTAGATCTCACCACCGAGCAGACAGAGGCGCGCTACACTTCGACAAGCTCTTTCTCACGCAAGAACTCAAGCGGCTCAACAATCTTGCCTGCGATCGCTGAAGCGGCGACGACGTAGGGAGAAGCCAGATAAAGTTTGCCCGGACCTGAGCGCCCCGGAAAGTTCCGATTTTGCGCGCTGACCGTGACCGTTTCCGCATTTGGTGAAGCGCCCGGACCGGCATTAATGCACGCCCCGCACGAAGGTTCGATCAACTCGGCGCCCGCCTGCTCAAAAACTTCGATATAGCCGCGCGCGCGTGCGTACTGCTTGATCTTTTGCGAGCCAAACTGGATGTAAAGGTGAACGCCCGGCGCTACACGTTTACCCTGCGCTAGCGCGTTCTGCAAAACCTTAGCGTACATGTCCATATCAGCCATCTTGCCACCCGTACAACTGCCTCCATACGCAGCATCGATTCGAACTTCCTCCGAAAGTTGATCGATGGGAATGCCGTTGCGCGGATCTCCCGGCAGCGCCACCATGGGCCGGATCTGGTCCAGATCGATCTCAAAGACCGCGGCATACTCCGCATCCGGGTCGCTGTTAAGGAATCCCTTCCTGACTTCCTCCGCGTCGAGATCGCGCGTTGTAACAATGTAGTCGAGAGTGACTTCATCAGGTTCTATGATGCCGGTTGTGCCACCGGCTTCGACCGACATATTCGTCAGCGTCGCCCGCTCATCCATGGGCCAGTTCTTCAGGTCTTCGCCGGCAAACTCGAGCACCTTGCCGATCCCAAGGCTAGTCTTCATGTAATCGCTGGCGAGGATGAAGAGCATTACATCCTTTGCCGAAACATCCGAACGTTTCTTACCCTGCAAAACATAGCGCACAGTTTCGGGCACACGAATGCGAATGTCTTTTGTGTACCAGGCATTGGCCATGTCCGTCGAGCCAACGCCGAATGCAAAACAACCAAGCACGCCCGCCATGCAGGTATGCGAATCCGTCCCGATTACGATTTGGCCCGGCAATGCGAGATCTTCAACCACCGCATTGTGGCAGATTGCTTCCGAGCCACCGTCCGCGCTCTCTCCGTAAAGCCTGATGTTCTGCTGAGTAGTAAAACTCTGCTGCGTTGTCGCCAAGCCATCCGCCTTTTCCAACAACCCCATCTCGCGATGCTTTGGCGACATCACTCGACTCAGCCATCGGCGTAACGTACTCATGAGAAAAGCGCACATCCGCCATGGCAAAAAGAGCATCTCCCGGCTTGACTGCTTCGACGCCGATGTTTCCCGCCGATACAAATGCATGTCTCGCAATGATCTTTTCGACGATGGTCATCGCCCGTTTCTTGGTTTCAATAGGAGGCGGAGAAATGTGTCCAGCCAATCGCGCCTTGTTGTAATTGAAGAGACCACCGTATTCCACAATGTTCTGAGAAATGGAATCGAGCCCATTCGTAAACTCGGTCAACGCGATCTCTTCACCACGCCTAATGCGATCAACCAGACCCAAATCAGTAGACGTCAGCAATCCAATGTTCTGACAATTTTGCCCGTAAATCTTTTCGATGCTCTTTGCGATGACCAGCTGAATGCCAGCCGCTCTTTCAGCGAATGGCGCAGTCTCACGTGACGAGCCGCATCCTTTAGACAGGCCGGAAACAACAACAGCGAAGCCACCGTTTTTGACCTCATCTTTTTTTACCGCGCCGTCGCGCATGCCGACGTAAACATACTGGCCCAGCGTTTCGTCGTAATAAAAGCAGACCCAACCCGGCGTGATCTCGTCGGTCGAGATGTTACTCATCAACGGCAAATCATCGTTAGAGAGACGCTGTGCGAGTTCTGACGCGAGAAGTCGGCGCTCATCTCCCTGCGCTTCGAGTTGTCGGCGAATGAGGGAAGTATCTTCGGTTAGAAACAGTACTCGGCCGCTGGTCGTTATGAATTCACCGCGTTTTGGTAGGATTTCGGACATCGATACTCCTCGCCACTGGTCGGTCAATGAAACGACTCATTATAACCTCTCGCAGTGCAAAGCCTCGAAAGCGCGGGGTTTGGTCAGTTTGCTGCCTTCATCGCATTCACACCGTGGGTGGTAGCGGGTGGCTCTCTGTTCATTACACGCGGCCTTGGCAACTAAGAGATCCACCGGGCAATTGACGGCAGGGGACTTTCACCCCATAAGATTCGCGGCGTTGTCGGCCGCATCCACCGTTTTAACGGTTTGCAGTGGGGCCACTGGATATCGCGGCCAGAGGAAACCGTTGAAACGGTTCCAAGTAAAGGGGTGCTCGCGTTGAACCGGGCTAAAGCCACGGTGTGAATGAGACTGTGACAAACGCAAACTGCCCTAAACCCTGGTTACGGTAGCGGGCTAATTATGTGGTCCACACTTTTAGCCCACTACCCTCCTACATTTCTATTGACAGCAACTACTGACGGTTTTACTCTCATCTCGCGTCCTTATTCTGCTGCCGGTTCGAACTACTCAGCCTGAACCTTACTGAGCCTTGCCCCGCTTTTATATTCTATGAAAGGCCCAGGGAAGGATATTTGCCAGGCAGATTTGGCAACCGCCCTAGGCAGAACGTTCATTAGCCGGCTTCTATGGAAGCTTTTCACTCACGCCTCAACCAAAGGAGATCACCATGGGCACCTCTTCACGGGATAAACTGGATTCTCAATCGACCACGTCAGACATCCAAGAGCCTGCGGCTGATAAAGAAAAAGAGAGCGACGAGATTTCCAGCGCAAAGAAGGCTTCAGCAGTGGCTGAACCCGCGCTTACTGCGTTGTCATCTCGCGGATTGTCAGCTGCGGATCTAGGAGCGCCCAAGCAACCAGAGGCGCCGAACGTGGCAGCGGCTCAACCCGCGGAAAGTAATGGAGGACAGCCAGAAACAAACGGGTCGCGTGTCCAAGGTACCGAGAACGTAACCGGCGACGAGGAGCAATCGCCAGCCTCGCCACAAGGGGTAAATCCCCTGATGGCCGGGCTCGGCGTTTTGTTTTACCTCGCCGTAGGACTCTTCATCGCTTCGTTCAACCTTACCGCGCGCGGCTTTCTCCTGGCCCGATGGAAGTGGGTATTAGTTGCCATAATGCTTGTCGGAGCCATCTCAGCAGTTCTGGCGACCAGAAAGTGGTTTATTCACGCGTCAGCTCAGCGGCGCATCGGGATGATAATTTTTGCTGTCATTCCCCTGGTGATGTTTGCGGTTGGGATGGTAATCGTCCTTCCCGTTGCCTACCGAGCCGCCGCCTTGAGGATCATCTTTCTTCTTTCCGTTTGTCTCTTGCCGGCGATAATGTATTACCTCTTTATCGCTACTAAAAAGTACAGCATCCTGAATGAATTCATCATCAATTTAGATCGGCTTGGACTCTTGGAAGCAAACGGACAATCAGGTGCGGATAACACGATCACACGCGAAACGGATGATGAACGCAGAAACCGTATTCTGACCTATCTTCAGAAGTTTGAGGCCGTGTATGGGGCATTTCCCACTGACCTGGGTGGACTTGTGTTGCAGCCAACTGATCTTAGCCGTGTGCTATATGCTCGACGCGCGAGCAAAGATGGGTCAACC
>WNGA01006571.1_pt1 | contig 16509 bp, 12 predicted proteins | sample 5400061 | NCBI WGS metagenome assembly WNGA01 (sample SAMN13153366, study PRJNA577476) | soil metagenome | isolation source: 100 cm soil or saprolite under grassland replicate 2 | place: USA:California | collected 2016-06-15 | reverse complement strand
CGACCCGCAGCGCCCACCCCTTGATCGTCGCGCTCCTTCTACGGCTGCAACCGTAAGAAGTCGGCGACGATCACGGGTGAAGCGGGGAGCCGGCGGAGTTGGTTGCGCCGGCGAAGCGGTGGAGCCTGGCCCTGGGATCGCCGCCACCGTGCCGCCCGTCCCCACTCGCCCCGCCGTGGGTTCACCGCCGCCGTGCCGGCCCCCATGTTTTTCGCCCCGCCCTGGGACACCGCCGCCGTGCCGCCCCGTCCCCAATCGCCCCGACCCGCAGCGCCCATCCCTTGATCGTCGCGCTCCTTCTACGGACGCAACCGTAAGAAGTCGGCGACGATCATGGGTGAAGCGGGGAGCCGGCGGAGTTGGTTGCGCCGGCGGAGTTGGTTGCGCCAGCGGAAGCGGTGGAGCCGGTGGGCGAGGTGGAGCCGGCGGGCGAGGTGGAGCCGGCGGAGGAGGTGGAGCCGGCGGGGTGCCCGGAGGCAGCGGTGCGTTCGTGCAGGAGAAGCAGGGCGTAGGCGGCGAGGGTGGAGTCGTCGCGGATGAGCCGGTCCCGGATCATCGCCTCGAATCCGGCGCGTGAGACCAGGCCCTGGCGCATGTCCTGTTCCTCGTGCTCGCGGTCCGGTTCGCCCGGGGTGAGCCCGGTGGCCAGGAAGACGTCGAAGCCCTGGCTGCTGGTGCCGTGCGCGCAGAACAGGTGGCCAAGGTGCTCCATCCGGGCGGCGGTGAGCCCGGTCTCCTCGGCCAGTTCGGAGCGCGCCAGGTCCAGCGGCGTGCCGGAGCGACCCGAGGCGAAGCCGCCCTGCGGGAACGACCAGTACCGGCCGCCGACCGGGTAGCGGTACTCCTCGACCAGGTGGAAGCCGTCCGGCTCGGCCGGGATCACCAGCGCGAAGTCGGGTTTGTCCACGACGGCGTACCGGCCGGCGGAGCCGTCCGGCCGCTCGATCTCGTCCACCCGCAGGCTCATCCAGCGGTCCCGGTAGACGACCCGGCTGGCGAGCTGGCGGATGATCCCGTCTCCCATGCCGGTACAGCCTGCCATTCCGTAGGCGGCGACGCCGAGGCTCCGCTGATCGCGCACCTCGGTGGTCATCGCGACGCCCCGGCCGCAAGGGCAAAGGGGGAGGGCCCGATCCCTGTCGGAATCGGGCCCTCCGGTGAGCCGCCCACGCGCCCTGGGCGGCTCGCGCTGCTCCCGGACGGGGTCAGGAGCAGGTCAATGTCCAGTGTGACGCAACCGAACGCGATTTCGTTTCGCCCGAGGTATGGTCTACACCATTCGGAGGACCGGTGGGAGTCCATGAGATGACGAATTGGTAGCGACTCAGCCCGCGAACCGCCGGGCGACGCCGACCGCGCGGGCGACGTAGCCGCCGCCGAAGATCACCGCGTGCACCAGCAGCGGGAAGAGCTGGTGCAGCTCCACCCGGTCCTCGACCCCGTCGGCCAGCGGCCGGCCGCGCGCGGCCGCGCCCTCGGCGTACGCCGCCACCACCCGCTCCAGGTGGGGCGCCCCGAAGAGTCGCAGCATCGCGAGGTCGGTCTCCCGGTGGCCGCCGTAGGCCGCCGGATCGACCAGGTACGCCCGCTCGTCGGTGCCCCACAGCACGTTGCCGCTCCACAGGTCGCCGTGCAGCCGGGCGGGCGGCTCGGGTGGACCGGCCAGGTCCGCCAGCCGGTCGGCCAGCCGGTCGAATGCCCCGGTCGAGTCCAGGGTTCCGTCGTCGCGCAGCATCCGGACATACGGCGCGATCCGCCGGCCCGCGTAGAACTCCGGCCAGGTCCGCTCCGGGGTGTTGTCCATCGGGACCGATCCGATGTAGCCCGCCCAACCGGCGCCGTACCCCTCCGCACCCGAGGCGTGCAGCGCATCCAGCTCGCGGCCGAGCCGGTCCGCTGCGTTCGCGGTCGGGGCGCCCTCCTCCACCCAGTTCAGCGCGAGCAACTCGTCGTCGTGGCCGAGCACCTGCGGCAGCGGCGGGCCGCCGGGCACGTCGGACAGCCAGCGCAGCCCGTTCGCCTCGGCGCTGAAGAAGTCGGCCGGCACGGCGCCGCGAGCGGTCTTGGCGAAGGCGGTGCGCCCGTCGGCGAGCTCGACCTGCACGGCGCGGCAGATGCTGCCGCCGTCCAGGGGTCGGACCGCGGCGACCGGCGAGCCGATCAGCCCGGCCAACCGTTCGGCGTTCACGGCGCACACGGTATCGATGGCTACGCCGAGCGCGAAACGATCTTGCCCGCGATCACTCATCCGTGCTGGTGTGGGACACATGAGTGAGTCACGACGCGCACTGGTCCTGCACCTGGTCGGGAACAGCGAGCTGATCCGGATCGCGGTGACGGCGGACGCCGCGGAGAAGCTGGCGCACGACCTGCCGAAGCTGCTGCTGGCCGACACCCCGCAGCAGGTGACGGCCGCCGACGGCACCGCGGTGGTGGTCAACTTCGCCCACGTCGCCGTCGCGCTGCTCGCTCCGATGCCGGCGCTGGGCAGCGTGTACGGGAACGCGAAGCCCCGTTAGGGCGTGTCCCGTAGATCTTCAGCGGCGCGTCCGGGCGCCCAAACGGCGGCTGCCCAGACGACGACCGGCGGCGTTCGCACCCCACGAAAACACTCCGCGTTTCCGCGGGGACCCCGCAAGGACGTCGTCGTCGCCGATACAACAACGGTATCGGCTCCTCCTCCGCCTTGCCGGATCGCCGCCTGGATCACCGCCCGCATCCACCAAGATCCACAGGACACACCCTACCCGAGCCCGCGCAGCTCGCCGCGGACCACCTTGCCCATCGCGTTGCGCGGCAGGTCGTCCAGCCACCGCCAGCGCCGCGGCCGCTTGAACGCGGCCAGCCGCTGCGCGCAGTACGCCGCGAGCTCCTCCTCGGGCACCCGCTCACCGACGCAGTACGCCACCACGACCTCGCCCCACTCCGGATCCGGCAGTCCGACCACCGCCGCGTCCCGCACCGCGGGGTGGCCGCGCAGCACGTCCTCCACCTCGCGCGGGTAGACGTTGAACCCGCCGGTGATGATCAGCTCGGTGGCGCGGCCGACCAGCGAAAGGTAGCCGTCGGCGGACCACTCCCCGACGTCCCCGGTGCGGAACCAGCCGTCCGCGGTGAACGCCGCCGCGCTCGCCTGCGGCCGCTCCCAGTATCCGGCGAAGACGTTCGGCCCGCGGACCTCCACCCCGGCTCCCCGCTCCGCCAGGCGCACCTGCACCCCCGGCAGCGGCAGGCCAACCGTGCCCGGCCGGCGCTCGCCGTCGTACGGGTTCGAGGTCAGCATCACGGTCTCGGTCATGCCGTACCGCTCGACGACCCGCTGCCCGGTGGTTGCGGCCAGCGCGTGCCACAGGTCGGGGGGCAGCGGCGCCGAGCCGGAGACGGCCAGCCGGAGCGTGGACAGCTCCCCGGCGCGCGGCGAACCGGCGAGCCGGGAGTACATCGTGGGTACGCCGAAGAACAGGCTCGCGCCGTGCCGGCCGACGGCGTCCAGCACCTCCTCCACTCCGAACTTCGGCAGCAGCGCGATCGACGCGCCGGCCAGCAGGGTTCCGTTCACCGCGACGCCAAGCCCGTGCATGTGGAACAGCGGCAGCGCGCTGACCAGCCGGTCGTCCGCGGTCCACCGCCAGGCGTCGAGCAGCGCCGCCGCGCCGCTGCGCAGGTTGCCGTGCGAGAGCACCGCCCCCTTGGGTGCGCCGGTGGTGCCCGAGGTGTAGCCGATGAGGGCCGCATCGGTGCCGGCGGCGGCATCCAGCGGGACCTCCCGCGGCTTGCCGGCCAGGTCGAGCCCCGAGACCCACGGCACCGCCGGCAGGTCCCGCGGCCGGTCCAGCAGCGCCGCGGCGGGGCGCACGTCGCCGACGATGTGGGCGAGCTCCCTGTCGGTGTACGCGGTGTTGGCCGGCACCACCACGGCGCGCAGCCGCAGCACGGCGACGTACGCGGTGAGCAGTTCGGCGGACGGCGCCCCGGACAGCAGCACCCGGTCGCCCGGCAGCAACCCGGCGCCGGCCAGCCGGTACGCCGCGATACGGGTCCGCTCCTCCAGCTCTGCCGCGGTCAACCACCCGGTCGGCGGCGTCCACACGGCCGGCCGCCCGGGGGCCGCCGACCAGTTCGCCACCCACGCCGCGGTCAACCCAGCGGTCATGCCGGCTCCAGCTCGGACTGGATCTCGGCGAGGATGCCGGCGCAGGCGGCCTCGGCGAGATCGAGCACGCGCTCGAAGCCGCGCGCGCCGCCGTAGTACGGGTCGGGTACGTCGAGGTCGTCGCCGGCCGCGGGGTCGAACGAGCGGAGCAGCCGGATCCTGGCGCGCTCCCCGGCGTCCGGGGCCTGCCGGACCAGGTACCGGTAGTGGCCCTCGTCCAGGGCGACCACCAGGTCGACGTCGCCGAAGTCGACCGGGCGCCACTGGCGGGCGGCGTGGTCCAGGAAGTAACCGCGGCGGCGCAGCGCGGTCATCGCCCGTGGGTCGGCGCCGTCGCCGGCGTGCCAGCCACCGGTGCCGGCGCTGGACACGGTCACCCGGTCGGCGAGACCTGCGTCGGCGACCATCCGGCGCAGCACCGCCTCCGCCATCGGCGAACGGCAGATGTTGCCGGAGCAGACGAAGCAGACCCGGTACGGCACGGCGCGGGGCATGCTGGCATCCTCTCAAGCCGGGACGCGACGACACGCCAGGCGTACCAACGTGGCAGGATTCGGAAAGGTCGGGGGTGCGGGGCTACCCCGGGTAGTCCGGGACCAGCCACGGAAGAGGAGCCGGATGCGGGTACTGGCCGTCGACTTCGGCACGTCGAACACCGTGGCCGCGCTGGGCGTGGACGGCGGCGCGCCCCGGCTGGTCACCATCGACGGATCCCCGCTGGTGCCCTCCTCGGTGTTCCTCGCCGACGACGGCACCCTTGCGGTGGGCCGGGACGCGGACCGCCAGGCCCGCATCGACCCCAGCCGGTACGAGCCCAACCCGAAGCGCCGCATCGACGACGGCTTCATCCTGCTCGGCACCAGCGCGCTGCCGGTGACCACCGCGATCGCCGAGGTGCTCAAGCGGGTGGCCGGCGAGGTGCGGCGGCAGCTCGGCGCCGAGCCGGACCAGGTGCGCCTGACCCACCCGGCCCGCTGGGGGCAGCGCCGCCGGGACACCCTGGTCGCAGCGGCCGCGGAGGCGGGGCTCGGCCGGGATCCGGTGCTGATTCCGGAGCCGGTGGCGGCGGCCACCCACTTCGCCACCCTGACCGGCTCGGGTACGGGTGTCCCGCCAGGCTCGGGTGCGGGTGTCCCGCCGGGCTCGGGTACTGGTGTCCCGCCGGGCTCTGGTGCGGGTGTCCCGCCGGGCTCTGGTGCGGGTGTCCCGCCAGGCTCGGCGGCAGGCGGCGGGCTGCGCGACGGGCAGGCGCTGGCCGTGTACGACCTGGGGGGCGGCACGTTCGACATCGCGGTGGTGGCCCGCCGCGGTGGTGACTACGAGGTGCTGGCCGAGGCGGGGCTGCCCGACCTCGGTGGCCTCGACTTCGACCATGCGATCACCGAGCACATCGGATCCACCCGCGCCGGCGAGCTCGACCCGGCGTCCTGGCAGCGGCTGCTGCGGCCGACCGACGCGGCCAGCCGGCGGCAGGCCCGGGTGCTGGCCACCGACGTCCGCGACGGCAAGGAAGCGCTGTCCCGCTATCCGCACGTGGACATCGCGCTGCCGCCGCCGTTCCCCGACGTACACCTCACCCGCGCCGAGTTCGAGGACCTGATCCGGCCGAACCTGCAGCGCAGCGTGGACCTGATGGCGCGGACCATCGCCGACGCCGGGTTCGCGCCGCAGCAGCTCGCCGGGGTGTACCTGGTCGGCGGCTCCTCCCGCATCCCGCTGGTGGCGCGGCTGATCCAGCAGGGCCTGGGCATCACGCCCACCACGCTGGACCAGCCGGAGACCAGCGTGGTGACCGGCGCGCTGTACCTCCCGCTCGGCACCCAGGCGCCCGCAGCGGCCGGCCCGGTAGCGCCGCAGGCCGGCGGGGGGCCGTCCCAGGGCGGCCCGGTGCAGACCGGTCCGGCACAGCCGGGCGGGTACCCGATGATGCCGCCGTACCAGCCGGGGTACCCGAGCGGCCCGCAGCGGGTGCCGGGCGGGCCGGTCGGGGTCGCGACCGGGTTCCAACAGCAGGGCCCACCGTCCGGCCAGCAGCCCGCCGTCACCGGCCCGCCCAGCGGTGGCCAGCCGGCGGTCGGGTACCCCAGCGGCGGCCAGCCCGCGGTGCCCGCCGGGCTGCCCGCGCTGAACCTGTACTCCGCCGTGCCGCCGGGTCAGGTCCGGCCGCGGACCGGTCCCGGCGGTCCCGGCGGCCCGGGCGGCCCCGTCGGCCCAGGCGGCCCCGTCGGCCCAGGCGGTCCCGTCGGCCCAGGCGGTCCCGGCGGCCCGGGCGGTCCCGGCGGCCCGGGCGGTCCCGGCGGCCGGGGCGGCCCAACGGCGCCGCACCGGCCGCCCGGCTTCGCCGGCCGCGACCGGCCGAAGCGCGGCAACGGCCGGCTGGTCGGCGTCGCGGCCGCGGTTGTGCTGGTCGCCGTGCTGACCACGGTCGGCATCGTGTACGCCACCCGCGGCGGCAGCCCGGGGCCGGCGCCCACCGCCAGCGGCTCCACCTCGGCGGCCGGCTCGCAGTTCGACCAGTTCTTCGCCGACGACACGGTGCGCGACTACGTGGCGCCGCGGTTCGACGAGGTGCAGTCCTGCGCGCGCGGCTTCGCGGCCGGATCGGCCACCCCGTCCACGGCGCTGCCGAGCGCCACCACCTGTACGTACAAGAACGGCGTCCAGGTGGCGTTCGCCAAGGCCGGTGACCAGTCCCAGATCGACCTGCTGCGGGACACCATTGCGCAGTACCTGCCGGCGGTGCAGCTCACCCCGAAGAAGGGCGACTGGAGCGGCGGGCACATCGACGAGTACACCGGCGCCTCGCTGAACGCGCTGTACTGGGACGACCGGGAGACGACGATCTACGCGTTCGGGGCGGTGGACGCGAGCCGGATGAACATCGCCCAGCTCCGGCAGTGGTGGGGCGAGCGGTTCGGCAGGTAGCGCGGCCCCGGTTCAGCAGGTAGCGCGGCCGCGGGTCAGCCCTCGCGCAGCCGCACGTACGCGAGCACCGCCTCCCGGGTGGAGGTGACGCCGAGCGCGTCGCGCGCGGTGGCCACCCGGCGGTTGGCGGTGCGCAGCGAGAGGAAGAGCTGCCTGGCGGCCTGCGCGATCGAGGCGCCGCCGGCCAGCAGGTCGAGGATCTGCCGCTGCTCGGGGGTCAGCGGGCCGGCCGTCGTGCCCTCGGTACCGACCGGCTCGGCATCCAGGCGGGCCAGGTCGGCGAGGAACGCCGCCGCCCACGGCCTGCCCCGGTCCAGCCGCACCGCCAGCCCGGCGCCGCGCACCGCTGCCAGCAGCGCCGCCTGCGCGTCCGCCTCGCCGGCCACGTCACCGGCCAGCACCAACCTGCTGGCGGCCAGGTCCCACGGGTTGTCCGGCACCGCGAAACCCCGGTGCACCCGCCAGCCTGCCGCGCCGAGGTCCCGGGCGGTGACGGCCAGGTCGGCACCGGCGTCCAGGACCAGCCGCGGCGGTGTCATCGGCCCAGCTCGGCGGCCCGGACGGCGGCCTCGGTACGGGTACGGGCGCCGAGCTTGCCCATCGCCTGCCTGATGTAGCCCTCGGCGGTGTACCGGCTGATGCCCAGCAGTTCGGCGACCCGGTGCGAGGGCAGCCCCTGGCCGATGAGTTGCAGCACCTCGTACTCCCTCGGCGACAGGCCCGCGACCGCAGACTCGGCGGTCCGCCGCACCACGCCGAGCGCGCGCAGCGCGCGCCGCACCCGCCCCAGCAGCACCGTAAGGCCGGCCTCCTCGGCCCGCCGTTCGGCCTCCAGCAGCGCGTCGCGGCTCCCGTCCGCCAGCAGGCACCGGACCCGTTCCCGCAGCATGGCGCCGTCCCAGGTCCGGGCCGCGGCCGCGAAGTCGCCCGACGCCCACGCGGCAAAGGTGGCGGCGACCGGGACCCGGCTGCTGTCCGGCGGCGCCGCCGGTGGCTGGCCGGCGTCCACCGCGGCCCAGGCGGCGGTCAGTCCGGCGAGGTCGGCGGCGAGGTCGGCGGCGTTGCCCGGATCCAGCGCGCCGGCCAGGTCGGCCGCGTCACCGGGATGTCCGGCGAGCCAGGCCGCCTCCGCGGCCACCCACCGCCCGAGCCGCCCGGGCGCCCGGGCCAGCGCCCGGCGGGCCGCCGTACCCGCCCCGGCATCGGCGTGGGCCAGCCCGGACGTGGCGGCAAGCAGCGGGCGGGCGTCCGCCGGGCCGGCTCGGTCCAGCAGCGCCGCCGCCTGCCGGACCACCGGGTCGGCCACGCCGCACAGGTGCAGCGCCGCCCATAGCGCCTCGGCCCGGAACCGCACCTCCCAGGTGTACGCGCCCTGCCCGGCGCACCGCTCGGCGAACCGCTCCGCCAGCGCGCCGGCTTCCGCGGTACGGCATGCCTCGCGGAGCGCGGCGACCAGCGCGGCACCGATCCGCAGCTCGGTGGCGGCGTGCCGGGCGGCGGTGTCCCCCGCCGCGGTGCCCTCGGCCGCGGTCTCGCCCGTCACGGTCTCCCGGGCGGCCCTGTCCCCGGCGGTGTCCCGGGCGGCGTCCCGGGCGGCGCTGTCGCCGGCCGCGGTCTCCCAGGAGGCCGTCTCCCCGGCGGCGCTGTCCCCGGCGGTCCTGTCCCCGGCCGTGTCCCGGGCGGCGTCCCGGGCGGCGTCCCGGGCGGCGCTGTCGCCGGCGGCGGTGTCCCGGGCGGCGGTCTCCCCGGCGGCGGTCAGCGCCCGGCGCAGCACCGGCTCCCACCCGGGGCGGCCGGCCGCCAGCAGCGCCAGCCCGTAGGCGGCGGCCAGCCGGGGGTCCGCCGCCTCGGCACCCGCCCCGGCGTACTCCGCCAGCGCGCACGCCACCTCGGGATCCTCGCCCAGCGCCGCGGTGACCGCCGCGGTGGCGTGCGCCGTCCGCAGCCCGGCCGGCACCCGCGGCGCCACCTCACGCAGCAACCGGCCCGCCTCGGCCGGCTCACCACGCCGGGCCAGCGCCTCGGCCAGCAGCACCACCCGGCGCACGTCCCCGAGATCCCGCGGTGACAGCAGGCGCACCACCTCGCCGTCCAGCCCGGCGTCGGCCGCCGCCTGCGCCGCCTCCAGCCGCAGCGCCGGGTCGTGCGCGGCCGCCAGCAGCAGCAGATCGGCCCGGGCGCCCACCGTGGCCGCCGCGCGGGCCGCCTGCGCCGCCCGGATGGCTGCCGCGGCGTGCTCCCCCGCGGCCACCAGGTGGGCGGCCGCCTCACCGCCGTCGGCCAGCAGCCCGGCCAGCCGGCGGTGCAGGTCGGCGCGCTGCCCGGCCGGCAACACCCCGGCCGCCACCTCGGCCACGAACCGCTCCGCGGGCGCCACCCGGCCGTCCGCCGCCGCGGTGACCACCCGGGCCGCGAGCAGGCCGGTCACGCCAGGCCCGAGCAGCGCCGGGTCCGCCGGCCGGCCGAGCAGGCCCAGCGCGGCCAGCGCGGTGCGCTCCGGCTGCGGCAGGTCGGCCAGGGTGGCCGCGATGGTGTGTACGGCCCCGGCTTCGGGCCGGCCACCACCGGCCAGCACCCGTAGCGCCAGCGGGTTGCCACCGGCCCGGTCGAGGACCTCGACCAGCCCCGCCACGTCGGGCGCGACGCCGCGCTCGGCCCACACCGCGCGGGCCACCGCGGCAGCGGCCGGCCCGTCCAGCGGGCCGAGGTCGAGCCAGCAGGTGGCCGCGCGCCGGAGCCGGTCGAGCGCCCCGGTGGTCAACGGCGACGGGGTACGCAGCGTGGCCACCACCCGGCAGTGCCGGGCCATCTCGGGCAGCACCTCGAGGGTGAACCGGTCCGCCCAGTGCACGTCGTCCAGCAGCAGCACGCCCTGGCCGAGCCGGACCCGTACCGCCTCGACCGCCAGCGCGGCGTCGTCGGTGGGCAGCCGGGCGCGGATCGCCCGGGACAGCGCCAGGCCCGGCACGTGCCGCAGCGTGGCCAGCGCGCCGCCGGCCAGCGCCGCCCGCCCGGTCGCCGCGACCGCTGCCCGGGCCACCGCGGACTTGCCGGCGCCCGGCCCGCCGGCCAGCACCACCAGCCCCGGGCCGGCCACCGCGGCGGCCACCTCAGCGATCTCGGTGTCCCGGCCCACGATCACCAGCCGAGAATATCCAGCCCGCCGCGCCTGGCCCGTCCCGCGCGGCCCGCCCCGCGCCGGGTCGAAGTTGGCACGATCTGGGGGGCGGGGCGGGGTCCGGCCGCCACGTACCGTCAACCGGACGAGCGGGGTATGAGGAGGACGGGTACGAGGAGGATGCGGTGCAGGACGGGACGGCCGCGGGCGGCGCTTCGAGGTACGTGGCCGGGTCCCGGGCGGCGCCCGGCGGTGCGCTGTGCCGGATCGTCGCCGAGATGTGCGCCGAGCTGCGCCCGTACCTGTCCCCGGTGTCCGGCACCCGGCTCGACTACGTGACGCAGCGGCTCGCCGGGCCGCTGCAGCTCGCTGTCGCCGGGCGGATCAAGTCCGGCAAGTCCACCGTGGTGAACGCGCTGATCGGCCGCCGGGTCGCCCCCACCGACGTGCGCGAGTGCACCCGGCTGGTCACCCGGTTCCAGTACGGCACCGTGGACCGGGTCGAGGTGGTGCGCACCGACGGCACCCGCCACACCCTCCCGTACGACGCCGACGGGCTGGTCCCGACGGACCTCGGCGTCGAACTCGACAGGATCGCGTACCTGGACGCGTACCTCACCAGCGCGCTGCTGGAGAGCGTGACCGTGATCGACACCCCGGGCCTGGGCTCCACCGACCGGGCCAGCGTGCGGCGCACCGAGGCGCTGCTGGGCGTCCCGGTGGCCGGCCAGGAGCTGGACGCCAACTCCCAGGCCGCCATCGCGCAGGCGGAGGCCGTGCTGTACGTGCTCACCCAGGCGGCCCGCGCGGACGACGCCGAGGCGCTGGCCGTCTTCCGGGCGTACTCCACCCCGCAGGCGTCCAGCCCGGTCAACGCCGCCGGGCTGCTCAACAAGGCCGACCAGGTCTCGGGGCCGGACCCGATCGCCGCCGCGACCGAGCTGGCCGCCGCCCAGGCCCGCGCCCTCAGGCACCGCGTCTCGGACGTCCTGCCGCTGGTCGGGCTGGTGGCGGAGGCAACGGAGACCGGCCACTTCACCGAGTCCGACGGCGACGTGCTCCGCCAGATCGCCCGGCTCGACCCGGCCCGGCGCGAGCTGTTGTTCTACTCCGCGGACCTGTTCGTCAGGCCCGAGATGCCTGTCTCGGTCAGCGGCCGGGCCAGGCTGCTGGAGCGGCTGGACCTGTTCGGCATCCGGCAGGCGGTGGACCTGATCCTGGCCGACCCGAAGCTGACCACCGGGGAGCTGCGCCGCCGGCTGGTGGAGCAGTCCGGGTTCCCGGTGCTGCGCGACCTTGTCGAGCACGCGTTCCGCCGCCGGGCCGACGGGATCAAGGCCACTGTCGCGCTGGCGGCGCTCGACGTGGTGGCCGCGCAGGCGCCGGTGGCCACCGACCGGGCTCGCATCCGGGACGCCGTGGAGGGCCTGCTGCAACGCCCCGAGGCGCACCAGCTCCTGTTGCTCGACGCGGCCGCGCTGGTCACCTCCGGCACGGTGCCGCTGCCGGACGAGCTGGCCGCGGAGCTGGCCGCGCTGATCGGCGGCGAGACGGCGGCCGAGCAGCTCGCCGCGCCGGGCCGCGACCTGGAGGGGCTGCGCGCCCTGGCGCTGGAGCGGGCGGCGGCCTGGCGTTCGTTCGCCACGTTCGGCTCGACCCCCGCGCAGAGCCGCGTTGCGCACGTGGTTCACCGCGGGTACTTCCTGCTCTGGCAGCAGCTCGGCGGGGGTGTGCGGTGATCTTCAGAGGCAGCCGGGAGGATGAGGAGTCGATGCCCGAGTACGCCGAAGACCAGTACCTGACCGCGGACGACGCCACCGTGCTCGGCGTGCCGCTGTCCGCGGGCGGGCGGTTGCACCCGGACCGCCCGGCCGCCGCGCTCGACCCGCACCCCGAGACGCCGGAGCACCCGGACCGCCCGGCCGCCGCGCTCGACCCGCACCCCGAGACGCCGGAGGACGAGGGATACGTCGCGTACGCCGAGGTCAGGCCGCACCTGGAACGGCTCGCGCTGCTGGTCGCCGAACGGGCCCGGCTGATCGAGATCTGCCTGTACGCGCGGGACCGGGTGAACAGCCCGGCGGCCGCGGAGCGCATCGACACCGACCTGGCCGACCTCGGCGTCACGCCGGTGCGCGCCGACGGGGAGCCGTTCGACCCGGGGCTGCACGAGGCGTCCGCGTCGGTGCCCACCAGCGATCCGGCGCTGCACGGACTGGTCGCCGAGACGGAGCTGCTCGGGTACGCCGACCGCGGCGTGCTGGTCCGCCCGCCGGTGGTCACCGTGTACCGCCGCGAGGGCAGCCCATGAGCCGCCACACGCCGTCACGCGACGCGCGGCGTCCACCGCCCGCAGCGACCGACACGGGTTGGCGGGGCGCGAGGTGACCCGGCCGCTCGGTCAGCAGGCGCGGGAGGCCGCCGACGCCGCGCTGGCCGTGCTCCGCGACCGCGCCCCGCACGGCGTCGCCGAGATCGAGCGGGTGCGCACCCACACCGGGCAGGTACCCGCCGTGGTGGTCGTCGGCGAGACCAAGCGCGGCAAGAGCTCGCTGGTCAACGCCCTGCTCGGGGCGCCGGACCTGTCCCCGGTGGACGCCCAGGTGGCGACCGGCTGCTACCTGGTGTTCCGGCACGGCGGGCAGACCACCGCGCGGGCGCTGCTGCCCGGCACCGACCGGCCGGTACCCGTCCCGGTCGAGGCGCTGCGGCAGTGGGCCACCGCGGCGGACGACCTGCCGGACGGCCAGCCGCCGCCGCGGATGATCGAGGTCACCCACCCGGCGCCGCTGCTGACCAACCTGGCCCTGGTCGACACCCCCGGCGTCGGCGGCCTGGTCGCGGCGCACGGCGAGATCGCGCTGGCCGCCGTGCGGGAGGCCACCGCGCTGCTGTTCGTGGTGGACGCATCCGCCCCGTTCACCCAGCCGGAGCTGGACTTCCTGCGCCGGGCGAGCGAGTCGGTGGACCTGGTGCTGTTCGCGCTGACCAAGACCGACGCGTCCCGCGGTTGGCGGCAGGTGCTCGAGGACGACCGGGCGCTGCTGGCGCGGCACGCCCCGCGGTTCGCCGGTGCCGACTTCCTGCCGGTGTCGGCGCGGCTGGCCGAGCAGGCGGCCGCCGTCCCGGACCCCGCGCTGGCCACCATGCTGCGGACCGAGTCGCAGGTGGTCGCCCTGCAGTTGGCGCTGCAGACCAGGGTGGCCGCGAAGGCCACGGCGCTGCGCGAGGCCAACGTGCTGCGCGCCGCCCGTACCCAGCTCACCCTGCTCGGCCGCGCGCTGGTTACCGAGCGGTCCGCGATCGACCCCGACCCGGGCCACGCCGAGCGGTTGCGGGCCAAGCGGGACGGGCTGGCCACCTCCAAGCGGGCCGGTGGCAGGAGCTGGCAGATCACCCTGCGGGCGGAGATCCAGCGCGCCCGGCTGGAGTCGATGTCGGACGCGCAGCGCGAGATCCGGGACCAGATCCAGTACTGGCGGACCGCCATCGACGGCGCCGACCGGGCCGGGTTGGAGCGGATGCCCGCCGACCTGGACGCCGTGGTGCACGCGATGAGCCTGCGCCAGTTCGAGGTGATGCTCGGGCGGCTTCGCCGGGTCACCGACACGGTGCTGCGGGACCTGTTCGCGCCGGAGGAGATGACCGAGGTGTACGCCGGGTTCGCGCACGCCCCGGCGCTGCGGCCCGCGGTGGCCACGCCGGGCCGGCGGCAGCAGAACGTCGAGGACCGGATCGTCGCGGTGGGCGGTGTGATCGCCGGCTTCGGCGCCGGGCGGCTGGTCACGGCGCTGCCGATGCTGGCGGTCACCGGCTCGGCCGCGGTGGTGGCGCTGCCGGTCTCGATCGGCCTCGGGCTGGCGTCGGCGGCCTGGATGATCCGGTCCCGCAAGCACGTCGCGGACAAGCAGCACTACCGCCAGTGGCTGGTCGAGACGCTGACGGAGGCGCGGGCGGCGCTGGAGTCGGAGGTGGCGGCGCAGTTCGTGGACGCCGAGCAGGCGCTCACCCTGGCGCTGGACGAGGCGATCGCCCGCCGGGTGGACGCGCTGGACCGGGAGATCCGGCAGATCGACGAGGCGCTGAAGCTGGACGCCGCGGAGAAGGACCGCCGCCGACGTGAGCTCAACCAGAAGATCGCCGCGGCGAACACCGCGGCCCAGCAGATCGACGCGGTACTGCCCCGGCTGCGCGCCAGCCAGGGCGGGGTCGGCTCGGTCGCCGCGGTGGCCTCGATCGCCGCCGCCGCGGTGACCGGCGGGCTCGGCGGCGGGCCTGCGGGCAGCGGCGACCTGCCGGGGTCCGGGGGCCGGCCATGAGCGGCGACTGGCCCGGCGACGACCCGTTCGGGAACCACGACTACGGCGACGGCCACCTGAACGGCGACGACCCGGGCTCCGGGTACGAACTGGACCACGGCGCGTTCGACCACGACCTCGTCGCCGACGAACCGGCCGCCGACGACGATCCGGCCGAGCACCCCGGCCACGGTGACCCGGCCGCCGGGTACGACGCCGACCCCGACGCCGACGCCGCAGACCATGCCGACGTGGCGCCGATCGACGAGCGGCCGCCGGCGTACGAGGCCGAGCCCGGATACGTCGACCACGACGGCACGCTGCCCCAGCACGTGGACACCTCGCCGTTCCCGCCGTACCTCGACGTGGACGTGGCACCGTCCGACGGCCGGGACTGGGTGGACCCGCACCTGCTGGGCGAGCCCGAGCCGGCGTCAACCGCGGACGCGGACGCCGCCTCCGCCGATGGCGGCTCCGCCGACGCGCTGCACGACCTGCATGCCGCCGAGGGCGCCGACCCGGCGCAGTCGGACGACCCGGCGGTGCGCGCGCTCGCCCTGTTCTGGGCCGGACGCTGACCACCGAAGGCCCGGACGACGCGGCGCGCGCGCTCGCCCTGTTCCGGGCCGGACGCTGACGGGCCGGAGGCCCCGGCACTATGCACCGCGCTGGCGGACCGCCTCATACAGCAGCACAGCCCCGGCGGTCGCCACATTGAGCGAGTCCGCGACACCGCGCATCGGGATCCGCACCACCTCGTCGGCGGCTTCCAGCCAGTACGGCGTGAGCCCGTGCGCCTCGCTGCCGAGCAGCAGCGCGGCTGGCCCGGTGTAGTCGGCCGCCGGGTGCGGCACCGCCCGCCCGGCCAGGGCCGCCGCGTACACCCGGATGCCGTGCCCGGAGCACCAGGCGCGGAACTGCGCCGATGTCGCCGCCACCACCGGCACCGCGAAGACCGTGCCGAGGCTGGCCCGGATCACGTTCGGGTTCACCGGATCGACCGTGCCGTCCAGCACCACCACGGCGTCCGCCCCCGCCCCGTCGGCCACCCGCAGCAGCGCCCCGAGGTTGCCAGGTTTCTCCACCCCCTCGACCGCCACCAGCAGGGGCGCCGCGGGCAGCCGCAGGTCGTCCAGCCCCACCGCTGGCGGCCGCGCGAAGACCACGTACACCCCGTCCGCGCCGTCCCGGACCGCCAGCCGGTCGAAGACCGCCGCGCTGACCTCCGCCGCGGCCAGCCCCGGACGGGCGCGCAGCGACGCAACCACCTCCGCGGCCGGCCCGGACAGCTCCGCCTCCGGCAGCCAGAAGGCCTCGACCGGCTCGAGCCCGGCGGCCAGCGCCCGGCCGATCTCGCGCGCACCCTCGACCGCGAACAGCCCGCGCCGGTCGCGTTCCCGGGCCTTGGCCAGCTCCAGGGCGGCACGCACCCGCGGGTTTCGGGCGCTGGTGATCCGCATCATCGCGGGGACCGTACCCCGGGCCGCCGAGCCGTTACCTCTGCAATCAACGCGCGTTATACGAGGCGGACCGCCCTGACCCCGCGGCTGTCGTCCCCGGGGTCGGGGCGGATGGTGTCCGGCTGCGACCCCCGGGGGCGACGTGTCGCGCAGTCTCTGGTACCTCGGCGGCGCGGCAGCCGTCGCGTTCGCCGCGCCTGTGGCCGTGGTCGGGTACGGCAGCCGGCACAGCGCCGGCACATCCCCGCCGACCATCTCCGCGTCGGTGCTGAGCGGTATCCGCCCGGCCGCGCGGCCACCCGCCGGCGGCACCGTACCGGCCGTGCCGGGCGCCGCCAACCAGCGGACCGGTGCGACCACCGGGGACTCCACCGCTGGCCGGCCGCCGACCGCGTGGCCGCTCCCGTCGTGGGCGCACGGCCGCCCGCCTGCCCCGCTGACCACGAACCCGTGGCCGCCGGACCCGGCAGCCATCCCGACGCCGAACCCCACCTCCGCACCAGCCCCGTCGCCCGCGCCGAGCCCGACGGTGACACCGACGCCGACCAGCAAGCC
>WNGA01015889.1_pt1 | contig 16513 bp, 16 predicted proteins | sample 5400061 | NCBI WGS metagenome assembly WNGA01 (sample SAMN13153366, study PRJNA577476) | soil metagenome | isolation source: 100 cm soil or saprolite under grassland replicate 2 | place: USA:California | collected 2016-06-15 | reverse complement strand
CGCACGCGAGCACCGCCACGCCAACGCCAACGATCAACCGCCGCATCTCTCGCTCCCTTGCCCGCCGGGCGAGCCATGCAAGCAACCGGCCCCGGGACTGTCAATCTGTAACCAACTGCAACGCGAACATGGGGCGTGACGGCGGATGACGAACCTGGCCGAAAACCTCGCCGCGACCGTCGCCGAGCACGGCGACCGGATCGCGCTCAAGCTCGACGACATCGAGCTCAACTACGCCGTCCTCGACCAGGCAAGCGCCCGCGCCGCCGGCCTGCTCGCCGCCGCGGGCATCGGCCCGGGCGACCGCGTCGGGGTGATGCTTCCGAACGTCCCGTATTTCCCGTTCGTGTTCTACGGCGCCATGCGGATGGGCGCCGTCGTCGTCCCGCTGAACCCGCTCCTGAAAGAGCGCGAGGTCGCGTTCCACCTGAGCGACTCCGGGGCGAAGGTCTTGCTGGCCTGGCACCAGTTCGAGGAGGCGGCGCAGGCCGGTGCCGACGACGCGGGCGCCGAGGCGATCATCGTCAAGCCTGGCGACTTCGAGGAGCGGCTGGGCGCGGCCGAGCCGCTGACCGACACCGTCGAGCGCGACGACGACGACACGGCGGTCATCCTCTACACGTCGGGCACGACCGGCAAGGCCAAGGGAGCCGAGCTCACGCACTTCAACATGTTTTTCAATGCCGTCAACGCCGGCACGATGCTGTTTCCTTCCATCCCCGGCGTGACCACGGTTTCGCTGGCCACGCTGCCTCTCTTTCACAGTTTCGGACAGACGGTGGTGCACAACATGACGTTGTTCCACGGCGGCACGATCGTGCTCTTGCCGCGTTTCGAACCCAAGGCCGCCCTCGATCTCATGCAGAAGCACCGGGTGACTTTTTTTGCCGGCGTTCCGACGATGTATTTCGCGCTCCTCCATTACCCGGAGGCCGACCGCTACGATCTCTCCACGCTGCACTACTGCGTCTCCGGCGGCGCACCAATGCCCGCCGAGGTGATGAAGGCCTTCGATGCCCAATACAAGGTGAATGTCCTCGAGGGTTACGGCCTTTCCGAAACGTCGCCGGTGGCAAGCTTCAACACGATCGACCGCCCGAAGAAGATCGCTTCCATCGGGCGGCCGATCTGGGGTGTCGACTTCAAGCTCGTCGACGATCACGACGACGAGATCACCGAATCCGGCAAGGCCGGCGAAATCTGTATTCGCGGCCAGAACGTGATGAAGGGCTATTTCAAACGCCCAGAGGCCACCGCCGAAGCGATGAAGGGGGGCTGGTTTCACACCGGCGATGTGGCGACCCGCGACGACGATGGGTACTACTTCATCGTCGATCGCAAGAAGGACATGATCCTGCGCGGCGGGTTCAACGTCTACCCGCGCGAGATCGAAGAGGTCCTCTACGGGCATCCGGCGGTGGCCGAGGCGGCGGTGATCGGCGTTCCGCACGCCAGCCACGGCGAAGAAGTGAAGGCGATCGTGGCGCTCAAGCCGGGGCAAGAGGCCACCGACAAAGACATCATCTCCTACTGCCGGGAGCGACTCGCTGCCTTCAAGTACCCGCGCATCGTCGAGTTCCGGGACGCATTGCCCAAAGGACCAACGGGCAAGATCCTGAAACGCGAACTGCGCGAGACGTCTGTCGCTCGGTGAGGCGCGCCAGCAGCTAACCGCCGTTGTCCACGTCGACCCCGCTGCTGGCATCGTCGGGTGGAGCCACGTCGGGAAGCACCGGAGCGTCGTTGGGCGCGGCATCGGAGGACACGTCCGGGGCGCCGCCATCGCGGGGGACTCCGCCATCGAGGTAGGCGGGAAGGCCGCAGAACGGCTTGTCGGCAAGGCCGCCTTGTGCGTCCGCCGCGTCTGCTCCCGTTTCGCCGGCGTCGGGATCGGGCTCGCCGATGCAGATGTAACCGTTGCGCGTGCAGGGGCAGACGTGAAAGCACGTATTCGCGAAGCACACCCCGGTCGAGCCGCAGTCCTTGGTGACCGTGCAGCTCTTGGTGCACATGCCGCGGGGGAACGAGCGATCGCACATGAGGCCCGCTACGCACTCCATGTCGTTCGTGCAACCGCCGCCGACATGATGCTGAGTGGGCGGGGGCGGACCGGTGTCGGGAATCTCCGTGCCGCCGGCTCCTCCCATGTCACCCGCCGAACCGCTTGCGCCGCTGCTGCCGCTGCTGCCGCTGCTGCCGCCGAAGCCTGCGGCGCCGCCTTTGCCGCCGCTCGTACCAGCGCTTCCGCCGGTGGCCTTGGTGCCGCCCGAACCGCCGGCGCCAGGGCTGCCGCCGTGCGTACCCGCGGCGTCGACGCCGCTCCCGGCCGTGCCGGTCAAGTCCGGCGAATCATCGAGATCGCCGCATGCGACGATCGCTGCAAGGCAGGCGACCGTCATGCAACGCCCCCATCGGGTTGTCCCCGTGCACCCCCGCGGCCGGTACCGGATGTCGACTCCCCTCGGACCTCTTGAGCGCTGCATGATGTTTTGCTCCTTTCTATGCTTCCAAGCACGCGCGCAACCTCGCCCGCAGGCGGTCGCGGCTTTCAAGAAGGTCCGACCGATGTGGTCAGACCACCTGGCCCATTTACCAAACTCGTGCGAATTTGGGAAGACGCGCCTCGTGCTTCGAACGACCGGGCGCAAGTGCCCCGACGGCTCTCTTTTCGGCCTAAGGCCACGTAACTATTGACGGCCCGAAGGTTCCGCCTACGAATCGAGGGGTGCCGGATAGCATCGAGCGAGCGGTCAGCGGGCGGGCCAAGTGTCGCGGTTGCGGGCGCGTCATCTGCAAAGGCGACCTACGGCTGGGGGAAGCCCTTCCGAATCCCTACGGCGAAGGCGAGGCCGTGTACTGGTTTCATCTGCCGTGCGCCGCGTGCATGCGCCCGGACAAGACGCTCGCGGTGCTGCAAGGCGCGCCCGAACCGATGCCGGATCATGCATGGCTCGAACGCACGGCGCAGGCCGGCATCGTCCATCGACGGTTGGCGAGGCTCGCTCGTGTCGAGCGCGCTCCGTCGGGCAGAGCCCGTTGTCGGCAATGTCATGCGTTCGTCGACCATGGCGTCTGGCGGATCGCCCTGCACATTTTCGAGGAAGGGCGATTCAGTCCCCTTGGATGCATTCACGTCGGCTGTTCCGAAGCATATTTCGGAACCAGCGAGATCCTCGATCGCATCCGGCGCCTCACACCCGATCTCGGCGACGACGATGCAGCGCTCATCGAGCAGCTGCTCAGCGCGCCGCCCGCCGCCTTGCCGTCGGACGGCGGCCTGCGCAAGACCCAAGCCGAGACTCCAATCGACGACGCCGACGACGCCGACAGCGACGAACCCGACGTTCGCGATCGGCGAACCGCCGGCTAGCTCGCTCGATCGCGGAGCCGGAGAGTGAACCGCCAGGACGCCAGGGACGCCAGGTTTTGATGTAGCTCATTCCTGCAGGTCTGCCGAGAAGCCTTCCGGCCATTCCTTTCACCCCACCGCGACACGTTACGTATCAGTCCGCAAGGCCCGCCCAAAATCCCTGGCGACCCTGGCGCCGTGGCGGTTTGATTTTGATCGGGATAACAGCCGTTCGAAGGCGTCAGTCGGCGGTGGGGGTAGCGTCGGGCGCGGCGTCGTCGAGCGGTCCATCGGTGGTCGAAGCATCGGGCGCGCCGCCCTCGTTCACGCCGGCATCCGCCGGAGGAGGGGCCGGCTTGTAGTAGACGGCATCAGCCTCCGTGTACGCCGGAGCGTTCGCCGGCTTGCGATCGGGAAAGAGGTCCCAAATAGCGTACTTGGCCTTGCGATCGACGTCGAAAAGGCCCCACGCATCATCTTCGCTCTTCCACGGTTCGTCGAACGCTTCGAAGTAGAAGGCCCCCTTCGGGCTGAGGCCGTCTTTGGTGCTGCCGTACACCCAGCTCATCAGGCTGTCGTAGTACATTTTCTGATTGACCGGGTGAGCGCGGTACGTGGCGTCGGGATCGTCGAACGCCCGCGTGTTCTTCGTCTTCCAGCCCGCTTCGCCAATCAGTATCGGAAGGTCGAGCTTGTGCTTGTACAACGCGGCGAGCACGCTGCGAATGGCGCCCTCGGTATAGATGAGACCCGCCTTCATCATGGCGCGGGCCCGTTCGGGACCTTCGGGCGTCCCGAGCTGCCTCCACTCCCAGCTCCAGCGCGCATCGATGAACGCATAGACGTGCACATCCAGAAAATCGACGGCCTCGAGCACTTGAAGGACGTCGGCATACGACGTCGTTCCGACCACTCCCAGGCTGAACGGCAAATACATGTCATCGGTCGTGACCGGCTGGGTCACCCGTTCGCGCACCTCTTTGATGTAGTCGGTGAGCTCGGCGGGCGGGACGCGTACCGATGACCAGTCGTCGAGCGTTTCGTTTCCGACGCTGACCGCAACGACGACGTCCCGATAGGTGGAGCTCAGGCTGACGCACTTCTCGATCTGCTCGCGGTTTTCGACGTCGTAGATGGCTTTTTTTCCGGAGATCCACACGCCCAAGAGAACCTTCACGTCCAGTGCGTTCTCTTGGATGACCTTGAGAACCGTCTCGGCGTGCTGACTGCAATCGAACAGGCGAAGAAACGTCCAGCCACCTCGGATGAGAAGCTGCAGATCTTCGTGAACCTGATCTGCGGTGGGATAGCGATGGGTGCCCGGGCTCTGGTTTTCGCGGTAACCGGAATAGGCGATCGCCTTGCGCGCCAAAACGTCATCGGCTATCGCGCGGCGGCCCGCGATACCACCCTCTTGGCCAGCGTCCAGGCTGGGTTCGTCCACCACACGGGAGCTGGAGCAGCCGAAGAGCCAAACGGCGAGAACGGATAGGACGAGCGCAACGCGGCAACGCGCGGACCGCACGCTGCGCGGCCGAGCCGATTCGAAAAACATACGGGCACGATGCAAGCCGACTCGTCGCTGGTCAAGCCGCAATGTCGCTCGTGCGCACTGCTGGTCAACCGTTTGCAACGCGCCGTATTCGGCGGTGGGGACCGATAGAGTTGCCGCATGGACTTCGAGCCAAGCACCAAGACCAAAGAATTTCTCGAGCGCGTGAAAGCGTTCATGCAACAGGAGATCTTTCCGGTCGAGAAAGAGCACTGGGCTTCCATCCTCGAGCAGCGGCATGGCGGCGATTGGAAGCAGTGGCGCGTACCGCCCCTGGTGGAAGAGCTCAAGGTCAAGGCGCGCGCGCGCGGCCTCTGGAATCTTTTCTTGCCCGACGGCGACCTCGGCGCCGGCCTGTCCACCCTCGAGTACGCCCCCATCGCAGAAGAGACCGGACGAAGCTTGCTCGCGCCGGAAGTATTCAATTGCAGCGCCCCCGATACCGGAAACATGGAGGTGCTTTTTCGCTACGGCACCGAAGAGCAAAAGAAGCGCTGGCTGATGCCGCTCCTGGCGGGCGAGATTCGGTCGGTTTTTTTCATGACCGAGCCCGACGTGGCCTCGTCCGACGCGACGAACATGCAAGCGACCGCGCGCGTCGAAGGCCACCAAGTGGTTCTCGATGGCCGCAAGTGGTGGTCGAGCGGCGTCGGGCATCCCCGCGCCAAAATTGCAATCTTCATGGGGCGCACGGAGGATCCTTCCAAGGACCGCCACCATCAGCACTCGATGGTCCTCGTGCCGCTCGACACACCGGGCATCGAGGTCGAGCGCATGCTTTCGGTGTTCGGCACGTACGACGAACCCCACGGCCACGGCGAGGTGCGTTTTGCGAACGTGCGGGTGCCGCTATCGAATGTCATCGGGGGCGTCGGAATGGCCTTCGAGATCGCGCAAGCGCGGCTCGGACCGGGGCGCATCCATCACGCGATGCGCTGCCTCGGCGCTGCCGAAGCCGCGCTCGAATCGATGATCGATCGTGGTATCAAGCGCAGCGCCTTTGGCAAACCACTCGTGAACCTCGGTGGCAATCGAGAGCGGATTGCCGACGCACGCATCGCGATCGAGCAGGCGCGCCTGCTCACGCTTCATGCCGCGTGGAAGATCGACGCGGTGGGGCCCCTCGCGGCGATGACCGAGATCTCGGCGATCAAGGTCGTCGCTCCCAATGTGTTGCAGGCGGTCGTGGACGCCGCCATCCAGATGCACGGCGGGGCCGGGCTTTCTCAGGACACGTTGCTCCCGGCGTTTTACGCGCAAGCCCGCGCCCTTCGGCTCGCTGACGGCCCCGACGAGGTACACAAAGGGGTGATCGCCCGGATCGAGCTGGCGAAGCGCGGTTTCGCCAAGGCTTGAGCGCGCGCCGATGACTCTGAAGTCGATCAGCGCAGGCGCGCCGGGTCACTCCACCGCAGGCGGGCCGAAGGCCGCGCCGCGTAACTCACTAGCATTACTGCGTCAGATTTTGGCGATGACAGATCACGATCAGCCATTGCGGCGCGTCGGCCACTTAAAATACGGCGAGGCCGTCGGATCTGCGCATCAGCCTGGAATAGCCGTCAAGGCTCGCCTCTTCGGCTTCGCCGAAGGCCAGTTCTGCCTGTGCGGTCAGTACTTATGTGGGCCTGTGGCTACTCCGATGAAACGATCTAGCAGCGAGGATCTGACGCAGTCATGCTAGACGCGTCGGGCCCGGTGCGTGGCGGCGAAGAAATCGACGTCGAGGCGGTCGACGCGTGGCTCCGAACGAAGCTCCCCGAGCTCACGGGCAAGCCCGCCGTCACCCAATATCCGGGCGGCGCGTCGAATTGGACGTATCGGCTCAGCTACCCCGACCGCGATCTGGTGCTGCGCCGCCCTCCTTACGGAACGAAGGCCAAATCGGCTCACGACATGAGCCGCGAGTACAACATCCAAAAGGCGCTCAAGCCGGTTTATCCCTACGTGCCGAGCATGATCGGGCTCTGCGAAGACACGTCGGTTCTCGGCGTTCCGTTTTACGTGATGGAGCGGGTGCCCGGCATCATCCTGCGAAAACGGCTGCCCGAGGGGCTCGTCGTCGACGAGAGCACGATGCGCGTCATGTGCCGGAGCGTCATCGACAAGCTCATCGATCTGCACAAGGTCGATTATCGCGCCGCGGGGCTCGCGTCGATCGGCAAAGGACCTGGTTATGCGAAGCGCCAGATCGAGGGGTGGTCGGATCGGTACGAAAAGGCGCGCACCTGGAATGCGCCGAGCTTTCGCTACGTGCGCGACTGGCTGAAGGCCCATACGCCGCCCGATCGCGGTACCTGCGTCATCCACAACGACTACCGCTTCGACAACGTCGTGCTCGATCCCAGCGACATGACCCGGGTCATCGCCATTCTCGACTGGGAAATGGCGACGATCGGCGATCCGCTGATGGATCTCGGAAATTCACTGGCTTATTGGGTCGAACGGGGCGACGACTTCATCGGACGTGCGCTCCGCCGCCAGCCCACGCATCTGCCCGGGATGCTCTCGCGGCGCGAGGTGGTCGAGCATTACTGCGATCGGATGGGCATCGAAGTCGACAACTGGGCCTTCTACGAAGCGTACGGCCTGTTCCGGCTGGCGGTCATCGTGCAGCAGATTTATTTTCGATATTACCACCGCCAGACGCAGAATCCCGCCTTCAAGAATTTTTGGGCATTCGCCCATTATCTCGAGTGGCGCTGCCGAAAGATCTTGCGGCGAGCCCGGTGATCAGGCCCTTGCTTCGATCTTTTCTTCCGTGAGCACGATCTGGTCGGGCGCGTCGTGGCGGCGAGAGGTTCCGCTGTCGGCAATGGTCACCGGTTCGTCGAGCTCGAGGGGATCGAACAAGCGGCGGTCGTCGTCGGGGAGGTCGGAGATCTTCGCACGAAGTTCCGACTTGCTGACGAAGATCTCCTCGCGGCGATCGTCGGCGAGCAGACGGCGGAGCACCAGCTCGCTCGGCGAAAGGGAGTGGAGGGAGATTTCCCGCACGAAAGGCGTCATCACCTGAACCAATTGTTCGACCATCCCGCGCATGCCCTCGTACTCGGGCACGCTCTGACCGGCGACCTGCGCCGCGGTGAGCGCCCGGCGGTTGGTGACCAGCGATCGCGCGGCGGCCGCCGCCTTGTCGCGGAACCGCAGGAGCTCTGCGATGTCGGCGTCCTCGGGATCGAAAGAATCCGGTCCGAGCTCCTTGCTGATCTTCGTGAGCTGGATCTTCGGTTCTTTCGAACGAATCGCAATGTCGTATCCGGAGCCATGGGGATCGGGGGTCGAGCGAAGCTTGATCATCGATTCCGTTTCGCCGATATCGAGCTCGACCACGAAATAACGCCCCAGCTTGTGCAGCGTCATTTTGCTTTCCTTGCGCAGCCAACCCGACGTTTCCGGAGCGTGGATCTCGAAGCCCTCCATGAAACGGTCGACCCTGGCGTCGGTCACGAAACCCGACTCCGACGGGATGACCAGCTCGACGACGCTATCGATTCCGTAAGGGGTCTCGCTCTCGAGCCAAGCTTGGTAGCGCATCCCCTCCGACAGCCGCACGTGCACCGTGTTCTCGGCTTGCGGGAGATCGTATTGAAGAACGACCTTTTCCAGCGCGTCGAGGCTGCTCTTTCGCTCGTGTTTGATCTTCTGCTCGATGTCGGCGAGCCCCTGCGTCAACGTGACTTCCAGGCCCATGAGCTCTGCGTCGACGACTTGCTGGGCTTTGTCCTGGATGTTTTGGATGCAATGAGCGACGCGTGACTCGGCGGGAGCGCTCTTGTCTTGGAACGCGCCCGACAGCCGCGCGAGCAACTGTTCGAGCCGACGTCGATCGGAATCGCTATTCTGCTCGAGAGCGATCCGGCGCGTGCGTTCCTGACGAACCTGTCCTTCGACGCGAAGCACATGGCTACAGAACCCCACTGCGAGACGCAGAAACTCGATGAAGTTGATCTGAAATGGCGACGGTGTCGAGTCTCCGAATAGGTAGCTCATGAGTGCAATTCTACGATATGCCCGCACCCAACTAAAGGGGGGCGTTCATTCGACACGCTATCGGATGAAGGCCTAGTTCCTACACTGCAGCCGGTGTCGCAGTCATTCGTACCGCGTGACCGTCGTGGCTATCTCGACGTCCCTTCGCCGGAGCCGGAGTCGGCGGCCGCGGCACGAAGTTTCGCGTTGACGAACGCGAGAAGAACCGACGTCTCGCGTACGCCGAGCAGCACGAATTGAATGCCGAAGCGACACCGTCGGGTCCAGCGCACCGTCGCGGGCACCCGGATCGCGAACGGGGTGACCGGCTGCCCCAGGCCGACCAGCAAGAAACTCCCATGACGGGGCACCTCACTCGTCAAGAGCGACATGCCTCCCATGCTGATGTCCGCCGCCCAAGCGCGGCTCCTGCCGCCGCCCACGATCTCGATTTCCACCGGCTTGTCGGCGGCGACTCGCGGAGCGCGGCGACGCTCCCGACCTAGCATGACCCTGCCCGATCTCGGCGGTGGCGGATCCCCCACGGCCGCGTGTAGGCCGGGTAGGTAACGGCGAGGACCTGACGCTGCTTGGGTATCGGCACTTCTTTCCCAAGTACATGTTGTCAACACACGAGAGGAAGACCATCGCGATTTCCCGGACCCAGGCGTTCGGTTCGTCCGAACAGTGGTCGCCGTAAGTTCGTCCGGCTTTTGATACGATGGAGCGAGACTCGTCGGAGGGCGACGCGCGCGCATGCTGCCGGACCTCGAATCTTTGCGATGTTTCGAAAGAGCCGCTGCCCTTTTGAATTTTCGCCGCGCGGCCGCCGCGGTGGGTCTGTCGCCGGCTGCGTTCGGAGATCGGATTCGCCGTCTCGAGGATCAGATCGGACGTCGGCTCTTCGTCAGGACCACCCGCCAGGTGGCGCTGACCCCCGAAGGAGATCGTCTGCTCCATCAGGCGCGGCGCGCCCTCGAGGAAGCTCGACGCTGCCTGGATCCCGCCGGGGCAGGGGAAAAACCCCCCTTCGAGCTCACCATCGGAACCCGTTTCGAGCTCGGGCTTTCTTGGCTCACTCCGACGCTGGCAAACTTGCGCCGGGCGAGACCCGAGCGCACCTTGCACCTCTATTTCGGCGACGAGGATCTGCTGCCGCGCGTTCGCAGCGGGGGTGTCGATTGTGCGGTCAGCAGCGCGCGCATCACGATGTGGTATCTGCGCTACGAGCTGTTGCATCGTGAAGACTACGTCATGATGGCGAGTCCCGAGGTGCTCGCGAAGAACGCGCTCGCTCGTCCCTCCGATGCCCGCCGGCACACCCTCCTCGACTTGCATCCCGACTTGCCTCTCTTCCGCTATTTCCTCGACGCGCGCCCGCCCGGCGAGGCTTGGGATTTCGAAGCGACGGAATATTTGGGAACGATCAGCGCGGTGCGCTACCGGCTGCTGGAGGGCGCCGGGGTCGCCGTCTTGCCGCGCTATTTCTCGCAGCGCGAGGTTTCGAGCGGCGCGCTGGTGCCGCTCTTGGGCAACACCGACCTGCAGCACGACCATTTCCGGCTGGTGTGGCGCGCCGGCCACCCGTATGAAGAAGAAATTCGGCAGCTCGCCAGCGAGCTCCGTGATATTCCGCTTTCGCCACGAGCCAAGCCGAGCCCGCGGCGCAAGCGGGAGCGGTCTTCCTGAAGAATTGCCAGCGGGCTGCACTGTTCGGATTCGCCGAATGGTTCCGACAAGCAGATCGCCATTGTGTGCTGGTGCGGTAGTTGCCAAGATCCAGCGCAACGGCGCCGCTCTGGCGCCGGCGGTTGCCGAGCGGTAGGGGAAGGTGGCGTCGAGCACGCCTGGAGCCAACATGACACCGGAAGAGTTTCGTCGCTTCGGTCATCAACTCGTCGATTGGATCGCCGACTATCGTACGAACATCGAACAATATCCGGTCATGTCGCGAGCGCGCCCGGGTTCGGTGCGAGCGGAGCTTCCTGGTTCGGCGCCCGAACATCCCGAACCATTCGAGGCCGTGCTGGCCGATGTCGAGCGAATCATCGTGCCCGGGCTGACCCATTGGCAGCACCCCAGCTTTTTCGGATATTTTCCGGCGAACAGCGAGCTTTCGTCGGTTCTCGGCGATTATCTCAGTACCGGCGTCGGCGTGCTCGGCGTGTCGTGGGAATCGAGCCCGGCCCTTACCGAGTTGGAGGAAGTCGTCGCCGACTGGATGCGCCAGATGCTCGGCCTCTCCGACGCATGGAGCGGCGTGATCGAGGATACCGCTTCGGCCAGCACGCTCGTGGCGTTGGTTTGCGCGAGGGAGCGGGCGCTCGCTCGCAACGAGTCCAAGCCACTCGCCGTCTACGCTTCGCAAGCGAGCCACAGCTCCGTCGTGAAAGCCGCCCTCATCGCAGGGTTTGGCCGCGACCATGTTCGCGAGATCGCGACCGACGCGGGGCAGGCCATGCGCCCCGACGCGCTTGCCGAGTGCATGAGCGCGGACACCGAGCGAGGGCTCTGCCCGTGCGTCGTCGTCGCTACGACGGGGACGACGACGTCCACTGCGATGGACCCCCTCGAGCCCATCGCCGAGGTGGCGCGCGAGCACGGTGCGTGGCTGCACGTCGACGCGGCGATGGCCGGCTCGGCGATGATCCTGCCCGAATGCCGATGGATGTGGAAAGGGATCGAAGCTGCCGACTCGTTGGTTTTGAACCCGCACAAATGGCTCGGCGCCGCGTTCGATTGCTCGCTCTATTACGTGCGGGACCCGGAACATCTCACGCGGGTCATGAGCACCCTTCCGAGCTATCTGCAAACCTCGGTCGACAAGAAGGTCAAGAACCTGCGCGACTGGGGGGTTCCGCTCGGACGGCGGTTTCGCGCCCTCAAGCTATGGTGTCTCATCCGCGAACAGGGGGTGACCGGGCTGAGAAGGCGCCTGCGGCGCGACATCGCCAACGCCCGATGGCTGGAGACGCAGCTCCGGTCGCTGCGACACTGGCGGGTGCTCGCTCCCCTGCCGCTCCAGACGGTTTGCGTGCGTCACGAACCGGCCGGACTCGAGGGCGAGGCGCTCGACGCGCACACGCTCGGCTGGGTCGGTCGCATCAACCGCTCGGGTAGCGCTTATCTCACATCTGCCATCCTCGATGGCCGTTGGATGGCCCGCGTTTCGATCGGTTCGCTTCTCACCGAACGCTCGCACGTCGAGGCCCTCCTTGCTCTCATGCGCCGCGAGGCGGAGGACACCCAGGACTCAGCGCGGAGAAAGTAGCGCGGAGATTTTTCGGGTGAGGTCTCCGAGCGAGCAGGTCTTGGGAATGTAGTGGCGAACGCCGAGCTGAATCGCTCGGATCACCTGCGCGCTTTCTTCCTCTCCATTGAAGAGAACGACCGGTACCCGCGTGGCTGCCGAATCGAGCTTCATTCTTCGTACGAACTCGAAACCGGAAACACCGGGGATTTCGACATCGCAGAGCACGAGGTCGTATCCGACCTTGGCCGAGGAGAGGATGGTGAGCGCCGAAAGCGGGTTGCCCTCGATGGCGACGTCGAACGATGGTTCGAGCATGGACTGGTAGAGCTGGGCGATCGCCGGATTGCCCTCGACGAGCAGAATCCGCCTTCTGCGCTGATCGCTCGAGTGCAGCTGCGGACGCAGCGCAGAGATCCCCGAGGATCCATTGCGGTCCGGCGGGGGGCCGGACCTGTTCGCAGGCCGCTTGAGACTCATGCCTACCTTCGCGATCTTCTGCGCTCTTCTCAACGCGAGATCAAGCGAAAGCAGAGTGATCGGACATCGATCCGTCCGCAGATGAGCCTTTCGTTTTGTTGGTCAGCGGATCGCCCGTCATTCGTTTGGGCAGAGGGCGGTGCGCAGGGGCAGGCCGTGATGGCTGAGCCGCACGCGCGTGGTGGGATCGGCGGATACCGACCACCGTGCGCCGGGCGGGATCATGAGAAGGTCGCCTGCGGTCACCGGCAACGTCGATGGGATCTCGCCGTGGAAGGCAAGCTCGCCCTTGCCGTTTCGCACGAACAGCGAGGCGGCGTTGTTCGTGTCGCACTCGGGCTCGGTCGATGCTCCGGCCTCGACGATCAGGTGACGCGCCCGAATCGGGCCCACCGAAAGTTGGCGGAGTTCGCCCCATGGCGTGGCGTGTACCGGGATCGGCTCGCAGCGAAAACGCGAAGCCGCCGTGAGCGGCATCGCGATCACGTGATTCGTCGGCTCGACGGCGGGCAAGCTCCGAAGGATGGGCAGCGCGTAGTGGCGAGAGAGCTCGGGGGGAACGGCCTTTGCGTCGTTTTGATCATAGAGGCGGTCGACCATGTCCGTCGAAACGGTGGCGAACTCCTCGAGCACGCAACCAAAGACGGTGTGCACGACGTTCAGCCGATCGACCGAAAAGACATCGCCCGGACTAGGCGAATAGCGGAACTGCTCGAGCTCGGGATCCGGCGCGCCTGCCAGCCACCGGCGAAAGCGCGCCGGCTCGAAGACCGAACGCCAGTCATCGTGCGTGCAGAGGAACACGAAGGCATCCGGCGACGCCTCGAGTATGTGGAAGATCTCGACCTTGTGGGTGATGTGGCGCTGAAAGCTGAAACCCTCGCGCGGCCGTTGGATGAAGACGGAATAGCCGAGCGGGCTCGCCGCTTTGACGGCGTACGACTTGTACTTCAGAAAAAAACCGATCTCCTTCTGAGCTCGGGCGATCGCGGAGGCGACCCCCGCGCCGCCATCCTCGACAAGCGCGAGAAAGATGGCCTTGACCACGTCTTCCAAGCGTTCCGTTGCAGCAATCGCGCCATCGGTCTGCTCCAGATATCGCGTGATGGCCGCGATCGCCTCCTGTCCGTGGGAGACCAGAATCCGTCGGCGCTCGCCGACCTCGATTCCCATGGCGACGTCGTGAACGAGAGCTGAAAGATTCATCGATTGGCTGCACCCGCAGGCGACGATGTGGGTCTTAGCATGGGGCGAAGGTCCGCGGAACGGGCAAGGCCCCACGGCTGGCAGGTGGGCTCTACGGTCCTTGAGGTTTTGACGCCCCTACGGCACGCTACCGGCCATGCCTCAGTGTGGATCGCAGGCGCATCTGCTCGTCACGTTGACTGCCGAGGGCACGCTGACGAACATCGTGCGCCGACGCATCGAGCTGCGCTGCACGCTCGAAGAAGGTCACCTCGGGCTGCATCGCGATGAGCGTGGCTGGCCGGGCCTTGCGGCTGGTTTTTTTCGAATGCGAGATTCCGACGGCCTCGCCGTATCTTACGTTGGGTTAAAGGCCAAATCTGCTGATCGCGATCTGCCGATGCCAAGACTCAGGCAGTAAAGTTAGTTCAGCCGTACTTGCCGGCGAGTTTGGTCACCAGGTTGACGTAGGCCTGCATCGCGTTCTCTTTCGAGGTCGCCTTGCGAGTTGCCCAGGCGTCGTACTTCGCACGCCCCTTGAGATCGAACATGCCGGGGCGGCTTCCTTGCACATCCCCGACGGTTGCCTGCTTGTAGAGCGAATAGAGATCGAGCAGCTCCTCGTTGGAGGGTGTGTTGCTCAGTTGTTTCACGCGGAGTTGCGCGGCGGCAAAGTCATCGGCGAGCGGCATGCGGCATATTTTAATCGCGCTGTTCGCAGGAGTGAACCATTTCCGCCCTAAGCAAGAAGTTGAATCGACAGAAAAATGGGCGCGATTGGCGATCACATAAAGTAATAAGTCGCCGGGCCCGCGGCCAAATAGATCCATAGGGTGTACTCCGCGCAAACTTCCTCCCCGGCATCCTTGGCGTGCTCGGCGCCTAGCTTCCGGTCGATCTTCGATCGCTACGAGCCGTTCGTCACGCAGACACTTCGAAACATGGGCGTGCCGAGCGCCGACCGGCGCGACCTGTGTCAGGAGATCTTCGTCGTCGTTCACAGGAAGTTGCATGAGTACGACGGGGGCGCGCCGTTCCGAAGCTGGATCTACGGCATCTGCGTGCGCATGGTGACGATCTACCGTCGCTCGCGCGTGCGTCGCGAGGAACCGTGCGAGTACCTCGAGCCGGCCATCTTGGGTGATCCGGTCGCCCCGCGCCAGGATGTCTACCTCGACACGGTTCGCGCCTGCGCGACCGTCGAGGCTTTGCTGGCCAAGTTGGACGACGAAAAGCGAACGATCTTCGTCCTCTATGAGCTGGAGGGGCTCACGATGGCCGAAATTGCGGCGGCCGTGGGCTGCCCGCTGCAAACCGCCTATTCGCGGCTCCACGCGGCCCGTAAGGCTGTGAAGGTCTTGCTGTTGCGCAGCCGACTCATGCTGGCGCACTGGGCATAGATCTGTCCTACCTGCCCTTTGCTATTGGCAAACGCTCTGCTTGGGGCCATTCTCGAGGGGTCGTGGAAGATCGCAATCCCATCGACTGCTCCGAGATCGATCGAGGCTGGGACGATTTGGACGCGCCGGCGTCCGACCGGCCGAAGCTCCACCCGCCGCCTGCCAGGCCGAGCCGCACGAAATCGAAAGAGAAGCTCGCAGCCAAGGCCGCCAAGAAGGCCGCGCGCAAAGCTGCTCGGCAGGCCGAACGCAGGGCCCGCGCCCAAAACAACAACCGCGCGGCGCTGAAGGCGGCCACCAAGACTGCCAAGCGGCAACCGAGCCCGGAGCAACGGTTGGAGCGCCCGAGAGCAACGGCCGAGAAGGCTCCGCCCGAGCTTTCGGTCGCGGCACTCTCGCGACGCTCGGACATTTGGCGCGGACCGCTGCTGCCGGCAGCCGTCGGGGTGGTGGTCCTCGCGGCGCTGCTCGTGTGGTTTCTTTGGCGTATCTAGCGCGCGTGCTGCAGTAACGCGCGCGTGAAGCTCGCGCGAAGGTAAAAGCCCCGGGGAACCGTCGCGATCCACTCCCCCTCTGGTCCGAAAGAAACCGTGCGCACGCTCCCCGTTCGTGCTTTGGGTCGGACCTGAAGCCAGCGACCCGTTCGCGCGGTCAACGCTTCGATTTGGCCGGTGCCTACCAGGCCCATGGCTTCCTCGAAGTCGGCGCGCAGGACGGCTTCCTGCTCGGGGCTGGGACGCCAGAACAGCGGAGCTCCGATTTTGCGGTCGTCCGAACGAAGGCGGGCATCGACGACGACCGGCACGAAGAGCACGTGACTCAGCTTCGCGCGTGCGACCGACGTCTCCCACTCGGCTCGATCGGCGTCCGCCAAGGAAATGGTGCAAACGAACGTGGATTCACGCGGCGAACCGGCGCTGTCGACGGGGATCGTCTTGAGCTCGATGCCGAGCCGCGGGAAATCGGGCTGCGGCGTCGATCCGGCTTCGGCGCCGAGTGCTCGCTCGATGAGGCTGCCGATCTTGCCTTTGCCGCGTGCGCCGATCTCGGGGGGGGTCACGCCGAGAGCAGCCGCAACGTCGCCGATCGTGCGGCCCGACAGCCACCGAGCTCGGTCGCGGAGCTCGCCTTGCGTCGAAGGGGGCCGGATCGACATCGTAGCCAAGTACCACACTGCGCGCATTCGCAGTGGGACGTGAGCATGAAAGCCTAGACCTTCTCGACGCGCCGCCCGTCACCACAGGCAGGAGGCGAAAGCAGCATGTTCTTGCGTTGGATCGATCCGCACACCCGCCGCAGCGTCGCGCTCGCCGCGGTGGTGCTGAGTG
>WNGA01006565.1_pt1 | contig 16519 bp, 10 predicted proteins | sample 5400061 | NCBI WGS metagenome assembly WNGA01 (sample SAMN13153366, study PRJNA577476) | soil metagenome | isolation source: 100 cm soil or saprolite under grassland replicate 2 | place: USA:California | collected 2016-06-15 | reverse complement strand
TGCAAGTAATCGACGACGATCAGGTCGAGCACTCCCTGTGACTGATGCAGCCGCCGCGCCTTGGCCCGCATCTCGCTGACGGTGATCCCGGGACTGTCATCAATAAAAATTGGCGACTGCGCCAGCTTTTCGACGGCTTGCGCAATTTTGCGAGTGTCGTCCTGCCACAACGATCCGGTGCGGAACTTGTGGGAGTCCACCCGCGCTACTGAGCAGAGCATGCGCTGCAATAGGGCCTCCTTCGACATTTCCAGGGAAAACACGGCCACGGTTTTTCCGTCTTCGATGGCGGCGTTCTCAGCGATGTTCATGGCGAACGAAGTCTTGCCCATCGAAGGCCGGGCGGCGACAATGATCAGGTCCGATTTCTGGAATCCGCTGGTGAGCTGATCGAAATCGGCATAGTGCGTCTCAAGCCCGGTGATGCGGCGGCCGCGTTGCAACAGCGCGTCAATCGAGCCGAACGACTCTTTGATAATCTCCTGCACGCCCATGAAGCCGCGACCAATGCGTTTCTCGGAGAGCTGAAAAATTTGCGCTTCGGTGTCGTTGAGGATGTCTTCAGCGGAATCGGACTGGTCGGTGGCCCGTGCAATCGCGGCAGTGGAAACATTGATAATCCCGCGCAACAGCGCCTTGTCGCGGACTATCTTTATATAGTGCTCAATGCTCGGCAGGTCGGGGACCCCGTCGAGCAGCCCCGAGATGTAGCCCACGTCGCCAACCGTTTCCAGTTCCTTGTGGCGGCGCAGTTCCTCGGTCAGTGTTACGAAATCTATGGCGCGTGACGACTCGGCGAGATCAACCATTCGCGCATAGATTCGCCGATGCGCGTCGAGCAGAAAATCCTCCGGCTTCAGATGCTCGGCGGCTTGGTTGTAGGAGAAATTGTTGAGCAGAATTGCGCCCAGGATGGACCGCTCAGTATCGGCGCTGGCGGGAAGAGTGCTTGCGTATGAGTAGTCGGAGATAGCCATTCTTCTTGAAATCAATTATGCCGCAAGCGAATAAAAAACGAACATAAATGTTCGCCTCATCGATGCACGGTCAGCAGCGTTTGTTGTCAGGCTTTACTGCGGATGATCTGGCAGCGCTTCCTGCGTCCTCAAGCCAATTGAAATCTTATCGAACGCGGAGCCGCGCGTCTGGCGAATTGATGGCGAAATGTCGCGATGAACTGTGGAGAAGCTGTGCAACTCCGGGATTGTCATGTGGAAGGCTTTCGAAAAGTGGCTGCTTACTTTCGCGCAAGGTTATCCCAGCCATGATCTAAATGGGGCTGTCCCACCCTGTGCGGTCTTTCAAAGAGCCTGCCCTGAGCGAAGTCGAACGGGGTGGGTTCTCGACCGGAGCCACAATGTTCATCTGTCAAATCGGCTTGAGGTTGCGCGGAACCAGGTGAGGACTACAATTGCGCTCGGCGATCCGTTACTTTTCGCAGAATCTCATCGGAGGTGAACAATGCCCGTAAAGCAGGGAAGTCTTGACCTCTTGCAGCATCCCGCAGCCAGAGAGATGCTGCAGTCGAAGATTCCAGCCCGGCTGGCTTATGTCTGGACCGACGGCTCGCCCAGAGTCGTGCCGATTTGGTTCCATTGGAACTCGCGCGAGTTCGTGATGGGGACTCCGACGAAAGCGCCAAAGGTCAAAGCGCTAACGAAGAACCCCAAGGTGGCGCTTACGATCGATGACAATACCTTCCCTCATAAGGTACTGCTGGTGCGGGGCAACGCGCGGCTGGAACCGGTGAAGGGGATCGTTCCCGAGTATGTCCTGGCGGCCGAGCGCTATTTCGGAGGCGAACAAGCAAAGGCGTGGCTAACCCAGCTTGCGTCCATGGTTCACGACATGGTGCGTGTCACCATCACACCGGAATGGGTTGGACTGCTCGATTTTCAAACCCGCTTCCCCAGCGCTCTGCCGCTGTGATATCAGCGGCCGGGCCTGATGTAATTGCACCACTGGGTGTGAATGGCCATGCACGATCACGCATCCCGCTGTGGCTGAAAATTGCCTGGACGGCGTGGTTGCTGGTGTGGGCTCCGGTGTACTGGGGGCAATACGGCGCGCAGAATTTTCTTTACTTCTGCGACCTGGGAAATTTCCTAATCGCGGTCGGACTGTGGTCCGAAAGCCGGCTGATTTTTTCCTGGCAAGCAGTAGGATTATTGGCCTTTCAAAGCTTCTACTCGATTGACCTGCTCGGAGCCTTCCTGTTCGGAAAACACCTAATCGGCGGCACCGAATATATGTTCGATCCCGCACTCCCCCGCTCAGTGCGGCTGCTCGGCCTCTATCATCTGATCGTGCCTCCGATGCTGCTTTGGGCCGTGCGCCGCCTGGGCTACGATCGCAGCGCATGGAAATGGCAGACCCTGACAACCTGCATCGTTGTGCCGATCAACTTCTTCTGGCGTCCCCAGTACAACGTGAATTGGGCACGAGGAATTGTCCGCGAGCAGCACGTAATGCCCGCATGGTTGTACTTGCTGGGATATCTGATCGTTGCGTCGGTTGCAGTGTACTTGCCAACGCATCTGATGGTGCGACGGTGGGCCGGTGGCAGTTCAAGCGAGGATTGATCATTGAACTTGTTCGGCGCGGTGGCCCCACTCTAACTAACATGCTTCACTGCCCAGACGTTTGCATCGCACCACGGCAGCCGTCACTTGCACTTCATCACCTCGAGCAGGTCCGGCTGCGCCACACTTTTGTGGCGTCGGATACGTGATCATGCCCGAGCGCATCCATCTCCCGATCAGCGAACCTGATCGTGGAACTCCCTCGAGGGTGATGCAGTATTGAAACATTGTATGTGGAAGGCGTTCAAAAAGTGGTTGCTTACTTTCTCGGCTGACTAAAATAACTGGGTGCCCCATTTCTCGCGTCTTTGCGAGAAGTGGGGCTTTTCAGGCCGCGCGGATTTTCATTTTCAGAACCGTCCAGTCATTCACCCGGACTGGTCCGGTTTCACCGTAGGCATAGGCACGGAAGCTGCTCCAGCGCCACTGCTCGGGTTTCTCCACAAGGCCACGCCTGACCGGATTACGATGAATGTAGCGCAGCTTCTCGATACGTTTGTGCTTGCTCCAAACATTGTAGTCATAGAAACGGCGTTGCCAAACGTGCGCGAGCGGCGTCTCCTCCCACAAACCGCTTGTAGCCGGCCGCGGCGCCGACTCCGAGTGAGCACACGCCGCGCGAAGCCGAGCTTCAAGGCCTGCATCACCACTGAAGGATCCCCCTTCTCAGGTTCGCTGAGAAGAAGATGAAAGTGTTCCGGCATGACGACGTATCCAACTACGACGAAGGAATAGCGCTGGCGCACCTGCTCAAGGACTGAAAGGAACAGGTCGCGGCGGTGTGCCGAACCCAGAAACGGTTGCTGATGATAGCAACTACCAGTGATGAAATGCAGGTCGCCGCTACCGTAGAAGCGCTGAGACCCCAAGGCATTCGGGAATCGTAGATCGTGGACCAAGTGATGTCTGTGACGAACAAACATTAAACGCCTGAAAAGGCCCCACTTCTCGCAGAAAACGCGAGAAATGGGGCACCCTGGAGTTTTGAGTGAGAGGTATACTTCCGCAATGTAAGCGGAGAAGTGGGCCACCCGCCTACAAGCTTGGCTCTAACTTCGGAAGGCCAGGCGGTGGCGGCGAGTTGATATGAATTTAAGTGGAAGGCGACTCTGGATTATAGGTATATGGTCGACCAATTGTCATTGGCCTTGGGTGGATCTTCATCTTGCAGCCTGCGTCAGCCGAGTCTTCCGATGAGTATGTGAAATGGCTCATCGTTCGGTTCCTGCATTTCGGAATGCCGTGGGTGAACAAGAAATGCATAAGTCGCCGGAATGCCATGCGAGTCGGTCTTTGAACATTTGTGAACCACGGATTTGGTGATTTGGTATGTCTAGGCGCAGTTGATGTTTTCGCTCCCAACAACAGGCGGGCTGGCACACCTTTTGAAAACTATCTCTAAGAGGCTGCCCCACGCTTTGCGGTTTTCAGTGAGTGGGCTCCTGACCGGAGCTAAGAAGTTCATTCTGTCGCATCATTCACATCTCCCGGTCACAAGACCTCCCTCCCCCATGTTAGAATTCCCCTAGTAATTCTTTCCCAAGAGTCCCAGGTTGATAGAGCTAGCACCCTCGATATTGTCGGCGGATTTCGCGCGTCTGGGCGAGCAGGTTTCGCGGGCGGCAGAGGGCGGTGGCACCCTCATTCATGTGGATGTGATGGACGGGCATTTTGTCCCTAACATCACGCTTGGGCCGCAGCTGGTGAAGTCGTTGCGCAAGGCGACCAAGCTGCCGCTCGATTGCCACCTGATGATCGAGAATCCTGACCTGTACATTCCCGCGTTTGCCGAGGCGGGGGCGGACTGGATGTCGGTGCATCTGGAGGCTTGCCGGCACTTGGACCGCACCCTCAACCTGATCAAGACGCATGGCTGCCACGCGGGCGTGGTGATTAATCCGGCGACTCCGGTGGACGCGCTTTCGGAAGTGCTCGACGTGGTGGATTATGTGCTGGTGATGTCGGTGAATCCCGGATTTGGGGCGCAGCCGTTTATTCCTAACTCTTTGCATAAGCTGAAGAAGCTCAGGGATTTGCGCAAGCAGAAGAACCTGAATTACCGCATCGAAGTGGATGGTGGGATTGCGGTGGATACCGTCACTAAGGTAGTACGCGCAGGGGCAGAAATTCTGGTGGCGGGCAACGCGGTATTCAGCCACGGCGATCCAATGATTAATGCCCAAACATTGTTGAAAGCGGCATTTGAAGCCACGCTGCAGAAGGTGTAGATTTTCAGGCTGGGTGTTGAGCCCGGCATTGCCGTCTTGAGGTTCCCCCCCACCCTTTGAAAGGCGCAAAGGGTGGGGCAGCCTCGCTACTAGCTACTTATTTTTGAGGTACTCATGTCTTTGCGTTTTTCTGTGATTGGGTTGGTTGCGACGCTGGCGGTCACGACCGCTTGCACCAACAAGAGGGTCAGCAACCCTCTCGCGAAAGTTGACTCCAAGCAGCCCGACAAAGTGCTGTTCGATCGCGGCATGGACGCGATGAAGCACAATCGCTTTGACGTGTCCCGCCTCGAAATGCAGACTCTGATCAACACTTATCCGGATTCAGAGTTCATCGCGCGCGCCAAACTGGCGCTGGCGGATTCCTGGTATGCGGAAGGCGGTACCGCGGCTTGGGCCCAGGCGGAAACCGAGTACAAAGATTTCGAGACCTTCTTTCCCAACATGCCGGAAGCCGCGGAAGCGCAATTAAAGATTGCGAATATCCATTTCCATCAAATGGAAAAGCCGGACCGCGATTTCACCCATGCCGTGCGGGCCGAGCAGGAATACCGGCAAGTGATTTTGCAGTATCCCGACAATCCAAAGATGGTGGGGGAAGCCCGGAGCAAGCTCTTGCAAGTGCAGGAAGTGATTGCAGAGCGGGAGTTCCGGGTTGGGCGCTTCTATTATTTGCGCCAATCGTATCCGGCGGCGATCGCCAGGTTGCAGTCCCTGGTGGACCGATATCCTCTCTATAGCAAGGCGGACGAAACGCTGTATCTGCTGGGCCAGTCCTACGAGGGCGAGATTGCGCTGATGCACAACATGGATATTCAGGAGCGCAAGCTGCACAAAGTGACCGAAGCTCAGCTCAAAGCCAATGAACTGGCACGAGAGCGCATGGCTACAGATTTTGTTGCGAAAGCCGCCGAAGCCTACGGGAAAATCCTCACTCGGTATCCCGTGATGTACCGCTCTGACGATGCCAAGGCACGACTGCTGGCGCTGCACCAACCAGTGCCTCGTCCGACCAAAGCTGCATTGGCACAAAATAAAGCCGAAGACGCGGCCCGCGGTGAACGTACGATGTTGAGCCGTGCAACCGCCGCCTTCGATCGGCATCCGGATGTGAGCAGTGCGACAAAAGTTGGCGATCCCGCGATGGTGGACCCGACGCCGTTGAGTGCCACCACCCTGGTGCAGCGAGCGAACAGCGTTGCCATGGGGAAACCTGGAACGCAAGCCGCCTCCGTAATGACCACCGGAACCGGGACACCGCCCGAGAATCAGCCTGCCCCTCGATCCGATGAAGCAATTCCCGGCGTGGCTGTGACCGACCAGGGCGCGCAACAAACTCCGAGCGATCCCAATGAGATCAAGCCGGCCCCGGCTGGGTCGGATTCCGCCAATGCTTCAGGTGCAGTTGCAGCCGCTGCTGACCCCAACGAGCTGAAACCAAATGTCGCCCAGGAAACGGCTCCTACACCGGCGCCTGCCCAGGTGAATGAGCTTCAAGTTCAGCCGTCGGGGACCGCCGCAGCCTCGAATCCCAACACAGCGTCATCTAACCAGGAGTTGGCGGACGACGACGCGGTAGCTTCCAGCAAGCACAAGAAAAAGAAAGGCCTGCGCAAGATCATTCCGCTGAAATGACGGCCTTTGACGAAGGGAAGAGCACTAAATCTATTGTCCGCTCGTAACCTGCTTAATCGCCTGTATTCATTGACTTAGCCTCTGATCCAAGTTACCTTCGGATATCTCCCCGATTAGCAGAGGACATAACCTTTGGCACGGACAGTACTGCTTGCTGACGACAGCGTGACCGCCCAAAACATGGGGCGCCGAATCCTCATGGATGCCGGTTACGAAGTAGTTACCGTCAACAACGGCTCCGCAGCGCTGAAGAAAATCCACGAAAGCAAGCCCGACCTGATCGTGCTCGACGTGTACATGCCGGGCTATGGCGGCTTGGAAGTATGCCAGCGCCTCAAGGAATCTGGCGAGACCATGAAGATTCCAATTTTGCTGAGCGTTGGCAAAATGGAACCGTTCAAGGCGGAAGAAGCCAAGCGGGTGCGGGCGGACGGCCACATCATTAAGCCGTTCGAAGCCAGTGAACTGCTGGCTGCTTTGACCAGGCTGGAAGATCGAATCGTGCCTCAAGCTGATCCGCGGGGACAGCGCGGAAAATCTGTAACCGAGAAGAAGACGCGCTTCTGGCACGTCGAAGATCCAGTAACAAATTTCGCAGACCTGCCGTCTGAGAACGCCACATATCTGGCCGAGGTGAAAAAGCGCCAGGCCGAACATCACGCTGACGCAAGCGCGGAATCCAAGACGCCTACCGTTGCAGAGGTTGCAGCCGAAACTCCTACCGTTGCGCCGAAAGAAACCGCATTGGTAGTCGAGGCTGTGCCTATTTCCACGGCGCCGGAATTTTCAGTTCAGGAAGCTGATAATCCGCCTCAGATTGCTGAGAATCCTGGAACGACTGAGGAGCCAGCAGTCGTGGAGTCGCCGGTCGCGGAGTTAGTCGCCGAGTTTGCGGTTACAGTTGAGGCCCAGTCAGCCCCGGAAGAACCGACTGAAGATTCCGCCACAGAAGCAACAAACGCGCAGGCAACAATTACGACAACAGATGGCGTCGAGGCAGTAACCGGCGAAGTGTCTGCTCCTATTGAGTCCGCGCCTGTAGCGATGGTTGCTTCAGAGCCACAGGCCAAAGACGCAATGACGTCCGGCGACAGTGGGCAGCGCTGGGTCGCAGAGAACGTTGCTGTTACCGCTGAAGAAGCTTCTCTCGCACTCGATGAGGAGATGCGCAACACGCAGGCAGCAGCGGCACACTTGGTCGAATCCGAAAAGTCAGACGCAATCTCCGACTTCAGTGGAGAACAAGTTTCAGAGACGGCTACAGAATCCGCCTCGGGAGCCGCGCTCGCTGCGGCTGCATCCGCGGCGGTCAGCACGCTGCACTCGGCACTCAATCCCCCGCGCTTACACGCTGTGGCTGGAGAAATGGCTTCAGAAGCCGAGCTCCCATCAGAAGCCGCAGCCGCCTGGGAGAACTGGCGTCAAATACGCGACTCGGTAATGACTCCGCAAAATGCTTCTGCCATTGCTGAGTCGGTTGCGGAAATCGCCAAGGCAGATGCGCCTTCATCAGGCAGTGAGCCATCGCAACATTTGTTGGAAGGCAATGCGATTGCCAGCATCGTTGATACCGTGCTTGCCGAGCTGAAACCCAAGCTGATGGAAGAGATCGCCAAGAAAATGGCGGCAGAGAAGAAGTAAGGGGCTGTCAGCTGTCAGCTATCAGCTTATCGCCACGCAAAGATCCTTTCCGGTCTCTCCCCCCGCGCAGCTCACACTTATTGTGCAAACCGCTGGAAGGCGCAACGAACATGGTGCGTGAACACCGCTTTGCAAGATTATTCACAAATGATTTTGAAAACTGGTCAACGGTTGGGGGATTCACAGGCGGGAAAGAGCTGAGTCAAATTAAAAGGGCCGTGACATTGGTTATGCTCTAGCTGCCAGCTCCTGCGAGGGAGCCAACCGCGTGGAGGCATGTACCGTCACGACCCCTGATGTAATCACTGCTTTCGCAGTTCCAAACCCCAACTGCTCCTCGCAGAGTTAGTCGGTTTTTTCGGGTCTGGTCGCTTACCGGGTTGCCCCGGCTTGCAGATCACTCGGCCTACTTCGGACTGGCAACTTTTTATTTTCGCCAACCCTTTCAACCGTCGACGGGAGCCAACTTAAACGCTTACATCACGAATGTCAACGCCCGTAATTGGTGCAGTCGTACGATTTTTCCAGTGAATTTTGCACGTTGTAACTTGCTGCCTCAATTGCTTTTATTAACGTGATATTAAATTCTTGCTCCTTTTGCACAGCCCCTTCCACAGTGCATACAGAAAACGAGAATCCACAGAAGGGCATCATCGAAGCATCTTGACGGAGAGGATATTCTTAGGCATGTTGTTGGAAGGTGGAAAACGGCCCCACGTTGGAACTGATTGCCTATATTGATGGCGGGTCCCGGGGCAATCCCGGATCCTCCGGTGTCGGAGTCGTGATTGAAGGCTCCGAGAACGGCAGAATCACCATCGGCAAGTGGATTGGACGGCAGGACAACAACGTCGCCGAGTATGTAGCGCTACTCGAAGCTCTGCAATGCGCGCTTAGCCTGAAAGCCCGACGGCTGCACGTCTATTCCGACTCCCAAGTAGTGGTCCGGCAGATGACGGGACAGTACCACTGTCGCAGCTCGCGTCTTTATTCCCTGAATTGGGTGTGCCGCAAACTTTCCCGGGCGCTGAATTTCACCATCTCCTACATCCCGCGCGAGAACAATGCCGAGGCCAACAGCCTCGCCGGCGCCGCTGCGCAAGCGCGGAGATCTCCGATCGCGCGCCAACGCAATCAATGATCGTAACCAGTGAACGATCAGGCAGGATTTATACCGTCTTCCGCTACTGCAGCCCTCGCGTACTCGGCCAGGGGTCCCTTCAGGACGGGGATGCGGGAATCTACTTCAGGTGCTCCACCAGGAACAGATCAGATAAGCTACGGACAATGCCGAAAACGTAGTGTTGTTCGTCTGCGGCGATTCGCGGGCACGAAACGCCGGTCACCCCGGCCGCGTCCGGTGGGGCGACGGTTTTCCATGACTTTCTGACGCCAGTTTGGAGGTCGAGCCGCCAGGCCGGACACGAAGTCTCGCCCCGTTGTCCCACCAACAATGTGTTTCCATCTTTGGCCCACCGGAGCGGCGTGTCGCGGGGTTGTGAACCCTGGACCAGTTGCGGTTCGCCGCCATCCACCGGGAACAGCGCAATTCCTTCACTGCCAACTACGGCGATTCGCTTTCCATCTGGCGAAACCGCGTGCGGGTACTGTCCCAGAAAAAATCCTTCGGGGGTAATGGGACGAGGTTGACCGCCATCCACACCCACAACATAAACCCGCGAGGCGTGTCCAGGCTCGTTGCCTCCGAAGACGAGCTTATTGGAGTCGGCGAAGAACTGACCACCCGCGGAGGGAATCACGTTGCCTGTCGGGACCTTTCTCTGCTGCCCTACACCAGTGGGGAGAACCACAAAGTCCGGAGGGGACATGTTCTGCCGCAGAACCAGGGTCCACTTACCGTCAGGCGAAAACGCAAGGGCGGAGCCCTGACCAAGACGGACCGCAGACTTGCCGTTCGTATCGCGGCTAAAGACTGCATATTCGCCGCCTCCCGCTTCGCCTGCCTCGATGAAGAGGATGAGCTTGCCGTCTTCTGAGATGTCGATCGGGACAGTCCAGTCTTGCCAGCTCAAATCGCGTTCCTTACTTTCGCCTGGCGCCAGGCCGATGGCCCCGGCGCGCAGGGCGTCCCGCGAAATTAAGGCGCGGCCGCCGGCGCCAACGTCATGCAGGGTGAGGGTCCCCGGCGCGCTGAGTAGATCGCGCACCGTGCGCGAGAGAGTCACGCCTCGCAGCGAACGGCTAAAACCGGAAGCGGTGGCAGTGAACCAGATTTCATCTCCTGAAGGGGCCCAGGCAGCGCCAATGGCGCTTGCCCAGCGATCAGTCAGGTCAGATTTCTTGCCATTCAGGTCAACAACGCTGATCGTGCCACCGTCGTCTCCCAGGATGTTGTGATCAATGAATGCCAGGCGGTCACCGTCGGGAGAGAACCGTAAATCACTGATCCAGCCGGCGGTTTGATATAGCACTTTGCCAATGGGATATTCGATTCGGCTCTGGCCGTTCACCACGTGGTCCACGGCGAGCGCTTCTCCACTGGGTGTCCAACTCGCAGCTTCAACGTTATCGAGCAGGTCGCGCGGCGCGTCCGCGCCGATCGAAACCTGAGCCAAAGTCCCGCGATGGCTGAAACGATTGGGGCTAACGCCGAAGCGCCGCAATACTGCCAACTGTCCCGATGCAGAAACCGAAAGTACTTCCGTTTCGGGGAGGCCAAGGTCGCGGGATTCGGTTGAATTCGGAGAACTAATAAACACGGCTTCCGGATTGCCTTCCCACGATGCGCTGTAAATAGCCGAACGCGGGTCCGGAGCAAACCTGGCCGTCTGCAGCGCACCGCGGCTGAAGCTCAGTTCGCGAAACGTGGGCACAGGGGGCTTGGCGGTCCGCTGACCTATGAGAAGACCGACAAGCGCACCCGCAAACAACACGAGCAGTGCACCGCCTGCGAGGATGAGAGTGCGTCGCGTACCAGTTGAGCGCTCCACTTTGCCGCTCGACACCACTGACGCAAGCGCGACGGACGCACCGGAGTCGGTCGTTGCAAGTTGTTTCCGCGAGGACGGCAGCCAGTCACGATGCAGTCGCTTGAGATCAGCCCGCACTTCGGCCGCGCTCTGGTACCGCAAATCCCTGTCTTTTTCCAGCGCTTTGTTGACGATTCGCTCCAACTCCGGAGGGAGTTCGGGATTCAACTGGACCGGCGCTATCGGAGCCTTGTTGAGAATCGCATTGAAAATCGCTGCTGACGTGCTTCCTTCAAACGGCAGGCGACCGGTACTCATTTCGTACAGCACCACGCCGAACGAGAACACATCGGTGCGTGCGTCCAACTCTTCGCCAAGAGCCTGCTCCGGGCTCATGTACGCTACTGTTCCCAGAGTAGAGCCAGGCGAAGTCAGTTGCTCCACGCTCACTCCGGCCGTGGCTCCGAGTGTAGCTCCCTCCGGTTCCAGGATCTTGCGCTCCGCCGTAACTTTCGCCAATCCAAAATCAAGGATCTTGGCGTGATTGCGCTCCGTCACGAATATGTTTGCAGGTTTAATGTCGCGGTGAACGATGCCTTTGGAGTGAGCGGCGTCAAGCGCGTCGGCAATCTCGATAGCAAGGGTGAGTAGCAGGCCTACCTCGAGCGGGCGCTGGGTAATGCGATGCTTCAGCGTTGCCCCGTCGAGAAACTCCATGGCGATGAAGGACTGGGAATCGTGCTTGCTGATTTCATAAATGGTGCAGATGTTGGGATGGTTCAAGGCGGAAGCCGCGCGCGCCTCGCGACGAAAACGCTCCAGGGATTGTGAATCCTGGGCAACACCGTCAGGCAAAAACTTCAGGGCCACAAAACGGCCCAGTTCCGTGTCTTCGGCCTTGTACACGACTCCCATGCCGCCGCCACCGATTTTGCCCGTAATTTTGTAGTGAGAAAGGGTCTCGCCGATCATCGGAATTGCAATCTTAGGCTCGGTCAAAGGTGCAGTCAATCAGCGATATGGGCCGCTCATTCGGTGCGTAGGCCGCTACGCCATTTTCCAATTGCGGTTGTTCGTCTTTCATTACTGCAGCTTCGCGTACTCCGCCTTGGCTTGCTTCAGGACGGGAATGTCGGAGTCGGCATCTTTCCAGAGGGTGAGGAAGTCTTGGTATGCCGCCTTGGCCTTGATCGTGTCACCTTGCAAAACAAAGGCGCGGGCGAGGCCGAGATGGGCGAGAGCGCCGAGGGGATTCAATCCAATGCTGCGGCGGTCGATGATTTTCTCGAACTCGCTTGCGGCTTTGCTGCCTTCACGCGCTGCCAGGTAGGCTTGGCCGCGCACATAAATGGGATACAGTCCAGTATTCGTCCCCATGATTCCCAGTTCGTAGGGAGTAGCCGGCTGAAGAGCCTCGATGGCTTTCAGAGGTTCGTTACGGTTCAAAGCTAGCTGCGCCTTTAGAGTTGGCATCTTTTTGAATTGGACGATAGTTTCTTCCGGAAATTGCTTGCTCAGATCACTAGCCAGCGCCTGCACCCGTGCGGAATCACCTATCAAGGCCAGGGCCAAAGCGGCTTGGTACTCCACATCGAGGCCTTTGGAAATTTTGAGCGCAGCGGTGGCGCGCTTGCGGGCATCGGCTGGATAGCCGAAGAGTGCTTCTCGCAGTGCGACTGCCGTTTCGTATGCCTCTGCCGTCTCCCTCTCCCCTGCATGTTGGGCGGAGGCTATGGCGCGGCCCGAAAGCTCATTGGCCTTCCCTAGCTGCCCGGAATAGGCGGCGGTCTCGGCTTGAGCGGACAAGAACACGTCTTCTATTCCGCGCTTGCCCATAACCCATGCCATCTGTTGCTCCATGACTGCCGAGTCGTTCTTCATGAAAGCAAGATTGTATGCAAGCAAGTGTAGGAAAGGGGTATCCAGCTTTTTCGCCCAGGCCTCGTCGATGGTAACTTGGGCTTCGTCCAGCCGATTCAGGAAGAAATAGGAGGTAGCAAGGTTTTCGTAATTGTTACCGCTTGCCGGGTTGAGGCGAACGCCCTCGCGGGCGTCCGCAAGGCCTTTGTCATATTGCCCAAGGACCCAGTACAGGTTACTTAGGATGGCATAGGGCACGTCATCTCGGGGATAGGTCTGCGCCCACAGTTCACAGGATTGGCGCGCCTTTTCCATGTCACCCACAACAAAATTGTAGTACCCAGATTCGATATCGAACTTTTCGTGCTCACTCACGCGTTCGCGCAGCTGGTAAGCCTTCCGAATATTGTCTGCCGCCAAGTGTAATTCCCCGAGATTGTGGTAGCCCACCCCTAGCAAGTTATAGGCAACGGCGAAATTCGGGTCGAGGTGGACGGCGCGCTGGGCCCAGGCCACGACCGCGGGATTGTCGTCATTCACCGCTATCGCCTTGACTGCAAGGGTGTAGGCGTGCAGCGCCTCTAGCGAAGGCGTAGTCGCCCGTTCGAGTGGCGTAGCGTATTTCTGCACCGAGCTGAGCGATTCTCCCAGCTTGCCACGCAAGCTGACAGTCGCACTGTCCAGCGCCTTGAGCACCGCTTCCTTGCCTGCGGCCTGCTCTTGAGCTTCCGCCAGCACATCTCCCGAGCTGCAATTCACTACTTTCAGGCCGATCACATATTGGCTGCCAAGCTCCGCAATCGAACCGGTTAGCATCGCCTTGCTGCCGGTACGCTGGCAGAGCTCGCGCGTGATCTCGGGTGTTAACCGATCACCGGCCGGGCGTCCCATCAGTTTCAGAGTCTCATTTATCTTGTCCTCGGAAACGAGCTCGAGAAAAGGCGATTGCTGAAGCTGCACCGAAAGCCCCTGCTTCAGAGTGCCGTCGAACACGCTGTCTCTGGTTTTGTTATCGAAATCGGAGAGCACAATGCTGTCTTTATCGGTCAGGCGATTGCTTTGACGCGAACGATAGTAGAGGCCCTCCGCCACAAGCAAGGCGACAGTCAGAACGGGAATCGTAATCCTCCACAGCTTCGCAGACCGAGCCGCAGGAGTGTCTGCAACAGGCTGGGTGCCGGACCTTGCCGCGGAAAGGTGCACGCTGTCGGAATCCCGCTTCAGCCGCTGCAAATCCGCTCGCATTTCGGCCGCATGCTGATAACGCAGGTCGCGGTCCTTCTCCAGGGCTTTGTTGATGATCCGTTCCAGTTCCGATGGCACATCCGGATTCAGCCGCACCGGAGGAACAGGGGCCCGTTCCAGGATCGAGTTGAAGACAACCGCGGCACTCTCGCCACGAAACGGCAACTGGCCAGTAGCCATTTCATAGAGCACAGCCCCAAACGAAAACAGATCACTCCGCCCATCCAATTCTTTAGCGCGTACCTGCTCCGGTGACATGTAGGCGACCGTACCTAGAGTTGTGCCGGCGCTAGTCAAGCGCTGTTCTTCCGTCGTTGCCGTCAATGTATTCGCCGAAGCAATCTCACTCGCAGAAGTAGCCGGGGCAGCGATCTTCGCCAGTCCGAAGTCCAGAATTTTGGCGTGACCGCGTTTCGTTACAAAAATGTTTGCCGGTTTGATGTCGCGGTGGATGATCCCCTTAGAATGGGCGGCATCGAGTGCGTCGGCGATCTCAATCGCCAGTCCAAGCAGTACATCCGTTTCAGTCGGCTTTCCCGTAATGCGATATTTCAGGGTCACACGATCGAGAAACTCCATGGCGATGAAGGCTGCGCGGTGCTGGTCGTAGATTTCGTAGATGGTGCAGATGTTCGGATGATTCAGCGCCGAGGTAGCCTTGGCCTCAATGCGAAAGCGGGCGAGTGCCTTCGGGTCTTTGGCGACCTCGTCGGGCAGGAACTTCAGAGCGACAAAGCGTTCGAGCGTGACATCCTGGGCCTTATAGACCAAGCCCATCCCGCCGCCGCCGATCTTCTCGACGATGCGGTAGTGAGAAATGGTCTCGCCAATCATGAGGTCGGGGCAATCTTAGGACGGAGGCCGGAGCAAGTCAATGAAAGCTGAGGGATAACGCCTGTGGGTGTTGAAAAAGTCACTGAGATTAGCGGGTTAGATTTAGCAGAAGCATGTTAGAAGGAAAGGAATCCTTGCCATGCTGCGCTGGATTTCGATCATCGGAGGCCTGCTGATCATGATGGGGCAACACGACCGTTCCGAAGCGCTGTTCTATTACTTCCGCCTGGAAGATCAGGTTCCCGAGAACCATCTGCTGCGGCTGATCGAGAAGCACATCAGCTTTGAGTTTGTGCGCGAGCGATTAAGAGCCAGCTACAGCGAGACGGGTCGGCCCTCGATCGATCCCGAGCTCCTGTTGCGCATTGTGCTGATCGGCTATTTGTACGGCATTACCAGCGAACGCAAGCTGGTGGAGGAACTGCGCATGCATCTGGCGTGGCGCTGGTTCACCGGCCTGGCTTCGATCAAGAGATCCCGCATCACTCCACGTTCTCGAAAAACCGGCATGGCCGGTTTCAGGAATCGAAACTGTTCGAGCAGTTGTTCGAACAGATCGTGAAGCAGTGTGTGGAAGTGGGATTGGTGCAGGGCAAGCACTTATCGGTCGATGGCAGCTTCGTCGAAGCCAACGCGGCCAAGGAGAGCCGCATTCCGCGCGAGCAGTTAGCCGAAGCAGCACAAGTCAACCGTTCGGTGCGTCAGTATCTGGTGGACCTGGAACGGCAGAACCCGGTGGAGGAACCGGTTCACCAGCAAGACCAGGTATCGACCACCGATCCCGATTCCACCTACGCCACCAAGGGCGGCACGCCGGCCCGGCTGGGGTACTACGACAACTATCTGGTCGACAACCATAGTTGCGTGATCGTAGGAGTGCAGGCCACGGCAGCGCGCATGAGCCAGGAAACCGTGGCCGCGCAAGACATGCTCACGCGTTTCGCGCATTGGCAAGGACGAACGCCAGAATCAGTGGCGGCCGACACGACGTACGGCAACGGGGAGTTCTTGCAATGGTTAGCGGACCGCAGCATCACTCCGTATATGCGAACCCGCGACAGTATCCACAGAAAGAGGAGTCCATTCTTCGGTCCCGAGCGTTTCACTTACGAACCGGAACACGATCGCTATATCTGCCCTGCCGGTCAGATTATGAACTACGGCGGCCGAAGTCATCGCAATCACGCCTGGACCTACATCGGGACACGCAAACGGTGTGGCCCGTGCGCTCTCCGACCGCAATGCACGAGTGCGGCTTTCCGATGCCTGGTCATCCATCAGCACGAACCGGCGCGGCAACGCGCACGGGAGTTAGCAAACACGCCTGAGTTTGCCAAGGCACAGCGGCAAAGGAAGAAAGTAGAAGCCCTGTTCGCGGAACTGAAGAATCAGATCGGGCTGCGTCGCATGCGTTTACGACGAATAAAATTCGTTCGGGAGCAGTTTTTCCTGGCAGCGGCGGCGCAGAACATCAAGCGACTGGTCCGCTTCCTAAGCCCACCGACAGCACCACAGGCTCTCACCACCTAGAAAAGAAGAGAAAAAATCAGTAACACTCCCCCCG
>WNGA01011293.1_pt1 | contig 16524 bp, 12 predicted proteins | sample 5400061 | NCBI WGS metagenome assembly WNGA01 (sample SAMN13153366, study PRJNA577476) | soil metagenome | isolation source: 100 cm soil or saprolite under grassland replicate 2 | place: USA:California | collected 2016-06-15 | reverse complement strand
GCACCGATCTGCGCCGCGAGGCCGTCCGCAAGCGACGTTTGCGGATGCCAGCCGAGGTCGGAGCGGATACGTGTCGTGTCGGCGGCGGTTCGCCGCACGTCCCCGACTGCCGCCGGTTCGTAGTGGACGGCGAGGCGCTTTCCGGCCAGCCCCTCGACGAGAGCGATCACTTCCCGAAGCGTCGTCTCGCTTCCACCGCCGATGTTGTATGTCGTCCCCGCGCGGCCGTCTTCCATTGCGGCGACCGTTGCCTCGGCGGCGTCGCCGACGTAGGTGAAATCGCGCGACTGCTCCCCGGTTCCGTAGACGGGGAACGGCGTCTCGCCCAGGAGTGCGGAGATGATCCGGGCGAAAGCCATGTCGGGACGCTGCCGAGGCCCGTAAACGGTGAAGTAGCGAAGGACGATCGCCTCGAGACCGAAGCACTCGGCGTACGTCCGGGCGAGCGATTCGCAGGCGAGCTTGGTCACGCCGTAGGGGGAGACGGGGCGGGGCAACATCTCCTCGTGCGTCGGATACGACTCGGCGTTCCCGTAGACGGACGAGGTGGAGGCGAAGACGATACGGACGCCCAACCGCGCGGCGGCCTCGAAGAGCCGCTGGGTGGCAAGCACATTGTCGCGTAGATAAACGGCGAAGGTGTCGCCCCAGCTCCCGCGGACGCCGGGCTGAGCGGCGAGATGGAAAACCCCGTCGATGCCATCGAGAAGCGGCGCGATCGAGTCCCCGGCAAGGTCGGCCTCGACAAGCGAAAAGGCGGCGTCCTTCTGCGCGCGCTCGATATTCGATTCCTTGACCTCACGCTTGTAGTAGTCGGTGAACACGTCGACGCCGAGCACCGCATGACCGCGGCCAAGGAGAGTCTCGACGACATGTGATCCCACAAAGCCCGCACAGCCGGTGACCAGGTAGCGGCTAATGGCAGGTGCCTGAGCCTGAGTCGGCGAAGGTCTTACCCGCTACGGGGAGGAACTTCCAGTCGTAGCCCGTCGGCTTCAGAGTCAGCTTCAGGACGCCCCACGTGTGGTCTTGCCGCACCTCCGTCGTTGGAAGCGGGTCGTTCTCGAAGTCACGGAGATTGCCGCCTCCTGTGCCAACGACGAAGAGGCGCACCCCGCGCGCGTCCTCGCGCTCTCCCTCCGCGTTCATCGGCATGAAGCGCTCGTAGCTGTGCTCGTGCCCCGTCAGCAGGACGTCCGCGCCCTCCTCATTGAGCACACGCCAGAGGGGCCGCACCCGCTCGGTGTCCTCCGGGTCGCCGTACCGCCCAGAGCTGAAGGGTGGCCGGTGCCAGTACGCCAGCGTGCAGAGGTTGGGATGCTGCTCGAGATCGCGCCGGAGCCACTGCGCCTGGGGGTCGCCCGCCTCGCAACCGTCGACTCGCCAGCAGTCGCTGTTCAGGACGACGACGTGCCAGGGGCCGAGGTCGTAGCTGTAGTAGTAGCGGTCGTAGGGGCCGCCTCTCGCGCCGAAGAAATCCCAGTAGCCCTGCGCGTTCTTCGTGGCCTCATCATGGTTTCCGGTCGTGGGCTTCGTCTGATCCTTGAATTTTCCCCACGAGGGGCCGTAGCACTCTCTGAAGTCCTCGGGAGTCCCATGCTGGTAAGCCAGGTCGCCGAGGGCCGCGATCGTCGCATCCGGATACTCGGCGAGGATGCGCGCGGTTGCCTCGTCGCCCTGGTGGTCGCATTCGGCGATGTCGCCGGCCGCGAGCAGCACCGGCGTCCCGGCGCCGTCGCCGCCCCCGCTGTCTCCTCGGAAAGCCGCAAAGAGAACTACGCCGCCGACGGCGAGCGCAATGAAACAGGCGGACATGATGATCGCCGTAGACCGCATCCCGGAGTATTCCCCGATGTTAGTTGCGTCGGAACGTTCCGCAGGATTACCTCGCTCCAACTCGAAGGGCTGGACAGCGCTCGGGCGGCGTCAGATGATAGGCGCCGCCCAAGAAAGAGGAGCCGATGGAGGCGCTGACCACTCACCGCCGAGTCGAGCGGACGATCCAGGAGTGCCGCATGCTCGGCATCGAACCAGAGGCGCGGACCGTCGCCGAGATCATGGTCGACGATGACGTCACGGCGCACAGGTACGAGGACTTCTCGGCCGCCCGCGCAATCGCCTTAGTCGAGTACGAGAGGGCCGCCGCCCTCGCGCTAACCCGACGCACCGGCGGCACTCCCCTCTCGTCGAAGCGGAGGCGGGCTTGAAGACCGGAACCGCAATCATCACGTAAGCGTCGCTCGGGACTAAATGTGGGCCGCCTAATTGGGGGAGGCTCGGACCCGAGCTGCAGGCTCGCCCCCACAATGAACCCGTAGTCGAGTTCTTCCCGGGCGGGTCATACTTCGACGCCTGACGGGCGAACCCGCGCCCGTCGGCGAACGAGAGGGAGGGAGGACGATGCCGCTCTATCTATCGAGGTTCAGCTACACGCCGGAGACTTGGGCACGGCTGATCGACAATCCAGAGGACCGCCGAAAGGCCGCTCAGTCCTACATCGAGTCGGTCGGTGGGAAGCTCCACGGGTTCTGGTACGCCTTCGGCACACACGACGGCTACAACCTCTGGGAGGCGCCCGACAACGTGTCCATGGCCGCGGTCGCGCTGGCGATTGGTAGCGGCGGTGCGCTTAGCTCGCTCGAGACAACAGTCCTCCTGACCGTCGACGAAACGATGGATGCCCTGCGCAAGGCCGAGCAAGTCCAGTACCGAGCGCCCGGCGCGTAGCGGGAAACGCGATGACTGAGCACACGACAGGAACGCGTGAGGAGTGGCTTGCGGCCCGGCTCGAGCTGCTCGAGGCCGAGAAGGAACTGACCCGGCGCAGCGACGAGCTGGCCCGGCAGCGGCAGCAGCTCCCCTGGGTCCGAATCGACAAGGACTACCGTTTCGACACCGACGAAGGCAGCGCGTCGCTTGCGGATCTGTTCGGTGGGCGCACTCAGCTGCTCATGTACCACTTCATGTTCGGGCCCGAGTACACAGCCGGCTGTCCGGTCTGCTCGACGATCGCGGACGGCTTCAACGGCTTCGCCGTCCACCTCGAGAACCACGACGTGGCGATGATGGCCGTGTCGCAGGCCCCCATCGCCGCCATCCAGGCCTACAAGCGCCGGATGGGCTGGAGCTTCCCGTGGGCATCCTCGCTCGGGAGCGACTTCAACTTCGACTTCAACGTCTCGTTCACCGAGGAGCAACAGCGAGAGGGTGACGTCGAATACAACTACCGCTCGTTCGACACAAAGCCGGTCCTGGAGGCCGGCGCCGATAGTCCTGTAGCCGAGGTCGCGGCCATGACCGGAACCGACGCCGCGACCTACACGCGGGAGGCTCCGGGAATGAGCACATTCGCGCTCGAGGACGGAGTCGTCTACCACACCTACTCCGCCTACGCCCGCGGCGTTGACGCCCTCTGGGGCATGTACCAGTGGCTCGACCGGGCACCGAAGGGGCGCAACGAGACCGGGCCGTGGTTCCGCCGCCGCGACGAGTACGACAAGGGCTAAAACGCGATCAGGCTGAGGGCTCGGCCGGCACACCGTGGCGGGCGACGATGCGGTCGTAGTTGAGCCGCAGAAGTTCGATCACGTCGAGGACATCGGCCTCGTTCTCGATCCTGCGCGCCGCCGGCCCAACCTTGCCGGGGAAGACGGGGTGGTCGACGATCCGCCTCTGCTCTCTCAGTTCGAGCCACACCTCTTTCGGGAACATGAAGTGGGCGGCATGGTCGCCGTGGAGGTGGCCGATCTCCCGGCCTCCGAGCTTGAAGGCAAACTCGCCACGCCTGCCGTGGCCGGCCCCGACGCCCGGCCAGGAGGTGACCTCCTCGGTGATCTGCTGGCCCGCCGTTCGTTGCTCGGTCATGAGTGGCTCCTTCAAGGCTGTTAAGCGGAGGGGAAGGGAATTGAACCCTCGATCCGCCTAACGATGGATGACGGTCTGTCTGCGACGGAAATGCTGCATCACGAGGGCTTCTCCACGCGAGGGAGGCGCCCACGTTAGCCCTTTGAGCGCGCAACGGCGAAGCCCCGGGGAAACCGGGGCTTCGCCATGTAAGTGAGGAAGGAGCCTGACCGAGAACCAGACGTCCGCCGAGCTTCCTATGTGGTGGCGGCGAGCATCGCAGCGAGCCCGCTGACGCCGGTCGAGTCGAGAACGCGGAGACGAGGAAGGGCGAGCGGCCGGCGTGCAGACTGCCGCGCGCCCAGTTCCGTCGTCGTAGCGAGCAGGTAACCGGCCCGTCGCGCAAGGCTCTCGATGCGCGAGTCATACGCGCCGAAGGGGTACGCCAGCCACGGCACCGGGTGACCGAGTTTGCGCTCGAGCGTCTTCCGCGACTTCGCAAGCTCCTCGAACGCCTCACGATCGGAAAGCAGTGTCAGACCCCGGTGCGACACTGTATGCGAGGCGACCTCGACTCCACGGCGCTCGAGCCTGGGCAGCTGCTCCCACGTGAGGAAACTTGGATCCTCGCCCGAGATCCGGCCGGACACCACGTACGCGGTCGCCCGCATGTCGAGCCGCGCAAGGATCGGCGACGCCTTGGTGAAGACGTCGCGATACCCGTCGTCCAGCGTAATCATGATCGGCTTGCGTCCAAGCCGCCGGCCGCACATGAGCGCGTCGAAGAGCTCTCGCTGCGTCACCGTGTGGTAGCCGTGTCGCTTGAGCCACGCCATCTGGCGCGCAAAGTCGGCGGGATGGACGGTCAGGCGTCTCGTAATCGCGGGCGTCGAAGGACGTCGTATGACGTTGATTCGGTGATACATGAGGATCGGGACGACGATCTCGCGAGCCGGGAGCCGCCTCGGTAGGCGAAGCGGACAGGCCGCGCGACGGTTGATCGGGGGAAGGGGCCTGGAGACCCTCGGAGGCTGCGTCCCGACAACGGTAGGAACCTCCCGGCCGGTCACCGTGGCGGTGACGCGGGCGGTGGCGTCCCGCCCGTAGACGCAGGAGGGCAGTACGACCAGCGCGGCGGCAAGCGCGGCGCCGGTCCGGAGGTTGAGATGGAGCGTCTTGGTAGCCATGCGGCCACCGTGCGCCCCTTCACTAACGACCTCCTCACCGGCGCCTAATCGCTCGCCAACGTCCCTGTTCAGGCCGAAACACGAGTGCTACAACCAACCTGTGGAGTTCCGGATCCTCGGCCCGCTCGAGGTCGTCGACGGAGGGAGGCCTCTTCGACTCGGTGGTCGCAACCAGCGCGCGCTGCTTGCGCACTTGCTCCTGAACGTCGACGAAGTCGTCTCGACCGACCGCCTCATTGATGCGCTCTGGGCTGAGAATCCGCCACGCACGGCACCGACGTCACTCCAGAACGCTGTCTCGCAGCTCCGGAAGTTGCTCGGGGCCGATCGCCTCGTCACGAAGCCGCCGGGTTACATCCTGCGGCTCGAGGCCGACCAGCTCGACGTCGATCGCGTGCGGCAGCTCGTCACCGAGGCACGGACCCGAGACGCGGAGGGCCGCGTGCAGCTTCTTCGCGAGGCGGAGGGATTCTGGCGGGGGCCCCCGCTCGCGGAGTTCGCTTACGACGCGTTCGCCCAGACGGCGATCGCGCGGCTCGAAGAACTCAGCCTGAGCGTGGTCGAGGAGCGGATTGACGCTGAGCTTGGGCTCGACCGCCATTCCGAGCTCATCGGCGAGCTCGAGGCGCTGGTCGCAGAGCACCCCTTGCGCGAGCGACTCCGCGGGCAGCTGATGCTCGGCCTATACCGGACCGGAAGACAGGCGGACGCGCTGCACGCGTACCAGGAGGCGCGCCGCGCGCTCCTCGAGGAGCTCGGTATCGACCCGGGTCCGGCGCTCCAGCGGCTCCACAGCGCGATTCTCCGCCAGGAACGCTCGCTGGACCCGGTTGTCGCGCAGGCGAGCCCAGAGGAAAACCTCCAGGAAGTGACGAGAGCCCTGCTCGCCGGCCGACTGGTGCCCCTTCTCGGCACCGAGGTCGGTGAGCTGGCGGGCCGTCTTGCCGAGCGGTTCAATTTCCCCGCCGACGAGGGCCCCGAGCTGACGCGGGTCGCCCAGTACGTCGCGCTCATGAAGGGGTCGGGGCCGCTCTACGACGAGCTGCACGAGCTCCTCGCCCCGAGGGCGGTGCCGACATCGATCCACCGCTTCTTCGCGAGGCTGCCTCCGGTGTTGCGCGAGCGCGGCGCACCACACCAGCTGATCGTCACCACGAGCTATGACCTCGCGCTCGAGCAGGCATTTCTCGACGCGGGTGAGGAGTTCGACGTGGTCTCTTACCTGGCGGCCGGGCGCGATCGGGGAAAGTTCTGCCATTTCGCCAGCGACGGCACCATGCGCGTGGTCGACGTTCCCAACACGTACGCGACTGAGCTGGAACTCGAGCGGCGAACGGTGATCCTGAAGCTCCATGGGAGCGTCGACCCGGGCCCCGAGCGGACCTGGGAGAGCTTCGTCATCACCGAAGACGACTACATCGACTATCTCGTGCACAGCGACCTCGCCACGGCAATCCCCGTGGGGCTGTCGGCTCGCCTGCGACGGAGCCACTTCCTCTTCCTCGGCTACGGCATGCGCGAGTGGAACCTGCGCCTCGTGCTCAACAGGCTCTGGGCGAGCGCGACCGTCAACTATCGCTCATGGGCTGTCGCGCCGACGACGCAGCCGATGGAGCGCGCGTTCTGGCGCGGTCGCGACGTCGACTTGGTCGAAGCGCCACTCGAGGAGTACGTCGACGCACTGGCGCGGCATTGCGGCGTCGGCGTCGAGGCAGCGCGGTGACCGAGCCGCGCGTTGCCGTCCCGTCGAGCCCGTACAAGGGCCTCGCCGCGTTTAACGACAGCGACTTGGACGCGCTCTTCTTCTTTGGCCGTGAGCGCGACACGGAGGTGATCGCGGCCAACGTGGTGGCGGCGCGCTTCACCGTGCTCTACGGGCCGCTCGGCGTCGGTAAGAGCTCGGTGCTTCATGCCGGCGTGATGCGACGGTTGCGGTCACTCGCCACCGACGCGCTCGTCGTCGCCTATGACTCGTGGGCGGGCGACGCAGTTGTCGATCTCTCGAGCGCGGTCGCGGACGCGGTGCACAGCGAGCCGACGGGGCCGGACGTGGCTCTTGCCGACAGGCTGGCCGAGCTAACCGCACGCTTCGGAAGCGACGTATTTCTCGTACTCGACCAGTTTGAGGAGGTGTTCGTGTACCCCGGCGCCGCCGCGCTCGCGGCCGAGCTCGCGGAGGTTGTGACGCGGCCGGATCTGCGCGTCAACGTCCTACTCGCTCTTAGGGAGGACGCCCTCTCCGAGCTGGATGTGTTCACGGGACGGATCCCAAACGTGTTCGGCAACTATCTCGCCCTCGACCGCCTCGATCGCGCCGCGGGTCGTGCGGCCGTTAGCGGGCCACTTGCGCGGTACAACGAGCTGTCCCCGGAGAGTCCCGTCGAGATCGAACCGGAGCTTGTCGAGGCCGTTCTTGACGAGGTGGAAATCGGCCGTGTGGACTTACGGGGTGTCGCACGCGGCCCGGCGAACGGGGCGGGAGGCGGCAGAATTGAGGCGCCGTATCTCCAGCTTGTGATGGAGCGGCTCTGGGACGCTGAGCGCGAGCGTGGATCGCGGGTGCTTCGGCGCGCGACATTCGAGGAGCTCGGTGGCGCGGAGGCGATCGTCGGCGCACACCTCGACGAGGCCATGCAGGCGCTTGCGCCGAAGCAACGCGACGTGGCGGCGCGTGTTTTCAACCACCTCGTGACGCCCTCGGGTACGAAGATCGCTCACGGCGTCGCGGACCTCGCCGAGTACGCAGGCGTACGGGAAGACGAGCTCGGGTCGGTGGTGACCTCCCTGGGCAGCAACCGAATCCTCCGTCCGGTCGACGGCCGCTTCGAGATCTTCCACGACGTCCTCGCCGATGCGGTCTTGGCATGGCGCACACGGCACGAGTCGCAGCGAGCGCTCGAGCTCCAGCGCGCCGAGGCACAGCGGCGGCAGCGGCGGCTGCTCGCGCTCTTGGTGTTCTCGGTCGTTGCCGTCGCGGCGATGGCGGCGGTGACGATCTACGCCCTCACGCAGCGTGCTGAAGCGCGTGAGCAAGCCGGTGTCGCCCGAGCCGAGGCGCTGAGCGCGAAGGCGAGCGCGCTCGCTGCCGAGGCGGGCGTCCTGATCCCAGTCGCCCCGGCCGAAGTGGATCCCGAGCTGGGGCTGCTGCTCGCGGCTGAGGCCGCAAGACTCTCGCCGAACCGTCGGGCTGCCGACACGCTCCGGCGGGCCCTGCTCGTATCGCATGTTCGCGCAGTGCTGCCAGAGCGGCGAGTTACGACTGGGTCCTTCAGTCCCGACGGGAGCCTCATCCTCGTTGGCACTGCGGACGGTACTGCACGCATCTACACCAGCGACGCACGGACGAGGCTGGCGACGCTTCAGGCCGCTAGCCCGGTGAGGGGAGCGTCGTTCAGCCCCGACGGTGGGCTTGTGCTCACAACGGAGAGAGGTGGCCCGGCGAGGACGTGGGACGTTGACAGCGCGACGGCTCTCCGATCGTTCGGCCGTGTGCCGACGGCTGCGTCGTTCAGCCCCGATGGATCGCTTGTCCTGACTGTGGAACCGAGCGGCGCACGCGTCTGGAACGCGGCTGGCGGGTCAGCCGTCGCCGCGCTTCGCCAGCCGGAGCTGGTTCGACAAGCGTCATTCGACCCGCGTGGTCGGCTCGTAGCGACAGTCGGCGTCGGGCATGTGGCGCGTGTGTTCGATGCGCGGACTGGTCGCCTCTTCGCGGCTGTTGATCAGGAAGGCGAGATCACGAGCGCTACGTTCACGCCGGATGGACAGCGTCTCGTCACGACGGGCAGAAACAAGACTGCGCGCGTTTGGACGCTTCGCCACGGCGCTCGCCTCGTTCACGAGTTGAGAGGGCACAGCGGGCCGGTAACCGCGGGAGTCGTTTCCGGCGACGGCGCGCTTCTTGTCACAACCAGCACGGATACGACCGCGCGAGTCTGGGCGCTTCGCTCCGGCGCTCTCATCTCGGATCTGGTCGGCCATACGAACCGTGTCACCGGTGCCGCGTTCAGCCGCGACAGTGCCTCGTTCGTCACCTGGAGTGCCGACGGAACGGCTCGTGTCTGGGACTCTCGCCGGGGTGCCGCAAGAGTGCTGCTCGCGGGCCACGGCGATGCGGTCACGAGCGCTTCCTTCGACCCGTCGGGCGACACGGTTCTCACCGTGAGCGTGAACGGGCGAGCGCGTTTGTGGCGCTCTCATGTCGACGCCGAGCTAGAGCGCCTGACCAGCGTTCCCAGACCGATCGCCGCGGCGGCGTTCAGCAGTGACGGGAGCGTGGCCGCCGTTGCCGGCCGCTCGGGCGTCGAGGTCCTGAACACTGCCGACGGCGGCCGAATCGGGCTGCTCCCAACCCGTCCGGTGCGGGCCCTGGCGGTAAGTCGCGACGGCTCGTTCGTTGCCGCAGCCGACGGAACCCGCGTTTCCGTCTGGCGGGTCGGGACGGACGAGCCCGTCGGCGCCATCGAGGAAGATCAGCCCACGACCGCCATAGCGTTCAGCGTGGACGCCCGCCGCTTGGCGGTCGGCACAGCGAATGGGACGATTCGTATCTGGACGCTTAGCGGGCGGCGCGTTGCAGCGTTTGACGGGCCGAAACGACGTGTCGTAAATGTTGTATTCAGTCCGGAGGCCGACCGACTCGCCGCTGGCTTCGGAGACGGAACGCTCGCGGTCTGGAGCGTGCGGGAGCGCCGCCGTCTAAATCAGCGGCTCGAGCACCGGCAGGGGAAGTCCGTAATGTCGGTGGCGTTCAGCTCCGGCGGCCAGCGTCTGGTCACGGCCGGTGCCGACGCCACGGTTCGCGTGTCGAACGCGGCGACAGGCCAAGGGTCATATGCCCTTCGCGGCCACTCAGGAGCCGTGAGCGATGCCGCGTTCAGTCCGAACGGCCTGTGGGTCGTTACGGCAGGCCGGAGCGTCGCGGGACTATGGGACCTCGCCAGCCGGCAACGCATGCTCTTCCTACGGGGGCACGCCGGCCGTGTTCTCGCGGCATCCTTCGACGCGACGGGGCTCAACATCGCGACTGTGGGAGTTGATGGCACGCTTCGCACATATTCGTGCGAAATCTGCGGCGGCATCGCACATCTACTGCGCTTGGCGGAGCGTCGGCTCGCGGCGACCGGTCGAGAGTTGACGCCCGCGGAGCGACGCCGCTACCTGGATCGTCGCCGTTAGGGCCTGCGTCCGCGACGCGAGAAGCGAGCAGTCACCCCAGCTGGCGCTTAGTCGACGATCTGCTCAGGCGACGGCCTCCCGAGCTGAGACCCCGCTGGGTCGCTGAGTGGTTGGCCCGCCAGCTGATGCGACAATGAGGCTCGCGATCTCGCGCGATCGAGCGATGAAGATCAAGACCTTCGGCACAGTGGACGAGCGAAGCCTCAAGCAGCTCGAGCGTTGCATGGAGGCAGGCGACGCCGAGTTCGGCGTCCTCTGCGCCGATCATCACCCGGGCTACTCGCAGCCGATCGGCGGTGGCATCGCTTACGAGGGCTACGTGTCGCCCTCCGGCGTGGGTTACGACATCGGCTGCGGTAACAAGGCCGCCCGCACGGAGCTGACCCGGGCTGATCTCGACGCGCTCGGCGGCGCCGAGTCGATCATGCGCGAAATCACGCGTCGGATCTCGTTCGGCATGGGCGTTCCCGCGCAGGAGCGGACCGACCATCCGGTGCTCGATCGGATCCGGAATGCCGAGTTCACGCCGCAGCGCAAGCTCGTCCAGCTAGCGGAGTCGCAGCTCGGCACGGTCGGCTCGGGCAACCACTACGTCAACGTGATGGAGGACGAGGAGGGTCGCATCTGGGTCGGCGTCCACTTCGGCTCGCGCGGCTTCGGCCACAAGACGGCGTCCGGCTTCCTCGCGCTCGCGCAGGGCCTGCCGTTCGACGGCAAGGCGAGCGAGGGCGAGATGGACTCGCCGCCGGTGCTCTTCGAGGTCGGCTCGGAGCTCAGTGACGCCTACGTGGCGGCGATGGAGCTTGCAGGCGAATACGCCTACGCCGGTCGCGACACCGTGGTCGCCAAAGTGCTCGAGATTCTCGGCGCCGAGGCGGTGGAGGAAGTGCACAACCACCACAACTTCGCCTGGCTGGAGGAGCACTTCGGCCGCACCTACTGGGTGATCCGCAAGGGCTGCACGCCGGCCCGCGCGGGCCAGGAGGGCTTCGTCGGCGGCTCGATGGGTGACGAGTCGGTCATTCTAGAGGGCGTCGAGTCGAAGGAGGCCGAGGAGTCGCTCTACTCGACGGTGCACGGCGCCGGTCGGGTAATGAGCCGCACGCAGGCGGCCGGGCGGGTTCGGCGGCGAAAGCGGTGGGCCTGCATGGAGCGCGACTGCACCCGGCTCTTCGAGCACTCCCACGGCTGCCCAGACCATCCGGGCTCCCGCCTCAAGAAGGTGTGGGTCGAAGAGCAGCTCAAGCTCGGCGTGGTCGATTGGCCAGCCGTGCAGGCGCGCCTGCGCGAGCAGGACATCGTGCTCGTCGGCGGCGGGGCGGACGGTGTACAAGCGTCTACCGGACGTCCTCGCTGCTCACGCAGACTCGGTGCGGGTGAAGCACCGGCTGCGGCCGCTGGGAGTCGCGATGGCCGGCCGTGACGTCTACGACCCGTACAAGGACTGAGGGGCCGCGCGGGCGGCCCCTCAGACGTCTGTAGGCCGGGCCGGCTCGATCGTCTGCGGCAGAAGCGGAGGAGAGGGATTCGAACCCTCGATTTGCAGGTAGTTTGTTCCCGTGCGCCATCACGGGGCCGGACACAGGTGAGCAGGCAAGGCCGACGGCTGTGAGTCGCCGATGGCGCCCCGAAGGCCCGCGGATGCGAGCCCGGGATCGAAAGGACCATCCTTGACACCCGGCCCGACAAGTTAGAGACTCCCGGCACAAAGAGGGAGGTTTTTGGTGCTGTCTGCGGCAGACCAGCATCGCAACGCGAGGACGGGGTCCGATTTCCCTTTCGTGCACCCGACGGTCGCGCTATGGGGCCTCTCGCCATGCTCATCCGGAAGCGGATGAAGGGAGGAAGATTCCTCAGTCTCGGTCTTGCCCTCGGAATCCTCGTCGCGGTGACGAGCGCGTCCGGGCTTTCTGGCCAGCGGCGCGGTCACATCGTCCGCTGGGACTTCGCCCAAGTGATTCAGGGCACGGGCCTTGCCGGAGGGACGGACGTCGGCCTCGATTCGGCGAGTGGCAACACCATCAGCCTGACCGGCTCAGGGCACGCCAAGCCCGCAAGGCACAGGGCATTCGGCGGCGGCACGTTCGTCCACACGGATTCGGAAGGAAACGAGGTCGCCCACGGGGTCTACGTCGTCACCGGCTTCGTCAGCTGGCAAAGCTTGGCTGGCACCTTCCCGGCCCCCATGGATGGCATCGGGAACATAAGACAGGCGCACGCGGGGGTCCTCGTACTCGACGTGCGCTTCTTCCCCGAGGGCGGGTCGCCGGCGGACGGAGTCCTGACGATCAACTGCCATTTCCCCGATACCCCCGCGGAGATCGAGGAAGGCTTCGAGCTCTCGGTCGGGTCCTTCAACTTCACCCCGGCCGGAGGCGTGACCCTGTTCCACGTCTTCAAGTAGCCAGCAGAGGAGGGGCGCTCGTCAGCGGACGGGCGCCCCTCGCCACCAAGCCGTAACGGAGGAAATCGTGAAACGAACCCTCTTACTAATCGCAGCGATGGCGGCCGCGGCGGCGCTCTGGGCACCGGTGGCTAATGCGCGAGCCCAGCTGATCGTGAACGGGGGCGGGACCGGTACGTTTGCCGCCGACCTCGACGGCGACGGAGACATCGACGGCTCGCACTTCGGGCTCGGCGTCGTCTTCTCGGGGGGCTCGGTCAGCGGCCACTTCGAGTGCCTAATGGCCGGGAACGCCGACATCCTCGGCCTGCCGTTGATGGCGGTCGAGGGCAAGGTGACGGGAGGCTCGGCCGACCGGGCCGCTGGAACCGCGATCCTGACCGGCACGGCCACGGTCAACCTCGGGGACGGCATCATCTTCCGGGGCGTGCCGTTCTCGGTCAGACTGACCGCGGGGGGGCCCGGCGTCGGCGGTCTCCAGCTGACCGTGCTCGGCGCCTTCGACGGCGTTCCGGGTGACGTGGCGCCCGGAAACGGCAACTACGACCTGCCGGGGGAGTCCGTCGCGAGCGGGGCGATTCGAGTTCACTAGGCCGCGAGCCCGCAAGGGCATGGAGCCACTCGACGCCGCCGACCGGCGACTCGCTCGAAGAGCCCTGCTCGCGGGTGCGGCCGCGGTCGGGGGGAGCGCGCTCGCCGCCGGCGGGTTCCCCTCCGGGCTGCTCGCTGCCCCCGCCTTGCCCTCGGCCGACGCGGTGCCGTCGACGAGTGAGCAGCATGCCCGGTCTTCGGCCCGTTGCTGACGGTCTTCTCCCTGCAGCGGTACGGATGAGTTCGTCGCCGTTTTAGACGGGAGCTCGGCGTCCAGAAGGCATTCGACGGGGTCGGTCACGACCTGCGCGCTCGATCTCGTCCTTCTCGAGCTCGAGAAGCGCCTCCTCCATTACGCACGCCTGGGCCCGGATCTGCTGGAGATGGCCGATGAGGGCTTGGTCCTCGCGTCCGAGCCGGAGCCCGCCTGAGCCAGGCGGGATCGTCTGCCTCCCACGCGGCGGGCCATCTTCAGGTCGTGGCCGTGGGGACCCGGACGCCAACGAGCACCACCCCCTCCTGGAATCGGGATCCCCGAGTTACGGACGAGGAGTAGGGCGGGCGTGAACGCCGGGTGAGATTCTCCACGGGACGCGCGCGATCGCGCTCGTGCGCGCCTTCTGGAGCCGTGGCGGTCGAGCCGCCGATGGTTGGGTGGAAAGGCGGAGGGGGAGGGATTCGAACCCTCGATCCGCCTAACGACGGATAACGGTTTTCGAGACCGTCCCGAATATGCTGATTTGCAGGGACTCTTTGTTTCCGTGCGCCAGTTTGTGCGCCAGCCAGCAGAGTTGCTCGCCAGCCCGACCCGCACGGCAGGCGTCCATGGGCGGACGGTCGAGCTCTGGCGCGCGGGGGGACCATCTGCGCCAGGTCGCCTAGCAGCTCGGTAGCACGCGCGAGTGGATCACGAACACGCTGCGCGATGAGCTGACGAACGCCGAGATGCTCGCGCTCGTGGGCAGCTGCCGGCCGCTTTCCTAGTGCTTGGTCGTCGTGGTCGCAGGAGTCGACGGCTGGACAACCGGTGCGGGCGTGTACGGAATGGCAAAGTTCTCGACCGGGAGGCGAGCGACCGCGGCACTCATGAAGTCGTGCCAGATGAGCGCGGGCAGCGAGCCGCCGAAGACACCGGAAAAGCCCTCGACGTTCGTCATAGGGATCTCGCCCTGCGGATATCCGACCCAGACGCAGGCGGCGAGCTGCGGCACGTAGCCGCAGAACCAGGCGTCCTGGAAGTTTTCGCCTGTGCCCGTCTTGCCGGCGGTGGGCCGGCCGATCGCGGCCACCGTCCCCGTCCCCTCCGTGATGACGTGCTGGAGCGCCCAGGTCACCTCGTCGGCGACGCCTTCCGGCACGGCGTCGCGCGCGCGGCCGCTCAACCGCCGAAGTAGCACGCCCCCCGGCCCCTTCACCCTCGCCACCGCGAACGGCGCGTGTCGGACGCCGCGATCGGCGAGGGTCGCGAAGGCGTCCGCCATCTCGAGCGGCGTCACCGCCTGCGAGCCGAGCGTGATGGAGCACACCGGCTGGAGCGGCGAGGTGATGCCCATGCCGTGGGCAACCTGCGCGACCCGGTCGGGCCCCACCTTGACGACGACCTGCGCGAAGATCGTGTTCACGGAGTGCGCGATCGCCTGGACGAGGGGCATCGTGCCGGCCGCCTCGTCCGCGTAGTTGTGCACCTGCCAGAACCCGTTCGCGTTGAGGCAGCGCGGATCGGGCATCGTGAGCGTCGGCGGCCCGCTCCACACCGAATCGAGCGAGATGCCCTCCTCGAGTGCGGCGGTCAGCGTGAACGTCTTGAACGCGCTTCCCGCCTGGCGGTGAGATTGGGTGGCGAGGTTGAACACCGGCTGGCGCCGGCCGGGAACGAGGCTCGCCATCGCCCGGATGGCGCCGGTTTGCGGATCGATGGCGACGAGCGCTGCGGCGGGGTCTGCCGCCGTTCGCAGGTGAGCGGCGATCGCGAGCTCCGCTGCCTGCTGGAGCCACGGGGCGAGCGTCGTTTCGACGCGCAGGCCGCCGATTCCAGCGCGCCTCGTTCCGAAGCGCCGGTCGAGCTCGCCGGTGACGTAGCGGAAGAAGTCCGACCCTTCTCCCGGGCCGCCGACTTGGGCGCGCCTGAGCCCGAGCGGAGCGCGCAACGCCCTCTCGTAGCGGGCGTCCGAGATGTCCCCGTTCGAGAGCATGGCCGCGAGCACCTCGGTACGCCGCGCCCGGGCCGCCTTGGGTCTCTGGAAGGGGTCGTAGGCCGTCGGTGACTGCGGCAGACCCGCGAGGAGCGCGGCCTGGGGGAGGGCCAGCTTGCGAGCCGCGCGTCCGAAGTACGTCTCCGCCGCCGCCTGCGCGCCGTACGCGTCGTTGCCGTAGTAGATCTGGTTCATGTAGGCGGCGAGAATCCGTTGCTTCGGCCAGACGTTGGCCAGCTGAACCGCGAGGCACGCCTCATCGATCTTGCCCTCCAGAGACATCGCCTTGGTCGTCCCGAGATAGAGGTTCCGGACGAGCTGCTCGGTGATCGTCGAGCCGCCCTGGACGACCCGGCCTGCCGCGGCGTCGGCGATCGCTGCCCGCACGATGGCCTCGTAGTCGATGGCGCCGTGCTGCCAGAAGCGTCGGTCCTCGATCGCCACGGTCGCCCTGGCGAGCCACGGAGACATCCGGGCGAGCCCGACCGGCTGTCGCCGGCGCACGGCGGGAACCATGCCGAGTCGCGAGCCGTTCGCGGCGTAGACGAACGAGTTGCTCCCGAGCTCGATCGGCCGTTCGGGGGCGAGGGCGCAGCTCGAGCGGAAAGCGGCCATGGCCGTGTAGCCGATCCCCGTGAGGACGACCCCGACGAGACCGAGCACGATGACGATGGCGGCGAGGCGTCGAGCGACGGGCTGGCCGTCGCGCCTCCCCCGCCGGCTGTGCGCCGCATAGAGGGAGGCAATCGGCAGCGGTGACCGTTGGACGGGGCGCGGCCGGTACGGCCGGTAGACGCGCTGTGGCCAGCGGGCGCGCGCTGCGGCCACCTGCTCGGCGCCGAGATGCCAGCGGCGTCCCTGGTTGTCGGCCTCGCGGGGGTAGCGCCGGCGCAGCCAGGCGCGGAGGGTCGCGGGCGAGATGCCGAGCTCACGGGCGAGCTCCTGGGGCGTCATGGCTGCCCGGACGATTGCCGGGTTCGGCCACGTGCACTATCCGCCGAGCGGACGACCGTGCAGTCGAAGGGGGCTCATCTGGCCGATCCTGCCATGCGAGCGGAGCTCCTCCAGTCCGAGCGCGACGGCCGCCGGCACGGTGGCCGGGAGCACGTTCGTGACGAGGAAGAACGCG